>PVBE012110920.1_pt1 | contig 10518 bp, 8 predicted proteins | sample 1631181 | NCBI WGS metagenome assembly PVBE01 (sample SAMN08397723, study PRJNA350692) | Marine metagenome, whole genome shotgun sequencing project. | isolation source: water | place: Pacific Ocean | collected 2012-04 | reverse complement strand
AGATGCCAAAATATGTAGTAAAATTTCCCACAGGGCCCAAATTGAATCAATCAATTAATTATTTTAATGAACTTATTCAATTTGTTAATAATCTTGATCCCGCAATTAAATCAAAAATAAAATTTAGAACAAAAGGGAATTTTAGTTATGATTCTAAAAAAAAATTTTCGGAAAAATTTAGTGAAAAAAATATTGATGAAATTTCTTTTAAAAATCCTTTTATGAAAACGATATTAGATTCTAAATTGATTATTGTCACTTATCCAGAAACTGCATTTTGTGAAGCTATGTATTCCAACATTCCCACAATATTAATCATTAAAAAAAATTACTATCTATTTTCAAAAGCAGCTTTACATACTTTTAATGTTTTAAAGGAAAACAAAATTGCCTTCGAAGATTTTGATGAAGCTAAAATCCATATCAATAAACATTGGCAAGATATAGATATATGGTGGAAAAGCAAAAATGTGCAATCTGCAAGAAAAATATTTTTGACAAATTTTTTTAATGTAAAATCTGATTGGTACAGAGAATGGTGCGACTACATTTATTCTTCATTATCTTCTCAATAATATATAATGATTCATTAAGTAGAAATAAAAAATTTTCGTAAAATATGAAAAATTAAAAAAAACAATTCCCCGAAGCAGAAGAATATAGTGATATAATCTAGAAAAAATGGAAATAAATAAAAAAATACCAGTTTTTGATTTTAAACTTGGTGAAAAGGACAAAGAATATGTTAATGATTGTTTAGAAACATCTTTTATAACCCAAGGTTCGTATGTTAAAGATTTTGAAAAAAAATTTAGTAAGTTTGTAAATTGTGAATATGGAATAACTACTACAAGTGGTACAACAGCATTGCATTTGGCTTGTAAAACTTTGGGGATTGGGGAAGGAGACCAAGTATTAGTTTCATCTAGCACCAATATGGCTAGCGCTTTTTCAGTAGATTATTGCGGCGCAATTCCTGTTCCAATTGATATCAAGAAAGAAACATGGCAAATGGATGTGACTAAAATTGAAGAAAAAATTAATGAAAAAACCAAGGCCATCATGGTGGTTCATCTTTTTGGGCATCCAGTAGATATGGATCCTGTATTAAAAATCTCAAAAAAATATAATTTAAAAATCATTGAAGATTGTGCAGAAGCTCACGGAGTTGAGTATAAAGGCAAAAAAGTAGGTTCAATTGGTGATATTGGTGCTTTTAGTTTTTATGCCAACAAAAATATTACGAGTGGCGAAGGAGGAATGATTGTTACAAATTCAGAAAGGTTTGCTGAAAAAGCAAGAAGTTTAAAAAGTTTGGGATACGGAAAAATAAATAAATTTATGCATGAAAATATTGGCTTTAATTATCGATTGCCAAATATTAGTGCCGCAATAGGCTTGGCCCAGCTTGAAAAAATTGAAAAAATATTTGATGAAAAAAAAAGAATTTATGAACGTTACACAAAAAATTTACAAAATATAAAAGGTATAAATATTCCAAAAATTGAAAAGTGGGTAACAAGATATATCATGTGGGTTTATAATATTTATTTGGATAAAAATTTTCCAATATCAAGAGATGATTTAGTAAGAAAACTAGAAGAAAAAAGTATTGAAACCAGAAACGCATTTGTTCCAATAAACAAACAAATAGTTCTAATTAAAAAATACGCGCTATTTCAAGAAAATGAATGTCCCAATGCCAATTTTATCATGCAAAATGGTTTTTATTTACCTTCGGGTAACACTTTAACTAACGAAGATATAGATTATATTTGTGGCGAAATTAAAAAATTTAGTAAGGATTGATACTTAATAGATAAATTATTTTTAACAAAATACTTTTACAAGTTTAAATTTATGTTTGAATTAGATCAGCCATATGTTGATGGCAACGAAATCAAGTACTTAACTGAAGCTATAAATAGTGGTTGGATTAGTAGTCAAGGTCCTTTCGTTAAAAAATTTGAAAAAATGTTTGCTGATTACATTGGTGTAAAATATGCAATAAGTTGTTTTAGTGGAACTAGTGCTTTAATGTTATTATCTCCAACTTTTAATTTAAAGGAAGACGATGAAATTATTACTCAATCCATGACTTTTTCTGCAGTCGGGTTTGCAATGAAGCAATCAGGAGTGAAAATAGTTTTTGCCGACTGTAGCGAAAATAAATTTACATTAAGTCCTGAAGATGTAAAAAAAAAAATAACGAGTAAGACAAAAATAATAAATCCAACCCATTTATATGGACGTCCAGCAGAAATGGATGAGTTAAAAGAAATTTGTGATAAAAAAAATATATTTCTAGTCGAGGATTGTTGTCAAGCTGTGGGGGCAAGCTATAAAAATAAAAAAGTTGGAAGTTTTGGTCATTTTAATTTTTTTAGTTTTCACAACAAGTTAATTGCAAGCGGAGAAGGAGGAATGATAACTACCAATGATAAACAATTAGCCGAAAGATTTGATAATCTAAAAAACCCTGCGGCTATTAATAGACCTGAAGAGAGAAATGGATTTAACGAGATCTCAATGAATCATCGCATGAGCAATTTACATGCAGCAGTCGGTGTAGCTCAACTAGAAAGGTTAGAAAGTACTATTGAAAAAAAGATAAAAATGGCAAATTTTTATGATGAGCACTTTAAATCTGTGGATGGAATAAAAGTAGTAAAAGCTGATCCTTGGAGCAGAACTGTTTATTGGCGATACACTATTTTATTAGATGAGAAAATAGATCAAAAAAAGTTTATAAACGAAGCATCCAAACTTGGTATAACTACTAGAGAGACATACTTACCACTCCACTTACATCCCTTATTTAGAAAAGAAAATAAAATTTCATTACCGAACTGTGAAAAAATGGGTAAATTAGGAGTAGATATTCCCTCAAGTATTAAACTTAGCGAAAATGACTTTGATTATATTGCTAAGAATTTAAAAATAATCGCTAAAAAACTTTTAAACTAAAAAACTAACTTTTTATGAGTGAGCAAAAGCAAAAAATCGCAATTTTTGTAGATACAAGAAAAGAGTCGGGAGGTGAATATCAACACCTTCTTTACACAATTCGAAACATAAAAAAGAGTAATAAAGAAAATTACAAATTTTTAATAATTTGCACATCAAAGAAATTAAATCTAAACTTAGAGAACGAAAATCTTGAGCTTCATTATTTTTCAATGAATGCCGTTGAGAGATATATATGTTATTTAAGGAATTTTGGTCCCCTCATAAGACGGTTAAAAAAATATTTCTTTATAAAAAACAAATTTGAAAGTTTTTTAAAAAAGAAAAATGTAGACTTGGTATATTTTTTAAGCCCATCCCAATACTCATTATATTTGGAAGACACAAAATTTTTTATAACAGTTCCCGATGTTGATCATAGAGAACACCTGGAATTTCCTGAGGTAGTTGGCTCTTCTGAATTTGAAAGAAAAAATGAAATACTTGCCAAAGCTTTGCCAAAGGCTTTAGCGGTAATTACTAATGCAGATATTATAAAAAGGAGACTATGTAGTTATTATAATATTTCATCTAATAGAATTTATATAATAGCTATACGACCAGCTCTTTCTGTCGAAAACTTTTCTCAACCAGATTTAAAGAAACAAAACTTTTTTGAGAAAAAATTTAAATTGCCAAAAAAATATATTTATTATCCAGGTATGTATTTGCCTCATAAAAATCACAAAAACTTAATTGATGCATTAAAAATTATGAAAGATAATTTTAATATGAAAATTAATGTTGTATTTTCAGGTAGTGATACAGGCTATAAAAAAAATCTAATAAACTATGCGAATAAGCTGAGAATACAAAATGATGTTATTTTTTTGGACTTTGTTGAGGATGAGGCTTTGCCATATTTATATAAAAATGCTTTGATTCTGGTAAATTTACAATTAATAGGTCCAACGGCCATACCTCCATTTGAAGCTTTTAAAATGAACGTTCCAGTAATAGTATCTGAACTAGATGGGCTTAAGGAATTTTATGGCGATGCAGTATTTTATGTTAATCCTATGAATCCCCAGGCTATAGCCGCTGCAACAAAAGAGATTTTGGAAAATAATGATTTGAGATCAAAACTAGTTAAATCAGGAAAAAAAATATCAGAGGAAATCAAAGAAAAAGATGACTATTCTCAAATTTTTAAAATAATTAACGATTATAGAAAAATTAGTTCGACATGGGCTTTATGAAAATAGAAAAGAAAAATGTATATCTTTTTGAAATGTCGGATGTTATGGCCAATCAGGCAAAATTACCTTATAGCACAGGGCTAATATGGTCATACTGCTTAGAGTTTGAAAGTATCAAAAAAAACTATAATTTGGCTGATTGGTTTTGGTTTAAAGACACTGAAAACACCGTTAAAAATATTTTTAATAAAATTAAAAATCCTTCGGCAGTTGGTTTGGGGTCATTTATATGGAACTGGAAGTGGAACACAGAAATTTGTAGATTAATAAAAAAAAAGTGGCCTAAATGTTTGGTGGTAATTGGTGGGTGGCAACCACCTATGGCAGACAGAAGTGCTGGGTTTTTTAAGGAACACCCATATTTTGATATCATAGTACATGGTGAGGGCGAGATTGCATTTAAAGATATATTAATAGAAAATTTAAAAGAAAATCCAGATTGGTCTAGCATTAGTGGCTGTTCAATGCCTGTTAGATTGTTAAACAAAAAAAAAGAAGTTGAGATTGTAGAAATTGAAGAAGGTTTAAAAATATCTAGTTCAAAAATTTTAAAAAATCCCTCTGAAAATGATACTTATGTCACAAAACCAAGACCAAGAATCGATGATCTTAAGTGTATGCCTAGCCCATATTTAAATGGATTGTTCGATAAACTTATACAGGGGTGCAAATATGATTTTGAAGCTACAATTGAAACTACAAGGGGCTGCCCTTTTGGTTGTACTTTTTGCGAGATAGGATCAAAATACTTTCAAAAGATTAAAACACAAGGAAACAAAAAAATTTTCAGAGAAATTGATTGGTTGTCAAAAAATAAGGTTGTGTTTGTTTGGAATGCAGATTCTAATTTTGGAATTCTACCTGAACATTTGGAAATAGCACAATACTTAATAAAAAAAAAGAGAGAAACAGGATATCCGGATAAAAGCAAACAGGACTGGGCTAAAATTCATCCTTTCCGAACTTTAAAAATCGCCAAAATTTTGTATGAAGAAAAAATGGATGGCGGTATAACAATTGCTTTGCAATCTTTGAATGAAAAAACTTTAGAAGCTGTAAAAAGAAAAAATATGACTGATGGTAGATTAGAAGAGGTTTTAAAAAAATATAATCAAAATGAATTGAAGAGCTATGTAGAAGTAATCTTGGGCCTTCCAGAAGAAACAGTCGAGTCCTTTCTTGAAGGAATATGTAAGATAATGGAACTAGGCCAACATAGTTATATAGCTATAAATTATTTAATTTGTTTGCCAAACACACCTTTTGGAGACTCAAAGTATCAAAAAAAGTGGGGTATTAAACTATTTGAAACAAGATCTTCGTACGTTCATGTAGATAATTCAGATATAAGAAATGAAGATGAATTGATGGTGATTGAAACTAATACTATGAAAAAAGAACAGTATAAAGAGGCCCAAATGTATAGATGGTTACTACTTTACGGTCATTACCTGGGCCACTTTCAATACATGGCTCGTTTTTTAAATACACATTTAAAAGTATCTTATTTAACTTTTTACAGAAAATTAATGAAGTTTATTTTAAAAAACAATAAGGGTTTTTTAAAAGAAGAATATGAACTTACGTATAACGCTATTAATAAAGTTTTGAAAAAACAAGGTCCATGGGGAAGAGAACTGGATGATGTTAGAAAAAATTTTGAGTGGCAGTTTGAGGAGGTTACAGCAATAAGATCGGCTCAAAATAAAAACAGATTATATGAAGAAATGAAAGTATTTATGAAAGAATTTGAATTAAAAAAAGATGTTTTGTCTGATTTAATAGAATTTCAAAAAAACAGTGTTCTTGACCCTTTTGTTTCATATCCCATAAATATAAAAGTAAATCATAATATATATGAAGTTATTACTGATTCAAAAAAACTTGAAAAGTCGAAAAATACTTATATTGCTGACGGCAAAAACTATCAAGGCAATTTATATGAATGGGGAAAGGAAGTTTTATGGTGGGGAAGAAAATATGGAAAGTGTAAAACTTCAATTACTAATACAAATAAAAGAAACTTGGGAATTTGATCATTAGAAACCACAAGTTTTTCCTTTAAAAGACAAAGTAAAATTTTAAATTGTGATAAAATAATTAAGAATAATAATGTCGTTTTTCAATTTGTTTAAAAATAAGACAGTTTTGGTTACTGGACATACCGGGTTTAAGGGGAGCTGGTTAACATCTTGGTTGGTATTATTAGGAGCCAAAGTAATTGGATTATCTATAAATATTCCAACTACGCCGTCACATTTTAAAGCTACAAAACTACAAGACAAAATAAATCATAAAAGAATGGATATAAGAAATTTAAAATTATTAAAAAAAACTTTTAAAAAATATCAACCAGATTATGTTTTTCACTTAGCAGCTCAAGCATTGGTAAAAAAATCTTATTCTGATCCAATTTATACTTGGGAAACGAACACAATTGGCACATTAAATGTTTTGGAGTCTTTAAGAGAAATAAGAAAAAAATGCATTGCAGTACTGATAACTAGTGATAAAAGCTATAAAAACATAGAAATCAAAAGAGGGTACAACGAGAATGATATTTTGGGAGGTAAGGATCCATATAGCGCTTCAAAAGCTTCTACTGAATTAGCAATTCAATCTCACATAAGTTCATTTTTTCCATTGAAAAAGACAAAAGTATTAATTGGTATTGCAAGAGCTGGCAATATCATCGGAGGGGGAGATTGGTCTGAAAATCGTTTAATACCAGACTGTGTAAAATCATGGTCAAGAAATAAAAAAGTTTTAATAAGAAATCCTAAATCTACTAGGCCATGGCAACACGTACTTGAAGCTGTATATGGATATTTACTTCTTGCTTTAAGTTTAAAAAAAAATAAAAAACTTCATAGTGAAGTTTTCAATTTTGGACCAAAGAATACTCAAAATTATAATGTTATATTTACGGTTAAATTAATGCAGAAATATTGGAAGAAAATATTATGGAAGGTAATCGATAAAAACAAGAAAAGTTTCTATGAATCGAATTTGTTGAAACTAAATTGCAATAAAGCTAGAACCAAACTTAAATGGAAATGTATTTTGAGTTTTACAGAAACGATTAAAATGGTTGCAGATTGGTACCAAAGTTATTATTCAAAACCAAACAAAATATATGAAACTTCTTTTAATCAAATAAAAGACTATGAAAAACTTTTAAAAAAAAGATCAATTAAATGATCAAAAAATTTTTTTAAAAATAATTTAAAATAAATATGAAAATTATTTTGTTAGCTGGAGGTTTTGGAACTAGATTATCTGAATATACCAAAACAATACCCAAACCAATGATTAATATTGGTGGCAAACCTATGCTCTTACATATTATGAAACAGTATGCCAAATATGGTTTTAAGGATTTTTATATTGCCTTGGGCTATAGGGGAGAAATAATAAAAAAATTTTTTAACAGGAGATTTTTTAATTGGAATATTAATCTTATTGAAACAGGCAAAAATACTATGACAGGCGGGAGATTAAAAAGATTAAAAAAATATATTGGAAAAGAAACATTTATGATGACTTATGGAGATGGATTATCTAACATAAATTTAAAAAAGTTATTAAAATTTCATAAAAAAAATAAAAAGCTTGTGACATTAACAGCAGTTAGACCTCCTGCTAGGTTTGGGGCTTTGAAGCTTAAGGGTCAGCGCGTGAGTTACTTTAAAGAAAAAGCAAAGCTTGACGAAGGATGGATCAATGGAGGTTTTTTTGTTATGGAGCCAGAATTTTTCAAATTTATTAAAAATGATAACACATATTTAGAACGAGAACCTTTAGAAACTGTGACTAAAAATAAACAACTAGCAGCATTTAAACATAAAGGATTCTGGCAATGTATGGATACAAGAAGAGATAAAGATAAACTTAATAAAATTTTAAATAGAAAAAAAAATAAATTTTGAATCTTAATAATAATATTTTAATTGTTGGAGGAACTGGTTTTATTGGTTATCATCTAGCAAAAAAATCTTTAAAAAGAGGTTGGAAAGTAACTAGCATCTCTTCAAAACCACCAAAAAAAATAAGATATTTATCAAAAGTTAAATATATAATTTGTAACATTACAAAGAAAAAATCTTTAAAAAAAAATATCAAAAAATCTTTTAAATATGTTGTGAATCTTGGTGGCTACGTCGATCATTCAAACAAGAAAAAAACTTTTGAAAGCCATCACATAGGATGTAAAAATTTAACAGAAATTTTTTTAAAAAAAAAACCTATCTCTTTTGTTCAAATGGGTAGCAGTGTAGAATATGGAAATTTAAAATCTCCACAAAAAGAAAGTGCTAAGTGCAATCTAAAGTCAGTTAAATCAATCTACGGAAAAGCTAAATTTCTATCGTCAATATATTTGATTGACCTTTTTAAGAGAAAAAAATTCCCATCTACAGTTTTAAGACTGTATCTAGCGTATGGACCAAGACAAGATGCAAATCGCTTTCTTCCAATTATTATAAGAGGTTGTATAAAAAACAAAAAATTTCCTTGTTCTCAAGGTACTCAATCAAGGGATTTTATTCATGTAGATGATGTTGTAGATGCAATAATAAAATCTTTAACAAATAAAAATGCTAGAGGACAAATAATAAATATTGGATCAGGAAAACCAAGAAAAATTAGAAATATAATCGAACATGTAAAAAAAATCATACATGGTGGCTATCCTCAATTTGGAAAAATTAAATTGAGAAAAGATGAAATTTTAACATTGTATCCAAATATTCAAAAAGCTAAAAAAAAGATTAATTGGAAACCAAAAATTTTATTTGAGAAGGGACTAAAATCAACAATTAAATATTATAATGAACAAGCAAAATAATAATCAACCTCTAGTAAGCATAATTATGAACTGTTACAATGGCGAAACGTTTCTTCATGAAAGTATTAAAAGTGTATTATCTCAAACTTATAAAAATTGGGAATTAATTTTTTGGGATAACAGATCAGAAGATAAAAGTGCGGAAATATTTAAAGGCTATAATGATAAAAGATTCAAATACTATTACGCGCCCCAACACACACTTCTCTCTGAAGCTAGAAATGAGGCGGTTAAGAGATCATCCGGTGAGTTCATTGCTTTTCTGGACACAGATGATTTTTGGGAAAAAGATAAACTCGAATTGCAATTACCTCTTTTTAAAGATTCAAAAGTGGGTGTAGTTTATGGAAATCTTTTTATTGTTAATGAAAAATTAAATATAAAAAAAATTTTTTTAAAAAGAAAAAAACCAAGAGGTTTTATCTTGGATGATTTGTTAAAAAATTATTGCACACAATTAGTTACTCTTGTTATTAGGAAAAGTTTTTTGGATAATTACCAACCAGCTTTTAATTTTCATATAATGGGTGATTTTGATTTAATGATCAGAATGTCTGTGAAATATAAATTTGATTGTGTAGAAAAACCTATAGCATCCTATAGGGTTCATGAAAAAAATGAGTCCTTATTAAATAAAAATATGCAAATACAAGAGATTAAAGCTTGGCTAAAAACAATGGTAAATTATCCGATTATTTTTAATAATAAAAATTTTTCACATATAAATAATTTGCTTAATAATATTGAAGTTGTGAATTTAATCCTAGAAAATGACCTTGAAAAGGCAAGATTAAGAATTAAAAAAATGCCATATTCTTTAAAAAAAATTAAGTATTTAATAGCACTACTTTTGCCAAGTAATTTTGTAAAAAGATTTATTTAACTTTCAATAACTCTTTATAACTCAATATAATAGATCCGATTAATATTATGTAGGTTGCGTTGTTTGTTGTGTATAGACTGCCAGTACTCCTTAAAGGGAATGTTTCTAAGAAAAAACTTATAACAGCTGATAATAAAATAATATTTGCTTTATCAAATTTTTTTATAAATTTTAAATTTTTAAAAGTAAAAACCACAAATAACAAACCAATTACGAATATAATTAATAATCCTACAGTTCCCGTTGTGGTTAAAATTTGAAAATAATAGTTGTGAGGATGAGTTGAACATGTCACGTTTTTTTTATCAATAACTTCATCCTCTTCTGTGTTTATGTCAGGTCCTGATAGTTTATGACAATCTAGATAAAAAGATTTAATCCCATTTCCAAATATTTTGTTAGGTCTCCAGGTATATATTGCTGCTAAGAATAGTTTTTTGTAGAAGGATACTTGAAAGAATCTATACCAAGTTGTTTTTTGACCTAGAGATTTCTCGGTTTTAGAAGTTACTTCACCTTCCATCGTTCCAACAACATCAGCTCTTTGAGTTCTAATCAATGCGGAACAAGAGTGCTTTTGTTTT
>PVBE011803790.1_pt1 | contig 10518 bp, 10 predicted proteins | sample 1631181 | NCBI WGS metagenome assembly PVBE01 (sample SAMN08397723, study PRJNA350692) | Marine metagenome, whole genome shotgun sequencing project. | isolation source: water | place: Pacific Ocean | collected 2012-04 | reverse complement strand
GGAGGCGGTGGTCCGACGGCACCGGCTGGCTGAGTGCATGGTCGTCGACCTTCTGGGGTTGCCTCTGCACAAGGCTCACGTCGAGGCGCACCGGCTCGAGCACGCGATCTCGCATGATCTGGAAGAGCTGATCCGCGACCGGTTGGGGAGGCCTACGAGGTGTCCCTTCGGCCGGCCCATCCCTGGGAGCGGTCCAACCCCTCAGGCTGGGCGTGCGTCGCCACTCTCCGATGCCACGGCAGGGGCGGAGTGCATAGTCGATCGAGTCCCAGAGGAAAACCCGGACCTGCTGGAGTTCCTGGTTGACCACGGCGTGATGCCGGACGCGCGCATCACCGTGGTGGAGGCGGGCCAATACCGGGGAGTGATGGTCCTGCGAACGGAAGGCGGGGAAGTCTCCCTGGGATACCAAGCCGCGGCTCGACTGCGCGTGCGACCGGCGTAGCTTCCGGCCGCGGTTCCCATACAGAACCCTTCCTTGGACGTTGATCCCGAGGGCACGCCCAGTGACGCGCGGGGAGGCCCCTCGCCCCGGCGACCCTCTCAGAGCCAGGGAGGCGAAGCCTCTTTGACGCCCCCCGAAGCCACCTGTATCATGGGCTCAGCTTGCTCCGGAGTAGGATTGCCGCCGATGCTCGCCAAAGCGCTGACGTGTGCCCTCCTTGGACTTGAAGGGCGGATCGTGGAGGTGGACGTGGCCCCCGGCCTGCCCGCCTTCACCATCGTCGGCCTCGCCGACAAGGCGGTTCAGGAGGCGCGGGAGCGGGTGCGCGCCGCCATCCGCAACTCGGGCTGCGAGTTCCCGATGCGTCGCATCACGGTGAACCTGGCGCCCGCGGACCTCAAGAAAGAGGGCCCGGCGTACGACCTTCCCATCGCTCTCGGCGTGCTCTTGAGCACCCGCCAGATCGCCGCGCTCCCACAGGACACCGTGTTCCTTGGCGAGCTCTCCCTGGACGGTGGCGTGCGCCACACGAACGGGGTGCTGCCGATGGTCGCGGTGGCGCGCGACGAGGGGCTGATACGGGCCGTGGTCCCGGAGGCGGACGCCAGGGAGGCGGCGCTGGTGGAGGAGGTCGAGGTTATCCCAACCGGATCGCTGGCCCGGATCCTCAGCCACCTCCGGGGCGAGACGATGATAGCCCCCAGGGCGCCGGAGAGCATGGTCAGTCTCGAACACGAGGATGCTCCGGACGGCCCGGACCTGGCGCACATCAGGGGGCAGGAGCATGCCAAGAGGGCTCTCGAAGTTGCCGCCGCCGGTGGCCACAACCTGCTGATGACGGGTCCGCCGGGCAGCGGCAAGACACTTCTCGCGCGCACCCTCCCCTCCATCCTGCCTAGGATGACATCGGAAGAGGCCCTGGAGGCCACCAAGGTCTACAGCATCGCCGGCCTCCTCCCGAGCGAGTCCCCTCTCATGGCTCGGCGGCCCTTCCGGTCGCCCCACTACACCACGTCGAACGCGGGGCTGGTGGGCGGAGGAACCTGGCCGCGGCCGGGGGAGGTGACCCTGGCGCATCGCGGCGTCCTGTTCTTGGACGAGCTTCCGGAGTTCGGCCAAAGCGTTCTGGAGGTATTACGACAACCCATCGAGGATAAGGTCGTCACCATCAGCCGCGCCCAGGGCAGCGTGACCTTCCCTGCCAACTTCACGATGGTGGCGGCAATGAATCCGTGCTTCTGCGGCAATCACGGCGATCCGGTGAAGCCGTGTACGTGCAGCCCTGGCGCCGTGACCCGGTACCAGAAGCGGATCTCCGGACCGCTGCTCGACCGGATGGACATCTTCGTGGAAGTGCCCCGCGTCGAGTACGAGAAACTGACCGCTGACGTTTCCGGCGAGGGCTCGGGCGCGGTCCGCGAGCGTGTGGAAACGGCTAGGGAACACCAGCGGCGGCGGTTCGCCGGGACCCGCCTGCAGGCGAATGCGGAGATGGGACCGGCGGAGGTTTGGAGCCACTGCAAGCTGGACGAGGCGGCCCAGGGGCTCGCGCGCGCTGCAATGGAGCAGATGCACCTGTCGGCGCGGGCGTACCATCGCACGCTGAAGCTGGCCCGCACCATCGCTGATCTGGCGGAGGGGGAGGCCATCGGCGTGGTGCACCTGGCAGAGGCCATCCAGTATCGCTACCGGGGCACCGGCGTGTAGATAGTGGGTCTTCACCCCACAATCGAGGCTGCGCACAATGGCCTAGCTCAATCAGGTACGACAAGGGGGGATATGGCACCGTGAACGGCAGACTAGCATCTATCGGCGACATTGGGGGCGGCGCGTCCCGGAGGTCTGGCATGCGCCTGGGGGCCGCGATGGCTCTTGGCATGGCGCTGCTGGCCATCTCCGTGGGTTGCGGCTCCGACTCCACACTCACGACCAACGTGGCCCAGACCGCAGCGCCCGAGCCGCAATCCGCAGCACCCGAATCGCAAGGAGGCACCGTGGCAAAGCAGTACCCCGCGCCCCCGGAAATGTCCATCGACACAGCGAAGACGTATCAGGCTGTCTTCACCACAAACCGAGGCGAGATGACGGTCAAGCTCTTCGCGGACGAGGTTCCAATCACTGTGAACAATTTCGTCTTCTTGGCCCGGGAAGGCTACTACAACGACGTGGTGTTCCACCGGATCATCAAGGGGTTCATGGTGCAAGGCGGGGACCCCACCGGCACCGGGCGAGGCGACCCAGGCTATCGGTTCAAGGACGAGCCGGTGAGCCGCGACTACGTGCGCGGCACCCTGGCGATGGCGAACTCCGGGCCCAACACCAACGGCAGCCAGTTCTTCCTGGTCCATGAGCTGGCGCCGCTGCCAAAGAACTACACGATCTTCGGGCTGATCACCGAGGGTCTGGACACCCTTGATGGGATCGCCAACACGCCGGTAGGGACCAGCGCCAGCGGCGAGGCATCCCAGCCGACCGAGCGGATCTTCATCGAGAGCATCGAAATCGTGGAGGCTGGGAGCTAGTAGCGGTCTCCCGGCGCGGTGTAGCCGCGCCGGGAGACCCACTTCCGCGGATCAGCATCGGGGTCTCGCCCACCACGTTCATTGAGGTCGCCACCCTCTCCGGGAGGCGATGCTCGGTCGCAGTATTCACCGCCTCGGCGCGCCCCAAGAAGCGCCATCCGGTTGTGAAACGCCAACGCTAGCGGGGCTGGCCCATGGTGTCGAAACCCACCGTATGAGTATCCGTAAACCTCGCGTGTCGTGCACTTTGAACCGAATATAGGGCGAACCAGTCGTCAGGCTCGGCATCCGGGCGACCGTTATCTTGACACCGGGGCGGGGTGCTTCTAAGATCTCTGTGGGTTCTACCGGCGGTCGCCGTGACGGTGGGTGGAGACTCTTCCGAGGGGTCGCGTATCCACCCGATCCGACGCCGTGGAGCCGGTCGGCGCGATGCGTGAGCGGGCGCCGGCGTCGGTCAAGAGGAGCCGCGCAGCGCCCCGCTGACTTGCATCAGAGATATCGCGACGACTATTCGTTTCCATACTGTCGCAAGGGAGTTGATGCCATGCGCGTCAGGGCGCCCCAGGTTCACCTCCTCAGCGACGGGACCATGAAACTTGACGGCGGCACGATGTTCGGCCAGGTGCCCCGCGATCAGTGGGGCGAGCTGACCAGGCCGGACAAGCGGAACCGCATTCCTCTTGGCCTCAACGTCTTCCTCATCCGCTCGGACGCCGGCAATATCCTCGTGGACACAGGGGCGGGCGGCAAGCTCGACGAGGCGCAGGTGGACCGGTTTGGGCTCAAGGCCAACCGGCTTCGCCGCAGCCTGCGGGACGTGGGCTTGAAACCGGCGGACATCAAGTACGTGGTGCTGACCCACCTCCACTTCGACCACGCGGGGGGAGCGACTCGGCGCAACCGAAAGGGCGAGACGGTCCCGACGTTTCCCAAGGCGCGATACCTCATCCAGTCGGACGCCTGGGAGCACGCCGCCGCCCCAAGCGAGCGCGCCAGCGCTGCGTTCATCGAGGACGACTATCTGCCACTTTGGGAGAATGGGCAGGTGGACATCGTCGACGGCGACCAGGAGCTGATCCCCGGCGTGTGGCTCAAGAACACCGGCGGCCACAGCCAGGGGCACCAAGTGGTGTACGTCAAGAATGGGTCCAACAAGATGGCGTTCCTTGGGGATCTGGTGCCCACCGCCTACCATCTGGGGTTGCCCTACATCAGCGCCACGGACCAGTTCCCGGAGGAAACCCTTGAGCGCAAGCGGCACATCCTGGGCAGGGCCGAGAGGGAGGGCTGGCTGATCTTCTTCGCCCACGGGTGTGACAATCGGGCCGGCGTGCTGGAGAGAAGGGGAGAGCGGTTGACGCTCAGGCCTGTCGCCGTCTAGCGCTGGCACGTCGGTGGGAGAGGCACGCCGTTCCCAGCCGCGCGCGCCCACGCTTCCCCGGAGTGAGCGCGCTCCCCGCTCGATTGCCCGCAGGTTGGCGCGTCTCCGCTGCTAGACCGCGGGCTCGGCCTCCAGGGAGCCGTCCACGGCCGTGCCTGGTACGTCCGCTCCCACAGGCGCCTCGCTAGACTCCCCATCCCGCCTGTCGTCGCGACGGCCGTCTCGGCGGCGCAGCACGCGGCGCATCTCGGTCTCTAGGAGCTCGAAGTCGCGTCGCGGCAGCAGGTGGAGCTCGCCCTGGAAGGCCAGCCGCCAGAGCTCCGGTGGCCAGCGCCTCAAGTACTCCAGGCGCGGAGCGATGTCCGGGGCGTTGATGTACTGGTCCTCCGGCGGGGCTGCGTCCGCCCGCATCTGGACGCGGTACATGAAGAGCTCGTCCGCGGCCTCGGCGTGCCACAGGGGTGTGCGGTCCTCGAACGCCTTGGAGGTGATCGTGGCGGCCAACGGGAAGACCTGGTCGTCCTTGACGTAGAACATGAGCCTGTCCCCCGGGCTCATCCTCTCCGTCTTCCTGCGCTGACGCTGGCCGAAGCCTTGGACCTTGAACCCCTGATCCCGCGTCACGCGGAAGTTCGCGGGCGCTATTGTCACCATCCAGTAATTCACGGCGCTTTCTCCCGGGCGGCGCCCCTATGCGTTGTCACGGATCCTTCGCAGCAGGTCGGCCATCTCTAGAGCGGCTACCGTCACGTCATAGCCACGGTTGCCAACGGCTCCTCCGGCGCGGTCCATCGCTTGCTGCGGGGTGTAGCACGTCAGCACGCCGAAGCCCACCGGCACGCCACTCTCACGGGCAACGGCCTCGATCCCCGAGGTGGCGGCGGAGGAGATGTACTCGAAGTGGGCGGTCTCTCCCTTGACGACCGCGCCCAGGCAGACGATGGCGTCGTAGCTGCCGGACTCGGCGAGGCGCGCGGCGGCAATGGGGAGCTCGAAGGCGCCGGGCACGCGGACCACGGTCACATCGCCATCGGCGACGCCGCACCGTGTCAGGGCCTCCCGTGCGCCCTGAAGCAGCCGCTCGGTCGCGAAGGCGTTGAACCTAGATACTGCCACGGCCACTCGGAGGTCTCGGCCCTCAGGTAGGCCCTCGATGTCTGTGACCAGCGTCGCCTCCAGTTGTGTGGGGCCGGTCGGCCCAGCGCAACGAGCGGGCCGAAGCTACGCGTCGCTAGTCCGGACGACGTCGTCAAGCATGTGACCCAGCTTTGTCCGTTTCGTCTCCAGGTACCGGCGATTTTCGGCGGTGGGAGTCGATATGATCGGCACCTGCTCCACCAGGTCTAGCCCGAAGGCGTCAAGGCCCACAACCTTCTTGGGGTTGTTGGTGAGCAGCCGCATCTTTCGGACCCCAAGGTCCACCAGGATCTGCGCGCCGATACCGTACCAGCGCAGGTCCGGTGCGAACCCAAGCTGCAAGTTCGCTTCCACCGTGTCCAATCCGTCGTCCTGCAGGGCGTAGGCCCGGATCTTGTTGTGGAGCCCGATTCCTCGGCCTTCCTGGCGCATGTACACGAAGACCCCACGGCCCTCGTCGGCTATCGCTTGTAGGGCCATCTCGATCTGGTTGCCGCAGTCGCACCTGAGGCTCCCGAAAACGTCCCCCGTGAGGCACTCGCTGTGCACTCGCACCAGGACGGACTCGTCCGACTGCACGTCCCCCATCACGAGGGCGATGTGCTCGGCGGTGTCCACCAAGCTCCGATATGCCACGGAGGTGAACTCGCCGAAGCGGGTGGGCAGCCGAGCATGGGCCACCTGGTGGACCAGGTGCTCGTGGCGGCGTCGGTGCGCGATGATGTCAGCTATGGTGACGACGCGGATGCCGTGCTCCTGCGAGAATCGCTCCAGCGCCGGCATCCGGGCCATCGTCCCGTCTTCGGCCATCACCTCGCAGATGACGCCCGCGGGGTACAGCCCCGCCATCCGCGCCAGGTCCACCACAGCCTCGGTGTGGCCGGCGCGCACAAGCACCCCGCCGTTGGTGTAGCGCAGGGGGAAGATGTGGCCGGGACGAGCCAGGTCGTCGGGGATCGTGTCCGGATCGAGAAGCGCCTTCACCGTGGCCGCTCGGTCGAACGCGGAAGTGCCGGTGCTGGCGCCGCGCTTCACGTCAACGGAAACCGTGAAGGCAGTGGCGTGCCTGGCCGTGTTCTCCTGCACCATCAGGGGCAGCTTCAACTCGTCCAGCCGCTCTCCGAGGATGGATAGGCAGATGATCCCGCCCGCCTGGCGCGCCATGAAGTTGATGTGCTCGGGCGTGATCTTCTCCGCCGCCACCACCACGTCGCCTTCGTTTTCCCGATCGGCGTCGTCGACGATGACGACCATCTTGCCGGCGCGTATATCCTCGATGGCCTCTTCGATCTCGGCGATGGGCATCCCCACCTCCCGCTGAGGGGCGTCGCTGCTTGCTACTGAGCCGACGGCTGGCCCTCCGGCTCGCGTCCGAGGAGCCCCTCGACGTACTTGGCTAGAATATCGACCTCGATGTTCACCCGGTCGCCCGGGCGACGACTACCGAGGACGGTCAGTAGGCGCGTATATGGTATCACGGCGACGGTGAAAACGGTACGCTCCTTCGATACGACGGTCAGGCTTGCCCCGTCCACCGCGATGAAGCCCTTGACGACCACATAACGCATGATGTCGTCCGGGGCCTCGAACGCGGCGATTACGCTGTTGCCCTCCGGGGTCATCGAGACGACGCGGCCCGTGCCGTCCACGTGGCCCTGCACCAGGTGGCCTCCCAGCCTCCCGCCGTACGCCAGAGGCCGTTCCAGGTTGATCCGATCTCCCAAAGCGAGGTCCCCAAGGTTGGTCTTTCGGAAGGTCTCCGGGGTGACCTCCACCTCGAAGGCGCCCTCGTCGAGTGCCGTCACCGTGAGGCATGCTCCGTTCACGGAGATGCTGTCGCCCAGTCCGGTCCCCTCCAGGACCAGTGCCGCCCCGATCCGAATGCCGCCGCCGCCCAGAGCGGCGACCGTGCCCATCTCCTCAACGATGCCCGTGAACACTCTTACCCTCCGTCCTGAGGATAGCCGATGATGTGTATGTCTTCTCCCAGCCGCTCCACCGTGACGCGGTTGAGCCGCAGGGCCTCCGCCAAGCGTGGCACGCCTTCGCCCTCCACCGGCGTTCGGGCGTCCCGCCCGCCGATGATCATCGGCGCCACAAACGCCTCCACGCGGTCGACCATCCGGCCCTCGAACAGAGAGGCCAGGAGGTCGCCCCCGCCCTCGACCAGGAGGCTCGTGACCCCTCGCTCGCCTAGCGCGCCAAGCAGGGCTCGGACATCGACCCGCCCGTCCTGCGCGGGGAGACGAAAGACATCCGCGCCGGCCTCTCGCAGAGCCTGCTCCCTCGTGGGCGTCGCGTCGGCCACGGCTATCATCACGCTGCCGTGCGCCGCGAACACCTGGGCGGACGGCGGAACGCGCCCCCCGCTATCCACGACGACCCGCAGAGGCTGCCTGTCCGCCGGCCTCCCCGATGCGTCCCGAGTCGTGAGCCGCGGATCGTCCTGAAGCGCAGTGCCGACGCCCACCATGACAGCGTCCGCGGCGGCGCGGAGCTCGTGGGCGCGACGGCGTGCCTCCTCCCCGGTGATCCACTGGGACTCGCCGGCGGCCGTGGCGATCTTTCCGTCCAGACTCATGGCGAATTTCGCGACCACCAGCGGTAGGCCGGTAGCGATCCAGTGGAGGTAGCCTTCCAGCACGGATCGCGCCTCGTCCGCGCCCTCGCCCAGGGCGACCCGGACACCGGCGGCTTCCAGCGCCTCCATGCCTCCGCCGCGGACCGCGGGGTTGGGGTCACGAAGGGCGGCGCGTACCTCTGCGACCCCGGCGCGGATGATGGCGTCCGTGCACGGCGGGGTTTGCCCATGGTGGGCGCACGGCTCCAGGGTGACATAAAGCGTAGCGCCGTGGGCGAGCTCCCCCGCTTCGGCCAGGGCCACCGCCTCCGCGTGAGGCCCGCCGGGGGGCCGCGTGTACCCCTCCCCGACGATCCGACCGTCCCGCACCAGGACGGCTCCGACGGCGGGGTTGGGGCTGGTTGCGCCGAGGGCGCCGCCAGCCAGTTGGACGGCCCGCTGCATGTGCTCCATGGGGCCTCTTACGGTGCGGGGGTCACAGCTCTGGACCCTCTTGGAGCTCCTGCTGGTGACGCGCGAAGTCCGGGAGCCCGGTTTCCTGGTATAGTCTGGCCCAATGCCTGGACGAGGGCGCGGTCCGACCGTACACCCAGCCCTCCACGGTCTTTTGCCTCACGCCGAGCGCCGAGGCGAGGAGCGCGACGCTCCCCTGGTATCGGCTGTCCGCCAGCCACTGGCGGAGGACCTCCGCGGTGGGAGGGGAGGCCCTTCGGCCGTCCGCTCGGGAGGTGGACGACCGATGGTAGTTCTCGTAGAAGCGGCTTGCCGCAGGCCCCATCTGCCCCTGGTACTTGCTGCGCAGAGCCCGTGCCCCATACGGGCGCTCCGCTGGGCTGGAGAGCTGCATGAACGATATCTGGGAGACCTTCATTCCCTGCGTCAGGTTGATTGGCAGGTTGGCCAAGTTGCTCAGCTCCAGGGTCAGTCTTCCCCGCCACCCCGGGTCCACGAACCCCGCCGTCGAGTGGACCACCAGACCCAGCCGCCCCAGCGAGCTCTTGCCGTCCAGACGGCCCACAATGTCGTCCGGCAAGGTTATCTCTTCCTCGGTCATGCCGAGGGCGAACTCACCCTGGTGGAGGATGAAGGGGGTGAGCGGGTCCACGGTGTACTCTTCCGTGAGGCCCTCCATCTCCTGCGTGGGGTCGATGGCCTGGAAGCGGTGGTTCTGGAACACCCGGAACTTGCCGCCCAGGTGGAGGTCGACGCTCGCGGGCTGGACGCACGAGTCGTCATACGGGTCGATGACGATGCGCCCGGCCTCGATTGCCTTGCGAATGTCCTGGTCGCTGAACACCATGTCCGCGCGTGTCCTCAGTATGGGGCCGAATGGCGACATTGTAGCCGTGCGCGCGCATCCGACGCAAACGCGCGGCGCGGGCCGCGCAGGGCTGGGCCAAGGCCTCTCCGGCTACTCGATGTTGTAGAATTCCCGCCGCCCCGACTCCACCAGGGCCACCATCCGCTCGAACCACGCACCGAACTGGGGCATGGCGAAGATTCTGCCCGCCTGCTGTTCCCACTCGGCCAGGTTTGCCACCTCCTGCTCCGTGACCACGGTGAAGAATCTGCCGCTGGCGTCTGTGAGGATGCGCGCCGCGTACACTCCAGCCCAAGTCTCGTTGGCCTCCTTGAAGAGGGCCACCAGATCTCCGCCCTTGCCCTATTTTGCCTCAAAGATATCCCGCACCAGCATCATCACCAACCTCGTTTGTGTCTATTGGCCGGTCATTCCGCAGTCTTCCCCACCCACTCGCCCGGACCATGAGTGAGGGGCTCTGGCCCTGACGCTCCCCGCTTCCCGCAACGGCCCCAGCGTGGTCGTCTGGGCATCAGGCCCTTGCGCTTGCGTCCGTGGCAAGCCGGTCGACCCTCGGACGTGACCGCCCGCTCGTCCTGGGTCCAGCGTAGGATGAGCGGGGAACCTGCGCCGACCCGAGGCGCCGGCGTCGGTGACGAGCATCGCACGGGGCTGCCGGCATGCCGATGCGCTGCCGCTAGACCGATCCCCACAGCGGGTTCATCACCAGGCCCGTCGGCAGCTTGGGGGCAAAATAGGTGCTCTTGGGGGGAAGCCGCTGCCCCTGGCGCACCAGCGCCTCGAAGAGGTCCAGGTCCATCGGGGGGACCAGGAACACGGCCTGACACTGCCCGTCGGCGCTGGCGGAGGCCACTGCGTCCAGGTCGTGCACGAACTCAACGTGGCTGGCTGGCTCGCTGGCCATCACCGAGTCCAGCGCCTCGTGGTGAAGCAGCCAGGGCTCGCATCGCGTCAGATCTGGCGTGGGGCCGGGGGAGAGCTCAGACGCTTCGAGATCGGAGCGCAGAGTGAGCAGCGAGAAGCGTCCCTCCGCCACGTCCAGCATGCCGAGCGTGGCCTTGGCCAGCAGCTCGTCGAGCAGCACGTAAATTGTCACCACGTAGGTCCGAGACGTCAGTTGGTTCTTGC
>PVBE011164040.1_pt1 | contig 10518 bp, 8 predicted proteins | sample 1631181 | NCBI WGS metagenome assembly PVBE01 (sample SAMN08397723, study PRJNA350692) | Marine metagenome, whole genome shotgun sequencing project. | isolation source: water | place: Pacific Ocean | collected 2012-04 | reverse complement strand
GGCTTCGTGCTGACGCTGGCGACGCGAGAGCAGCACATTCGCCGCGCCAAGGCGACGTCGAACATCTGCACGAACACGGCGTTGTGCGCGCTGGCTACGTGCATCCACCTGAGCACGCTGGGACGCGCGGGTGTGCGCGAGCTGGCCCTGCAGAACCTCGCCAAGGCCACCTACGCGCGCCAGAAGCTGGCCGCCATCGACGGCGTCGAGGTGCCCTTCGATGGGCCTTGGTTCAACGAGTTCGTCGTGCGCCTGCCGATGGTGGCCGACGAGGCGGTCGACGCCTGCGCCGCCGACGGCGTGATTCCCGGCGTGCCGCTGGGGCGCTTCGATGCGCAACGGGATCACGAGTTGCTGGTGTGTGCCACTGAGGTGCACACGCGCGCCGATATCGACAAGCTGGTGCAGACGCTGGACGGGGTGTGCTCATGAGCGGCGCGGCAGGAGGTAGGACGCTGCGCGACGACCAGGCCCAGCTCAAGCAGGAGCCGCTCATCTTCGAACGTGGCGGCGCCGGGCGCGTCGGCTACACGTTGCCCAAGCTCGACGTTCCCGCAGTCGACCCGGAAGAAGCCTGGGGAGCCGACAATGTGCGCGCGCCGATCGACGGCTTCCCGGAAGTCTCCGAGGTCGACGTAGTACGCCATTTCACCCGCATCTCGCAGCATAACTTCGGCCTCGAGTCGGGTGTCTTCCCGCTCGGTTCGTGCACCATGAAGTACAACCCCAAGGTGCACGAGACCGTCGTCCGATCGCCCGGCTTCGCCGCCGCTCACCCCTATATGCCGGTCAACGTCATGCAGGGTGGTCTGGAGGTGATGCGTCGGCTCGAGACCGCGCTGGCGGCGGTGTCGGGGATGGATCGCGTAACGCTGCAACCCGCCGCGGGCGCGCAAGGTGAGCTCGCCGGGATCATGATAATCGCCGCGTACCACGCCTCACGGGGCGATACGCGCCGACGCAAGGTCCTGATCCCAGACTCCGCACACGGGACCAACCCGGCGACAGCGAGCTTCTGCGGCTTCGACCCTGTGGAGATCCGTTCCAATAGCCGCGGCACCACCGACATCGAGGCGTTGCGCGCCGCCGCCGACGAGACCACCGCGGCGCTGATGCTCACCAACCCCAACACCCTCGGTTTGTTCGAAGATCAGATGGAAGAGATCGCCGAGATCGTGCATGGGTGCGGCGCGCAGATCTACTGCGACGGCGCGAACCTCAACGCCATCCTCGGCAAGGCGCGGCCCGGGGACTTCGGCATCGACGTGTTTCACATCAACCTGCACAAGACCTTCACCACGCCGCACGGTGGCGGCGGGCCGGGCGGTGGTCCGGTGGGCGTGCGCGAGCATCTGGTTCCCTTCCTGCCGCGTCCCACAGTGGAGACCGATGCCGACTCGGGGGCGCCGTACCTCGATTGGGACCGCCCCGACAGCATCGGGAAGGTGCACGCCTTCTACGGCAACTTCGGCATCATGGTGCGGGCGTACACCTATATCCGCGCCCTCGGTGGCGTCGGTTTGCGACAAGTTGCGGAAGACGCGGTGCTCAACGCCAACTACATCCAGGCGCGCCTGAAGGACTTCTACCACCTGCCGCAGGATCGCCTGTGCATGCACGAGGTCATTTTCTCGGACAAGCGTCAAAAGCAGCACGATGTGAGCGCCATGGATATTTGCAAGCGCCTCATGGACTACGGCTACCATCCGCCGACCGTCTACTTCCCGTTGGTGGTGCCGGGCGCCCTGATGATCGAGCCTACCGAGACCGTCAGCCGCGAGGATCTCGACGCCTTCGTCGACGCCATGATCGCCATAGCGCGGGAAGCGGAATCGGATCCGGAGCACGTGCGCGCGGCGCCGCACAGCACGTTCCTGTCGCGACTGGACGAGGTACGCGCGGCCCGCAAGCCCGTTCTGCGCTGGGATCCCGGGTTGGCCGAGGATCCCGTAGCAGTCGAAGGCGGGTAGAAGTCGGTGAGAACGATCGGGGTGCTCGGTGGCATGGGCCCGGCCGCTGCGGCCGATTTCTATGCCCGCATCGTCGCCGGACACGGCGCCTTGCGGGACCAGGATCATCCGCCGTGCATCCTCTACGGCGCCACGCAGGTGCCCGATCGGACGGCGTTCTTGCTCGGCGAGGGGCCTGACCCGACGCCGGAGCTGGTGGCCGCGGCGCGCCTCATCGAGGCTGCCGGTGCCGATTTCATCGCCATGCCGTGCAACTCCGCGCACGCCTTCCTGGCGCCGATGCGCGAGGCGGTGACGATCCCGATCGTCGACATGATCTCCCTGGCCGCGGCCGCCGTCGCCCGCGTCGTGCCGCAATCGGCGGGCATCGGCGTGCTAGCCACCAGCGGCACCGTAGAGGCGGGCCTGTACAGTCAGCCGCTGCGCGACCATGGCCGCGAGCCGATGTATCCGGAGGCCGTCGTTCAGGACGAGGTCATGGCGGCGATCAAAGAGGTCAAGGCTGGCGCGTCGTCGGGCGGACACGCGCCCGAACCGGGCACCTCCGACGCGCGCCTGATCGCGGCGGCGGCGCACCTGGCCGAACGAGGTGCCGATTGCATCATCATGGGCTGCACCGAGGTGCCGTTGGCGCTGGCCGCCGCCGACAGCCCCGTGGTAGCCATCGACGGCAACCAGGTTCTCGTCGATACTACGTTGGCGCTGGCCATCGGCCGGCTCGACTTCGAGGAGATAAGCCATGCAGTTCGTTGATGTCGCCGTGCCCGGTGGGCCGACGCGCCAGTACGAGGTGGTGATTGGCATCGGCCTGCCCGACGCCGTGGCCGACGACCTCGTGCGCTGGCAGCAGGCGCCGCGCTGGGCAGTGGTCACCGACACCAACGTCGCGCCACTGTATGGCGAGCCGCTGGCGGGAGCGTTGCGTGGCCTCGGTGCGCAGGCGGATTGCATCGTGTTTCCCGCCGGGGAGGAAGCCAAGACGCGCGACACCGTCAACGGCCTGCAAGACCGCCTGATCGACCTCGGCCACGGGCGCGACTCCTGGCTCATCGCGGTGGGCGGCGGCGTGGTCGGCGATGTCGGGGGATTCGTCGCGGCGACGCTGTTTCGCGGCATACCCTACGTGCAGGTGCCGACCACGCTGCTGGCGATGGTCGACAGCAGCGTCGGTGGCAAGACCGGCGTGGACACACCGGCGGGCAAGAACCTGGTGGGAGCGTTTCTGCAGCCGCGGCGCGTGCTCGCCGACCTGGGGGCGTTGGCATCGTTGTCGCGCGAGGAGGTGGCCGCGGGGCTTGCCGAGGTCATCAAGTACGGCGTCATCCTCGACGGGGTGTTTTTTGAGGCGCTCGAGGCGGAGTTGCTCGACGGCGCCCTTGCCGGGGATGAGGCGGCGCTGGCGGCCATCGTGTCGCGCTCCTGCGACCTCAAGGCTTCGGTTGTCGCCGCCGACGAGACCGAAACCGGTTACCGGCAAATCCTCAACTTCGGGCACACCGTGGGTCATGCCATCGAGGCCGTGATGGGCTACAGACTCCGACATGGCGAGGCGATCGCCATCGGTATGGTGGTCGAGGCTCGCCTGGCGAGCCGCAGGTTGGACAAGGCGGCGCGCCTGACGGATCGTATCGCCTCGCTGTGCGCTCGCGCCGGGTTGCCCACCGAAGTGCCCGCCGATTGCGACGTCGACGCCCTCGTGGAGGCCGCCTTTCGTGACAAGAAGGTGCGCCAGGGGACCATCCGTTGCGCTCTGCCTTCGAGGCTCGGTGTCATGGGGACCCACCACGGCGAGTACGGCATCCCGGTGGAGCCCAAAGAGTTCGCTGCCGCGCTGGGTTAAGCGTCGCCGTCCAGTTGGTCCTTGAACCAGGCGATGGTTGGTGGGAGGCCCTCGCGTAGGGTTGCCGTTGGCTCCCACCCGAGGATCTGCCGGGCGCGTGTGATGTCCGGGCAGCGCACCTTCGGGTCGTCCACCGGCAGGGGCTCCTCGACCAGCTCGCTGTCACTGTCGGTGAGCTCGAGAACGGCTTCGGCCATGGTGCGAATGGTGACCTCTTCGGGGTTGCCGAGGTTCACGGGCTGGCTCTCGTCTGCGTCCAGCAGCGCCAGGATGCCGCGCACCAGGTCGTCGACGTAGGTAAACGACCGTGTTTGCGAGCCATCGCCATAAATGGTGATGGGCTCGCCGCGCAGCGCCTGGGTGATGAAGTTGGGGATGGCGCGACCGTCGCGCAGCCGCATCCGCGGGCCGTAGGTGTTGAAGATCCGCACGATGCGCGTAGAGAGCCCGTGCGAGCGGTTGTAGGCCATGGTCATGGCCTCGGCGAAGCGCTTCGCTTCGTCGTATACACCGCGCGGCCCGATGGGGTTGACGTGGCCCCAGTAGCCTTCTTCCTGGGGATTCACCTGCGGATCTCCGTACACCTCGGACGTGGATGCGAGCAGGAAGCGCGCGCCGTGATGCATGGCGAGGCCGAGCGCCTTGTGGGTGCCCAACGCACCGACCTTGAGCGTGTGGATCGGATGCTGCAGGTAATCGATCGGGGAGGCCGGCGAGGCGAAGTGCAGGACGCAGTCGATGGGCTCGTCCACCACGATGTACTGGGTGACGTCGTGCTTCACGAACAGGAAGTCCCGCCCGACGTAGCGGCTGACGTTGCGGATATCGCCGGTCAGGAGGTTGTCCATGACGATGACGCGGTCGCCGGCATCCAGCAGGTTCCCGGCAAGGTACGATCCGAGGAAGCCGGCGCCACCAGTTATCAGGATGGTTCTGTTGTCGCTCATCTTGACCTCACCTGCATCTCCCTTCTGAAGAATGTCGCGACCTCGCCTAGTAGGCGTGTTCGTGACCGAGGCCGTTGGTGATGGTCAGCCAGAGGATTCTGAAGTCCAGGGTCAGCGACCAGTTCTCGATGTAGTAGAGGTCGTACTTGATGCGACGCTCGAGAGCCGTGTTGCCGCGCCACCCGTTGACCTGAGCCCACCCGGTCATCCCGGCCCGCACCCTGTGACGGAGCATATAGCGCGGAATGTGCTGGCGAAATTCCTGCACGAAGTACGGCCGTTCGGGCCGCGGCCCGACCATGCTCATGTCGCCGCGCAGCACGTTGAAGAACTGCGGCAGCTCGTCGAGGCTGAACTTGCGGATGAAGCGTCCGACCGCCGTGATGCGCGGGTCCCTCTCTTCGGTCCACACGGGCCCGGTGGCTTGCTCGGCGTCAACCACCATCGAGCGGAACTTGAGCAGCTCGAAGCTCCGTCCGTCGAGCCCCATGCGCTCCTGGCGATAAAAAATCGGTCCCGGCGAGGTTAGCCGGATGGCGATCGCGATGGCGGGTATCACGGGCGCGAACAGCACGATGCACCCCAGCCCCGCGCATATGTCCAGGCCCCGCTTGACCGCCCCGGCGAGACCGCGCATCGGTGTTGCCGAGAGGTTGACGATTGGCACGCCTTCGAGGTCCTCCACCGAGGCGCGCAGCGTGATGTGCTGCAACAGGTCGGGGACCACCTTGATCTCGACCATCTCGTTGCCGACCGCGTCGAGCAGCTGGAGAATGTCTTGGTAAGCTGACAACGGCAGCGCGATGTAGATTTGATCGACGCTGAACCGGCGGATGAACTGGCAGGCGTCATCGATGCCGCCCACCACCGGGACGCCGCGGTACGAGGTGTCGATTCCTTCTCCCAGCATTCCGGTGATTCGGAAGCCGAACTCCTCGTGTAGCCGCATCTTGTCGATGACGGCGTGGGCCAGATCGCCGGTTCCGGCGATCAGAACACGCTTGAGATTGCGTCCCGAGCGGCGCACGCGGTCGATGGCCGAGTGGATGAGGGCGCGGCCCGTGACGATCAGCACCACGTCCAGGAGATAGAACATGCCGAACATCAGGCGGGAAAAATCGGTCGGCCGGGTGAGGAACGCACCGGCGGCGAACAGCGCCATGGCGAGCGTGGTGGCGATGGTGACCTGGACGTACTCCTCGGCGCGCGCCGCGGTGCGCCGCAGCCGATAGAGGCCGAACGCGGCGAACACCAGGGGCCACAGCAGCAAGGTCGCAGGCAGCAGGCGCGAATAGTCCCCTAGCTGAAGGATATCGCCTGGCTCCACGGGTCGAACCTCGTAGGTGAAGCGGAGCCAGTAGGCAGTGAAGAACGCCGCCACCGTCATGAGCAGGTCGGAGCAGAGCACCGCCACGCTCTGGTACACGCGCATTCGCTGTATCAACGTGGTCGCTCCCGTTCTCGTGCGGGCGAGACCATCGACGGTATCAAGGATGCTCCCGGCGCGACGATGCTCAAGGAGTCGGCAATGAACGTCGACAGCCGGCCCAAGAAGCGATCCGGGGCGTACCGCAGGGCCGAGTCTCGAATCTCCGAAGTATTGAAGGAGGTTGTCTCTGCCCTGTCAACGGCGGCGGCCACGGCCCCTGCTGTCTGGTCCCGGATGAGAATCCCGGTGCTGCCGTCGCGGATCGTCTCGCCGGCGCCGCCGCGCGCCAGCACCAACGCCGGGCGGCCGCAAGCCATCGCCTCGAGCGGCACGATGCCCGCATCCTCGACCGCGGCGAGCACCAGGCCGCGGCAGCGCTGGTAGAGGGTTCGAAGCTCGTCGGCGTCGACCCAGCCGCGCATCTCGACGGTCGGTCCGGCCAGGCTTTCCAGGCGCCGCGCGTCCGGGCCGGTGCCGACCACCACCAAGCGTTGCTGCGTGCGGTTGAAAGCGTCGATGACTACCTCGTTGCGTTTGTACGGAGACAGCGCCGACACGACGAGGTAGAAGTCCTCGGTGTCCGCGCCGGGATCGGGTCGGAAGAACTCCGTGTCCACCGGCGGTGGTACGACGGTGGCGGTGCGTCCGTAGTAGCGCGAGATGCGTCCCGCGACCCAGGCAGAGTTGGCCGCGAAGGCGTCGACGCGGCAGGCGGTGGCGCGATCCCAGCGGCGCAACCAGGCGATGGTGCCGCGGACGGCCGCGTAGGTGAGGTGACCGTTGCGTTGCGGGTTGAAGTAGGCGTTGAACTGGTCCCAGGCGTAACGCATCGGCGTGTGGCAATAGCACAGGTGCGGCGTCCCGGGCTCTGTGAGCACCGCCTTGGCTGCGCAGTGGCTGCTCGATATGACGAGGTCGTACCCGCCCAGGGAGAGCTGCTCGATGGCCCATGGAAACAGCGGCAAATACCAGCGGTACTTATCGGCGGCCCGCGGCAGCCTCTGCACCACAGAAGTGTGGATCGGGCGCGACTCGATGCGTTCACTCACCGAGCCGGGAACGTGCAGCAGCGTATGAATCTCGGCTTCCGGGAACAGGTCGAGTAGACCCTCCAGCACGCCCTCTCCTCCGCGCATGCCGGTGAGCCAATCGTGTACCAGGGCCACCCTCACGGGTTCGCCACCGAGCGATACACGTCGAGCACGCGGCGCGCCGTCTCGTCCCAGTCGAATGTCCGCGCCCGTTGTCGCCCCTGCGAGCCCAGAGCTTTCCGGAAGGTGTCGTTCTCCAGGAGGCTGCGGATGGCTGCGGCAATGGAGTCGACGCGGAAGGGGTTCACCAGCAGGCCGGCACGGCCGACGACCTCGGGAATCGCCGAGGCGCGCGCGGCAACCACCGGCGTGCCGCACGCCATCGCCTCGAGCGGCGGTAATCCGAAGCCCTCGTACAGCGACGGAAACACGAAAATCCTCGCCAGGTTGTAGAGGCCACGCAGCTCGCGTTTGGGCAGAAACCCGAGCGACCGGACGCGCTGCCCGATGTTGCAACTACGGCACACGGCTTCGAGCTCCGGATGATCCTCGAGCGTGCCGCCTGCGATGACGAGCTCGAGGTCGGGGTAATCGTCGCAGAGCGACCCGAAGGCCTGCAGCAGGCGCTTGAGGTTCTTGTGCGGCTTGATGTTGGCCACGTTGAGCAGGAAGGGACGCTGGAGCCCGTACTTGTTGCGAATCTCGTCCAGCTCCCGCTCGTCGACGCGCTCGAGAAAGAACGGATCGCAGCCGTTCGGAATGACCTCGATCTTGGAGCCGTCGGCGTCGACGAGCTCGATGAGGTCGGCGCGCGTTGCCTGGGACACCGCAATGACGCCGTCGGCGGCGCGTACGGCACGTCGCAGCATGAGACGCGTGTAGAGGCTCGCAGCCGGATTGGGGAGTTGGCGTGGGAAGCGCAGATGAATGCAGTCGTGGATCGTGACGACGCCCGGACAGGGCACCATCAGCGGGTAGACGTAGTGCGGTGCGTGAAACACGTCACCCTCCAGACGGCGCACCTGCCACGACACGCTGAGCAACTCGGTGGCGCCGTAGTTGGCCGAGGTGTTGGGCTGCCATGAGATGTTGTCGCCCGTGGGCCGTGCCACCCGGCCGACGGGCGACGCGGTGTCCGCGGGCGCGTTGGTCTCCTCGGTGGCCTTGCCGAGGAAAATGAACTCGTCGGTGGGGGCGAGGTGGGCGAATGCGTCGCCGAGGCGACGGATGTAGGTACCGATGCCATAATCGGCGGCTTTCCTGGCATCGACGATGATCCGCATCACTTCCCCGATTCGCGCACTGTCAGGTTCAGGAGTCTGCCGGCAAGCTCTCGCTGCTCGCGACCGCGACCCAAGAGCCGCTGGATCGCGAAGCGCACAGCAAGATAGAAGCGCAGGCCCCGGGTCGCAAGCACGCCGCGGTGTTTGCGATAGAAGGCGAGCTGGCTGCGTCGATAGTGCAGTGCGGCGGCAGCCGGATCCGTGGCGCTGCTGGCGCCGCGGTCGTGTTCGACGACGGCGTCGGCAACGTACAGCAGCTTCCCTCCCTTTTGGCGCAGGCGCAGGCATAGGTCGACGTCCTCGGCATACAGGAAGAACCTCTCGTCGCAGCCGCCCACCTCCTCGAAGGCGTCCCGCTCCAGGAGGATGCAGGCGCCGGACAAGGAGCGCACCTGGCGCGAGCGCGCCATCTTGCGATCCACGCGGCCGGCCGCGAGACCGCGACCGGAGCGGTAGAAGAACTCGAGGATCTTGAAGCGCGCCTCGTTCCAGGGGCTGAGCGTGCGATCGAGCGAGAGCTCGACCGCGCCGCCGGCCCCGAGCAGCCGCGGGCCGGCAGCGACCGCATCGGCATCGTCGAGTGCCCGGGTGAGCCTCTCGAGGGCCTCGGGGGTCAACCGCGCATCGTTGTTGAGCAGGAGAATGTGGGGTGCGGTGCCGAGCGCGGCGCCGCGGTTGACAGCCGCCGCGAAGCCGACGTTGTCATCGAGAGCGAGTAGGTCGGCGCGCGGAAACGCCTCGCGAACCGCCGCGGCGCTGCCGTCACCGGAGGCGTTGTCGACAACGATCAGGCGTAGGTTCGGGTCGGCCGCTTGGGCCGAGGCCAGGCCGGCAAGCAGCCGTTCGCGCTGGTTGTAGCTCACCACCACGATGTCGCACGTGGCGGTGCTTGCCGATGTGGGGGTCTCCGCTGCCGTTACGTTCATGGCGACCGCGCCGCCTGCTGTCGAGCGGCCTGTCTGAGCAGTTGGCACAGCAGGCGGGCGGCCGGGCCCCAGTCGCGCCGCAGCGCCCACGGTCGCGCGTCCCGAGCGCGTCGTCGCCGCTCGTCTTCATCGTCGAGCAAGGTCGACAGCGCCTCGCTCCACTGCCGGCGGTTGTTCTCCACTAGCCAGGCCTTGCCGTTGAAGATCTCGGGAAGAGACCCCACCGCGGAGGCGACCACGGCGGTGCCGCATGCCATGGCTTCGAGCACCGGGAACCCGAAGCCTTCGTAGGTCGACGGATACGCCACCACGGTTGCGGCGGCATACACCGCCGCCAGGTCCTCTTCGGGGACGTAGCCGAGCCAGCGCAAGTTGGTACCGCGGTCGCCGTTGCTGCCCGCGAGCGCCGCGTCCGCTGGCGGGCCGACGAAGCGCAACCCGACGTCGGGCCGCGTGGCGCGTAGCTCGTCGATGGTGTCGACCAAACCGCTGAGGTCGCGACGTTCGAGGGGCGCGCCGACGAAGAGAACGTTGCGGCCTTGCAGGTCGTAGCGTGCGCGCGCCGCGTCCACTCGGAGCGGGTCGATGTGGCGAAATGAGCGTCCGACCCCGTACGACGCGGTTACGATCCGTTCGGGCGGTACTCGGTACCAGCGTCCGATCTCCGCCGCCGAAAACTGCGACCCGGCCATGAGAAAGGCCGCCTTCGAGCACGCCCGTCGCGCCGCCCACTGACGGCGCTTTCGTTCGCGCCAACCGAACTCTTGCGGCGTGGCCTCACAGGCGCAATCGTGCATACCGACGACGACGGCGCAGGGGGCGTTTACCGGCATTCCGTATGCCGGAGAAAACAGTGCGTCGATGCCGTCGCGGCGCAATAATCGTGGCAGCACGATTTGCTCCCATACCGCCCCCGGCATGCGCTCCGGTCCGGCGACGATCCGACTGCGCCGCCGGCCGCGGAGAAACTCCCAGGGGATCCGGCGTCGAGCGTACAGGACGATCTCGCTATCTTCAGGCCAAGCCTCCAGCAGACCACCGACAACGCGGCCGACGCCGGTGGGCTGGTCCGTGAGCTCCCGAGCGTCGAAG
>PVBE011830045.1_pt1 | contig 10520 bp, 8 predicted proteins | sample 1631181 | NCBI WGS metagenome assembly PVBE01 (sample SAMN08397723, study PRJNA350692) | Marine metagenome, whole genome shotgun sequencing project. | isolation source: water | place: Pacific Ocean | collected 2012-04 | reverse complement strand
CTACCTGCTAACTCTTGGGTTTTTTCACCCCTTCAGGTGTCCCATTATCGCTGACGTCCTACAATCGACATCAACGTGGCCGGCGCCTGTGCGGAGACGAGGGAGTATTCACGCGCGATCCTCCGGTCCGTGTTCGAGTTGGCGGGCGACCTGGGTATCGCGGGGGTCGTGGTCGGCTCAGGTAAGGCGAACCCGCTCATGCCTCTGCCGGCCGATGTCATGCGCGGCTACTTCTTTGAGGCATTGGATGACCTTAGCACACTTGGCGACCGTCTGGGCGTGCAGGTGCTAATGGAGCCCATACCCCCGGCCTTTCTGTCAACGGCCCGACAGTTGCACGAGACCCTGGCCGAGTATGGTAACGATCGAATAGGAGTGGTGTACGATGTTGCAAACGGCGAGTACGTACGCGAGAACATCACCGAAGCCGTCTGCCTCCTGGCGCCGCGACTGGCGCAAGTCCACCTTTCCGACACGGGGCATGACGTCTGGCGACACGACCCCGTGGGAGCGGGCGTGGTTCGGTTCGACATCTTCCGCGCCGCCCTGGACATGATCGACTATCGGAAAGCCCCGATCCTTGAGATCATTGATTCAAAACCCGATGCGAGCATTGAGTCTAGTGTCGTCGCCCTGACTGATATCGGCTGGTGACGTGACGACGGCGCGACCTCGGTTCGCTCCGCAGAGAGGGCAGGCAAACGAAATAATACCCATCACCGACGTGAGCGAGCAGCTGGAATGCCATGTGGCGGACAAACTGGACGGAGGGTGTCATGTTGTCGTTGGAAGAGGCTATAAGTCAAAGGCGCAGTATTCGTAAGTTCAAGCCCGATCCGTTGAACAGAGAGATCATCGACCGGCTCCTGGAGTCCGCCCGCCTCGCGCCGTCGGGCAGCAACCGCCAACCGTGGAGATTTTTGGTAACCACTGACCCCGAGGAGAAGAAACGGCTCAAGGAGATCTGCCTGGGGCAAGCATTCATCGAGGAGGCCCCGGTGGTGTTCGTATGCTGCGCGGACCTGACGGCCTACTCGGCGGCCAGTCGAAAGGCACGACTACAGGAATATGTTGGCGCAGGAGTGCTGGAGACCCTGTCGGGGCGTTTCTCCGACCCGTCATACCGTGAGCGGACCATCGCCGAACCCGAGCCGTCGGAGGTGCTCAGATCGGCCATGGCCAACGTCTACATCGCGATCGAGCATATGGTGTTGACGGCCACCTCGATGGGATTGGGAAGCTGCTGGGTTGGAGCGCTCGGGGACGAGGGGGAGATCACGGGACTGTTCGGTCTGCCTGACCACATCGTACCGGTGATAGTCCTGCCTGTAGGATATTCCGATAGGGTCCCGCCCCAGCGGCCGAGGATATCGATGAGCGACATACTCCTGCGGCCACTGGAGTAGGTTTCAGTGTAAATGGGGTAATTCCCAGAAGGAGGCGGTGTCCTATATTATAGGTTCGTTCCATGATTGAGGAGTGAAATGAAGATAACCTCTGTCAAGGCGGTACCGATCAAGACGGGCTCTCTGCTCGTGCGTGTAAACACCGACGAGGGGATCGAGGGTGTCGGCGAATGCTCAAATCGTAACTGGCGTTCTTTGAAGCCCTTCATTGAAGATGACTGCGGCTCGATTGTCATGGGGATGGACCCACGGGACACCCAGCGGCTATGGGACATGATGTTCCCGCCATCCAAGTGGCTCGGGCCGGGCGGCTTCCAGTTGACGGGGATGGCCGCGATTGACATGGCATGCTGGGATATCGCCGGTAAGTCGCGAGACCAGCCCCTGTACCAGATGCTCGGCGGCGCGGCTCGGACCCGGATACCTCTCTACTGGAGCACCGGCCTGGGCTGGAAGGGCTGGCGTCAAGGCGGAGGCGACCCTGGCTCACCGGAGGAGCTGGTCGAGGCTATGCGCGAAGGGCTCGAAGCGGGATTCACCGCGTTCAAGCTCCGGCTCGAGTGGATGCACCACCGTCAGGACCGGGACCCGGCTGGGGATATCGAGCGATTTCGGGCCTGCCGCCGGTTGGTCGGCGACGGTTGCGGGCTAAGCGTCGACGCCAATAACGGGTACACCGTCTCGACGGCCATCGAGCAGGGGAAGCGTTTCGAGGACATGGGGGCCACGCACTTCGAGGAGCCGCTGCCCCAGTACGACTACCTGGGCCTGAAACAGGTCGTCGACGCCCTGGACGTCCCCGTCTCGTCGGGAGAGCTGGAGAACACCCTGTGGGACTTCAGGGACCTTATCCTGACGGGCGACCCGGACATCGTGCAGCCGGACCTGGCCCTGACCGGTGGCGTCACCGGGATGAGCAGGGTGTTTACGCTCTGCGAGGCGTTCAACAAACCGGTGCTTCCCCATGCTCCCGGGGCCGGCATCCAGAACACTGTTACCCTCCATCTGTACGCGACGCAGGTCAACGCTACCCTGCCCCACGAGTACACCTGGGCGTTTGCGGGCTCACTGGGGGCCGCGACCGGGATTTTCGAGGAGCCGCTGATTCCCAAGGACGGCTATATCCAGCTTTCCGACCGCCCCGGCCACGGCCTGGTGCTGGACGAGGACGCGGTCAAAGCGGTGACCATTGATGAGTAATACTTGAGAGCGATAAGCCGGTTGAGCCGTATGTGTCGCCGGCGGAATCGCTGACGGTCAGGGGGACCGATGAAGATCACGTCAGTTTGCGCCACACCCCTAAAAATCGGACCTATGATCGTACGCGTTCAGACAGATGAGGGTATCGAAGGTCTTGGGGAGTGCAGCGGACGGTTCTGGGAGGCCCTGAAGCCCTTTATCGAGGACATCATCGGGCCACGCGTCATCGGTCTGGACCCTCGTGATACCCAGAAGATCTGGGATAGTGTGTGGACCGAGACGAAGGCCCTGGGCCCGGGCGGGCTCCAGAGCACGGGAATGGGTGCGGTGGACACGGCGCTCTGGGATATCACAGCCAAGTCCGTCGGGCTGCCTCTCTACCGGGTGCTTGGAGGTGCGGCGAGAGAGAGGGTCCCGGTCTACTGGAGCTCGGGCCTTGGATGGCAGTGCACGCCCGGCGAGATGCTGGACAAGGTCAAAACGGGCTGGGACCTGGGATACAAGGCCTTCAAGATACGTATGGACTGGTACAACAACCGGCTGGATACCGACCCGCGCAAAGACCTGGAGATGTTCGACGCCTGTCGCGAATTCCTGCCTGTCGACGTACCCCTCAGCTTTGACGCCAACAACGGGTATACCGTCTCCACCGCCATCCAGCAGGGCCGCTACATGGAAAGCCAGGGGTTGGCTCACTTCGAGGAACCGATACCACAATACGACTACCTGGGACTCAAGCAGGTGGTGGACGCACTGGCGGTAGCGGTCTCTTCCGGGGAGAACGAGAGGTCGCTCTACAACTTCCGCGACCTCATACTCGTCGGCGACCCGGACATCGTACAGCCCGACATAGCCATGGCCGGAGGAGTTACCGGGCTCCGGAAGGTATTCACGCTCTGCGAGGCGTTCAACAAGCCGATGATGCCCCACTGCCCGTCGGCGGGTATCAGCAGCGCGGCCAGCCTGGCGGTGTACGCCGGGTACCAGCATGCGGTCCGACCGCACGAGTTCTCGTACGAGTTCAGCGGGTCCCTCGAAGCGGTCACGCAGCTATACCAGGAGCCGATCGTTCCGAAGGACGGATACGTCGAGGTGCCCGACCGGCCGGGGCACGGTCTGGTGCTGGACGAGGACGCCTTCGAAGCCGCCCGGCTGGTTATTTAGAATACGCCGATGAGGGCGCTACCGGGATTAAAGGAAACGCCGTGAAAGCAGCCGTGTTCAAAGAAAAGCAGTGTCTGGTCGTGGAAGAGATTCCGACGCCCAGTCCCGGACCCGACGAGGTCCTGATCCGTGTAACCCAATGCGCCATCTGTGGCTCGGACGTCCACCGTTTTCAGCACGGCTTGTTGCGGCCGGGGGCCGTGATCGGACACGAGTTCTGTGGCATAGTGGCCGGCCTGGGTGGGGCCGTGGACCAGTGGACAGTCGGAGATCGCGTGATCGGTGGCGGAGGCGCACGGCCGGCAGGCGCACAGCCACCCCCGTCGCGCGCGGAGCGCTACTCGGCCAGGACTTTCGGGTTTCAGTCCCAGGTCTTTGGAGGTTACGCTGAGTACGTCGTCCGCCCCGCGTGGGGCATTCTTCCCATACCGCAAGGCGTATCCGACGACGCGGCGGCGCTGGTCGAGCCCTGCTCGATCGCCGTACACGCGGTGAGGCTTTCCAGAATACGTTTGGGAGACAGGGTAGTCGTGGTAGGCGCCGGGCCCATCGGCCTGATGTGCTTGCAGGCTGCAAGGGCCGCGGGCGCAGCGGCCGTGTACGTATCCGAGCCGGTCGAGGCCCGAGCGGCAGCGGCCCGGCAGCTGGACGCGGACGCTGTGATCGATCCGGTCAACGCGGATGTGGTCGCGGAGATGTTGGACCTGACGGGAGGTCTGGGCCCAGACGTTGTATTCGAATGCTCGGCAGCCATCGGCACTCTCCAACAGACCATGGAGATGGTACGGCGTGAGGGGCAGGTCGTGGTCGTTTCGCTGGCCTGGGTGGAGGAGCCCGTCCTATCAGTGGCATGGGTGGGGAGGGAGGTGGAGTTGAAGGCCGCCTACGGTGCCGACCCGGTGGACTGGCAGGTGTCGCTGGCCCTCATGGAGAAGGACCAGGTACGGGTGGAGCCGATGCTCGGCAGCGACAGTCACGTACCGCTGGACGGCATCCAGGAGGCCTTCGAAAGCCTGATCAAGCCGGGTGGCACCGCGCAGTTGATTGTCGTACCATAGGTGTGGCCTGTAAATCGGTGACCGTCACAACCAAAACTGGAGGTTGATTTTATGCCCAGGATGACCGGAGCCCGCTTTCTCGCTGAAACGCTTCATGGATACGGCGTAACCCACTTCTTTTTCATGCCGGTTATTGTCCCCGATGCAATGCCTGAGTTGGAGCGGTTAGGGATAGCCAGGATCATGGCCCACGGAGAGAAGCCGGCTGCCTACATGGCGGATGGCTACGCCCGGGTCAGCGGACGCGCCGGAGTCTGCGGAGCCCAATCGGTCGGGGCGGTCAACCTGGCCGCGGGACTGCAGGACGCCTACCTGGCCTGCTCGCCGGTCATCGCCCTTACGGGCCGCCTGCCCCAAATCCAGCAAAGCCGCCATGCCTACCAGGAGGTCGATCACATCGAGCCATTCAACGCGGTGACGAAGTACAACGCGCCCGTCAACACGGTTGAAGAGTTTCCACTACCCCTGCGGCAGGCATTCAGAGAGGCCACCACCGGGACGCCGGGGCCGGTGCACCTTGACCTCAGCGGGATCGCGGGAGGAATGGTAAGTGCCGAGGCGGAGCTCGAAGTGATCGTCGAAGAGCCCTTCACTCGCATACCGCCGTTTCGGCCGGAACCTGACATATCGTCGGTGCGAGAGGCCATCCGGCTTCTGGTGGAGGCGAAGCGACCGGTGATTGTTGCGGGCGGCGGCGTCACCGCGTCGAGCGCTCGGCAGGAGCTGGTCGAACTGGCCGATAGACTGGCCGTGCCGGTCGCCACCTCGCTGAACGCCAAGCAGACCTTCCCCTACGATCATCCCCTTGCCGTCGGTGTGCCAGGATCGTACTCGCGAGCCTGCGCGAACCAGACCATCGCCGAGGCCGATCTTGTCTTCTTCGTCGGCAGTCACACGGGCGGCCAGGTGACCAACGACTGGCGAATCCCGCGGCCGGGTACGCGGATCGTGCAGCTCGATATCAACGCCGCGGAACTGGGCCGTTCGTTCCCGATTACCCTGGGCATGCAGGGCGATGTTCGTGCGTCGCTGCGCAAGATGATCGACAATGCCACCGCCGCGCCTCCTCCTGGTGGACTGCACGGAGAATGGGTAGAGCGTGTGCAACAACTGGTGAGTGACTGGCGGGATGACGTAGCCCCGCGGGCTACGTCCGATGAACTGCCCATGCGCCCTGAGCGACTCTGCAAGGAGCTGACCGACCTGCTTCCTGACGATGCGGTCCTGGTCGCTGATACCGGGCATTCAGGCATATGGACCGGAACGATGGTCGATCTCAAACACCCCGGCCAGTCCTATATTCGCTGTGCGGGGTCGTTGGGTTGGGGTCTGCCGGCTGCGATCGGGGCCAAATGCGCCGCCCCCGACCGGCCTGTGATCTGTTTCACCGGCGATGGCGGCGTCTGGTACCACATCACAGAGCTTGAGACGGCGGTACGTAACGGGATCAACACCGTCTGGATAATTAACAACAACGCCTCCCTGAACCAGGAGCGAAACCTCAACGAAACGATCTACGGCGGAGCAAAAACAGGTTCGGACCATCTCTGGAAGCTCAGCGAGATGGATTTCGCCAAGATGGCCGAGTTGATGGGATGCTTTGGTATCCAGGTCAATAAGCCCGGCGAACTCGGTGGCGCACTCGAGCAGGCTCTGGCGGCGGGCAAGCCGGCGGTCATCGATGTGAAAACCAACATCGAGGGCATCGCGCCGACGCCGTGGAATGGGTAACGACCCGCCCAGGCGGGCAGATTCGTTTTCTCTAACGCTCTGCCGGGCTCATTTGGAATGGATGGCCACCACACCCAATTAAAATGGGGCGAGACGATCCGCCGCCCTGGACAGGCGGTGAGGTAACGATTATGGCAGAGTTAGTCAACGCAGGCGACCCATATGGACCGGACTTCCCGACCGGCCCGGCAATCGGCGAACGGGTCCCCGATTTTGAGCTACCGGACCAGTTCGGAAATCCGGTCCGCTACTCGATAGTTCGAGGCGGAAACCAGGCGCTTATATTATTTCACCGAAGCGCATCCTGGTGACCGTTCTGCAAAACGCAACTGGTCGAGTTGCAACGTAACCTGAAGGCTTTAGAGCTCAACGGTATCAAGGTATTTGCCATAAGCTTTGACTCCCAGGATGTCCTCAGGGAATTCGCCGAGAGATTCAACATCACATATCCACTTCTCTCGGACGAAGGGAGCCGGGTCATCCAGGAGTTCGGCATTCCCTATCCCGGCACCTACATGGTCGGTGAAGATGGACGTGTCGTGGAGAAAAGCTTTTTTGCAGCACACCGGACACGTGAATCGATCAATGACATGCTGCAGGAGACCTTCCGAGTTGAGGACATCGACCGCGGGGAAATACAGGTCGTCACCACGCCGGACCTGACGGCCCGAGCCTACTTCGCCTCGCCGACCGTTCGCCATCGCCAGTATACGGTGTTGACGGTAGAGATCTCCCTGAACGACGGGATACATGTCAACGGACGTCCATTGCCGGAGGGATATATCCCCGTGGAACTGACATTGGACGGTGGCGAAGACCTGGCCCTGGACCAGGTCGAGTACCCTGAGCCCGAGGAGATTTTTCTTGAGGCGCTGGATGAGAAGCTAAATGTCTACACCGGGCGGTTTCAAATCAAAGGCCGTTGCCTGGGCCTCAGTGCAGAGCAGGACGGAGAGATCGCTATTACCGCCAGTCTGCATTATCAGGCCTGCGATGATGACGCATGTTACCTGCCACAGACACTCACTTTCCCTCTCAAACTCCGTTACCTGAAGCATGTCCGCTAGGGGAGAGGTTGGAGTCCAGCCAGAAGAATGGGTCTTTATCGACACGCTGCCCCTGAAACCCAGGGGAGTAAAATGTCTGGGCCACCCAGGGACTCCGAGCGTTGTTGGTCGAGTTCGACCTTTACCCTTGCCCATTTGAGGTGGTCCGGCATGCTAGAATACGCCGGTAATATCGGCAGTCAGTTAATCGGAGGTATGAGATGACGACACCGGACTGGGGAAACATATACAAGGAGCTAGGGGCGGTCCCCGTGATCAATGCCATAGGCAGCGTAACCATGCTGGGAGGCTCGACGCCTATCCCGGAGGTTAAAGAGGCCATGGAACAGGCCGACAGCGCCTATATACCACTCATGGAGTTGGAGGAGAGGGCGGGTCAGGCCGTCGCCGACATGTTGGATGTTCCGGCCGCTTATGTGACCGCCGGGGCCGGATCGGCGCTAACCCTGGCCACCGCCGCGTTCATGGCGGGAGATGACGACGACAAGATACAGCAGCTCCCGGACACGACCGGTATGAAAAACGAGATTCTCATCCAAAAGCGGCAGCGCTACTGGTACGACCGATGCCTGGAACTCGCCGGCGCCAAGCTGGTGGAGTTCGGGTCCGAGGAGAAGACCACGGGGGAGGACCTGGAACGCGCGATCGGTCCGGATACCGCCGCGGTCCACTACTATGCCCAGGCCCAGTCACCCGATCCCCAGGCGCTCTCTCTGGAGAAAACCATCGAGATCGCCCACGCCCATGACGTGCCGGTGATGGTCGATGCCGCAGGCCAGATATATCCGCTAGAGCTATTCGGCCAGTACGTGCGGATGGGCGCCGACTTTCAGTGCATAGCCGCCAAGTACCTGGGGGCCACGCAGTCGGCGGGCCTGGCGCTGGGCACAGAAGACGCGATACACAAGCTTTCGCTCCAGTCGTTCGTGGGCTACGAGGGCCGCCGCATTCGCGGCATAGGCCGCCCGCAGAAGGTGGACCGGCAGGAGATCGTTGGGACGGTGGCCGCGGTCAGACGCTGGGTGACCCAGAACCACGAGGAACGGTTGGCCGTCGTCGAGGGCAAGTGCGAGACAATCATCGCACAGCTAAAGGGGATACCCGGAGTGAAGGCCGAGTTGATCAACAACGTGATCGGTCACCAGCCCTTCGGGCTGCGATTGGAGGTCGATCATACCCAGACCGGCTTGACGGTCCATGACGTGGTGGCGAAGCTGAAGGCAGGGGACCCTCCTGTCTTCACGCGGGTCCGCGACGACGAGGACTGGATCACCATCCATGTATTCGGGCTCAGCGATGGCGAAGATAAGATCGTCGGGGAACGGATCGCGGCGCTGTTTAAATAGCAGCCGAGGGCTGCTCGAAGCTGGACCGTTTTCCGTGCCCCAGAGGTGGTCAGAGCCATGCCGGTGCTGCCGCTAGTGTGCTGTCTCTCACATGTCGCTTGACACGGCTGCACGCCGCCGTTGCGCACAAAGTATAGGTCGAATGTCACCCTTAGGCCTTCCCAGGCCTAAGGGTCTGTCCGCCACCTTAATCGGTATTGGCGCGGACTCCGATTCTTCGGAGGGGAGGGGTCCCCGCCATCCCAGATGCTTCGCGGAGCCTCAGCATGACATGCTCCGTTCCCTTTGACCCCGGCGTAAAGCCATTTGAGGGAGGGTAGGGTAGGCTAGCCGGCTCCACAGCACCGCTTGAATTTTCGTCCGCTGCCGCAGGGACATGGGTCGTTCCGGCCCACGTTGTCCTTCCTGGCTTGCTCCTGCACCAAAGCGACCGGGACGGCTGTCGTGCGGGTCCTCTCGCCGGCCGGCATCGACCCGCTCGGTACGGCCAGACCCATGGGCCTGGCCAGACGCACCGCCTCCTGTTCCATTCGCGAGTACTCGTGGCCGAAGAACTGCTTGTACGAGGAGCAGAAATAGGGCAGTGAGTTCTCCGCCCTGCCGACGTTGGTAATGCGGTATTTCGGACACTCGCCGTAACAGAGGGATAGCCACGGACATTCCAGGCAGTCCGAGTGCAGCTTGGCCTTGGCACTGGAAAAGTCCTTGAACGCAGTGCTCTCCACCATCTCCCGCAGGGTCGTGGACTCGATATTGCCCAGCCGCCTATCCTCCTCGACGAAGAAGTCGCAGGGGTAGCAGTCCCCGTTGTGCTCCAAGACCACGTAGCCGCAGGTGCGGGCCAGCTGGCAAACCTCGCTTGGGAAGCCCCAGAGCATCTGCAGGAGGTTGTCGAACCCGCGGATTCGGACCTTGTCGGCGCCGACCTCCATCCACGTCTCGAAGAGTCTCACCAGAAAACGGCCGTACTGATCGGGCGTTATGGACTCCTCGGTGAGCTCGCCATCTTCCGCGCTGTGGTAGCCCGGTTGAAGCTCTACACAGGGGATAAACTGGAGGTGCAAGAACCCCTGCTCTACCAGCCAGAGCAGCAGCTCCCTCGGATGTTCGACATTGGCCTGGCTCACGACGGTGAGGATGTTGAACGGAACGTCGCGGGAGCGCAGGGATTCTATTCCGCCCATGACCTTGTCGTACGAGGAGCGGTTCAGCCAGTCCACCCTGTAGCGGTCGTGCCATTCCGGCGGCCCGTCGAGGCTGACACCCACCAGGAAATCCGTCCTCTTGAAAAACCCGGCCCAGTCGTCATTGAGCATGGTGGCGTTGGTCTGGATGGAATTGCTAACGGGCGGCGGGCTGACGGGGTTGGTCTTCCTGATGATACGCGCCTGCATCTCGACGATCTCTTCAAAGAATGGCAGACCCATCATCGTGGGCTCTCCTCCCTGCCACATGATCGAGAGGTATGGAGCCGACAGCGGCACGTACTGCTCGAAGAACGCCTCGAAGGTCTCGGCGGACAGCCTTGGGTGATCTCGCCAGGGGTAT
>PVBE010504847.1_pt1 | contig 10520 bp, 16 predicted proteins | sample 1631181 | NCBI WGS metagenome assembly PVBE01 (sample SAMN08397723, study PRJNA350692) | Marine metagenome, whole genome shotgun sequencing project. | isolation source: water | place: Pacific Ocean | collected 2012-04 | reverse complement strand
TTTAACAGTACGGAAATAATTTCTTATGAAAACATCTCACCCATCCATTAAGATATTTCGCAAGAACATAAATATATTACGGGAAAGGAAAAATCTTTCCTACAAAGAACTAGGAGATAGGGCTGGGTTGTCTGGAGAGATGATTAAACTCTTAGAGAAAGGAATGCGATCTCCTTCCCTCAACTCAGCCCTTCTAATCTGCGAAGCCCTAGATACCAAACTAACAATCCTCCTACGTGAAGAGAATCAGGTAGGGGAATTAACTATGAGGATACCATGCAAGTAACTACATCAGGCACAGTCATTCAAACACCTAGCTACAATCACCATAGTTGCAACAAATACATAACAGGTGCATCTTGCATCCTCCAAGGAGAGAGGGAGATCACAACTGACCCCTTTCCAGTGTGGTCACTAAATCCCTCTCTCCCCTCCCTACTTGAACAACGAGAAAAAGATATAATAAAGGCTCTAACAAGGCCTAGACGGACTTCTTCCAGAAAAGGAACGAAGAATCTTAAAACCCAAATCTGTGAGGCATCTCCGGAGGAACTTGATGCTATATTAAAAGAGATGGGTTTTGTATCCAAGTGATGCTCTCACAGGTCACATTATTAACCCTCCAAATAAAAGGAGAGTAACATGGCAAAAACTGAAACATTGACCGCACGTACTGGGTCAGAAGATGCGGGAACTGCTAAGGAGTGGACTCAGGAAGTATCATTTCCTGAAACTCTCGAAGAAGCAGTTGAAATGTGGGGAGATGAAGGTGTAGTAGCTAAAGCCTGCCGATCTTACCGCATTGACAAGCAGGCTGAAATGCGTAGACCTGCAGGAGCTGGTGGTAAGAAAGCTAAAGAAACTTACGACAAACTCCAACCTTACGTTGCATCTGGTGCTATGACAGAGGAAGATATTCGCAAGATCTCTGGCTACAACCCAGACAACGAGTAAAACAAGTCGGGGCCACTCTCTTTCACATCCCAGCTTAGACTCTCCTCCGAGTTGGGTAGAATACTTCTAGTAAGTACGGTGGGAGGGGGTGGTTTTTACTTCAACCTCAGCACGAGGAACAAAATGGAAAAACTTGATACATTAGACAACTCAATGATGGCTGACTTCAGGAAGTGTCCTAGATATTTCCAACTCCGCCACATTGAAAATCTAGTCCCCATCTCAGACTACGTTAAATTCAAAGCTGAATTTGGGTCTGCGATACATGAAGCTCTAGAATCATGGTATACAGAACATGATGGTATCAAGATGGATGAAGCGTTCATTAATTACTGGAGTCCCTTTGAAGGTCAGGATGACACAGGGATTAGAACAGTAGCTAAAGGACTCTTGGTCTGTGAGAAGTATCGCTCATGGTATCCTACTGAACCATTCGAGATGCTAGAAACGGAGATAGGTGGGTCTGTTGACTTAGGACCTTTTCTATTCACCTTCAAGTGTGATGGTTTAATTAAGGATCATGAGGGTAACTTCTGGATTCTGGAGCACAAAACATCTGCTCATAGGGGATTTCTCATCCCTAATCCTAATGTCCAACTAACTGGTTACATCCAAGCTGTATCAATCATCAAGGGTGTGGCAGTTAAGGGAGCATATCTAAATCAGATATACTTTAGGAAAGGGAGAAAGGGAGAACCGCAGATGGATACCATATCTCTTCAACGTGAGGAAACAACACGTTCTCCAAATGATTTGAAAGAATGGTTGGCTGATGCTATTGCATGGGCTAAGATGATTGGGGAAGCATGTGAGAATGAGTACTTCCCTAAAGCAACTGAGTCATGCACAGCATACGGTGGCTGTCAGTACATAGAAATCTGTAAATGTGGAGATCTAAATGTCCAAAAAACAGTCAAGAAAGCCCTCTTCAAAGAGGAAAAGTGGGAGCCGTTCCCAGGAGCAAAAGCAGAGCTTCATGCATAAAAACGGTTGGGCTGTAGCTCATGCTAATTGCCCTTTTTGTAACTCTACAGAAACTTATATATCACTATATCAAGACTGTAGATACTGTAACAAGTGCGACCGAACGTATGATGAGTTAGATGTTGAAAGACATGCTACTAAATCAACATACTCAGGTCCAGAAAGACGTAAGTATCCTAGAGTTAAATTAAATACAGAAGGAAACCTCAGCATTTAGGAGAAAGTATGGATATTAAGAATGCAAAGGATCTCACAGCATCTGACGTTAAACTGTCGGCTGCTGTTTACGGGAAGAGTGGAACTGGGAAAACCACTTTTGGTGCCTCCTTTCCCAAGCCGTTCTTCCTTGATATAGACGGCGGGTTACTCTCTGTGCGAGGGCAAGACGTCAGCTACGTTGACCTTACACCTGGTAGGGGAGTAACTTGGCCTAATATATTAGACGCAATTGCAGAAGGTAAGAAAGATGACTATGAATCTATCATAGTTGACTCACTTACTGGTTTAGCTGACCTCTGCATGGAATCTGTTCTTCAATTAAATAGAAGATCAGGGCAAAAACCTAACTTTGATGATTGGGCAGCTTATGCAAATAAGATCAAAGACTTCATAGTCAGGTTATTATCATCTGGTAAGAACACATTACTCATATGCCACGAAGCTCCAGATAAAGATGAGCTGACTGGGCATGTCTGGATGTTACCAGCTATACAAGGTCAGATGAAAAGCAGGATAGCTAACTACTTTGATGAGTTTTATCATGCAGAGGTAGAGCAAACTCCTGGTAAGCCATCCAACTATCGACTCTTAGCTAGGCCATCTTCAATCTTCACAGCCAAGAGTCGTTTATTATCCAGGGACACAGAATCATCTTATCTTGTCCCATCATTCCAATCTCTGATGAATCTTCAGAGACACATTAAATAAGGAGGTTAATATGGCTGTTTGTTTAAAGTATGGCAAGATGTCTTTACAGAATGTTCCTCACAAAGAACCTATCTTTGTATTCAGAGCTCAGGATATCTTTGCGGGGAAGTACATTAAGATGTATGCAGAAGAAGTCCTAGAAAGGACTGGAGATGTAGCAAATTACAAGAAGATTCTCCTCAGCGCACAAAACTTTCAACTGTGGGCATCAAAGAAAATCCCAGACTAGAGAGGAGTTTGTCTTGTATGCGAAATTTGTTATTATTTATTGCGCTACATTTTACATCAGTTGTATAGTAGGAATAACTTATTTACTATTTTTTTAAAAAGGAGTAAGAAATGCCAGTAATTAATATCGGTTGTTCAGTTGAAGAAGCAGAAGAGCAGAATGCGACTGACCTATTAAAGTCTCAACCTCTGCCTAATGGTAGCTATAAGGTAATCTGCCAGCACATTGAGCAAACTGTTTCACAAAAAGGTCGTCCTCAGCTTAAGTGGACACTCGAAACAGTTGAAGCACCAGACGCATCACATAATGGCAGAACAATGATGCACTGGGTTCCACTACCTCACGAAGGAAACAACTCAGGAATTGGTTTCCTCCTCGACATCACCAAAGCATTTGGTAAAGTGTTTGAGCCTAACTTCAACACAGAAGATTATCAGGGTCGGACTGCGATAGCAAATGTTGTTCAACAGCCTCCTAACGAGGCAGGGAAGGTATTTAATAAAATAGCTTCTTTCGTTCAGTAAGGTAAGGTACACTCCTACATCCTTTCTTATGCACCCCCGAGGGGGAGATAGACCGAGGTGTGGGAGTGTGCTTCCTTTATTTATTACAATCCCAAAATGGAATTCTCATAAATGGAACAAGTATACCATCCCAAGTGTGGAAGTAAGAATATAGAAACAGTCTGCACATTCCCAGATATTACAAAACCTATAGATCCAACTCTAAGGAAAGAAAAAGAATCTAAGATATTATACAACTGCAGAAATTGCGGAGAGGCTTTTCCAATAAGTATAGACAAGGATGGGTATTGGTTCCTACTTAAAATGGAGGATGTGACCTTTGAAGATAATAACACTAAATAGAATAATAAGCTCAGAGGAAGGTATTTTAGGGCTATTACACAGCAACGGTAAACCAATATCAGTTACACTAGAAAGACCATGGAAAGATAATAAAGCATGGGAGTCTTGTATCCCATTCGGACTCTACCCCCTCACTAGATTAGAGAACAGCAAAGCATTTAAGTATCCCCACTACCTCCTCGAAGATGTCCCAGATAGAACATTCATAAAGATTCATGTTGCCAACTATCCATCACAACTACATGGGTGCATAGGCGTAGGATCATATTACGCAAATGGTGCAATAGCTGTGTGTAAGTCAAGAAAGGCTATGGAACATACTATGTGGTTCCTAGATAGACATGAAAAATTAGCTCTGAATATAAGAGATAGTTACTTCAAATCTTTTAAATCAACAGCCCCTTATAAATTAGAGCCAAAAGATGGAGATAATAAATGATATGTCCTCAATGTGGATCAGTTAATGTTAACCTGAGAGATAAAGAAAGTGGAGTAAAAGCCCCTTTCTGTAGTCCTTGTGAGATGTTCGTTATACCTAAAGATACCATCTGGGATGGTGAAGATGTAGGGGAGGATAAGATAATATATGCATCAGGAGCTTCCCGTAATGATATAGGGAAAATTAGATTGGACTTGATCCCTCCAGAGGCTCTCCTTGAACTGGGAGAGGTTTTCGGAGAGGGAGCTATTAGACATGGAGATGAGAATTGGAAAAAGGGGATGCCTAACTCAGTTGTAATAAACCACATGATGAGGCACTTACTTCTATACATGAAAGGGGATAGGAATGAGCCTCATATGGGCAAAGTAATGTTTGGATGTTGTGTTCTTATCTGGAATGCCGAGAATAATATAAATCTGGAGGATTAACATGTTTTATCCAGTCAAGATATACAACAAATTCATGAAGGTGATAAAAACTCTGTCATCAGAAAAGGTATCAGAGGAATTCTGGGAACAGAAAAAGTTAGATTTAAAAACCCCAAGATTAATGAAAAGAAAGAAAAGGAGAAAAAAGAATGCGGGTACCGCTAAAAGAGATAACACTAAAGAACAGGGCAAGAAAAGAGTACGGAGATCTGGAAGAGCTAGGTGATTCACTAAACCGCCTAGGCCAAATCCAACCTATAGTTTTAGATGAAGATAATAATATAAAAGCTGGTGGAAGGAGATATTCAGCTGCTATCTTATTAGGATGGGAGGATATGGAATGTGTTTATATGAAGGATCTTTCTCCCCTTGAACAGAAGGAGGTAGAACTTGAAGAAAACATCGCAAGAAAGTCATTCACTTGGCAGGAAGAAGTCTCGCTCAAAAAGGAGATCAACGAGCTCAAGAAAGAAATTGCTTCTGAAAAAGGAGAAGAGTGGAAAGAGGAAGACACGGCAAAACTTCTTGGAGATTCGAGAACAACTCTCTATAGGGATATGCAACTGGCGTCAGACCTTGAGGAGTTTCCACAGCTTGCCGAGGAGAAGGATAAGTCCACGGCAAGAACGAAAGCCCGTAGGTTACGGGATGAAAAGTCTAGAGAGTTCCTTAATATTGAGAGAGGGACTGTTGAAGGTTTGATTCAAGGAGATTGTAGGGATATTCTATCCTCTATAGAAGATGAAAGTGTTGACCTCATACTCTGTGACCCTCCGTATGGAATTAAGTTTGATGAAAAAGGTAGGAATGAGAAATATAACACTGTGTATGGTGATGACTATGTAGATGATAAGATGACCTTAAATCGCTTGATAGAAGATGTTATGAGGGAATTAAGGAGGGTATTAAAACCAGGTGGTCATATGTACTTCTTCTTCGCCATACAGCACTACCAGATGATTGATGTTGAGCTTTCTGTTCACTTCAGAGATGGAGATGGTCTAGATGACCCTAAGGAATACCAACAAACTCCTTGTATATGGACTAAGCCATCCAATGAAAACTACCGCCCATACCACCGCTTCTGTGTGAACTACGAACCATTCTTTTTCGCATGGAAAGGGGAGATGAGAGAGTTTACTAAGACTTCGAATTGTACTATGGAGTTTGATATAGATAGAAAGAAGGAAGATAGGCAACACCCAGCACAGAAACCACAATCTCTATATGAGAATCTTATAGAGATATCCTCTCATAAAGGTATGACAGTCCTCGATCCATTCCTCGGTAGTGGCATCTCTTTGGCCGTAGCTAAGAGAATGGGGAGGAACATCATAGGTATCGAGAAGGAGGATAGTTGGTTTCAATTAGCAACACACAACTTACACGAAATAGGAGGTTCTGAATGAGTAAAATAAGAGTGTCTATAATGATAGACGAGGAGGATGATTCTTATATATTAACTAAATGCACTCAACACGGTGACAAAAGTAGATTTTATAATGTAGCACTTAAAAACTTAATATCTCAAATGAGACTAGCCGATTCTAGCGGAGGAAAGAAAAATGGGAAGAAGAGTAAACCCAAGCGGGCCAAAGGAAGCACTAATAGCGATAGTGGGAGAAGCACCAGGAAGAGAGGAAAGTGAAACAGGAGTACCCTTCTGTGGAGGGAGTGGACAATTACTAACTAAGACCCTCCGAGATGTAGGATTAAATAGAAGTGAGATATATATTACTAACGTCGTCAAAGAAAGGCCACCCCAAAATGACTTGTCCAGACTGCACGAAGTGGGAATCTCTCTACAAGAAAGCGAAAGAGAGCTTATTGAGGAACTTAGAGGAACCAAGGCAAATGTCATTGTTCCCCTTGGAGGAGTTGCACTCAAAGCTGTCACGGGATACGGAGCAATTACTAAATACCGAGGATCGATACTTTCCTCACCATACTTGGAAAAAAGAAAAATCATCCCATCCATCCACCCCGCCTACTGCCTCAGAGGAAACTACAGATCGGTGGCGCTTCTAGCCTATGATCTATTAAAAGCTAAGAACGAATCTACCTCATCTAAATTCATACCTACATCTAGGGAGTATAAGATAAACCCTACCTACGAGGAGGTTCATGATCTCTTAGATAGATTCTTCAAAGCCCCATTCCTCTCACTAGATATTGAGACTGATATGGGTGCTTCCTACATAAAATGTATCGGATTTGCTGATAGCCCAAACTTCGCAGGCTGTATTCCTCTCATAGAAGGAGGTTTACCTAAGTGGTCACGGGATCAGGAGATGGAGATCTGGAAGAGGATCAAAGAACTCCTGACTAATGGGATGACTAAGATAATCATCCAGAACATGATGTTCGAGCAGACTGTACTATATCCATATGTAGGGGAGATCACACCTGTTTATATGGATACTATGATAGCCCACCACTGCCTCCTCTCTGAGTTACGGAAATCACTCGCCCTTCAAACATCTATCTACACACGAGAGCCTTATTATAAAGATGATGCTAAGGATGAGGATTATGCTCCAACTGCCCTTTATACCTACAACTGCAAGGATTGTGCAGTTACCTATGAAATATTCCAAACCCTCGATCAAGATTTGAAGGATGAAGGGATGTGGGATTACTTCCACGGCTACCAGATGCCACTAGCTAACGTCATGTGGAAGGCTTCTATGACAGGGATAAAGATAGATACGGAGAAGGTACTTTCCTACAGGGATCAGGCACAGAAAGATATGGAGGAAGCTCAGACTAAGTTAGATAAGCTAGTCGGCTATCATCTGAATGTATCTTCCACTCGTCAAGTTGCACTCCTCCTATACGATAATATGAAGTTACCTAGACAATTCCATCGGAAAACTAGGAAGGTAACAACCAATGAGGAGGCTATTAGGAAACTAGCTGCTCTCTACCCTAATGAAATATTCGATTGTATGTTGAAGGTAAGGGAGTTGAGTAAGTTAATCTCAACCTATTTCAAAGCCTTCTGGGATGCGGATGGGAGATGTAGATGTAGCTGGTTGATACATGGAACTGAAACGGGCAGACTTTCCTCAGCATCTAACATAAAAGGCACAGGTCTTAATATGCAGAACCAAGTCCCTAAGTACAGGGATGTGTTCGTAGCGGATGAAGAGTGCTCTTTAATTAAGATTGACCTATCCCAAGTAGAAGCTAGGCTAGTTGCATACCTAAGTAAATCCCCTCATATGATTAAGGTGTTTGAAGATGGGGATGACATACACTCAATGGTTGCATCTATGGTCTTAGGAGTTCCTATCAACCAGATAACCAAAGAATCACGTGAGAGGAGTATAGGGAAGAAATGTGTTCACTCAGCTAATTACCTCATTGGACCCTATCTATTCGCTTCCCTAATCGGCGTTTCGAATCCAGAAGGAAAGAGGTTATTAGAGAGGTATTATGGTATCTTTCAAATAAAAGACTGGCATAATAGGGTTGAGATTGAAATTAAAAAGAACAGGACTTTAACAACTCCATTTGGGAGAAAGAGGAGATTTTTCGATAGGTATGGAGATGATCTTTTAAGGGCAGCAGTTGCCTACATACCTCAATCAACTGCCTCTGACCACATTAACAGAGCGGCTGTTAGAATCTATCCTCAGCTACCAGAGGGTGCTTCTATCTTGTTACAAGTCCACGATGAAATTGTAATACAGACTAAGAAGTCAGACGTTCAAAAGGTTATTGACTTAGCAAAGAGGGAGTTGCTAGTCCCTATACCTATAGAAGGGAAAGATGTAATTATACCGATTGATATACAAGTGGGGGATAATTGGAAGGATGGAGCTAAAATCTAATAGAAAGGGACTCAATGGGGATCGAGTGGGAAGCAGAAGGGTTGGCTTTACTAAAACCAACAAATTGGATTTATAAATATCTAGAATACACCGAGGGTCAGGAATCTCCTACTAAGTTTCACGTATGGAGTGCGGTAAGTGCCATAGCATCCACACTAGCTAGAAACGCATGGATGTATAGGGGGTACTATGCCGTCTACCCTAACCAATACATTATCCTAGTAGCCGAATCAGCTATGTGTCGTAAGTCGACCGCAGCTAATATTGCCATTAAGGATATACTCACCCAAGCTAGGGCTACCAACTTATTAAGACAAAAGATGACAGCAGAATTTCTCTGTGTGGAGCTAGCTAAGAAGGAGAAGTTAAATAATGCTGTGACTATATACGCACCAGAGCTAGCTGTTTTTCTAGGAGCCTCAGCCTTCCAGTCTGGATTGATACCTCTCTTGACTGATCTATATGACTGCCCAGCGGATGCGGATTATAAGACTAAGGGCTCTGGAGAATATCTCATGAAGAATGTCTGCATTAACATAATGGGCTGTACTACACTCGATTGGATGTCTAATAACATGCCAGGTGATACCATTGAAGGCGGCTTCACAGGTAGAGTTATATTTGTGGTTGCTGAAGACCCACGCAATAGAGTTGCGTGGCCAACTGTCACTAAAGAACAACTCGATCAACGTCAAGATCTGATCTATTTCATAATGAATTTGGCCAAGAAGACTGGAGAGTTCAAGCCAACAGATAACGCTAGAAGGGTCTATGAAGATTGGTATAACAACCTTGGTGAGCCTGCTGATATTAGGTTGAGAGGATATCAAGGAAGAAAGGGAGATCATGTTTTAAAGTTAGCTATGTCTATAGCAGCTGCTGATGATTCGTTTGGGATTATAGAGGCTGATCACATAAAGACCTCCCTTGCCATCTTTCAGACAATAGAGAAACTCATGCCACTCGCCTTCCGTGGAGCTGCCTTTTCCAAGAACAGCAAAGATGTTGATAGAGTTTTAAGACAGTTGGAGAAACTAGGAGGGAAAGCCTCTCACTCCGTACTCCTTAAGAAAAACGCCCACTACATTAATGCGGAGGAATTCAAAAAGGTAATGGACACCCTCAAGGAGACGGGTGATGTAGCTGAAGAAACCAGAGGCCGATCGAGGACTTACAGAATCATAACTAAATGATTTATTACAATCCCATTATGGGAAAATAATAATTTATTTAGAAAAGACCTCGATCTGTTTATTACATGAACTAAGTGCTGTTTCCAGTGAAATAACATAGCCAGTTAAGTTTATAAAAGAACCATCATCTACACACATAGAAGTTGATTGTGTACAAGGACCCTGCTTCCATTCTATATTAGGCATATCCGGAACATCAACCATCTCCATTAAAGTCTCACTTTTTCCTACCCCGCCGCAACCAAAAGTTACGAGCACCATCGAGAGTACTAGCATTTTCCAAATCACGTTTCTTTTCCTCCTTTATTTTCTTTGCTTCAGATCTATATTCTTTTAACTTTTCAGCTTCATTCTGGAGAGTTGCTAATCTCTCCTTCTCCCTACCCTTCTGCTCAGCCATTCGAAACGCAAACCAGATGGCAATACCACAAACTCCCGCAATCATTAAGTACATCATAATGGAGTCTCCATCATTATATAAAGTGTGTAGAAAAATACAGCGAGAATCATTAAGTACACAATTTGACTAAATGGGTTATTTCTTTTCTTTCTCATCTATAATCCTCATTTCCTTTACTTTATCCTCTTTACCTTTTTCCAAGGAGTTTGCTCTTTGGTGCAGGGCAGTTATATCAGATTTATACTCATGTCTAGGAACAGT
>PVBE010168076.1_pt1 | contig 10520 bp, 10 predicted proteins | sample 1631181 | NCBI WGS metagenome assembly PVBE01 (sample SAMN08397723, study PRJNA350692) | Marine metagenome, whole genome shotgun sequencing project. | isolation source: water | place: Pacific Ocean | collected 2012-04 | reverse complement strand
CCAGACCATTGATGAACTGTAGTACCAGGCCAACGTCGTCCGGAGTTGCAGGCCTGATGCTGATTCCGGTCTCTTCACTCACTGTGTGGTTGGAAATCCCCTAGCCGACCTTATACCGGTTGAGCAGGTCCATGTTCAGTTCATACCCCAATCCCGGTCGGTCCGGCACCGTCACGTAGCCGTCTTCGTCGGGTTTCAGCAGCGGTTGAAACATCTCTGTGCGCAGAGGGTCCACCGCCACCGGGTATATCTCCAGGAACTCTCCGTGGGGGATGGAGGCAACCAAGGGAAGCTGCAATTCCTGGCAGCCGTGGGGAGCGATTGAGACGCCCCGTTCTGCCGCTAGGTCTGCGATATCCATCGCTACGTCATATCCGGGTACGATGGCCACATCCACGTTCAATATGGACGCGCCTTTGTGGTCAAGCAATGTCTTGAAGTGGGCCAGGTGGTATCCGTTCTCACCCGTGGCGATCTTCACGCTGGAGGCATCGGCAAGCTGCCCGTGGCCCTCGTAGTCGTGGATAGGCAGGGGCTCTTCGAACCAGTAGACGTCGTATTGAGGCAGTTGTCTGGCGAATTCCAGGGAAGTCTCCAGGTCCAGTGCGCAGTTGGCGTCCACCAGCAGGGTTGCCTTGTCTCCGATGGCCGTTCGGGCGGCTTCCACCCGGCGCATGTCACCGACAATACCCATGTTGGGGTCGCCGATCTTGATCTTGACCGCGGAGGCGTGCATCTCCTCCACATTGAAACGCACTTCTTCCTGCAATTCCTCAAGGCCCTTGTCCTCAGCGTAATAGCCGCCGGCGATGTAAGTGCGTACCCGGTCTTGAGCCCCGCCCAGCATCTGGTGAATTGACTGGCCAGTGGCTTTGCCCTTGATGTCCCAGCAGGCGATGTTGATGGCGGCCAGTACCTGGGTGTTGATGCCGCCAGGGCCCAGTATCTTGATCAGTTTCTCACCCAGATCATGGGCCAACGACCGGGTCTCCATGGGGTCGCGGCCAACGACCAATGGACGGAAATAATCTACATAACCTGGAAACAGGTTCAGGGGGCGTTCCGCGGCAGTGCCGCCGTTCCAGCCGGAGCCGGTGATGCCCTCATCGGTGTAAACCGTGACTTTGTGGAGACGTCCAGGCCCGTAGAAGTGGCCTCCGTTCCAGATTCCAGGCCTCTCCCACTCAAATACTTCGCTGGTGATATCGGTGATTTTCATCGTCTGCTAGGGTGACCTCTGGTGGTTGTAGAAAGATTATGGGACGTCCATCCGGCTCAGTCGCCGTACGCCCAGGAACAAGAATAGCACGGTCACGATCACTGCACCGCCAATGGCTACCGGCAATTCAATGACCCGGTCTTCCAGGGCCGGGAAACTGGACTCGTCTAGTCCGCTCATGATTGCAAGAGTGTATCCACGGACGCTCAGGTAATCAACGCCACGGATGAATGAACTGATAACGCCTTCCCAGAGCAGGACGTAGACCAGGGCAAAGGGGAGTGCTCTGGTGGTGACCAGTCCGGCCCAGGTGAAGATGGTGGCGTAGGCGATGACCCCCACACCCAATGATACCGCCACGGCGACTGTGGGCCTGATTGCGCCGTCAAACCCCAGAAGAGTGGCTATCACACCACTCACTACCAACAGGGGCCCGCAGATGGCCAGTGAGGCGAATACCTTTGGCAACACTATTCGCCACCGTGCCACCGGCATCAGGGACAGGTAGCTCAGGGTCTTGTCTTCTAGCTCATTGCCAAATGCGGAGGTTGCCAGGGCCATGGTCACGATGGGCAATATCCCGGCGACCAACATGCCGTCCAGAAGGATGTTGGTGAAGTCCCGGTTGAACGTTGGGTCGTCGGAAACGGTGAAATTGTCTATTAGCGCCAGTCCCACCGGCAACGCGGCCAGGAATAGGATCAGGGCGACACGCCAACGGCCCGTAAGCTGTCGGATGGATAGCCTGAATATCGTTCCCATTAGCGGTCAACCACGTAGCTGAAGATACTCTCCAAAGAGTCGTCCAACTGCTCAACCCGTTTAAGCCTAATCCCTTGTTCTTGGGCTAGTCGGGGGATGGATCTTTGCAGCGTGGCAGCGTTTCTGCTTAAGACCGTTAATTCGGCGTCGTTATCGACGCTGACGGAATCGATGTCATCGACCCCCACCAACGCAGCGGCCATCCGACGGGGAGAGTCAGTCACCACGCGTACCCTGTAGGCCTGCTCGTCCAGCTTCTCCCGTATGGCCCGAAAGTCCCCGGCGGCGGCCAATTTGCCGCTCACCATCAACAATATGGTTGAGGCGAGGGTTTCAACCTCTTCTAGGATGTGCGAGGAGATCAAGACCGTCTTGCCTTGATCAGCCAATCTGTTCATGGCGTCGTGAAAGTCCAGACGCTGGCGTGGGTCGGTCCCGTTCAGCGGTTCGTCTAGGATCAATACTTGTGGGTCATGCACCATGGCAGCAGCCAACCGCATCCTCTGGCGCATACCCCGGGAATACGTACCCAGCTTGCGTTCTTGGGCGTCTGCCATCCCGACCAATCCGATGGCCCGATCTACGGCGTCAGCGATTGGAGTCAATCCCTGCAATTTGGCGGCGAGTTCAACGAATTCGCGGCCCGATAGAAAACCGTACACTGCCTCGTGTTCCGACATTACGCCGACCTTCCGGTAGAGTCCCGGATTGTCTCTGGTCGATTCGCCCAACACCGTGACCTCGCCTTCGGAGCACGATGCCTTGCCGGTGATCATGTGCAGGATGGTCGATTTACCGGCGCCGTTGGGGCCCAGCAATCCGGTGATACCAGGTTGGATCTGGAAACTGACGTCGTTGACGGCTACTACGTTGCCGAACCATTTTGAAACACCGTCCACGTTGATCACAGAGTTTTGAGTTGCCATTTGAGACTCGCTCACGCGGCCAACCTCCGGTACCGGAGCCATAGGGCCGTGGCAAGTCCGCCGGTCAGGATGATGTACCAACCTACGGGTACGATCTTTGGAAGTTCTTCGACCAACTGGTCGCGAGTATCTCCGGACTCGGTATCAAAGATCATGTTGTTTACATTGGTGGGCACCCGGGTGACGTGCACCATGGTCAACTACTTGGCCGCGTCTCCGGTGACTGGTTCGCACCTCGAGCCGTCATCTCGGATCGGTGGTTCATGGCATTCGGTCAAGGCTCCCGCGGTGGCCGTGGAGATTATGAATATCCCGATCACAAAGGCTGCGGCAATGGCCCTACGGTCTGTGAAGGCGGCCACGGCCAGCGGCAGCGTGGTTATGAATGCGGCGAGCAGGAATCCGGCCCCGAGAATTCGGGGGAGGTCTAGCCAATTGTCCTGGACGTAATCAGCCGGATTGGAGGCGGAAAGCACCAGACCTGCCAACAGGACTAATTGGCCTGAATAGACCAACAGCAATGTAATCGCGAAGAAGGCCAACCAGCGGGCAGCTACATAATCGCCGATGCTCATTGGTCGTACCAAGTAGAGGTTGAGTACGCCGTTTCGACGGTCAGGACACAGCAGTTCCGGCGCGATGATGGCCGCGAAGATCAGCAGGACTATGGAGACGATCTGGTAGTATTCAGGGTGGCCTGGCAGGTCCAATTGGCCTTCCGATAACGAAGCGATCAGCGCCAGTATCACAGCTGGCGCCATTGCTGCGCCGAACAACAGTATGGGCAAAACCTTTGCACCAGCGCCACGGCCCAGACCCAGGGTGGTCCGGAACCCGTCGAAAAACACGGCCTTCCTGGCACGTGCCCGCCCCTCGCGGGGGCCGTCATAGTGCTGGTATCCCAGATCGAAGAGTTCGCCCGTCCGTTGGGTCATGACTTGTCGCTCCGGAAGATATCGGTCAATTGATGCCTTCGGGGTGCCATTCGGCGTAGGCGCACATTGGCCTCCACCAGCGAATCACGGATGGCATCGTATTGTTCTTCTGTCACCAGTTCCACCGCCAGAGAAACGCCATCGACCACTGCACTGATACCGCGTCCGGCCAAGGCTGTGATCAGCTCCTCTTGGTTGCCGTCCACGTCAATCAATACAGTCTCAGTTTCGCTGGTGAAGTGGGCCACCTCGCCCTGTTCTATTACCTCTCCGCCCTCCAGCACTATGATCCGGTCGCAGGTGCTTTCCACGTCACCCATCAGGTGGGAGGAAAGGATGATGCTGATACCAAAATCGTGGCCAGTGCGCCGGATCAGCCTCAGCATGTCTTCGCGACCGCCTGGGTCTAGACCGGCGGTGGGTTCGTCAAGCAGGACAACCACCGGGTCGTGGGCCAGCGCCTGGGCCAGCTTCACCCGCTGTTTCATTCCCGTGGAGTACTGGCCAATAGGCCGATACCGTTCTTCTTCCAGGCCAACATGGCGCAGGATATCTGCCGCGCGAGTCCTGGCTTGGGCTGGCGGTATGCCGCTGACCTGCACCATGTGAGTCAGGAACTCTGAAGCTGTGATGGCCGTGGGCAGGCAGTCATGCTCGGGCATGTAGCCAAGCCTGGCCCGAATATCGAGGGCCTCATAAGGCCTCTGACCCAGTACTTCAGCGGAACCTGATGTGGGCCTGAGCAGACCCAAGGACAACTTGATGGCGGTGCTCTTTCCAGCGCCGTTGGGGCCAAGCAATCCGGTGATGCCATCATGCACCTGAAAGTCCACAGATGTCAGCGCGATGGTCTGTCCGAAATGCTTGGTGAGGGATTTAGCTTCTAATAACGTTGCCACATCGGTATTATACCCAGGTTGGAATTCAAAACCGATCAGCCGTGAGTAGGAATGTTCGCTAGTTCTAATTGACTAGTGATCGATGACAGACCATAGTGCACTAAGAATAGCTGTGCACGGTTGGACAGCAAATATCCGGGGAACATTGCTTAGGGAGGCGACATGGTAACGCTCGTGACCGGCGGAACGGGATTCGTAGGGGCAAACATAGTCAAAGACCTGGCCAGCAACGGCCATCAGGTGGTCAGTTTTGACATCAACGGGCCGGACAAACTGCTCCAGGATTTTGTCGGCCCGGCAGCAGCTAACATTACCTTTGTTCAGGGAGACATAGTCGACGCCGACTCGGTGGCGCGGTTGGGCCAGGAGCATCAGATCGAGAAGATAGTTCACGCCGCGGTCTACACCGTCAACCGGGAGGCGTTGGAGATCGAGCGCAGTCGGGACGTGGTCGCCATCAACCTGGAAGGGACGGCCAACCTGCTCGAGTTGGCCCGCACGCAAAGGGCGAAGCGTTTCATATATGTCAGTTCCGGGGCGGCCTACGGCACGGCTCTGTCTGGCGACCAGATGATGAATGAAGAAACCCCTCCTGTCCCTGAGAACCTGTATGGGACTACCAAGTTCGCCAGCGAGATGATTACCCGTCGTTACGGCCAGTTACATGATCTGTCCACCGCCACGGTACGTCTCAGCACACCCTACGGCCCCATGGAACGGGTCACCGGCCACCGGGCTGTAATGTCGGTCTTCCACGACTGGACCGGCCGGGTGGCGCGGGGAGAGGGCATCACGGCCGAGGATATGGACCAGGGCCGTGACTATATCTACATCACAGACATAGCCGAGGGACTACGTCGTGTGCTCGATGCGCCGGAACTACCCCACGACCTGTACAACCTGACCACTGGCATCTGGCTGACCTTTCAGCAGATATTGGATGGAGTATCAGAGTTGTCCCCCAGTACCCAGATGACCCGGGCCACTGCCTCACGGGCCAAAGTCGCAGGGGAGAACTACTCCCGTGGGCCTTTGTCTGGACACAGACTGTTCAGTGACTTCGGCTGGACACCGAGGTTCGACCTGAAGGCAGGGCTGGTGGACTATATCCAATGGCGGAACGACTCAGGATACGTGGATTAAGCTCGGGATATTTTTGACAAAATCCCCAGGCGGAAATAGCATGGGGCTCCAAGCGCACCCCTGACCTTGAATAACCCATAAATGGAGGCAACCCAAATGCAATCATCAGGAATCTCACATATCGCAGTCTGCGTCGGAGACATGGACAAGTCTCTGGAATTCTATCGGGACATTCTAGGCATGACAGTTGTGAAGGACTTCATGCAAGACACCAGCACCGGAGGGCTGACCCATACCTACGCCCACAAGCGTGCCAACCGCCGCAACGTGTACCTGGAATGGGGCGAAAAACAGTTCTTCGTCATGACCAGTCACCCAGGAGACCAGGTCGACGGCTCGGGCAGCAAGCTTGACCAAGTGGGCGTGAGCCACGTGTCATTCACGGTCAGCGACGTTCGCGGACTGGCCGATAAGTTAATTGCTGCCGGCGTAGAGATTGCCGGAGGCATAGAGGCCTTTGCCGATGAGAACGGGAACGTTCGAACCTTCTTTGCCTTTGATCCGGACGGTATCCTGGTGCAGTTCGACGGCGGGATAGAATCCTAGTAATTGACGACTTACTGGCGTTTCGGCCAGGAAACAACGAATCAGGCAACAAGAAGAGCCAGGATGTTTATCCTGGCTCTTTCTTTTGGGGAGCTTAAGAACGGGATTTTTTCGACCTCTGATGCAACCGCATCACCTGAATGGTTCATCCGCATCTGTTGGGGTTCTCTATACCTGGGTACAGTTGAGAATCATTGGCTGCAGTGGACGTGTTAAGTGACTCTGAGGGGCTAGGCCAGTGATTCCAACAAGACAACCAGGTAGAGGAGAACCATGCCAAGTAACGGAATAATGGCCCATCATCGTATGAAGTTTGGAGTCTTCATGGCTCCGTTTCACCGGATCGGCGAAAACCCGACCCTTGCCCTTGACCGGGACCTGGAACTGATCGAATGGCTAGATGTCCTTGGCTATGACGAAGCCTACTTCGGGGAACACCACAGCGCTGGATGGGAGACCATCGCATCGCCCGAGGTGTTCATCGCCACCGCAGCGGAGCGCACCCGCCACATTAGGCTGGGCACCGGCGTGATCAGCCTTCCTTACCACCACCCGTACATGGTGGCCAACCGTATGGTCTTGCTGGATCACTTGACCAAAGGCCGGGTGATCCTCGGTGTGGGGCCAGGCGCGCTGACATCCGATGCTGTCATGCTAGGGCTGGACCCGGCGCGCCAACGGGAGATGATGGACGAGTCATTGGACGTCATCATGAAACTCTTCAATTCCACTGAGCCTATCAGCCACAAAAGTGATTGGTTCACCTTGAACGAGGCAGTGCTCCAGTTGCGCCCCTACCAGCAGCCCCACATACCCATCGCAGTGGCATCGGCTCAATCACCGGCTGGTCCCAGACTGGCCGGCCGGCACGGCCTGTCGATTTTGTCTTTGAGCGTGCCCAGAGACACGGTGCGGCGCACCAGCTTGGCCGAACTATGGTCCATTGCCGAGGAAACGGCAGAGGAGAACGGCAAGACCGTGCGACGGGAGGACTGGCAGTTGGTGATTCCGTGTCACCTGGCGGAGACCCGAGAGCAGGCCATCGAAGATGTGAGACTTGGCGGTGGTCGGCTGATCAAAGAGTACTTCGGCGATATCCTGGGCAATGACGTCCCCGACGTTCCACCGGAGAAGGTTGTGGACCACATGGTTGAGAACAACCAGTGGATCGTGGGAACGCCGGACGATGCCATCGCCGCGATAGAGCGATTGCAGGAGATCAGCGGCGGCTTCGGTGGACTGATGATCCTGGTGGCTGACTGGGCGACCAGAGAGAAGATACTGCACAGCTATGAGCTGCTGGCCCGCTACGTGTTCCCCCATTTCCAGGGGACTCTGGCGGGAATCGAGAGCACCGCGCGCTGGGCCGGCGAACGAAAGAACCTGATGCAGGGCGGTCGTCTCGCCGGACTGCAACGGGCCGACGAACAATACTACGACCAAAAACAGCGCGCATAAGACACACGTAAACCCGGTTATTCAAGTCCAGGCTTTGGTCTTTCTCAGGTTCTGACCAAGGTCTGGACTTTGTTATGTTTGGGAGATTGCCTGGGCCAATTGGACAGTCCTCTGTTCGGGCGGTACTATCTCTGAGGTTCATATCAAGGACAAACTATCTTCATCTCCACAAGGCGGTCCCCAAATCCCAATGCCTCGCATCCTCCCCAGGTTGAGCCACTAATTTGAGATTGGCTTCAAACATAGGCCGCGCCGCCGGACCCGTCTCCATACTTAAACAGCGCAACTTTGGTCTCATTTGGTCAGCGATGTCTGTTTCTCAAATGGGAGCTCAGATGGAGAACGTCGTAGTGGTGTGGTATGTGTTGAACCTCACCGACTCCCCGTTCCTGGTTGGTTTGACGGCGACAGCTAGGCTGGGCTTCAACTTCCTGGCGTTGTTTGCTGGTGCCACCGCCGACATGGTCTCCCGCCGCACATTGATGATGATCGTCCAGGGAGTTCTGGCCTCTTTGGCATTCTTGATGATCCTGCTGATAGTCACAGATTTCATCGAAGTCTGGCATATCTTTGTCATCACTTTGGGCTCAGGTCTGGCCCGGGTATTCCAGATGCCAACAGCCCAATCGCTGGCGGTGGACAGCGTGGAGCCGGAGCGGATACCCAACGCGGTGGCTTTGATCAGCGCCGCCATGAACATCTCGTTGATAATCGGTCCGATCTTCGGCGGCGTCCTTTTTGATCTCGTTGGTCCCGATGGCGCCTTCGTGATGGTGACTTCTGTTTACGTGCTTAGTGGGGTGCTAACGTTCTTCATAGGAGCCACGCGGGTGACCGTTGCCAAGAAGGGAGAATCGGTCTTTTCTCTGGTGGCCGAAGGGGTGCGGTACGTTAAGAGCGAGCAGCTGCTCTGGTCGGCGCTCGTCGTGGCAGTCATCTTCAACATCACTGGATTTTCGTTCCACACCACCCTGGTCCCAATATTCGTTAAAGATGTATTGCACCGAGACTCGGTTGACTTGGGAATAATGCTCTCGATTTTCGGAATTGGGGGGTTATTGGGAGCTATGTTTTGGGCGTCGATACCAAACCTGAAACATTCTGGCATCCTGTGCATCCTTGCAGTGGTTGGATGGCATACAGCCATGATTTTCTTTGCGATGTCCACCAATTTCTACCTGTCCGCTGGTATTTTGGTGATAGCTGGAATGATGTTCAACTCAAGCTTGGTGATGGTGCTTACAGTCCTCATGAAGACCGGCCGCCCTGAATTCCGAGGCCGGATAATGGGGCTGCGGACCTTGGCTATCTACGCCCACGCTTTTGGCAGCCTGGGCGCCGGCGCCATTGCCGGGGCTTTAGGCGCGCCCACAACGGCGGTGATTTCGGCTGTGGCTGGAATCACCATGGTGCTCATACTGGCCATGCTTGCTCCTAAGCTCCGCCGGTTCTAAGTATTAGTCCTCAGACTTGAGCCCACAGAGGCACCCAATCCACACCATTCCTCATAGTGACCGCCGTCTGGCGTGCGTTGGGTTCGTATTTTTCCAGAATGTCCCAGAACTTGTCGGAGTGGTCCAGCCTGAGGCAGTGGCAGAGCTCGTGAACCAACACATACCTGGCCAGTTGCGGTGTGACAAAAAGCAGGTTGCGGTTCAGACTGATGGATTTCTCACCGGAGCAGCTACCCCACTTGGTCAACTGTCTGCGCACGGACACACGGTTGTATGGCAAAGATAGCTCTTTGCTCAGACGCTTCAGCCAAATGCCCAGGAACCCCTTGGCCCTCTTTTGAATCCACTGGTTCAATGCGCCTGCAACGTCCTTCGGGTCTTCCACCGACCCGGTGACCAGCAGCACAGCCCCGTCTTGCTCCAAAACCTTGATCTTCGCGTCGGGGGAATGATCGTATTCAACATGCCAGAACTCGGATAGCAGGTTGAGTTGGATGCTGTCCGGCCTCTTAAGTTCCTCGACTGGCTGTAGGCGTCCTAGGTTCTTCTCGATCCAGCGTGCCTTGGAACGAAGTATCTCCGGAATTTTGGACTTGTTGAACCGAGCGGGCACCACGACCTCAAGGCCGTTATAGGTCGACACCTTGATGGTCACCTGTTTGGCCCGTTTGCTCACCCGTACCTTGTGGTCAGGGATGGTCCATTTCTGGCTCATGGCTGGCCGCCGCTTAGACATTCAAGTTGCGTGTCACCCTGAGTGTAGCGAATGGCCCCGTTGTCAGTGGGAAAAGGTATTCCAGTAACGAAGAGATTCTTCGGCTGACGCCTCAGAATGACAGAGCAGTGGGGTGGCTTGATAACAAAAAAATGGCCAATCAGATTAAGATTGGCCATTTTTGAAGTGTCTGGTGCCAGTGGGTTCAATGCGAACAAATCCTAGTAGTGGCGTAGCTCAACCACATTGTCGTCTGGATCGTAGATGTACAGGGATATACCGTCTCCGTGGGAGCCCCAGCGCTTGCCAGGTCCGGCTTGGATGCCCACACCCATGGCTATGAATTTGTTCTTGAGCTCTTCCATGTCGGTGGGCTCGATCACCATGCAAAAATGATCTTGGTTCTTCACATCGTCCCGGTCGGCGGGTAGCTGGTCGGACCCAAAAAAGGGAATGACGCTCT
>PVBE010860683.1_pt1 | contig 10522 bp, 9 predicted proteins | sample 1631181 | NCBI WGS metagenome assembly PVBE01 (sample SAMN08397723, study PRJNA350692) | Marine metagenome, whole genome shotgun sequencing project. | isolation source: water | place: Pacific Ocean | collected 2012-04 | reverse complement strand
TATTCATAAAGGCCGCCTCCGTCTTCGCATTCGATGCTTCTAGTCAAAGTCATCTATGCCAGACAGGGCGGCCTTTTACGGTCCTTTCCCTTCCTTCTCTCTTTCGTCTTATCTCAGATCTCTTGAGAAATGCGGGCTAGTTCCTACGACGACCAGATCACCAGACTTTCCTTCGCGATCGTGAAGATGCCGAGCAGCATCAAGCCGATGGCGAACGCCGAACGCAGGTGGGTGTCCCGCACATAACGGCTTAGAAACGCCCCCGCCACGGAGGCCAGAACGGCGGCGCCTGCGAACGGAATGAGAGTCGGCATGTCGAGAGATACGTACGATGCATAGCTGACAACACCTCCGGACGCGTTGAAGACGATGACCAGCAGCGATGTTCCGATGGCTTTGTGAATCGGGAGGCCCACGATGAAGACCAGGGTGGGCACGACGACGAAGCCGCCGCCCAGGCCGCTCACTCCCGTCAGTGTCCCAGCGGCCAGTGCCGCCAGCACGACCCGAAAGGTGAACGAAACCTGCTTCCCCTCGAGTCTCGATTCATCGGCTTTGCCGTGTCCAGGCCTCTTGAGCATGCAACCTGCCGCCAGAATCATCACTACGGCAAACAAGGTCATCTGAACCGGGGGGGCGAGCAGCCGAGCGAACTGTGCACCGGCCGCACTTCCAAAGATCCCTACAATTCCGAATGTAACCGCAATCCGTAGTTGCAGGGTACCTGCTACCCAATGCCTCGTCGCCCCCGCAAGGGCTGCCAGGGCAACCACCAGGAGAGCGGTTGCGATCGCTTCTCTGGTCTCCAGCCCGATGCCATAGACCAGTAGAGGTACCGCCAGTGCGCTGCCACCTCCTCCAAGAAGACCCAACGTCCCGCCGACGAGTGAACCGAACAGCACTTCGAGAAGCATCAGACGACTGCCAGGGTTTCATAGACCTGGTCCAGGTGAGGGTGCACCACCAGAGCGACATTGCTCGCCAGGTCGATCGGCAGGTGAGCCTGGCATCCTTCCTGCGCCGCGAAAGCTCTTACTGAAGTTCCTGCTGTTGTAGCCATTTTGTTGCCCCTCTCTAAAACGTTGCATCAATATATACGGCCTGCCCTGATATTGACACTCTACCCCCACTGTCGATAGCATCCGTCACAAGACTCATCCAAACGCATCCGTGGAAGGAGACCCTTTGATTAGCCAGACAGACCGATTCAAGCTGTTTGTCCGGGACGTCGTTACCGGGGGGATGTTTGACAGGTACGACATCGAGACAACTCGAAGAGTGATCATGGTGAACGTGCTGATCATCGCCGGCACCATATTCCTGATGGCCTATTTTCTGGAGTATATTTACATCGGCGCCTACCGAATGGCCGCTCTTGACTTTGGAGCAGCCCTCATTCTCACCCTCACCGGAGTCCATGTTCGAAAGACGCAGACTTACGCTTTTGCCAGCAATAGTGCGGTCTCCATCCTTGGAATTATTTTTCTGTATTTTGCGGTTGCGGGTGGAATCAACAACACGGGCCATCTCTGGGCTTTCGTTTTTCCACTGCTTGCTGTCATACACTTCGGATTGAAACGAGGCGCCGTCGCGATAGCCCTGTTTCTCGGAGCCATCATCTTTTTCTTCGCCTCTGACTATCCACTTGCGGCAAGCAGCTATTCGATGGATTTCAAGTTCAGGTTCATCAGTTCGCTCCTCGCCATCAGCATTTTCGCTTACGTCCACGAATACATCCGGATTGCATTTCTTAAGGAAATCGTGAGGCAGAACGAGGAACTCAGTAGAACCCAGAGACTCGAATCCCTGGGTTTTCTTGCCGGCGGAATCGCGCATGATTTCAACAACATTCTTACCGGCGTAATCGGCAATCTCGGACTGTTGGAAATGTCGGTTGATGAGCATAGTCCGAATCTCAGGTTGGTGAGGGCCGCCAAGAAGTCTGCGGAAAAATCGAAAGACTTGACACAGCAACTGATGACCTTTTCAAGAGGTGGGGCTCCGGTCAAGGAAACAACTCCAATAGAGGCGTTGTTGCGGGAAACGACCGAGTTGTCTCTCCGGGGATCGAAAATTCGACCGGACTTCGATTTCCAGGAGGGACTGCTGCCCGCGGACATTGATAAGGGACAGATGGGCCAGGTGCTTCAGAATCTGGTCATCAATGCGGACCATGCCATGCCGGAGGGTGGCGTGTTGAGGGTGACGGCCGTAAATGTGGAGGTATCCCGCGATGACGACTCAATGGATGCCGGGTCGTATGTGAAGATTTCGGTGGAGGACAATGGCATCGGAATCCCGGAGGATGTCGTTCAAAACGTTTTCGACGTTTACTTCACAACAAAGGAGTCCGGCCAGGGGTTGGGGTTGGCTATCGCGTATTCGATCGTATCGAAGCATGACGGGTATCTGACCGTTACTTCCAAGATAGGTGTAGGCACGAGATTTGACATTTACCTTCCTGCTTCGAGCGAACAGCCGGTTCCGATCGCAAGTCCGGAAAAGGTGCCGGAAAGAGGAACGGGAAGGGTCTTGCTTATGGATGACGACGAAATCATTCAGAGCACCGTAGGGCAGATGCTCGAGGCTCTCGGATACGAGGTGCAAGGCGTCTTTGACGGTGTCGAAGCCATCACTGCGTACAATGTTTCGCTCGAGGCGGGCCAGCCCTATGATGTCGTCATCATGGACTTAACGGTGCCGGGTAGTATGGGCGGTAAAGAAGCGGTCGGTCGGCTGCGCAAACTACACGCCGAGGCGTGCGTCATCGTTTCCAGCGGTTATTCCAATGATCCTGTCATGGCGAATTACCAAGACTACGGATTCGACGCCAAGGTCGAGAAACCTGTCGATATCGGAGAACTCGCCCAGACCTTGCGCACCCTGCTGTCCTAATTCGGGGGCGGAGGCGTAACTCCCATAACCTTTGCGGATTGAGCACTTACTAGAATTGTGCCTCCGTCCCCGAATTAGCCGTCACTGGCAATTGATGATCACGGTTCGAGAGAAGCGGTGTATGCGCCGATCGACACCAGGTCTTCCATGGTCAGCTCGGCCACGACCTCCTGCATCAGCACCGACCATACCCCCTTTCGTAGTCCGGTCTGGAAATCGTACAACTGGCGAGCGCTGTAGCTGGGCGACCGGCCGGCGAGTCCTGGCACGGGACCGAGCCCCTTCAAGTCCGGGCCGTGGCAGATGCTGCACTGGATCGTCCGGCCGCCGCCGGTCGTGGCCAACACTTCGCCCCTGCGGATGCTACCGGTCGGTACGTAGGCGACGAACCCGGAAGCCCCGTCACGAAGTCCGGTTCTTTCCAGGTCTTCCGGCAGCTCGACAATGCGTTGGCCGATTGGCTCGGTCGCGCCGTCTTCGGACGGGACAAACATTGATCCGGAGACATATGGTTTCGGCACTGTATCCGATTCGACGACTCTGATCCATGGCTTGAAGGCAAAACTGGAGAAGTATTCCGCGGCGATCCTCACCTCAGCATCATTCGCGCTTTCTCCGATGGCGAGCATTGCTCTCGGCGGCCCCATTCTCGGTTCCGAACTGTTCCGAAGCCCGTTCTTGTAATCGGCCATCTGCTGCACGATATAGGCGGCAGGAAGCCCTGCCAGGCTGGCGTTCTCGGGACGGCCCTGCCCGTTGGTCAGGTGGCAGTATCCGCACGCACGCACCTCCGGACTTCGGCCGTGGGCCACGATCTCGGGCATCGGGGGATGGCCGTCGGGATGCCAGTCGGGCGGGTTGAACAAATCCCTGGTTTGGGACAGCGTAAGAGCCACCGAGCTGCCGGGAACGCGCAATAGAGTGCCGTCGTCCGGCGCACGTGGAGCACGCACCGCGTCGGGCGCCCGGACCGGATACGCCCAGGGTGGCGGGGAGGCTCCGGCCGCAGGTGTGCGTTCGAGCTGTGACGGGGCCGCAAGCACTCCGACAGCTACAACGGACATGAAGGCTAACGTCAGGACGCGTGGGAGATTCGTCATTTACTTCCTCCTGATCATCTTTCAGATCTCAGACACGAAATGGATGCCGGCTTTCCACTCAGCTTTCAAACGGTTCAGCTTCGCTCGTACCGCCCGAGTAGTTCCGCCGTCGCCAGAACGTGGCCTTCCATTGCGTTCTCAACCTCAAGCTTCGTGGATCCTTCCGGGAGATCCAGTTCTACGTCTATGGCATAGAGCTTGAAAAAATATCGATGTTCCCTGTCGGGAGGGCAGGGACCAAAATAGTCCGTGTTTCCGCCTGTTCCGATGCCGTGAGTGCCGGGAGGTTCTTCCCCCTCACCGATGTTGCACACGCTTGCTGGAATATTGAAGACGATCCAATGGTCCCACATACCGTCTTCCCGGACTTCCGCTGGAACATCCGGATCGTCCATGATCAAAACCAGCCTTTCGGCTTCGGCAGGGACATCCGATATCGTTAAAGGCGGTGAGACGTTGTCGCCGTCACACGTGTGCTTTGAATGTATCTTGCCTCCGTTTTCGAAAGCAGAACTCTTGAGTTTCATTTCTTGATCTCCCGGGCTTACGGGCGCTTGAATACGACCCCTTCTTTCATTACAAAACTGACGTGTTCCATGATGGATATGTTCTGTGTCGGATCTTCTGGGACCGCGATGATGTCGGCGAGCTTTCCGGGTTCGATCGTGCCCAGCCGATCCTCGACCTCCAGCAGGGTTGCCGCGGACAACGTTGCGGCCCGGATCGCTTCCAATGGGGGCATACCGGCCTCCACCATGTATTCGAACTCGCGGCCGTTGTCGCCGTGAGCCGGGACACCTGCATCGGTGCCGAACGCGATATTGACCCCTGCCTTGTATGCCCGAGAGAACGTGCTCTTCGATTTCGGGCCGATCGACGCGGCCTTCTCCCTGATGATTTCGGGGAAGAACCCATCGATCTTCGCCTTTTCGGACACGAACTCCCCGGCACTGATTGTTGGGACGAGGTAGGTTCCGGCCTGCCTCATCAGTTCGATTGCCTCGTCATCGGCCAGGGTACCGTGTTCAATCGACCGGACACCGGCGCGAACTGCACGTTTGATCCCCTCGGCGCCATGAGCATGTGCCGCGACGTGGAAGCCATAGTCGGCGGCAGTCTCTACGATTGCGCGCATTTCATCTTCGGTCATCTGCGGGCCGTCCCCATTCGTGGTCAGGCTTAGAACGGCGCCGGTGGCGTGTATCTTGATCATGTTCACGCCTTCTTTGTACCGCTGTCTGACAGCCTTCCGCGCCTCTTCCGGGCTGTTGATGATGCCATCGTCCGGTCCCGGATCGCCCATGATGTCGCCGCGCCATCCGTTGGTCGGGTCCCCAGGGCCACCCGTAGACGAGAGGTTTCCGGAGACAAACATCCGCGGTCCATCGATCAGTCTCTGGTTGATGGCGTTGCGCAGGGAAACGTTAACACCGTACACACTGCCGACGTCACGGACCGTCGTGAATCCTGCCATCAACGTCTTCCGGGCGTTGCCAACGCTGCGATACGCGAAATCAGCTGCGTTCAATGTGAATCGTTGGACCGTCGCATTCGGATTCTGTTCGCTTGATAGATGTACATGGAGATCCATCAAGCCGGGGATGCATGTGTGGGATTCGAGGTCGATTACTTCCGCCTCGCCGTCCGGGCTTGTGAATCCCGCGTCCACTCTGACAATCCGGGTGTCCTCGACAACCACCGTTCGCTCGGCCACAACCTGCTGGGTCCGGACGTCGATCAGTTTGCCGCAGTGTAGTAGCGTTGTCGCGGCTGCGAGTTCTCCGCCAAAAGTGAAAATGCCGATTAAGGCTGCAAAAAAAAGGCGCATTATTCCTCCTTCCAAAAGTCGTCATCTCGATACGTCACTCGGTGGTTGTCCGATTCTGCATCAATTCTTGTCCGTCTAGAATAAGCCCGAATCCTGTCGGTTTACACATCCAAATTACATCGGACGAGAAATCGAGTTATCGCCGAAAAACCGACCATTCCTCTCGTTCGAGCCACACCGGATCAATGATTTAACTTTGGCGATGGATGTGCGTTATTCTGGGGGTGCGTCTATGCCTATCGAGGTCACAAAGAGGCTGTTCACCGTTCACGACTACCATCGTATGGGAGAGGCCGGCATTCTGTCGTCCAAAGATCGCGTCGAACTCATTCGTGGCGAAATCCTCGCCATGAGTCCCATCGGGCCACCTCACTCGGCCGCCGTGGACCGGTCCCTTCGAGCCATGGTGAATGCCACAGGTGAGAGAGCGATCGTTCGCGTGCAGGGTTCTGTGGAACTGGACGAGTACACCCAACCGCAGCCCGACATCGTGTTATTGCGGCCGAAAGAGGACTTTTATGCCGTTGCACATCCCGGACCGTCCGACATTCTGTTGATCGTTGAGGTTGCCGAGTCCTCCCTGGAATACGATCGGACCATAAAAGAGCGTCTCTACGCGGAGGCGGGAATCAGGGAATACTGGATTGCAGACGTTCCGAACGATTGCTTGTCCGCGTATTCCGATCTTCGCGACGGCACGTATCGTCAAGTCCGCGAGTTCCACCGTGGTGATTTCCTCGCCCCGCATCTCTTGCCCGAATGCCGGCTTCAGATCGACGTTCTGCTTCCCTGATCCTGGATCCTCCTCGAACGCACCCAGGGGCCCACTCAACAATAAGTTCACATTCTGGCATGCCATCTTCACGCCATCTTCGGCCGCTCTTCGATCGCAGATCCTCGAAATAGTCGGGCTATTCCTCCGGTCTGCTCAATCGGTCGCGATCGAATCTGACGTAAATCTGGGCGCCAATCCTGTGGAGTTATTCTTGAGCGGGCCCTAGGTCCGGCGGCGATATCGCTTATGACGATTTCAAGAACAGGGAACTGTCTTCCGGGTTCCGGTGTCTAAGCCGGTAAGAGCCGTACGGCGAGATCGAGTGCGTCAACGGAGGAACCAACCGATGAGACCCATCCTCTATACCTTCTTTGCACTGTGGATGACTGCGGCGGGTGCGGTGGCACAGATCGACAGTGAATCAGAGGCTGCGGTACGAGCGGCGTTTCTCGACTACGTCGAGGCAGTCAACGAACGCGATGTGGAGGCCATTCGGGAGCACTATTTCCGAGGGGTGGTCAGTAATTTTGACCGTCGAGGAGGTCGGCTGCTGGCAGTCACCTCCGAAGACTCTGATGCGGATCTGGGAGACCTTATCGACTTCGACCTGGCCTCGGTTCAGGAGATCCGCGTCCTCGACGACGACCTGGACGTGTTTGTATATGGAGACAGTGCTGTGGTGACGGGCTACTGGATCGGCCGGCACAGATCCCCAGGAGAGATCGCGGATTTCGGAGCCTTTCGCTTTTCATCGGTCTGGGTGAAGGCCGGGGGACAGTGGCGTGAAGCACATCGCCATTCGTCATTTCTACAAACTCAGCAGTCGGAACCACGGTTGCGACCCATCCCGGCAGCACCTCCTTCTCGCCCGCCTGCTCCACCGCCGGCATCCCCACCCCCGGTACGAGCACCTTCGCGTGTTCGCGGTGCCGACATGGAGGCCAACCTGATCCAACGCGTAGACCCGGAATACCCGCCCGAAGCGCGTGCCGGTGGTATTCGGGGTGTTGTGGTGCTGGAGATCGTGGTGAAGGCTGCGGGTGCGGTCGAAGGCGTCCGTGTGATCAGCGGCCACCCGTTGCTGTGGAGTGCCGCCACCGAAGCGGTACAGCAATGGCGCTACAGAAGCGGAGGTACAATTGTGGACGTCGTGACAACCGTCACTGTTACCTTCCCACCGGAAAACTAGAATTCGGGGCGGGGCTCTGCCCGCCCCGCCCCTATTTTCAGTCCTCTCGAAGTGCCACCACAGGGTCGACTCGCGTGGCACGCAGAGCCGGGACGATTGACGCCATGATCCCGATGCTGAGCACAACAAACAGCGAGGCGATGTAGGTTCCTGGATCTGTCACCTGCATTCCGAAGAACAGGCTCTGGATCAACCGAACAAGAAGAAAAGCCCCGACAAGCCCGATGACCGCGCCGACCGCCACGACCCGGAGGGCCTCACCGATGATCATCCGCAAGGTTTGCCTACGACCGGCTCCCAGGGCCATCCTGACGCCGATCTCCATCGTGCGTCGTGCCACCGCATAAGAGACCACGGCGTAGATTCCGACAGCGGCCAGCAGGACCGCGCAGAAGGCAAGTCCGATCAACAGGGCCATGTTGAAACGAAGCTGAGCAATCGATGTCGACAACATTCGTTCGATACTCGACGCCTCGGTTATGGGTTGTTCCGGATCGATCTCCAGAATCTCCGACCTCACTGCGGCAACCATCTGGGTGGGATCGCTGAGGGTGTGGCTGACGACATGCATTTCCGCCTGCGGGAAAACGGCGAAGGGCACAAATAACTCGGGCCCGGCCTCCGCCTGCAGCCCTTCATGAAGAACGTCACCGACTATCCCGACGATTTCCAGATCTCCCATCATCGGGACGGCCAGAATCTGCCCGATTGGCTCCACGTCGCGAAAGTAAAGTCGGGCCATCGTTTCGTTGATCACCGTCCCTCGTCGCCCGTCTTCCTGGCCGTCGAATTCGTCGAGGATCCGCCCCTCTATCAAAGGGATTCCCATCGTCTTGAAGTAACCGGGCATGACGATCCGCGTTCCGGCCCGGGGTCTTTCGCTGGGAGATGCGATCTCCTGACCCGGCGGTGTGAACGGCAGGTTGAAGTCGGTTCCGACGGCGCTCATCGGCAAGGCCGAAACGGCTCCAGCACTCTGGACGTCCGGCAACGCGCCCAAACGTTCGACCAGTTCCGTGAAGAATTGCTTCTGCGGTTCCCGGCCGGGATACCTTGTCCGCGGGAGCGAGACGACGGTCGAAACGACATTGCTCTTCCGAAATCCGGGATCCGTATCGATCAGATGGAGAAGGCTTCCGACCATGAGGCCCGCGCCGACCAGAAGGATCACCGCCAGTGCGACTTCGGCCGCCACCATGGCATCGCTCAGTTTCCGGACTCCCCGTCCAACCGAAGCTCCGCGGACAGAACCCTGCAGGACTTCTGCCAGATTCGGTCGCATTGTTCTAAGTGCCGGCACAAAGCCGAAAATCATTCCAGCCACGATCGAAATCAAACCGGTGAATGCCAGGACGGTCATGTCCATCTGGATTTCGTTCGTCCGTGGCACACTGGCGGGTACCAGCTGTCGCAATCCCGTTACCCCCCAGTACGCAACAGCGAGACCCGTAACCGCCCCGCCCGCTGCAAGGAGTGTTCCTTCAGCCATCGACAGTCGGAGGAGCGTAAACGCGCGTGCCCCGAATGCTGACCGGATGGCATATTCCCGGGTGGATTCCGCCGAACGCGCAAGGACCAGGTTGGCCACGTTGACACAGCCGATAAGCAGCACCAGGGTCACCGCCCCGAAGAGCATCCAGAGAGTCGTTCGGATGTCACCCACCAACTGCTCGTGTGTCGCAACCAGGGTGGCGCCCCAGCCTGTATGAGAGTCGGGATTTTCCCGGGCGATATCGAGGCTGATGGTCTCGAGTTCCTGTCTTGCCTGATCGACCGTTGTACCGTCGGCAAGCAGACCGATCACATTGAACATCCTGTGGACCCGGGGCCGCTGACCCGGTGTCAACATCTGTACCGGCAGCCACGCTTCGGCGTCGGCGTCGGATGGCGGGAATTCGAATCCGGCAGGCATGACGCCCACAACGGTGTAGGGGTTCCCGTCCAGCCGTATCGACGTATCGATGATGTTCGGATCCCTGCCAAATCTGGTGGCCCAGGATGCATAACTGAGCATGACGACCGGAGAACTGCCGGGGGTTTCTTCTTCGTCAACGAAAGCACGTCCGATGATTGGACTGACGCCCAACACGCGGAACAACGCAGGAGAGACTTCAAGACTGACGATCCGTTCCGGCTCGCTGTCGGTGTTACTCAACGTGTGTCCGACGTACCGAAAAGCTGCCATTTCGGAGAACGAACGCGAGCGCTCGCGCCAGTCCAGGTAGGTCGGTGCAGAAACCACTACCTGTTCCAGACCCTGTGGTCGATTGTTTTCAAACACCGAGACGAGTTTGTCCGGGTTTGCATACGCCAGGGGCTGGATCAATACGGTATTGAGCAGCGTGAAGATCGCGGTGTTACAACCGACGACGACCGCAAGGGTTGCCACGATCACCACCGTGTAGCCCGGTCGCCGCACAAGCGAACGAAACGCTGATCTGAAGTCACCTAACATCCATCGCTCTCCTTTTCGGAACAAGGGTCATTTGATAGGGTTATTTTGGCCTGCAAAGTATACGATAATGCCGTTCAAAGCTCCAACGGAACCTAGTACAGCGCCCCTAAAGTTATGGTACAGTCGCGATCAGCGTTATGGAGATACGTTTGTCGCGATGTACGTCGTCAGAGTAATTCGGACAGAAGAGCCGATCTGCTAAGAGACGGTTTTCAAGTTATACCACTCCAGTCATAAGGTTCTCGACTTTACGTTGAATCAAGGTGCTTTGCTTGATCTG
>PVBE012552642.1_pt1 | contig 10523 bp, 7 predicted proteins | sample 1631181 | NCBI WGS metagenome assembly PVBE01 (sample SAMN08397723, study PRJNA350692) | Marine metagenome, whole genome shotgun sequencing project. | isolation source: water | place: Pacific Ocean | collected 2012-04 | reverse complement strand
TGCATAGTATCCAGTCTTGTCTTCCGGAAAACATGTCTGCTCCACCGGGCGGTACGACTACCAGAATGAGGCAAGCGGCCCAGATCGTCCAGCAAACATGCCCCGTGGGCCCTCAGCTATGTTGAATCGGAGCCTTGGTCGTGGGGAGGACAGGCCAGATGGTCGGGAGTCTGTCCCTTCCTCGACGAGGAACGGACCCGAGTATGCGGGAGGCGGTCTCGATCAGTGCGGCGAGCAGCAGGGCAGGGGCGCTTCGGGGCTGTCTGTAGAGGTGGGCCAGGGCGGGGCCCAGGAGATCCCGGAAGCGGTAGGTGGCCACCGCGTACCCCGTTTGTTTTCGAAGCCATCGATGCCCGGCCCAGATGCGTCGGCGCTGGGCCACGAGCTCCCTGAGGGTGGCAGGGCCCCGATTGTATACCTGGGCCTGTGACACGTAGACCAAAGAGAGTCCGGCCGCGACCACGCTGGCCTCCAGGGTGGCCTCATCCACCGGCGTTCGGGGATCGATGGGTCCGGTGTCTGGGCGGAAGGCCACCATCTCCCCCAGCTTGGGGGTCCTCGAGGCCACAGCGTGGTGAAGCGCCCACATCGTGTGGACGATGCGCTGCGCTACGCCAGCACGAGGGTTGGTGGGGATCACCCGGGCACCGGTCATTCCCACGGAGATGTCGGAGAGGGGTGCAAGGAGCTTCTCGACTGCGCCGGTCTCGGGAAGGACATCGCCACTGATGAGCACGCAGCCCTCTACGTCCGCCGGGAGGGTGGAGAGGAAGCGATTGATGGCCCGTGCTTTGCCCCGACGTCGGGGCTCGGCAACCAGGCGAATCCGGGGATCCTCGATGGCTGCGCGCTCCACGATGGCTTCGCTGCCGTCCGTGCTCCCGCTGCTCACGACCACAATCGGATCGAGGGCCACGCCGGGCACTCGCTCCGCAGACAGGCGGTCGAGAAGCCCCGGCAGGTTGCCGGCCTCGTCGTGGACCATCACACCTATCGCGGCTCGCTTCATGTCAATGAGAGATAGCATCGGCCGGTAGAGGCGTCTCGTGTCCACACCATCCATAGCCATCTTCGCCAGGGTCGCACTGCCCACTATGGCCCTGGTCGCAGGGTCGCTATTGGCCTGGGAGATCCTGCTGACACGACTGGCTTCGCTAAGGTACCACTTCCACTTTGGCTTTGTGGCCGTCACCCTTGGGCTGCTCGGGTTCGGCGCCAGCGGTGTCCTCCTCGCCCTGGGCCGGCGGCGGTGGATTCGAGTACCCGGGGCTGCGCTTCAGCTGGGGAGTCTGCTCACGCTGGGGAGTCTGCTCACCAGTGGCCTGGGTCTATATCTACTACCTGTCCACCTGGGTCAGATGGGGCTGCAGGGAACCGCTAGCTTCCTCATCTTCTGCATGCTCGGGACCCTGCCCTTTGTCAGCGGGGGCCTGGTCGTGGGCCTGCTGTTGAGCGTAGACCCTGAGCGGGCGGCTGTGCGCTACGGGGTGGATCTGCTCGCAGCGGGTGCGGGGTGCCTGGGCGTGCTGGTCGCACTGGAGTCCCTGGGTGCCACCGGGGTGCTGGTGGTTCTGGCGGCTGCGCTCACCATTGCAGTGGCTCTCACCTCCCGGGATCGCTGGCGTTGCTGGGCCTGGGGCGGCTGGGCATTTGCTGCGCTGATGGTGGCACCTCAGGCCACATCCATCTTTCCTGCACCCAGCAAGATCACCCGGCCGGTGGTCCAGAGCACCTGGACGGCCCTCTCGCGGGTGGATGCTGTCGCCGTGGCTCGGCGGCAGGTGCGGGCCAGCGGTCGTCCCGTGCCTCATGAGGCCATCCCCTTGCAGCTGGAGCTGATGCAGGACGGCTCGGCGAGCACGCTTGTGACCGACTACACCAGTCGACCGGGGGCCCTCCGCCTCCTGGAAGGCACCTTGTTCTCGGCGGCAGCGAGGCTCCGACCTGGTGGACGATTCCTGGTGATCGGGGCGGGTGGCGGGGACGACATCTGGGCTGCACTTCATCACGGAGCCTCCCACGTCCGGGCGGTGGACCTGAATCGGCCCATGGTGGAGATCCACGGAGAGATGGGCCCGGGCTGGACGGGCTCCTGGGGTGAGAGGGTGGACCTGGTCGTCCAGGAGGGGCGTCACGAGCTCCTGACCAATCCGGCCCGATACACCGTGGTCCAGATGACCGGGACCGATACCTGGGCTGCGCTGTCCAGCGGCGCCTATGCGCTGGCGGAGAACTACCTTTACACCACCGATGCGTTTTCACAGATGCTCGATAGGCTGGAGCCTGGCGGGATCCTCCAGATCACACGGATGGCAGCGGAGATGGAGTCGCTCCGGGTGCTGGTCCAGCTGGAAGTGGCCCTGGAAGGGCGGCGGAGTGTTCCGCTGGAGCAGGCCATCATCGTGCTGGGTTCCTCGGATCACCAGGTGGCGAGCCTGGTTCAGCCCGACGGATTTGATGCTGCTGAGGTCCGCAAGGTACAGGCCTGGGCAGAAGCGGCAGGGCTGGAGATCCTTCACCTGCCGGGCCGCATCGACACCGGGCTTGTCTCTACCTTCCTTCGGTCTCCGGACACAAGAGCGTTCATCGCTGCCTTTCCTCGTGACATCCGGCCCACCTGGGACGACTCCCCCTACTTCTTCAGCTTCACCCGCTGGACCCACCCCGCGCAGGCCGCAGCATCGATCCGGGAGCCCACCCACATCTCCCAGGGAAACCCACTCTTCGTGCTGGGGCATCTTGGGTTGGTGTTGCTGGGCATGGGCGGGGCGCTGCTTGTACCGCTCTTGTGGTCACGGCGGCGAGGCCAGCGGATCCCTCCACTGGACCGCATGGGCTTCTTCGGGCTGGTAGGCCTGGGCTTCATCGGGATCGAGCTGGGGCTCATCCAGAAGCTCTCGCTCTTCCTCGGCCACCCGCTCCGATCCCTGAGCGTCACCCTCGCAGGACTGCTGCTGGCCACCGGAGCCGGTGCCATCATGAGCCGGCGATGGACACTGGCAGGTCCAGCTCGCTTCTGGGTGCCGCTGGGGCTTTCTTGTACCCTCGGTCTGCTCTTGTGGGGGCTACCCTTGCTGCAGGCCGATGCGGCAGTCTGGCCCCTGTCTCATCGGGTACTGGCGGTGCTGGCCCTGGTGGTCCCCACGGGCCTGCTGCTGGGCGTGCCCTTTGCCTGGGGACTGCGGCATGTGGTGCCCGATGACATTCCCTGGGTCTGGGCCATCAATGGCATGGCCACCGTGGTGGGCTGTCTCCTCAGCGTGGTCCTCAGCATGACGGTGGGCTTTGCCGCGGTCCTGGTGGCCGGGGTGTGCTGCTACGCTCTTGCCTTTGCCGTGTGGCGCGGGGTGGAGAGATGAGCGAGAGATGGGCCCGCTTGGCTGGTGCTGCCTTTGCGGGGCATGTGGTGCTTGCTCTGTACTTGGTGGAGCGGGTGACCATCAACGCGGATGAGGGCTGGTACCTCTACGCTGCCGGTGGCGTGGCCGAGGGCCTTGCACTTCATCGGGATCTCCTCTTCTTCCAGGCCCCGGTGATGCCCCATGTCTATGGGGGGATGCTGGATTTCGGTCCGGGCATGCTGCTGGGGGCCCGCTGGATTTCTCTGGTGTTCCTGATCCTTGCCACCGGGCTCGGCGGACTCACAGCACTGAGGCTGGCGGGTCCCCGTGCAGCAGCGGTGACGCTGGCGCTGACGGGGCTGCACCCTTTAGTGGTGGGTACCGGGATCTGGGCCAAGCCCTATGCGCTGGCAATGTTCCTGCTCGCTGGCGGCCTCTTCCTCTGGTCGGGTCCGGATCGACCGCTTCGTGTAGCTGCAGGAGCACTCCTGATGGGGCTGGCTGCTGGGGTGCGCTTGAGCCTCTTGCCTGTGCCGCTGGTTGCCATCTGGGTTGCGGGCCGACGTGGCTGGGCAGTGCTGGGAGCGGTGGCAGGGCTGGCCCTGGCCTACCGGCCGCTCCTCGGGGTGTCCCCGCCCATCCTGTGGGAGCAGCTCATCGGCGTGCACCTGCCAGACTCCGGCGATCTCCTCGGCCAGGTGGAGCTCAGAGCCGAGATGCTCATTCGGCTCTGCATTCTGCTCGCAGGCCCCCTCGCGGTGGCGGTCATCGCCCGCTGTGGGCGGGGTCAGTCTTGGGGTCCGGTACAGCGGCTTTGCCTCGGGGCTGTGGTCCTCGTGGGTCTGGCACACTTTGTCCCGGGTGCTCTGCATGTCGAGCATGTGGTGGTGCTCATGCCCTTCATCGGTGTGCTGGTGGGCCTGTGGTCTCGGCAGGTACCGGACAAGACCTGGGCCTGGCTCAATGTCATCGTCTGGGCGGCGCTGGGTTGCATGGCTGCCACCCATATGGTGCAGGTCGACTCGGGCCGCACCACCCTGGAGCAGGCCGCAGAGGTGGGGCTGGCGCTGCGGGAGCAGACGGCACCCAAGCTCCCCATCCTGACGCTGCAGACCACCCTCGCGGTCGAGTCTGGCCGCCGCGTACCGCCGGGCTTTGAGATGGGTCGCTTTGGCTGGACCCTGGGAGGCCTCGATAGGGCGGGCGTGCTCGATGCGGCGTCCAGGCCGCTGGGAGCGGTGGCCCTGGCCGAGGGCGACTTTGGAGATGACCCGGTGCTGCGGCTCATGCTGGAGCGCGCAGCAGTTGGGGTGGGCCGGACCCAGACCATCGATCGGTTCGGCCAGTTTCGTGAGCCGCTGCTCCTCGGTCTGCCCGCCGCACCCACGATGGTTCGTCCCGGAGAGCAGCCATGAACCGCTGGGTCTGGGTGTGCATGCTCGTGGCAGCGGTGGTTCGTCTGGGTGCTGCCTCAGGCCTGCCCCTGGATGCGGACGAGCCCGTCTACCTGGAGGCAGCAGAAGGCTACGCCGAGGCCATCCGAAGCGGGCGGTCAGGAGATCTGCTGGATCAACCCCACAACCCGGAGCATCCGGCGCTGGTCAAGCTGATCCATGGAGTGGGGCTGGTGCCGCTTGGGTCGGGGGCGAGTCTGGTGAAGCGGGTGGCGGTCGTGCGAGGCATTGAGGCGGGTTGCGGGGTGCTCCTGGCGGGTCTGCTCGCCTGGGTTCATCCGCTGGCTGGCATGGCGGCGGCCCTGCACACGCTCCACGCCAAGTACACCTCCCAGGGGTATCTGGAGGCCTTGCCCATGGTCCTGATGTTCCTGGCGCTCATCGCCTGGGACCGGGCACGGTCTGAAGACACGGGGCGCTGGCCACTGATGTGCGGGCTGGCGCTGGGGGCGGCTGCGGCCTGCAAGCCTATCCATGTCCTGCCCGGGGTGGTGCTGGTGGTTCACCTCGGGCTTCACCGTCGCCGGGTTCTGCCCATGGTGATCGGTGCAGGATTCTTGGCGGCTGTGCTGCTCGACCCCGGGCTATGGGCCGACCCCGTGGGGCGTCTCGTGCAGCGGCTACAGCACCACAGCAGCTTTGTTCCGGACACGACCCAGCCTGTGTGGTACCCCCTCGAGGCTCTTGGGGGAGCCCTGCCGAGTCGCTGGCACCCCGATGTGTTCTTCGTGTCCGCCGACCCTATCTGGCTGGGTCTGGGCTTGTGGGGGCTTATCAGTGCTGCCAGACGGTCCGGTCCGCGTCGGTCGATCGCCCGCATGGCGCTGGCCTGGTTTGTGGTCTGCCTGGGGGTGCTCATGGTCTGGCCCACTCGGTGGGCGCAGCACGCCCTGGTGCTCGTGGTGCCGGTCTGTCTGGGCGTGGGATTTTTCGCCGAGCACAGGCTCAGTCGCGCCAATCCCCGTTCCGCACCCAGCGACTGACATCCACCAGCAGGTGGGTAAAGCTGGGGGCTACGAAGAGCGTGGACTGGAACTGTGTGGGGTCGAAGGGGGTCTGGGTCATCAGGTCCAGATCCCAATCCTTGAACTCAGCGTGGGTATCGTAGCTCTCTAGCTCCCCCACGCTGGAGAGGAGCCCGGCCCCAAAGGCCTTGATCTTGCCTTCTTGCTGCACCACGCCGAATTCCATGGTGTACCAGTAGACCCGATCGATGCGGTTCATCTCGGCCTCATTGGCCACATCTGCCGCCACGCCCAGCAGCCGGTTGACCTCGGCGATTCCCGGGTGGACCAGGGTGGCCGCGTGACCGACCAGCTCGTGCACCACGTCGGGTTCGGGGGTGTACAGCGGGCGGCTGTGGTGGCGGATGTACTGGGTGCTCAGGAAGATGCGTCGGCCCAGGTATCGCATGAATGTCCGCGGGCTGACCAGGCCTGCAACGGGCTCCAGACGGAACCCGGCCGCACTGTGTAGTGCGGGGTTCAGGGTGCCAAGCTGGGGGATCTGGTCGTGGCCGAGGGGGAGGAAGCCCTGGAGGGCCAGCACCTCTTCACAGACCCGCTCGAGATGCAGCGGTGCCAGGGTCTTCCAGATGGTCCGCCAGACCCCGTGTTCTTCCTCCACATAGGGTGCCTCGGGGACCGGTGTGCCAGGCTCATAGGCCAGGGCGATCTGGGCGATGGTGTTTCGACGGTCACGGTAGACCCCGTCGCGAAAGCCCGGATGGTCCGGGTCCAATTCGATGAGGTCGGCCTTACCGCCAGCGTGTCCGGTGAACTTGGAGAGGTCCATGGGGGCAGCGTATCCACTGGCGGGCCGACTTGCTCAGGCTGTGCAGGGCCGGCGGGTTTTTGAGTGTGCCGGCTCGTGTATACTCGCGCGCATGTCGGACAACGCAGCCCGCACCGGAGTCTTTGTCGTACTTGGATGTGTGGGCATTGCTGTGGTGGTCGGCATGGGGGTGGCTTCCTGGCTCTTCTTCAGTGCCGTGAAGGGGGGGTCGGTCGACGAGGTTGCCCAGCACCTGCCGAGTGATACCACCTCCCTGGCGGTCATACGCGGGGTGGGGGACCTGGCGGTCGAGTTCAGGGAGGTGCTGACCCTGGCGGAGACCGGCAAGTCGGGCAACAAGGACCTCGAGGAGATCCGCAGAGAGGGTCAGCGGGTCCTGGGCTTCGATCCGACCAGCCTTCAGGCCTGGATGGACTCGGGTCTGGACTTCACCAGGCCCTGGGCGGCAGCGACCAGTGCGCGCCTCGAGGACATGGAGCGGGGAATCTGGACGGTCTGGGTGCCGGTGAGCGATGCCGAGAGGGTCCTGGCCATGGTGGAGCAGATGGTCAAGGAGGCTGGCGGAGAGCACAGCGTCACCTCAGGCGAGCACCTCATCCGGAGCCGGAACCGAGATCGCATGGCCTATCGACTGGTTGAAGACTTCCTGGTCATCTCCTTCAGCCCCGGGCATGCCAGTGCGGCCCAGCTTCGCTACACCCCGCCCGCCGATGGAGAGTCTCTATCGGATCAAGATGCCTTCAAGGACGCGGTCTCAGCGGCCGGGAATGACTGGCACGTCCTGAACTATGGGGCGCCTGTGTTGGTGGCGCAGATGCTCGATGAGATGGCCCGGGAGGCGGGTCTGCCGGCATCTGCCTTGTCTGGGCTCGGGCTGCAGTCCTACGCGAGTACCCTGCACCTGGCCAACGAGGCGGCATCCGTGGGCTACGTCCTGACCCACAATGACAAGGCTGGGCTTCGCCCAATCCTCCCCGAGAAGACCCAGGACACCCTGGGTAAGCGCATCCCCGGGACCCCCTACTTTGTGGCTCGCATCTCCCTGAACCCCAAGGGTGTCTGGACCATGCTGGAGAACAATCCAGAGATGGGAAGGGACCTGATTCGTGCCCGAGAGGAGCTCAGTGGCGAGCTCGATATCGATCTGAAGACGGGGGTGGTGGATACCCTGGAGGGCAACACAGCCCTGGCCGTGCTCCAGGGCGGCAAGCTCGGCTTTGACATCGTGGCCTACTCGGACATCGAGGACGGCAAGCGATTTGGTGAGACGGCGGAGAAGGTGGTCAACAAGCTACGATTTGTCACCGGCGGACTGCTCGATGTGGAGCGTGGCGATGAGGGAACCTGGATCTCGATGAACGACAATGTGCTGGGTCTGACTGAGGACCATGTGGTGTTCTCCACGCGTCCCCGCACGCAGATCCGCACGCAGGTCGTAGACGGTGGCGGGGAGTCCTACCTCAGCCGACTGCCCACGGATGTCCGCAGCGGCATGGAGTCCGGCCCAGCAGTCTATGCCTACCTGGATGTGCTTGCGGCCATCGATGGCCTGAAGGGGGCAAGCCGGATGGTCCAGGGCTTGCTCGGCACAAAGGCGAACCTGGCTGCACTGGACGATGTGAAGCAGGTCCTCCGGGGGGCGGGGCTGAGCCTGGGACAGACCGATGAGTCCATGAATGCCAAGTTCGTGGTCTACGCGGGTTCCGAGGGTTTTTCCAAGGGACTGGTGGGCCTGGTCCAAAAGCACGGGGCCACCGGTACCCGATGAGGGTGTGGTGCACGCAGACGGTCTGAGCGCATGATTCGCTGGCTCACTCTGCTGCGCTGGTGCTCGGCTGGCTACCGCTGGGCCATGGTTCGGGCGGGTCTGGGCGCCATGCTGGGCGTAGCGATCACCATCGAGCTGCTCAGCCTGGGCGAGTCCGCCCGCACCTTGATCGCCACCGAGCTTCTCGGGGGTGGTGACAGGATCCGGGTCAAGCCCCCCTCCTTCAACCTGGGTCCGGTAGACCTGGCGGGCAGTGTGCTCCCTGCCCGGCCCATGACCCACAAGGATGTCGTCGAGCTGCAGGGTGTGTCGGGGGTATCTGAGGTGTGGCCAGAGGCATGGTCTCGCTTTCCTGTGGTGCTCCGGGGGGATGCGCTGGGCGTCGGCATGCGGACCGATGCAGCCCTGCTCGGGGTGGTGGCAGAGGGCGTGAGAAAGGACGTGCGTGGGGAGTGGTCCTTCACTCCTGGTGAGCCGGTTCCCGTACTGGCGCCCCGGTCGCTGCTGGCCGTGTTCAATGGCAGCTTTGCTCCGGCCAATGGACTCCCCAGGCTGAGGGACTCCGCCATCATCGGACGGACCTTCACCCTGGCAGCTGGAGATAGCTCCTTTGGTCGGCAGCTGGACCACATCGAGCGCCTGGAGGGCGAGGTCGTGGGGGTGACCGCCTACGGCGGCAGTCTGGCAGCCATCGTGCCGATCGAGGCGGTGGCATGGCTGGACGGGCAGCTGGGGCTTCCCTCCCCGGGTCGGCTCTCCAGCGCCATGGTGTTGATCGAGCCTGGCGAGAGTACAGCGGATGTGCGCGCGGCGGTGGCGGCTTTGGGCTGGGCGGTAGAAGACGTGGGCGGAGCGGCCCGGCACCTGGCCACCGCCATCGACCTCATCGACCGAGGTGTGGGTCTGGTTGGCCTCATCCTGGTGGCTGTCACCCTCCTGGGCCTGGCACAGGTCTATGCGGTGCTGCTGCGACAGCGGGCGCAGGATGTGGTGGTGCTCCGCTCGCTGGGGACCCCGCCGGGCTGGCTTGCGGGCGGCATGGTGGCGGAGGTGGGCCTGGCAGCATTGCTGGCCACGGGTCTCGGACTGCTCTCAGGCTGGGTGCTTGCCATGAGCATGGCGGGACCAGCGGGCGATGCGATCGGAGAGCTCCTGGGGCTCTCCGTCGTGCTCTCTCCGGGCCTGCCGCTCTTCTGGACGCTGATCCTTGTGCTGGGTGCCGCACCCACCGCGATCCTGGGTGCGGCACCTGCCATCTACCGGACCCTGGCGGATGCCAGCGCCTGAGGTGAGAGGAAGAAGATGGTGCGCTGTTTCGGACCCGCAACGGGTCCGGATCATCACCCTGCGTCGTCGGTGCTGACCGGCTGGGGCTCGTGGTCCAGGCGGCCCTCGAAGCCCTTGGTCGGATCCGCTGCGTCTTCGGCGTCCGTCATGATGCGGAGCTTCTCTCCTTCCAGCCGGGCCATGAGCACGGTGGCGGTGGAGTCGCCGACCACATTGGTCGCGGTCCGGAACATGTCGAGCAGCCTGTCCACGCCCAGGATGAGGGCCAGGCCCTCGGTGGGTACCCCGATGGCTGTGAGCACCATGGCCAGGGTGATCATCCCGGCCCCGGGCACGCCGGCAGCACCCACGCTGGCCAGGGTGGCGCTGAGCACGATGGTGGCCTGCTGGGCGAGGTCCAGGTCCATATTGTAGACCTGTGCGATGAAGATGGCGGCTACCCCCTGGTAGAGGGCTGTTCCATCCATGTTGACGGTTGCCCCCAGCGGGAGGACGAAGCTGGTGACCTCCTGGCTGCAGCCCAGGTTGTCCTCACAGCAGCCCTTGGTCACGGGCAAGGTGGCCGATGAGCTTGAGGTGGAGAACGCCACCAGCATCGCCTCCTTGATGGCGCCGATGAAGGCCAGGAAGGGAAGCTTGGCGCCCAGACGGACCACCGTCCCGTAGGTGAAGATCAGGTGGATCAGCAGGCCTGCTAGGACCACCAGTCCGTAGACCCCCAGCGCGATGAGGACGCTGATGCCGGTGTTGCCCACCACCTTGAAGAGCAAGGCCCCCACCCCGAAGGGCGCGATCTTCATGGCGATGTGAACGAGCATCACCATCGCGTCGTTGAGCCTGTCGAAGACGTCGATGACAAGCTGGGCTCGTCCGTCCGTC
>PVBE011350265.1_pt1 | contig 10523 bp, 10 predicted proteins | sample 1631181 | NCBI WGS metagenome assembly PVBE01 (sample SAMN08397723, study PRJNA350692) | Marine metagenome, whole genome shotgun sequencing project. | isolation source: water | place: Pacific Ocean | collected 2012-04 | reverse complement strand
CTGGTGGTGACATTGCCAAGGGTAGACCACCCCGCGATAGGTTTCGATCAATCCGCTCATGACGTTTCGCTCTCCACTGTGTTGTCTGCTTGGCCCACAGCATGCGGGGTGCCTCGCCCGAGGTCAACGGATGGGCTAAGTTATTACCATCGGTTATGAAGAATGACCGATGGGCGTGCTTTGTCCAAAACGCGTTCAAGCGACACGCGGGCTGGCGTCACGCAGGCTCCCGCCAAACGGTTGGCGACGCGCGTTGGCGCTTGCCAGCGGCCATTGTTGGGTGACTCATAATGGTCGCTGGTATGACCTATTACTTTACCCGAGGAGGACCGATCATGATCGTGAAGACCAAACAGGACATCGAGGGCGGCAAGGGCGACACCATATTGTCCGGCGGCAATTCCCATGTGCTGCGTTACCTGCTGCGCGAGGATGGCCTCGGCTTCACCGTGTCGGACATCACCGTTGGGCCCGGTGGCAATAAGATCCTGCACTACAAGAACCATATCGAAGCCAACCTGGTAATCGAGGGCGAGGGCACGGTCGAGGACATGGCCACCGGCGAGGTTCATGACTTGCAGCCGGGCACCATTTATGTGCTCGACAAGCATGACAAGCACCGCCTCAACGCCATTACGCCCCTGCGTGTGATCTGTGTCTTCACCCCGCCCCTGGTTGGCGGCGAGACCCACGACGAGGACGGCTCTTACCCGCTGCTTTAGGGCCGCTGCTCTAGCCTTGTGGGGCGGGACGCTGTAGCCTGCTGGGACGAAGATAGACAGAGAGGCGACTCGCCCCATGAGCGACGACAGTAAGCCGGAAAATCATCGCCGACTGGTCGACATGATCGCCGAGGCCATGAGCCACGCCATCAAGAGCGGGCGGGAGGAATTCGCCGAGCATCTCGGCTCGGTCCGCGACCTGGTGGTCGATGCTGAGGTCGAGGCCGGCTACGACCGTCGCCCCGCCGATGAATTGAACGAGTGGATGAAGCAGCGCTATGGCAAAACCAAGAAGCGCATTCCGACTTCACGGTTGACCTGATGGCAGCGGTCGAGGAAACCACTATCCGGCGCCGGGCAGGCGGGCGCAATGCGCGGCGCGAGAAGCGCCAGGCGGAGACCGCCAGCCCCGCCGTCTGGCCGGGCATCACCGGTGGCGCCTATCGGCCTCTGAGCCAGCGCGACATGGTACGGGTCCACGACACCGCTCTCGACATGCTGGAAACTATCGGCATGGCCGACCCCATCCCGGCGCTGGTCGAGGCCGCCGCGGCCAAGGGCTGCAAGGTGAGCAGCGACGGCCGCCTACGTTTTCCCCGCGCTCTGGTCGAGGACGTGGTCGCCGGCGCCGCCCACCGCTTTCCGATCTATTCAGTCGACGGCAAACACGATATCGAACTCGGCGGCAGCCGGGTTCATTTCGGGGTTGGCGGCGAGGCGGTCTCGGTGCTCGATTTCGAAGACCAGCGCTATCGGCCCTCGCAACTGGTCGATATCTACGACGCGGCGCGGCTCTGCGACCGCCTCGACCATGTTCACCGCTTCGGCAACATCCTGGTCGCCACCGACCTGCCCGACTGGTACGAGTTCGCCGTCAACCGGACCTACGCCTGTATCGCCGGCACCACCAAGACGCTGACCCTGACCATCATGGTGCCCGCGTACATCGAGTCCATCATCAACATGTGCGACATGGTACTGGGCCGGGGCGGCGCCTATCTCGACAAGCCGTTCGGCATGATGGGCGGTTGCCCCATCGTCTCGCCCCTGGCCTACGGCGCGGACAACAGCAGCGTCATCGCCGAGGCTGCTCGCCTCGGCATCACCACCATGTCGGTCATCGCGTCACAGGCCGGGGCCACGGCGCCCGCCGCCCTGGCCGGCGCCCTGGCCCAGAACACCGCCGAGACCCTGGCATCCCTGATGCTGGTCAACCTGATCCGCCCGGGCAGTCCCATGGTGTTCGGCAACTGGCCCTTCGTCTCGGATCTCCGCACCGGCTCGTTCTCCGGCGGCGGCGGCGAGGAGGCGGTGCTGTCGGCGGCCGCGGTGCAGATGGCTCATTTCTACGACATTCCCTGCAGCGTCGGCGCCGGCATGACCGATTCCAAGCTCGCCGACGCCCAGGCGGGCTACGAGAAGGCCCTGTCCACGGGCCTCGCCGGCATGGCCGGGGGCGACCTGGTGCTCGAATCCTGCGGCATGATGGGCAGCCTCATGGGGGTCTCCTTCGAGGCCATGGTGATCGACGACGAAATGCTCGGTACCGTCCAGCGCGCCATCCGTGGCATCGAGGTCACCGACGAGACCCTGTCGTTCGACGTGGTCAGGCAAGCCGTCGAAGGCCCGGGCCATTTCCTCGGCAGCCCCCAGACGTTGGAATTGATGGAGAGCGAGTACCTCTACCCGAGTCTCGGCGACCGCGCCCCGGCGGCCGACTGGGAAGAGGCCGGCGCCAGCGACATCCGCGAGCGCGCCCGGGTCCGGGTCCGCGACATCCTCGCAAGCCACTACCCGGAAAACATCGAGCCCGCGGCGGATGCCAGAATCCGCGAAAACTTCCCCATCCGCCTGGCGCCTGATGCCATGAAGCCCGGCAATGGCCGCTGGTAAATAATTATGGGGACAGTATACTTAATTAATTAAGTAAGGCGTCCCCATAATTATATATTACAATCCGAACAACTGCTTGGCGTTCTTGCCGGCGATGCGTTTGGCGTCGGTTTTCTTCAGCGTGTTGACCCGCGCCAGGATGCCGGCCATGTCGCCGATGTTGTGGGGATAGTCGGAACCGTAGAGCACCCGCTCGGACCCGCCGGTCACCTTGATACAGAGATCGAGCGCCTCACGGGCGTAGACCACGCTGTCGTACCAGATGCGCTGCAGGTAGCTGCTGGGCTTCTCCGTGATGTGCTCGGAACACGCCGGTATGCGTTCGTGGCACATATCCAGGCGGGCGGCGAGATAGGGCAGGGTGGCGCCGCCGTGGGCGGCGATCAGCTTGAGGTTGGGGTAGCGGTCGAGGAAGCCGTTGAAGATCATGCGCGAGAACGCCACCGTGGTGTCGATCATGAAGCCCACCGGCGGCACCAAGCCGTATTCGTGCATGTGCAGATCGGCCACTCCCTGGGGTGCCGTGGGATGGACCAGCACCGGCAGCGCGCGATGGTCGATGTCGCGCCACACCGGGGCGGTGAGGTCCTTGCCGGCGATGTTGGCCAGCACCATGACCTCGACCGCGCCCTTGTCCACCGCCCAGGCCAGCTCCTCGCGGGCGAACTTGGCGTGCTGCCAGGGAATCGAGGCTAACCAGCGGATGCGGTCGCTGTACTTGTCCTGGGCCGCGGCCATGGACCCGTTGATCATGCGCGCCGCGGTCTTGCTGCTCGCCGCCGGCCCCCAGAACACGTTGGGGCAGGTCAGCGAGACGATGGCCATGTCGACCCCGCCTTGTTCATATTCCGGATGCGCGAGCGGTAGTCCCACATCTCCTTGAACAGGGTCATGAACGGCGAGTCGAACATGTGAATGGTCTGCTGCCCGGCCTTGGTCGCCTTGACCTCGTAGTGGGGCCCGCCATGGATACCGAGCTGCTCAAGCCAGTCGAGCGACAGCATATGGGTGTGAACGTCGATCACGGTCATGGCTTTGACTCCCCTATTGCTTGCCAAGCCCTGTGACAGCTTCGCCGCCGTCGGGCCCGTTGGCAAGAATGAGTATAGGTTGGTCGCGGGACAAGCCGGCATCGCCGACAACATCATTGCCAGCCCGAAACGAAAGCGGCTACCACATGACCTATGCCGAAGCTGGCGAACAATACTTGGGAGTGCGCGACATGTTTTCATATGAAGGTAAAAAGGTCATCGTCACCGGCGCGGGCCGGGGGATCGGCCGGGCGACCGCGTTGGCCATGGCCGGCCAGGGCGCCGATGTCACCCTGGCCTCGCGTACGGACACCGAGCTCAACGCCGTCGCCGCCGAGATCGAGGCCCTCGGCCGCAAAGCCTGGGTCGTCACCGCCGATATGTCGGATATGGACCAGGGGCTGGGGCTTATCGCCAAGGGCTTCGATGCCATGGGCGGCCTCGACGTGCTGGTCAATAACGCCGGCGGCGGCAGCAGCGTGCCCGGCGGGCTTGGCCCCCTCGAAGAATCGACGCCGGAAGGCTTCGACGCGGTCTACGCTCTCAACGTGCGGGTGCCGTTCTTCATGTGTCAGGCGGCGGCCCGCCACATGGCCGACGGCGGTGGCGGCGCAATCTGCAATATCGTCTCCATTGATGGGGTGTTCCCGGCTCCGCTCGAAGGCATATACGGCTCGGCCAAGGCGGCGCTGATCAGCCTGACCGGCACCCTGGCCGTGGAACTCGGCCGGCGCAACGTGCGGATCAACGCGGTGGCGCCGTCGCTCATCGACACCAAGCTGGTGGCCCGCCACATCGCCAGCGACGACGCCCGCGCCGACCGCGCCTCGTTCTTCCCCATCAACCGCATCGGCACCGCCGAGGACATTGCCGGAGCGGCGGTTTACCTGTGTTCCGACGAAGCCGGCTGGACCTCGGGCGAGACCATGCTGGTAGCCGGCGGCCAGAAAGCGGCCAGCGACGCCATCCGCTGGCTGCGAAAGGTCAACCCGGTGCCTGAGGGTGCGAAATTCTGAGATCAGAATTTCGCCCCTATTGGAAAGCGCGTTCAATCGCCACGCAGGCTCCCGCCAAACGGTTGGCGACCCGCAGTCGCGGGCTGAAAGTAGGCGAGCGCGGATTCCGGCGGTCATTCTTTTGACCGCTGGCAAGCGCGACCGCGCGTCGCCGCTTATGCGGCGTGAGCCTGCGTGGCGCTTGAACGCGCTTTCCAAAGAGTCTCAGATCGCAAGCGCCGCTTTGAAGCCCTCCAACACCGCTTCCTCGGCGGTGCGCGGGCTCAGGCAGTCGCCGATCATGTGGACCTCGCCGCCGTAGCCGGAAAGTTCGCGTTCCAGGCCGGTGACCGGCTCGTGACCCAGGGCCGTAACCAGGGTGTCGACGCCCTCGCAGAGGATCGGCTGGCCGCTGGTGGTGTGTTCGAGATAGACCGTGTCCGCATCGACACCGCCGAGGCGGGCGTAGGTGATGATCGTTACGCCGAGTTTATGAAGCTCGCCGACCCAACGGTCGCGGACATACTGCTGGATCGATTGTCCGGCCATGTTGCCGTTGACCGCCAGGGTCACGGCGCAGCCGTCCCGCGCCAGCTTCTCGGCCAGGCCCAGGCCGACCCAGTCGCAGCGCCAGTCGGCGATGACCACCCGCTGGCTGACATTGGCCTCGTCGCGGATGACCTGCCAGGCATCGACCACATGGGCCTCCTCGGCGCCTTCGATGGGCGGCCGCCGGACCGAGGCGCCGGTAGCGATGACAATGGCGTCCGGCGTCTGCGCGGCGATCAGTGCGGCGGTCACTTCGGTGTTCTTGATGACCTCTACGCCGGCCAGTTCCATCTCGCGCTCAAGATTGGTGACGATGCCGCCGAACTCGGTCCGGCCGGGCAGCATCTGGGCGAGCAGGGCCTGGCCGCCAAGCCGCGATTCCTTCTCATAGAGCGTCACCTGGTGGCCGCGCTGGGCGGCCATGGCGGCGGCCTTCATGCCGCCCGGCCCGCCGCCGGCGACCATCACCTTGCGCGGTGTGGCGGCCGGTTCGATGGTGCCATACATGGTCTCGCGCCCGGTCACCGGGTTCTGGATGCAGGACACGGGAAAGCCCGACCACATGTGGCCGATACAGGCCTGATTGCAGGCGATGCAGGCGCGAACGTCGTCAAGGCGTCCAGCCTTTGCCTTATTGCCCATGTCCGGATCGCAGATCATGGCCCGGGTCATGCCGCACATGTCGGCCTGGCCTGAGGCGACGATATTATCGGCAATTTGCGGCTGATTGATGCGCCCGGCGACGAAGATCGGTACCGAGACCTTTTTCCGGATGGCCGCCGCATAGGGCGCCCCGTAGCCTGCCTCGATGGCCATGGGCGGCACGATATGGACCGAACCGGCGAGGCCTGTCGACGAGCCGGTGATGACGTTGAAGTAATCGAGGCCGCCGTCGTTATCGAGCAGCATGGCGGCCTCCAGGCTCTCAACCGGGGTCAGGCCGTCGTGCTCCAGCTCATCGCCGGAAATGCGCATGCCGACGACCAGCTCGCGGCCCACCGAACCGCGCACCGCGGCGATGATCTCCCGGTGCAAGCGCAGCCGGTTCTCCAGGGAGCCACCGTAGTCGTCGTCACGCTGGTTGACCCGGGGATTGAGGAATTGCGACAGCAGATAGCCCTGGCTGGCCGACAGCTCGATGCCGTCGGCGCCGGCCTTCATGGCCCGCGCCGCCGCCGCGCCGTAGGCTCCGACGATGTCGGCGATCATGTCGCGGCTCAGCACTCGCGGCATGACGTGAAAGCGTTCGTTGGGCGCTACCGATGGCGCATAGGCCACCGGCAGGGCGCCGTCCTGGCTGCCGATATTCTCGCGTCCCTGATGGCCCATCTGGATGAACATCTTGCAGCCGTGGCCGTGGACCGCCTCGGCGATACGGGCGTAGCCGGGAATGCAGTCGTCGCTGTAGAGCTTGATGAGGATCGGATTGCCGCTCCAGTGGACCGAGGCGGATTCGACGATCACCAGCCCGGCGCCGCCCCGGGCCCGGGCCTCGTGGTAGGCGACCAACTCGTCGGTCGGCTTGCGCTCGCGCGCCAGCATGGTCATGTGGGCGGTGGAGAAAATGCGGTTGCGAATCTCCACCGGCCCGACCTGGAGCGGTGAGAACAGATGGTCGAGGGCCATGGTCGTTCTCCAGATTAGATTGCTACGCCGGCTTCGAGGCCTTCGAGCACCGCTTCTTCCACGGTGCGGGGCGTAACGCAGTCGCCGATCACATGAACCTCGCCGTCATAGTCGGCCCCAAGGTTAGCCAGATCCGCCTCCAGGTCGCCATCGCTATGGTGGCCGAGGGCCAGCACCACGGTCTCCGTGTCGGCCATGACGATAGGGTCGCCGCTGGTGGTCTGCATGAAATAGGCGGTGTCGGCATCGACCCCGTAGAGCCGGGCATAGGTCGTCATCTCGACGCCGAGCCCGGTCAGCTCAGCGATGGCCTGGTCGCGAATGAAGCTTTGCACCCCCTCGCCGACCATGCGCTGGGTGGTGGCGTAGCGCACCCGATGGCCGGCCAAAGCCAGTTGCTCGGCCAGGCCGAGGCCGATCCAGTCGCCCAGCCAGTCGGCGATGACCACCGAGCCGCCGACATTGGCCTCGTTGTTCAGCACCTGCCAAGCATCGACCACATGGGCGTCGTCGAGCCCTTCGATGGTGGGCCAGCGCGGCATGGCGCCGGTGGCCACGATGACCGCGTCGGGCGCGGCGTCGCTGATCATGGCGGCGTCGACCTCGACGCCGGTTTTGATAGTGACACCGGCACGGGCCATCTCACCGCTGAAGTTGGTGATGATACCGCCGAACTCCGCCCGGCCGGGCAGCAACTGGGCCAGCAGTACCTGGCCGCCGACCTGCTTGCCGCGCTCATTAAGGGTCACCCGGTGGCCGCGCTCCGCCGCCACCGCCGCCGCCTTCATGCCGGCCGGTCCGCCGCCCACCACCATGACGGATTTGGCCGTGGATGCTGATGGCAGGACGCCAAAGGCAAGCTCGCGGCCGGTTTCGGGATGCTGGATGCAGGAGATCGCCGCGTCGATCTGCATGTGGCCGATACAGGCCTGATTGCAGGCGACACAGGCGCGCACATCGTCGAGGCGTCCGGCCTTAGCTTTGCCCGCCATGTCCGGGTCGCAGATCATGGCCCGGGTCATGCCGCACATGTCGGCCTGGCCCGAGGCGACGATACCTTCGGCAATCTGCGGCTGGTTGATGCGCCCGGCGACGAAGACTGGTTTATCAATGGCGGCCTTCACCGTGGCGGCGAAAGGAGCGACATAACCGGTCTCGATGCGCATGGGCGGCACGATATGGAGCGCCCCGCCGTGGGTCGCCGAGGAGCCGGCGGTGACGTTGTAATAATCAAAGATCCCGTCCCCGGCCAGGGCCTCGATGGCGGCCAGGGTCTCCGCCGGTTCGATGCCGTCGTGCTCCATGTCATCGCCGGAAATACGCAGACCCACGGCCATGTTGTCGCCGACCTTGACGCGGATGTTGGCGGCCACGTCGCGCATGAAGCGCAGGCGGTTGTCGTCGGAGCCGCCGTAGCGGTCGTCGCGCACATTAACCCGGAGATTGAGGAACTGGGCCGGAAGATAGCCGTGGCTGGCAACGACCTCGACACCGTCGAGGCCGGCTTTTTGCATGCGCAGGGCGGTGTCGCCATAACCCTCGATGAGGTCCTCGATCATGGCCAGGGCCAGGGGCTTGGCCATCAGGCCGTAGCGCTCGGCCGGTACCGCCGAGGGCGCCCAGGCGATGGCCCGGGTGCCGTCGGCGCGACCGCCGAAGACCTCACGGCCGGGATGGAACAACTGACCGAACACCTTGCAGCCGTGGTTATGCACTGCCTCGGCGAGGCGCTGGTAGCCGGGAATGCAGTCGTCGAGATAGCCCTTGATGGTGTGGCTCGAGAAGAACGCGGTCTCGTGAATCGCCGCGACCTCGATGATGACCAGCCCGGCGCCGCCCCGGGCCCGCGCCTCCTGGTAGGCGATGAGTTCCGCGTTGGGCACGCCGTCGTTGACCAACACGGTCTGGTGGCCGGTGGAGAAAATTCGGTTGCGAAGCTCCACCGGACCGACGGTGAGCGGTGAAAACAGATGATCGAGCGCCATGGTTATTCCCTCATCGAGATGGTGCCAGCATGGGGTGACGTTATTCAGCCATAGCACAGCCTATTCGCCAAGCCGACCTTTGCGAACAGCGGAATGGAGCGATAAGCTGACGCCTCGGAATTTTGTACATTTAGAGGGGGACGAGCCATGCCGACAATTTCTGCTAACGGCCTGGAAATGGGCTACCGGCTCGACGGAGCCGGGCTCGATGACAAGGGGGCCGAGACCATCGTGTTGGTTAACGGCCTAGCCGACGAAAAGGAAAGCTGGGCGGCCCAGGTCGAGGCTTTTACCGCCGCTGGCTATCGGGTGCTCACCCTGGACAATCGGGGTATCGGCGAGACCGAGCAGACCCCCGGTCCCTACACTATTCGCCAGATGGCCGACGACACCAAGGGCCTGGTTGACGCTCTCGGCATCACCGACTTCCATCTGCTGGGCTTCTCCATGGGCGACATGATTGCCCAGGAATACGCCCTGGTTTATGGCGATGACCTGCGCTCGCTGATCCTCTACGCCACTTATGCCGAGCCCGGGGCGTTTTGTGACCGACTGTTGCTTGTCTGGGAAGACATGGCGTTGAACAGCGGCATGGAGAGCGTGGTTCGCGACGTGCTGCTGTGGTGTTTCACCCCCACCTTCTACGAGGATCAGCCTGAGGTGGCGGCGCTGTTCGATGACGGCGTGGCCGATCTGGGCCTGACCGCCGAACCATTCCTCGCCCAGCTCAAGGGGGCCCAGGCCCACAACGCCACGGGGCGGCTCGGTGGCATCACGGTGCCGTCCCTGGTGTTGGCCGACGAGAGCGACATTCTCATCCCGCCGGCCCAGTCGCGGCGCATTCATCAACACATGGCCGACGCCGAATGGCAGACCGTGGCCGGCGGCCACGGCGCATGCTGGGAAAATCCCGACGCCTTCAATGCCCTGATTCTCGATTACGTCCGGCGGCACGGCTGATCGCCGGGCGATTCCCCTTGCGTATTGCCGCCGGCCTGGACTACTTCATGGCAGCGGTCGCGACGCGATGCGGCGCGATCCCATAGGAAAGGAACAGAATGGCCCGCAAGCCCAACTATAAATTCGAGCGCATGGAGCGTGACCGGGCCAAGGCCGCCAAGAAAGAGGCGCGCCTCAAGGCCAAGCAGGAAAAGGCCGAACTGCGTAAGGCCGCGGCCTTGGCCGGCGAGGAATATGTCAGCGGCCCGCCTCTTGACGACTTTCCCAACGATACCGACGACTAGCGCTGGACTTTTGCCGCCGCGGCATTGAGCGCCGTCTTCAGGCTGCGGTGTGTCATCCCGTCGTCACAACACAGCGCGACCATGAGATTGTCCTGGAGGCCGAACTCCTCGATGAGCAGGCCGTCCGCGTCACGGGCGGGCAGGCCGTCATCGAACGACCCTATCGGCACCCGCCCGTTATAGGGCCCGAGAATATCGCTGTAGCTGAACACCGCCATGCCCCGCGCCTTGGCGAAGCCCATTTCGAACGCCGTTCCCACATCCATGGACGGGCCGCGAAACGGCGTCATGTCGGCGAGTAGAATTTGGCAATGCTCCATATGGGCAATGCACACCCGGTAGATGTCGTGGGGATTGTCCTCATTGCGGGGCCGGGCATCCGGCGCCGGATCCATGGGAAACACCCCCTCGAAGCCCATGCGGGCGCAGACTTCCTTCTTGGTCCGGCCGATATCGATGGCGTCGGTACAAAAAACAT
>PVBE011332063.1_pt1 | contig 10526 bp, 6 predicted proteins | sample 1631181 | NCBI WGS metagenome assembly PVBE01 (sample SAMN08397723, study PRJNA350692) | Marine metagenome, whole genome shotgun sequencing project. | isolation source: water | place: Pacific Ocean | collected 2012-04 | reverse complement strand
CAGTGTCATAATCATCCGTTTGATCGTTGGACGATGGATGACTACTATGGATTCGCTGCATTTTTCAAGCAGATTGCCAGAAAGAGGGGTGCCGATCCTCGTGAGGCAATCGTTTACGACAATAGTTCTGGCGATACAAAGAATCCTGTGACAGGCGCAACAGTTGCACCCAAATTTCTGGGGGGTGACGTTCCGGAGGTCAAGGCACAAGACCGGCGAGAGTCGCTCGCAGAATGGATGACGTCACCGGAAAACCCGTATTTTTCAAAGCATGTTGCGAATATTGCATGGACCCATTTTTTTGGTCGAGGGATTGTTGATGAGCCGGATGATGCTCGAGTCAGTAATCCTCCATCGAATGGTCCACTTCTCGATGCATTAGGCCAGCGATTGTCTGACACAGGTTGGGACTTCAGGGGATTGGTGCGAGATATTGTGATGTCTCAGACATATCAGCGATCGTGTGAACTCAATGAGACCAACAAGTTAGATGAGTCCAATTTTTCTCATGCATCAGTTCGTCGCATTCGCGCGGAAGTACTGCTTGATGTGCTAGCACAAGTGACAGGGACGAAGAATAAATTCCCCGGATTACCCCTTGGTTCACGGGCGGTCCAAGTCGCTGATGGAAGAACCACTACGTATTTTCTGACAACATTCGGCCGGGCCACCCGAGAGGATGTTTGTAGCTGCGCCGTAAAAATGGACCCAAGTCTCTCGCAGGCTTTGCATCTGTTGAATGGTGATTCAGCAAATAATCGGATCAAGGAAGGGGCCCTTGTTGCTGAATGGATCAAGGGCGGGAAATCAGATGCGGAGGTTATCGATCTTCTGTTCACGCGATGTTTTGGTCGTTCGCCTTCTGAGGATGAACAGAAAGACACAGTTGCAACTGTCGCGGCTGCCGGCGATCGCGGGCAGGCATTAGAAGACGTGTTCTGGGCATTATTGAATTCACCAGAATTCATGTTCAATCACTAGGCTAATCCATTGGTCGAAGCTTCCCGTACTCAATATTTGTAATGAAGTCTTGCGAGGATAATTCTCGATATGGTGTTTATCACTTCATGCGAGAAATGATCTGAGGAGTTGTTATGAAAATCAGTTGGCTTATTGGCATGTATGTGGCGCTTGCATTGTTTTCAGGAAGCCTGTTTGCTGCTGAAGCACCACCAACATTTCAGGAAGATGTCCTTCCCATTTTCCGTGACAAGTGCTGCACCTGCCACAATCCAGATGAACAATCCGGAGGCCTCGATCTCACATCATTCAGTCGCATGATGGCAGGTGGTTCATCAGGTGATGTGATTGCTCCCGGTGATGCTGAGGGCTCATATCTCTGGCAGGTTGTCAGTCATGAGTCAGAGCCCACGATGCCCCCTGAAGAGGATCGTATTCCAGACGATATGCTTGCGATTGTGACAAAGTGGATTGCGGGTGGTGCGATTGAACGAAAAGGTGGAAAGCCAATTGCTGCCAAACCAGCAGTTTCTCTTGCACTGGACCCCAATGCTGTGCTGGTTCCCGATGGACCTCCCGTGATGCCTCCGCGTTTATCGCTCCAAGTGGAGTCGCGTGGAAGTCAGCCAATGGCACTTATGGGTCTTGCCTCATCACCCAATGGGTCGGTGGCAGCAGTTGGAAGTCGTCATCAAGTTCTTTTGTATGACACCAGTTCACTTGCATTTCGAGGTGTTTTGCCCTTTCCAGAGGGCGATGTCACGACGTTGCGGTTCTCGCGCAATGCGAAGCTTCTTTTAGCTGGTGGTGGTATTGGCGGAAGGAGTGGTCGGGTGGTCCTATGGGATGTTGCGTCTGCAAATCGTGTGACTGCAGTTGGTGATGAATTTGATGAGGTTTTGGCAGCTGATATTTCAGCAGACCAGAGATTTGTAGCGCTGGGAGGTCCACAAAAAGTGGTTCGCCTTATTCGTACTGCTGATGGGCAGATTGATGCACAAATCGAAAAGCATACGGACTGGATTACAGCGCTTGAGTTTTCACCCAATGGTCGGATGTTGGTTACAGGAGACCGAGCCGGCAATGCTTTTCTGTGGGAGACTCGTGGAGCGAGAGAAAGTGCTGTGTTGAAGGGGCATGGAGGGATTATTAACGCGGTGTCCTGGAGAGGCGATGGGGGTGTTGTCGCAACGGCGAGTGGAGATGGGAAAATACGTCTGTGGAATCGCTCTACGGGAGAAAAAATGAAGGATTGGACTGCTCATGGAGGAGGAGTACAGGGACTAGCCTGGTTGGCAGATGGTCGTCTAGCGAGTTGCGGTCGTGACAAAAAAGTGATTCTGTGGAAAGGGGATGGAACGAAAGAGCGAGATTTTCCAGCGCTCGAAGAAATCGGCCTAAGCGTGGCTGTATCCAGTGATCAGCAACGTTTGCTGGTGGGTGATCTTGCGGGAAAATTATCCGTTTTCACCATTGAGAAGGGTGAACTGGTTGGAACGCCGGATACGAATCCACCACAGTTGGAAGAACGGCTCAAAGTAGCTGAGGCAGCCGCTAGTGATATTGCCGCACTCAAGAAATCAGCTTCTGAAAAGGTTCGAGCTACGACAGAAACCATGCAAGTAGCCTCGTCTCAGGTAGCTGAGGCACAGAAAAAAGCGGATGAGGCCAAGAAGGTGCTTGATGCAGCACAGGCTGAATTAGCAGCAGTGGAAGCAAAACTGAAAACTGCGGCTGATCAGATTCAACAGTTAAAGTCAGAAATCGATTTCTCGAAATCCAAGAAGACCAAATAATAGCGTTCCGTACGCTATCATCGGCAGAACCTGAGCATAAGCGAAACAGAGGAAAGATTTGTTTATCGATTATGCATGTCGCACGAGATGCCACCAGCTGCTGGAACGTAACAGGCCTTTGCATAGTCCATGACCATGCGATGAGCACTAAATCGCCACGCAAGCGAACTAATGGAATTCATCATCATTTTGATCCACACTTGTGGTAATCCATCCGAGTCTCTCTCGTAAAAGAGAGGAACAACTTCGTCTTCCAAGACACGATAAAGCGCTTCTGCGTCACGTTGGTCAGTCATTTCATCTTTGGCATGCGTTTCACCACGTCCAATCGCAAAACCATTTCGGCCATCAAATGCCTCGGCCCACCAACCATCCAAAATAGAACAATTGAGACCACCATTGAGGACGACCTTCTGCCCGCTTGTACCAGAGGCTTCGAGAGGTCTTCGTGGATTATTGAGCCATACGTCAACACCCTGGATAAGATGTCGACACACATTGATATCATAGTCCTCAAGAAAGACAATTCGTCCGCTTACCCTTGAATCATGGCGAAGGTTTGCAATTTTTTGAATGAGTGATTTGCCCGGTTCGTCAGCAGGGTGCGCTTTGCCAGCAAAGATAATCTGAATAGGTTTTTCAGGATGCGTAACAAGTGATGTAAGGCGGTCAAGGTCACCGAGAACAAGATCAGCTCGCTTGTAGGTCGCAAATCGACGAGCAAAGCCAATGGTGAGTACGTTTGGGTCAAGAATAGACTCGGATTGCTCAAGAACATCTTTATCTTCTCCGCGTCGTCTGCATTGTCGAGTGATGCGACGACGTACAAATTGCAAGAGAAGGTTCTTGAGGGCATAGTGCGTCTCCCAGAGTTCTCCTGGATCGCATTGATGGATGTGTTGCCAGACATCTGGCTCACCCATGCGATTCAGCCAGTCAACTGGAAAAACATGGTCATAGAGTTTGTGCATCTGCCATGCGAGCCAACTCGGTACATGGACTCCATTCGTAATGTGACCAATTGGTACATCTTCCTCTATTCGTGATGGCCAAAGGTTTGTCCACATACGACGACTGACATGACCATGGAGGGCACTTACTGCATTTGCTCGTTTCGATAGTTTGAGGCCGAGAACTGTCATACAGAACGGTTCGTCATGATTGTGCGTTTCAACACGCCCCAAACTCATGAGGTGATCATGAGAGATACTGAGAGAATCACGCAGTGGTCCAAGGTGTTCTTCAATGAGGGGACTGTCAAAACGATCATGACCAGCAGGGACGGGTGTATGTGTGGTGAAAACTGTCTGTCGAGCTACCAAGCGGACAGATTCATCAAAAGAAAACCCATCACGATCCATTCGGCCCCGAATGGCTTCTAGTGTTGCAAACGCTGAATGACCTTCGTTGAGGTGATAGACCCCAGGAACAATGCCTAACTCTCGAATCGCACGAACGCCACCGACGCCAAGCACGAGTTCCTGCCGAATGCGTGTTCGGGTGTCTCCACCGTACAGGCGGCTCGTAAGTTCTCGATCCTCTGGGGAGTTACCATCCACATCACAGTCAAGAAGATACAGAGTCACGCGTCCCACGGACATCTGCCAGACCTGTGCAAAAATAGGACCTGATCGAGTATCGACCTGTACAAGAATCTGTCTTTGCTGAGCATTGAGCGCGGGTTCAATAGGCAATAGATCAATTTGGTTCGGAATGTACTCCTCGTCTTGATATCCATTTACATCGAGTTGTTGCCTAAAATATCCCTGATTGTAGAAAAGCCCTACAGCAACCAGCGGAATGCCGAGGCCGCTCGAACTTTTGACATGATCTCCAGCAAGTACGCCTAGACCACCCGAGTAGATAGGAACAGATTCATGGATTCCAAACTCAGCAGAGAAGTAGACAACAGGTTTCGATCCAAGCACACCAGCATGAATATTGCTCCATGTTGAATCAGCTGCAACATATGCTTTTAGTTGTCGATAGGCATGATTGATTCGACTATACAGCACAAGTTCAGCTGCTCGAGCTTCAAGTTGTTCTGGGGTGAACTCTGCGAGAAGAGCAATCGGATTGTGATCGAGTTGACGCCAACGAACGGGATCAAGATCACGAAAGAGGTTTGTCACCTCCGGATGCCAGCTCCACCACAGATTTCGGGCTAGTGCCATGCACTTGTCGTAAAGGTTTTGTGGTGACAATTCATCTAACTGAAGAGGCAATGGCCCCGATCCATGAATAGAACGATTGTTTGCATTGTGAGGCGGATTCACTTTTTGGAGGGACGCATCTTTCATTTTCGAGGTGGTCTGGTGAGTCTGGCTCATGGTTTTTGCCTCCAGGCATGATTTGAGATAGTAAGTAATCTGCCAGAAGTTCTTGCAGTATAATCAGTTGTTTTGAAAGCACGACAAGTCTAGAAACAAAACATGTTCACGCCAGAAGCAAATACGCCTCATTCTGAAAAACTTGAAACATTGTGTGCTACCCTTCGCGATCTTTCTACGGAAACAGTGAGAATTGGCCCTTGGCAGAGTGGGGGATTTGCAGAACTCGCCAAGTCAGGCTCGCTCGCAGGCTTTCTCCCGTCTGATATAGGTGGTACCGGGGGGGCTGAATTAGCAAAACTCCTTTTTCTGACAGCCATTGCAGAATCTTGTTTGACAACGGCTCTTGCAGTTTCGCAGTGGGCTGCAGCATGCAGAATTATCAACGTGGCTGATAACGATATCCGTACGAGATGGTTGCCGGACATCATTGACGGGCGATCATTGACAACAATCGGTATTTCCCAGTTAACGACGAGCCGGCAGCATCTTGGGAAAAAGGTTCTTGTAGCGCATGAAGACGCTAATGGATGGCAATTGAATGGTGTGTGCCCATGGGTTACGGGTGCTGACTCAGTTGATACTATCGTTACTGGAGCAATGACTGACCATGGTCAACGGTTTTTTGTTATCGAGACTTCAACACCGGGTCTTTTCGTCGAGCCACCTATGCAGATGCTTGCCCTCTCAGGGTCGCGGACATCGCTTGTCCGACTAAATGGCGTCAAAGCGACATCAGTCATCACGCCTATGGACGGAGCTGGAGCTCGCACGGGAGGCCTTTCCACAACAGCACTTGCATTGGGTGCAGCCAATGCAAGCATTGCAATCATTCAGAATGAGTCAATCAAAAGGAGTGAGCTTAGATCTATTGCTGAACAACTATCATCTGAAGTGTTGGGTCTGATCGAACGTCTTCATGTTGCGGCTACCATGGGTCTTGAAAAGGATGATCAAGATCAACTTCGTGCTGATGCAAATGGTGTTGTTGTACGAGCGGCTCAGGCAGCCCTTGTAGCCTGCAAAGGTGCAGGGTTTGTTCATGGGCATCTCGCCGAACAGGTTGTCCGTGAGTCAATGTTTTTTCTTGTCTGGAGTTGTCCACAAGCTGTTGCGCATGCAGTGATGTGTGATCTTGTAGGAAACATCGAATGAAACACCGATCAAAATGGCCTTGTCATGAAGACCTGTTTTCGTGTGAGATGGGTGGTTTCAAAGGCAATTTTTTAGGTTTTCAGAGATGCATGCGCCTCGCTCTATTGTTATTGTGAAACTATCTGCAATAGGGGATGTTCTCCATGCGTTGCCTGCTGTGGTGGCGCTCAAGCGATCCTTTCCTGATGCGAAAATAGGTTGGGCTGTTGAAGGGCGAGCAGCAGATGTCTTGGCAGGGCATCCTGCTATCGATCACCTTTTTCGACTTCAGAGGGGATGGTTGAAATCTCCAAAGGCAGTGTCAGCCTTTCGTCAGCAAGTCCGTTCCTTTAACGCCGATGTGACCTTTGATATGCAGGGTCTTTTCAAAAGCATGGTTGGAACAATGTTGTCGGGTGCTCGGATTCGAATCGGCTATTCGAAGCCAGAATCTAGGGAGCAGTCGTGGTTGGCCTACACACGATCAGTTCGTCCACTCGCCAGTCATGTTGTTGAGCGCCACTGTGAGCTTCTTTCTCCACTCGGGGTTAGTCCAGAGTCAATCGAATTTCAAATGCCAGAATGGCCAGTCAGTCGGAGTCGTGTTCAGGCGTGGCTTGAAGAGATGCAATTTCAACGTCCTCCTATTGTGTTGAATCCGGGGGCTGGTTGGACATCAAAACTCTGGCCACTCGAACGCTTTGCTGCTGTTGCCCGGAACATTCAGAAAATCCATGGCTTGCAATCACTTGTCGTGTGGGGTGGTAGTGAAGAGCGAGTGATGGCAGAAAAAATAGTGGCTGCTTCTGAAGGAGCGGCAAGAATGGCCCCTCCAACATCTCTCCAAGATCTTGGTGAAGTCTGCCGTCTTTCACGCTTATGTATCTCAGGTGATACTGGTCCACTTCATCTTGCAGCAGCCCTTGGCACTCCGTGCGTGGGGCTGTTTGGACCGGTCCCTGCCTCGCGGAATGGTCCTTATGGGTCGCAGCACGTGACTGTTGAGCCACCGGAGCATCTCCGGCCGTCATGGGAAGATCGTAAGACAGACACAGAATCGATGCTGGGTATCGAGGTTGCTGATGTCGTTGCAGCTGTGAATGGTCAGCTTGCTCGTGCCGTTGCTGCGTAGCGAAGGCATCGTGCCCACTTTTCGGGGAGATCAGTCCTTATAGGCGGTATTAGAGGCGTTCTGCGGGTGAAACCATACCCATTAATTTTTTCATGTCAAAACCCAATCGCTCTATAATTATGAGATGAGGCGAAAACAAGCAAATCCATTTTATGTACTTCTCGGTATTGGTGGATTTTTGTTTACGATCACGGCGTGTATGTATTGTCTTTCAGTACTTCGTGGTATTCGGCCATCTGATCCAACAATGCCTCCCCATGCATTGGAAACATTAATGGATGAGTATGGAACAACACTTCTCATCATAGAAATTATAGTGCTTGCTGTGGCTACCTTTGGAGCGGTTGCAGTAGATCATTTTGATGGCGTCCGGCAACGGAAGAAGCAAGTTATGAAATCGAATGAAGCGATACGCGATGCTGAGGCCCCGTCACCGTGAGCAGCAAAACAGAGCGTGATATCAAAGCATTACGCGAACAGATTCGTCGTCATGACCAGCTTTATTACGGAGCAGCCAATCCTGAAATAAGTGACAGGGAGTATGACGCTCTCATGGAACGGCTTAAGGACCTTGAGAAGCAATACCCTCAACTTGTTTCTTCAGACAGCCCTACGCAGCGCATCGGCGATGAAACGCTCTCTGAATTGAGATCAGTGACACATCGTGTGCCGATGCTATCAATCGATAATACCTATAGCGCAAAAGAGCTATCCGAGTGGGGAGTACGGACGTCAAAACTCATTCATGACGACGGGCATGAATCAGAGAAAATTGATTGGGTGTTTGAGCTAAAAATCGATGGTGTGGCAGTGTCCTTGGTTTATGAGCATGGACTGTTGACACTTGCAACAACTCGTGGCAATGGGGTTGAAGGTGATGACATTACACATAATGTCCGCACGATCAAAGAAGTGCCGCTACGTCTCACGGTTGATGAGCCTCCTTCATTGGTAGAGTTTCGAGGCGAGATCTATATGACGAATAACGATCTTGGAGAACTGAATGCTGAGCAAGCAAGCAAAGGTCTCCAACCCTTTGCAAACACGCGAAATGTTGCCGCTGGGAGTATTCGTCTCCTTGATTCCAGAGAGTGTGCTGGTCGTCCACTTAAATTCTTTTGTCATGGCGTCGGCGATGTGGGGGGGCTAGGTGTCACATCGCAGAGTGAACTTCTCAAGTGGGCTACTCGTGCGGGGCTTCCGGTTGCACCGCAAACGAAGACATTTCATTCACTCGGCAGCCTCATTGAATATGCATCAGAACTCATCGAGGACTTGCACATGCTTGACTTCGAAGTTGATGGATTCGTTGTAAAAGTGGATCAATTTTCGCAACAACGCCGTCTTGGGACGACTGCAAAGAGTCCTCGATGGGCCATTGCTTGGAAATTTGAAAAGTATGAAGCGACAACAAAACTTTGTGGGATTCGGGTTCAGGTCGGTCGAGGTGGAACGGTCACTCCCGTAGCGGATCTTGAACCAGTGGAGCTTGCCGGTACGACTGTCAGCCGTGCGAGTCTTCACAATGCCGAAGAGATTATTCGAAAAGATATTCGAGTAGGTGACATTTTAGTTGTTGAAAAAGCCGGAAAAGTAATTCCGCATGTTGTTCGTGTAGAAAAACATTTCAGAAAGCACCGTCATCAACCGTGGCAGATGCCTAAAGAATGTCCTGAATGCCAAACAACACTTGTGAAGGATGTTGATGGTGTTTACATCCGTTGTCCAAATGTGAGATGCCCAGCACGTCGACGTGAGCAGATCAAGTTCTTTGCGTCACGAGGAGCAATGGATATTGAAGGATTGGGAGACAAGCTGGTTGAACAATTGGTGGCTCAAAATCTGGTAACAGACTATGCAGATCTTTATCGACTCAGCCTTGAGCAACTCACAGGCCTTGATCGAATGGGGCTGAAGTCAGCCAATAGCTTGCTTGGTCAGATTGAGAAAAGCAAACAGTGTGGGCTTGCTAAAGTAATGAATGCTTTGGGCATCCGTCATGTAGGACCTCGGGTTGCAATGGCCTTATGTCAGCGTTTTCCAACCATCAGAGAGCTTCAGTCAGCATCAATTGAGGAACTTGCAGCGGTGCATGAGATTGGAGACGTCATTGCAGAAAGTGTTCATGACTGGTTGGCTGGTGAGTATGGAAAACAAGTAATAGAGGGGCTCATTGACGTTGGTGTCTCATTGGAGCTTCTTCAAGGAGATAAAATCCTGAATGGACCACTTGAAGGAAAAACAATTGTTGTGACAGGATCACTCGTAGATTTTTCGAGGCGGGAAGCAGAGGATGCTATACGACAAGCAGGTGGACGTTCCTCTGCGAGTGTTTCGAAGAAAACAGACTATCTAGTAGCAGGTGAGGCAGCAGGGAGCAAATTGGAAAAAGCAAATAAACTCGGTGTGCCTGTTCTCAATGAGACGGAACTGAAGAAACTTTTGGGAATGTGATTCGATGGGTGTAAGCCATAGGCAGCGTGAGTAACATCATCGAGATGCCCCAGTATAGTTCTCCTGCAGCGAGTCCAATAAGAGGCCACGCGACGAATCCCAAGCGGGCGACAAACGTCTGTGATACAGAAAACCATATGCCAATGATGAAAAGCAGCTCAAATAATGTGATTGTGTGAGTAATTATATTGGTGAGAAAATCTGATGAAGCAAGCGAAGAGTTTATGAGGTTGAGTTGAGAGGCCTCAAACGCTGTGAGCCACCAAGAGGCTGTGCCATTCCACCACACATCCCCCTTGATTTGAGCAAGAAAAGCACCCAAGCAGATAGCACCTGCATGGATCTGAAGAAGTCCAAGAGAACATCGGGATCTCCAGGATGGTGCAACAGGAGAAACGCCACGCGAATCTTGTAGCCAACGGTCTATTGAGAGGTAGTCGCCTGCTGGTCCAATAGCGAGGCACCAAAGCAGAACAGACAAACAGTCATCGGCCGGACCGGCGAGCATAGGGACTCTATTCAAGAGGGACGCCCAGAGAATTGCGGCTGTTATTGCCATGAAGGATGTAAAAAATCCAAGCAACAGCAGTATAAAAGTTAATGTGAGGGCGAAAAAGAAAACATAGATTGAAGAGGAGGTTGCTGCGAAATCAAGGAGCGAGAAGCGAAATGGACTTCGCCAATTGACAACTCCCTCAAGTGGCAAGAGGCCCTCGGGTG
>PVBE010023416.1_pt1 | contig 10526 bp, 11 predicted proteins | sample 1631181 | NCBI WGS metagenome assembly PVBE01 (sample SAMN08397723, study PRJNA350692) | Marine metagenome, whole genome shotgun sequencing project. | isolation source: water | place: Pacific Ocean | collected 2012-04 | reverse complement strand
TTTTTTGAGGAGGAGTATGCGTTTCGCTGTAGTCACCCTCTTTCCCGAACTCTTCGAGTCCTTTCTCGACATCAGCTTCGTCGGTCGAGCGCGAGCGAGTGGGTCGCTTCACGTTCACCTGGAACAGCTGCGTGAGCACGGCCTCGGCAAACATCGAAGCGTCGACGACACTCCTTACGGTGGCGGCTCGGGCATGGTCATGCGCTGCGACTGCGTCCTCTCGGCTATCGAGCACGCCGAGCGCGAACTCGGCTGTCAGCGCAGTCATCGCGTGCTACTCACGCCCCAAGGTCGACCTTTTGCACAAGGAATAGCATCCGACCTGGTCGCGCATCCGAACGTTACGCTCATTTGCGGACGCTACGAAGGCTTCGACGAGCGCGTGCGTTCCTTTGTCGATGCTGAAGTATCCCTCGGCGACTTTGTTCTGACGGGCGGTGAGATCCCCGCGATGGCCGTTATCGAGGCTTGCGTCCGCTTGATCCCGGGCGTGCTCGGCAACGCCGACAGTCCCCGGGAAGAGTCGTTCAGCGAAGAGTGGGAGGGGCTTCTCGAATACCCCCATTACACCCGGCCTCAGGTGTTTCGCGGGCTGGAGGTTCCGGAGATCCTCCGCAGCGGTCACCACGGTCGGATCGCCGAATGGCGGCGCGAGACGGCGCGCGCGAGGACCGCCGAACGCCGCCCCGATCTCGTTGCTGACCCGACCGCGAAGCGCTCTTCGTAGGCGCGCTTCGAATCACAAAACGCAAACGAGCGTCGGTTCTCACCGACGCTCGCTGCGTTCGACTCAATCTTCCGCTGGGCCTACGGAACCTGATGGGGCTGGAGGCCCTTCAGCGTGACGCTCGTCACCGAGTCCGCAAAGACGCGGACGTCGTAGTAGCCGAGCGTTACGGGGATGGTCTCCCCGTCTTGTTCGATAAGTCCGGTCGCCGTGAGGCGCTGGTAGCCAGGTCGTACGTCGAGCGCCGCAAAGACGGAGGTTGTGCCGGTGAACGAGCGGCCGTTCTCCGGCATCGGGTTGTCTTCGTTGTCGTTGAAGTAGATCATCGCGCGGCGTGAGCCGCTCGTCTCGACGACCGCGTTCAGGAGGCGGACGTTGCCGCAATCGTGGATCTCGCCGCCAAGCGCGCCGTTTCCGGCGCTGATCGGAGCGCCAATGGCGACCTGCGGGATGAGGTTGAAGTCGCCCTCCATGAGCGCGCGGATGTCCTTTTCGTAGGTGCCCTTGTCCCCGTCTTCGGGGGGTTCGGCGAGCAGCTCAAGGTCGGAATCGCCTTCCGTGATGAAGAGGTTGTACGTGTACAACTCGCGCCAGCCGTCGCCGTGGGTGAGCACGAGAAGCTCCGTGTTCATTGGAACGCCTTCGTACGTGTACCGGCGGTTGATCACGAAGTCGTCGTTGGCGGTGCAGTCATCGTCTTCCTCGCGCACCTCGGTACTCACATCGTCCTCTGTGGTGTGCGCCGTTCCGACCAATGCGCCCAGGGTTCCATCAGTTGCCGGATCGCCCGTCCGCAGCACCTCGTAAACCTCGATGGTGACGCCCTTGAGATCGCAGCCCCCAGAAAACGCCTTCAAGACGCCCGTCAGCGTCACCGTGTCCGTATTGCCGGTGCCTGATGCAATCTTTGTCGGATATCCGGCTGGCGTGAAGCAGCTCAGCTGGGGTGCGCCGGTGCCCGAATACTCCTCGACTCGCGAGGACCGTGTCAGCTTGTTGTCCAGCTTGGGCGCGGTCTGCAGTACGCAGCAGTTTTCGATCTGGCCCCGGTCAGCTTCGTCGCACTTGAGCGACGCGCCGCAGTCGTCGTCGCAGAAGTCCGAGTTCGTCGAGAGCACGGTCTCCGCGCAGGTCCCTGGCTCACCGGGCAGTAGCTCGAAGGTCTCCTGTTTCCGACCGCTGTCGCTGCTGCAAGCTCCGATTGCCAGCGCGCCCAGCGCCGGAAGTAAGTAGGCTAGCTTTCGCATGTGTCTCGTCTTCCTCTCCCGTAGTGGCGCGCCCCAAAAATGGCCGCCGATGTCAGCCCACCGCCCTGCGCGGTGTAGAATCGCGCGGACAGTAACCGAAAAATCTGCCCGCCGCACCCAACCTACGTTGGCCCACATGCGACTTGAGCTGTTGGCAGATAATAGCAGTGCTGGGGGAAACTCTGACTTCGATTGAGACGAGAACCGCGGAACCGCTCCGGCCTTCGTCCTTGTTTTGGCGGCGCCTGGCGTGGCTCGGTGCCCGCCACGGACCCGATTCGTTCGTCAAGACAAGTCCTCCGATGATCGGTTGGGCGTTTGCGCTGGCCGTCCCGACGGCGCGGCAGTCGGTCCGCGCGAATCTCCGGGCGGTGCTCGGCACGAGGACGCTGCCTGAGGAATGGCTCGACGTGATGCGCACATTCGCGAGCTATGCGCACTGTCTCACTCAGTCGCTTGGCGGTGCGCCGCTTCGAGTCGAGGCTCGTGGGGTCGAACGGCTCCGCGAGGTGGCTTCCCAGGGCGGCGCGGTGATCGCGACGGCGCATTTCGGGTGCTGGGACGCCATCGCGGCGCTGGGGGCGGCTGATTTGGGGCGCCAGATCACCGTGGTCATGGGTCGCGAGGCCGATGCGGGTGCGGCTCGCTTCCACGACGGGAGGCGACGCGCCGCGGGCGTTGAGATATTGCATTCGGGTGAGGACGTGGCGGCTGGCCTCGGTTTGGTGAAGCGGCTGCGGCGCGGGGGGCTAGTGGCCATCCAAATCGACCGTTCGGCACCCGGGCGCCGGGGGATCGAGACGGAGCTCTTTGGGCGCCCCGTCACCATCCCCGAGGGGCCGTTCCGGCTGGCGGCGCTGGCCGGGGTCCCGCTCATCGTCGTGCTTGCGCGACGGAAAGGGCACGGGGCCGTCGAAATCCGGGTTGGGCGGCCGATCTCCCTGTCTAGGCGGGCTAGTCGCGGCCAGCTCCGCGAAGCGGCATCGCAGGCCCTATCGGATGTGGTGCGCTTCGTCCGGGCCTACCCGACCCAGTGGTTTCACTTTGCCGGACACGACCCAACGTCCACCCCTGAGCGCGCTGATCTGGCGTGACCGGCTCGCTTCTGGCACAACGCGAGGCGATGCAACTGTTTGTCGGCGAGGCGGGGCTGCGTGGCAGCTTCGAGCGCTACGCCCGCCACCACAAGATGATCGAGCTGAGGGCTCGAATGGGCACGCTTCCGAGGCCCGGTAAGCTGCGCGCCTGGCGCGCGACGGCGGGGCCTGATTTTGTCTTCAGCCTCGCGGTGGACGTCTCCGGCGGAACTGGTGAGCCCGACGTCGGCTACGCCGTGAAGTGCGCCGAACCGCTCGGCGCGGCCTGGCTCGTTCTGCGGAGCGGTCCCGGCCTTCCGCCCAGTAAGCAAGGGCGCGAGCAGTTGGCGGCCATCGCCAAGAAGCTATCCGGGCAATCGTGGCGTGTCGCGTGGGAGCCGGGTGGCCTCTGGGAGCGCGACGCGGCGGACGAGTTCGCCGAGGCAAATGCCCTGCACCTCGTCGTGGACGCTAGCAAGGAGCCAGCTCCGCCGAGCGATGCTGTCTACACGCGGATCCGGGCGCTGGGAACCGGCGGCCAATTGCGCGGCTCCGACGTCGAGCGGGCCGCCGAGGCGCTCGATGGGGCGAGCGAGGTCTACGTGATCGTGGAGGGGGCGAGCGCGCGGAAAGTCGAGCGGACCCTGACCGCGGAGTTCGACCTCCCGACGCCCGCCGACCCGACCGAACCGGAGCAGTCATGAGTCGCCGGGTTGGAAGCGCGTCCAACGACCCCATCGCGGCGGAGACCGCTGAAGAGCGGCTCGCTGGCGGCAGCTCCGCGCAGGAGGCGGTAATAGCAGCGTACTTTGCGTGCGCTGGCGCGGATCCTGGGGTGCTGCTGAGCCCGACGAGCCTCATCATGTCGAGCATGACGGCGGCCGCTCGCTGCTTCGACGGCCGCTCGCGACAACCAGGCGCGGGGGCGAAGCGCCCTCGCGGTTCGCAGGAAACGGACACGATCCCCGCTGCGGCTCGCATCGCGGTGCCCGTCGGACCTCAGTCGCTGCTCGTAGCCTTCGGCTACGCGCCTGGCGGCACGACTCTCCAGCTGCTCCGACCGGGGATCCAGCGGGCCAAGGCGGCAGGCAGTTCCGCCCGCGAAGCGTTGCTTCGCCGTGTTTCGCAAGTGGGCGCGCGCGCGTTTGCGGAGCCCAGCTTCTCGCGGGCGCTTTTTCACGACGCCGACGCGAGTCACGGCGGAAATCTGACGCGCGCGGATCTGGCACAGCTACCGCCTGTCGACAGTTCCGCGGCGGAGAGCTCTCTCGGCGACTTGTCACTCTTGCGGGCGCCCTGGGGTCCGCCCGCTGAATCGACGGCTGATTTCGAAAGCCTCGGACGTGCCGTGGCCGTGGTTGCCCTCGACGCCGCGGGCGGCTCTGCCGCCCTTGGTTTCTTCGCCGCCACGGATGGATTGCGCTTTGCGGAACTCGACCTCGTCGCGCCACTTACGGCGGTTCCGGTTCGTCGTGGCGTGCCGCGCCAGGCCCCGGGAACGCCACTTCCCGCTCCGTCCCCCATTGCCCTAATCGCCGACGCTGGCCGGGCGATCGGTGCGCTCGCCTCGCCGGGCGAGGCCTCGCTCGGAGCACGGATCGAGGACGCTACGCTGAGCGTCTTCCGGCAGGACCGCTACGGGCAGGTCGGCACGTCGCCGCGCAAGTGGAACGCGTGACGCGGCACTCCCATCGCAGCCAAGTTGACCTCGCGCCATAGAGCCCTCCTGCCCACGTAGGCTGAGCGACTGAACGCGCTACGAGATGCGGACGCCTTGGCGCTTTGCGTAGGCCACTAGGCCGATCTTGTCGATCGTCCGCAGATCGCCTGTCGTCACCTTCATTGTGACGTATCGCCCGAGCTCCGGGACCCACAGACGACGCTTCTGCACGTTCACGTTCTGCCAACGCGGCGTATGGATGTTTGAGTGCGACACGTTGCGGGCTCGCATGCGTCGTTTACCGGTGATCTGACTTCTGGCCATGACTGAGGCGCGGAACCTAGCTCACGACTCGAGATCGTTCAAGCTCTCCGCGGAAAGTGTTGCACTTGCCCTTCGGGCGTCGGCCGCGAACATCGCCGCCAGCACTTGGTATAGCCCGATGCTCGCTGCCAGGCCCGCCGCCAACATGCCCACGGCTGCGGCTGGGTAGGTGAATACGCCGGTATCTGGGCCAGCGAGGGGGGTGAGCTGGCGGAACGCGGTCTCTGCCGGCAAAAGTGCCAGGACTAGCGCCGCCCAGACCGATCCGGCCCCCGTAGTGCCCGACCCCATGAAGCCGAAGAGCCCGCAGAGGACGGCGGCGGCCGCCAGGCCGGCCGCCAGGCGGGTGATTTCTGAAACACCCGAGTTCGCTGCGAGCAGAATCTGCCCGACCAGGAAGGGCAGGGAGAGCAGCAGGGCGATGGTGAGAATGACCCTCGCCCGGCCGTAGGCCCGGTAGCTCACGCGGAAGAGCAGCGACGCCGGCAGCACGGCTAGGGTGACCATTCGCGTGATGTCGCGGATCGTGCCGCCATCCACCGCGACGCCGCCAAGCGGACCGATACCGGCCACGCCCGCCGACATCAGGGCGACGCCAACCGCGAGGCTAGCGACGGCTCGCACCACGTACGGGAACGGGAGAATCGCCAATCCTGCCAGCGCAGCGGCGGCTCCAAAGGTCTCGCTCGACGCGCTGATCGTCTCTCCCGGCAGGCCCAGACCGAAGCGGTAGGCGAGCCCCAAGAGGCCCAGCGCCAAGGCAGTTCCGGCCAGCCACCAGCGGGCCGCCGTCGCCGCAGGGCGCAGGGGCGCGAGCTCCTCTTTCAGGACTTCCGAAGCCAAGACGGGCTTCTTGGGAGCGGCCGGGGGTTTGCTCGGCGTCGCGCCACCGATCTTCGCGTCGCCCTTCTTTGGGGCGGTCTGGAGAGTATCTCCGGTGATCGCGTCTGCCTTGGCCATTTGCCCGTCACGCTCCTCGGATCTATTCGGCGGCGAGTTCAGCCAGGCGCGTAACCAGAGCGCCGGCGTACTCGCGCGTGTCCGCGAAGCCGACTGGTTTTTTTGCGAGGCTGGGCTCGTCCATGTAGAGCGCCCGCGAGAGTTCGACCTGCACGGCGTGGACGTTCCGCGATGGATGCCCGTATCGCCGGGTTGTGTACCCGCCGGCGTACGGGTCGTCGTGGGCGCTGCTCCAGCCGCGCCGCTCGGCGAGCACGGCGGGCGCATCGATGTAGGCCTGCGCCGCTGTCGTGCGCCCCTGGCTGCCGATCACCACTTGAGACCGTGAGACTCCAACCCGCGGCGTGCGGCTGCGGCTCGGCATGGAGTGGGCGCAGAGCAACACGGCCTTTCCGAAGCGCTGCACTTTGCGTTCGAGGAGCTCCGCGAGCGCTTGATGGTAGGGGTGGTAGATGGTGTCGAGTCGACGCTGCACCTCTCCGCGTGGCAGGGGGCGCAGTAGGGCAGGGTGCTCCTCCGTAGTCTGCCTCCAGACCATGCCGTGGGGCGCTCGGGTTCCGCCGCCATCTTCGGCGCTGCGTTCGTCGAGATCTTGCTCCGACCGATTGAGGTCGCACATGTAGCGGCTGAGCCACGCTGTTAGCAGCGTGGCGCCGCAGCTGGGCGCGTCTGTGAAGAGCTGGTCGACGTAGAGATCTGCGTCGTGGCCGATGAAACGCGCCGGTGCCGTCAGCCAAGCGAGCGCTTCCGGGTCTAGGCCGAGCCCGGCGTGCGGCACCTCGACGACCACCGGTGTCTCCTGACCCTCGGGCTCAACAACTGCGAAATGCATGGAACTGCTAGCCAAGTATATGCTGCTACCACACCGTGTGCCGCCAACGGGCGTCTCCGCCGCGTTCGAGTGATCTTTGTCAGCTGCCGCTGCGGTCCTGGCCTCGCTAGGGCTTCACCCTCGGGGGTGCGTCCGACGGTGTGCGGCGCGGACCTGGTCGTCTGTTATCTTGGTATATATCTCCGTGGTGGTGACATTCGAGTGACCCAGAAGGGTCTGCACGCTCCTGAGGTCGGCCCCGCCGCTAAGCAGATGCGTGGCGAACGAATGTCGCAGCTGGTGCGGATGAATGCGTGCCGAGAGTCCGGCGCCATAGGCATGGCGCTTGACGATCTTCCAGAACGCCTGCCTCGTCAGAGGGCCGCCGCGCGGCGATGGGAAGAGCCATCCGTCGGGGGGGGCACCGTGCTTTGTCCCGTAGCGTGCGAGGTAGTCGTCCGTATGCTCCAGACAGACCTCGCCGAGGGGCACCAGCCGCCGCTTGTCTCCCTTGCCGGTTACGGTGACTAGGCCGCGCGTGCGGTCGACGTTCTCGATGCGCAGCCCAGTGACCTCGCTCGCACGGAGTCCCGCCGCATAGGTCAGGCTCAGCAATGCTCGGTCGCGGCTTCCCCTCAAGGTATTCGGATCAGGCGCCTCCAGCAGCTTTTCGACTTCTTCGAAAGCGAGGGGTTTTGGGAGCCTCCGAACGGGGCGCGGGCGAGCCGCCAAGAGGGTCGGGTCTTCGGATACTTCTCCCTCGCGCGCCAGGAACTTCAGCCAGCCGCGCAGTGCGGACAGGTGGCGGGCCATGCTGCGCGACGCGAGTCCCGAGCGGGAGAGCGCGGCGAGCCACGTGCTAACCAACCCTAGGTCTACGTGCTCGGTCTGCTCAACGTCGCGCTTTCGCGCGTGCTCTACGAACTTCGATAAGTCACGACCGTAGGACGAGATAGTATTGGCGGAAAGGGCACGCTCGACCCGGAGGTGACTGAGGTACAGATCTGTCGCCGCATCGATGTGCACCGCGAAACGCTACCATCTCGCGCACCGATGGGCCGAGTCGAGCGCAGCTCCGAAGCTTCGACCCTTGCGGCCTTCTACCGAGACGCCCGTGTGGCCGCAGCCTCGGCCATGGACGCCAGTAGCGACGACGGGTCGTCGAGACGCATCAACGACTCGCCGACAAGTGCAGCGTCGGTAGGTTCCCGCGCAACCGCGGCAATATCGTCGGGGCCCTTGAGTCCGGATAGGTGCGTTCGAATGACGCCTTGCGGCAGGGATGCGATCACGCGCGCAGCGCGCGCGATGTCCATCTGCAACGTGTCCAAATCCCGCGCGTTTACGCCCACCCATTTGGCGCCCGCATCGAGTGCGAGCCGGCACTCTTCCTCGGTCGTGACCTCGACCATAGTGGCGAGTCCGCGCGATGCCGCAGCCGCCAGGAGTTCGCCCACTCGCGCAGGTTCCAGGCAGCGCACGATGAGCAAGGCACCGTCGGCACCGTGGGCTCGCGCAGCGTCAAGCTGAACTTCGTCGATGATGAAGTCTTTGCAGAATATGGGCAGCCCGCAGGCAGCGCGCGCCCGCTCGAGGTCTTCGAAGCGACCGCCAAAAAAGGGCTCATCGCAGAGCACGCTGATCATCGAGGACCCGCCCGCTTCGTAAGCGGCGACGCGTTCTTCGAGCGTCAGCGCCCGCGAGAGTTCACCGGCTGATGGCGAGCAACGCTTGAACTCTGTGAGCAGGGCGAGCGGACCGTCGCCGCGCGCCAGTTGAACCGGTCGGGTGGCGGGAGGGGAGGGCAGGCGCCGGGTACGGAGTTTCGCGACGCTCTCGCGTTTCGCCGAGAGGATCTTTCCGAGAACTCGCCCCCGCGCGGGCTTCTTAGATTGCTCGTTCCGCATCGCTCCTCGTTCTCTCCGTATCGTCGGGCCTATTGGGCATCGCGCGCGCTCTTCGACGCGGCCTTCCAGTGATCCAGAGCCTTGAGCGCGGCTCCCGAATCGACCAGGTGCGTGGCCTCGGCGGCCGCGTCGGAAAACGAACGGCCATGTGCCACGACCAGCGCCGCCGCGCCATTCAACAGGAACGCGTCTCGAGCCGGGTGCCTTTTGCCCCCCAAGAAATCTAGCAGGGCCCGGGCATTTTCTTGGGCTGTGCCCCCGTCGGCGGCTCCCGGTGCGGCGCGCTTGAAACCGAAAGCTTCCGGCGTCACTTCGAGTTCGCGCATCGTGCCCTGGTCCAGTTCGGTGACGCGCGTTGTGGTGTAGGGCGAAACCTCGTCGAGTCCGTCTACCCCCCGGACGACCCAGGCTCGCTTGCTACCGAGCTGGTCGAGGGTTTGCGCAAAGACGCGACGCAGGCCGTCGTCGAAGGCGCCTATCAGTTGATGCGTCGCCCTTGCTGGATTGCCCATTGGGCCGAGGGCGTTGAACAGGGTCCTGACGCCGAGTTCCTTCCGAACCGGACCCACGTGCCGCAGCGCCGGGTGGTGCACGGGCGCCATGAGAAAGACCATTCTTGCTTCGGCGAAGGCCTGAGCGGCCTGAGTTGGCGAAAGGTCGAGCGGGATACCGAGCGCCTCGAGCACGTCGGCGCTGCCCGCGAGGGACGACACCGCCCTGTTGCCGTGCTTGGCGACGGGGATACCGCTGGCCGCAGCGATGATGGCCGCACCGGTCGAGAGGTTGACCGTTCCTCGGCCGTCGCCGCCGGTGCCCGCCGTGTCGAGGACCGCGTCAAAGTCGTGATCAACGGGCAGCATTACGGCACGCATGGCCTCCACCGCCGTCGCGATTTCTTCCGGCGTCTCGCCGGTGAGGCGCATCGCTACGAGGAGGCCCGCGATCTGCGCAGGCGTCCAGTCTCCGGCAAGGATCGCGTCGAACGCCCCTCGCAAGAGTTCACTAGTGACGCCTTCGCGGCTCTCCAGACGTCGGAAGATCTCCTGGAATGGTACGCCAGTCATAAGGTTTTCAGCCAGTTCTCCATCATCTGCATTCCGTGCTCGGTGAGGATGGACTCGGGATGGAACTGGACTCCTTCGACGGCATAGTCCCGATGCCGCACCCCCATAATTTCACCCTCTTCTGTCCTTGCCGTGACCTCGAGGGATGCCGGTACGCTGGCCGGAGCGATAACGAGCGAATGGTATCGGGTGGCTTCGAAAGGTGACGGAAGCCCGGCGAAGACGCCTTTGGCGTCGTGTAGGATTTCCGATGTCTTTCCGTGCATCAGGCGCTCTGCGCGGACGATCTCACCGCCATAGAGTTCGCCCATGCACTGGTGACCGAGGCAAACGCCGAATATGGGAATCGTCCCGGCGCAGGTACTCAGAACCGAGACGCTGACCCCGGCGTCGGCTGGCGTTCCCGGTCCGGGGGAAATGAGAATCCCGTCGGGGGCGCCCGATCTGACGGCTTCGGCTGTGGTGCTGTCATTCAAGAACACTTCGCACGTGGCCCCGAGCGTCTCCAGGTACTGCACGAGGTTGTACGTGAACGAGTCGTAGTTATCGATGACGACGATGCGCGGGTTCACCCGCGGAACCTGACATTCGGCCCACCGATCGTCAATGCGGCACGACGGAAGTGGCCGACTGGGCGCCGTGGGGGTTTTCCCGGAGGAACTTCTCGATGCGCAGATTGATGAGTTCGGGGTATTCGACCGCTGTGTAGTGCGTGGCGCCGCGCACCACGAGTAGCTCGGCCCCAGGGAT
>PVBE011576766.1_pt1 | contig 10527 bp, 11 predicted proteins | sample 1631181 | NCBI WGS metagenome assembly PVBE01 (sample SAMN08397723, study PRJNA350692) | Marine metagenome, whole genome shotgun sequencing project. | isolation source: water | place: Pacific Ocean | collected 2012-04 | reverse complement strand
TTTTTCATCGGGTGGAATACTCCTTGTTGATTGTTCAGCCTTTACAACTGATCTGATCAATAGGGACCACCCGAGTTCAATTTAACTGCTCAGTATTTCTGCTCCGTTATTTAGCCCGAATGTTGCACGAGGCGCTCGCGGTCCTCGCGCAATATTCGGGCTAAGAGCCCTGCTTGCGTGCACTCAACAATTGCATGACCGCACCGATATCGAGGACGATCCCGACCCCGAGCAGCGACCACGCGACCGCGGGCGGCGAAAGCGAGGGGACGAGATCTGGAGCAAACAGTCCGATCGCGCCGGCGCCCACGAACAAACTTGCCAGCGCCGTCACGACAACGAAGCCGACGGGGATCGAAACCCGAGTTTCCTTGGTGTTCACGTTCAACCTCCTGGAATGATGCGATCGCTTGAACCGCTCTATTCGTTGTCGACCGAGACGACCGGCTGCGTTTCGGAATCGCCGACCAAGACTGTCATAAGATTCGTGATTAATCGTACGCGATCCTGCGGGCCGAGTTTGACCACCCCGTCGGCCTCCAACCGCTCTACCCCGAGCTTGACCATGCTCACGGCGCCCTCGACGATCTGGGTACGCGCAGCGACAACGGCTACCGCCTGTTGCCGCCGCAGCATCGCGCCGGCAATCTCGGAAGCGTAGGCCAAGTGCGATATGCGGGCTTCGAGGATCTCGAGGCCCGCGAGCGCGCAATGTGACTGGATACTCTCCACCAGCATCCGTGCGACCGTTTCCAGATCGCCGCGTAGAGAGTTCTTCCCTTCTTCATCGCCATCGTAAAAGCGCTCGCTGACGACCTGCCGTACCGCCGACTCGCTTTGCATCGTAACGTAGTCGACGTAGTCTTCGACATCGAAGGTCGCTTTTGCAGTATCGTAGACTCGCGAGACAATAACCGCGGCGACTTCGATCGGATTACCGGACCGATCGTTAACCTTCAGGGTAGGCGTCGTCAGATTGTGGGCACGCAAGGAGACCTTTACTTTCTTATAAAAGGGATTAACCCAAAAGAAACCGTCTGCTCGTACCGTCCCAGCGTACTTGCCGAAGAATGTCATGACGGCGGCCTTGTTGGGCTCGAGAACCAGAAACCCTTTGAATAAGAACGCGAACACGGGCACCCCGAGAATACCGAATACACCCACTTCGCCATCATATTCTATGGCCGGCTGCATAATGTCCCACAGCAACCACAATCCAAAGCCCACCACAAATGGTAAAGCGATCCACCCGGACACCGCGTTAGCGGCTCGTTCTGTAATCTTGCCTGACATTTCGTTTTCCTCCTCGAACGACCCGAAACTCCCGGGTGCTATAGCATAACTCGGCTGGAGGTAAGCAAACTTTATTGGCGTTGGTCGTCGATCGACACGCTAAATGTCCACTCCGAAAGGTGCTTCACTTTTGCCGTTAGTCGAACTGCGGTCACCCCGGACCTGTGACCTACAGGGCCGCTCTCTGGCATCCTGCCATCGCGGCATTTGTGCATCCATGCACATCAAACGTAGGAAATGCAAAAGGATTGCAGGAGCAATCCTGGCTCCGGAGTCCAGTCGAACAATGCCCCGCCACAGGCAGACCTACGAACAACGTAAATCGCATTTCGGATCAACTATCTAGCCGGCGACCCGATAGTGGCACTTGGCGTTCACCATGGCGCACAAAGGCGAAAAGCCGAGCATTTGCCCCGCGATCGAGTTAGATTCATCGCTTGCGCCACGGGTGGAGGTAACGATGATTTACGATACTATCGAGATAAAGACGGAAGGTGCCGTCGATTGGCTGACGCTCAACCGGCCCGACCGCCTCAACGCCATCAACGCACGCATGTGCGAAGAATTGCGGGATTATTTCAACCGCCTCCAATTCGATCACTCAGTGCGCGTAGTCGTCTTGCGGGGTGCCGGACGCGCGTTCTGCGCTGGTTACGATTTGAATGAGGCAGACGAAGTGGTTGCCGGCCCGGTTCCCGGAATGCGCGTCCAACGGCACGTCAGCGACGTATTCGTGCGCATGCAACGCGCTCCGCAACCGATCGTATGCCTGGCCCATGGCGCAACAACGGGCGGCGGCCTAGCCTTCGCCCTTGCCGCGGACATCAGGATTGTCGCCAGCGACGTCAAAATGAACGTGGCGATGGTCAAACTCGGGCTCACCGGTTGCGACGTCGGGATCAGTTATTTTCTTCCCCGCGCGGTAGGTCGATCGATCGCTTCTGAATTGATGATGACCGGACGCTTCATCGAGGCCGACCGGGCGTTGCGTGTCGGCCTCGTATCGGAGGTGGTCGATCCGGCCGACCTGGAGGCAAGCGGCCGCGCCATGGCAACCGATATGCTGAACACCTCGCCGATGGGTTTGCGCTTCACCAAGGAAGGCCTCCGGTTCGCCGCCGATGCCGGGAGCTTGGAGGCGGCACTCGCGCTCGAGGACCGCGGCCAGATCCTTTGCGCGAGCGCTGGCTATTTTGAAGAAGGCATGAGTGCGTTCCGGGAGCGCCGCCTGCCGCAATATAGCGACGACTGAGGCGGACAAGACAAGCGGGATCGGAGTAGTTGAAGCCCGGCTGCCATTGCCGCGACCCCTGTACCACTGTGCCACCGGTAACGCTTTAAAGTTATGCATCGTCGACTACTCGTAATCTTTTGTCTCATCCTCGCCGGGGAGGCGATCTTCAGTCTGCCGTTTCACGTACCGCGATTCTTTCGCGCCACGGTGTTGGAAGTGTTTGCATTCTCGAATGCGGATCTGGGCGACGTCTTCGCGGTCTACGGGGTTACCGCGATGCTGGCATATTTCCCCGGCGGCGCGATCGCGGATCGCTTCTCGGCGCGCAACCTCATGAGCTTTTCATTGATCGCGACAGCAACAGGGGGGCTTTACATGGCGACCGTGCCGGGGGTGGTCGGTATGTCTGCGCTGTTCGCCTATTGGGGCGTGACATCGATCCTGCTGTTCTGGGCAGCGCTCATTCGCAGTACCCGAGAATGGGGCGGCGACCTGTCGCAGGGCCGGGCTTTCGGTATCCTGGACGGCGGCCGCGGGCTCGTGGCCGCCGGACTGGCGAGCGTCGCGGTTATCATCTTCAAGACAGCGTTCGAAAGCGAACTCGAAGGAGCCGATCCTGCGGTACGGCAGGCGGCGTTAGTCTCCGTTATCTATTTCTATACCGCCGTGACCTTCGCGGCCGGCGTCGTCACATGGTTACTCATACCGAATACGCCACCCGCACCAGGCACGGCTCGGCGCAGCTCGCTGTTCAACATTCGCGACGTGTTGCGACAAGATGTTGTTTGGATCCAAGCACTGATCGTGGTTTGCGCCTACTGCGGCTACAAGGGGCTGGACAATTACGCGCTCTACGCAGTCGAAGTGCTCGGCATGAACGAGATCGACGCGGCAGCGTTTACCGCTGCAAGCGCCTATATCCGTCCCGCCGCGGCCGTCGCCGCCGGCCTTCTCGCCGATCGTTTCAGCGCGAGCCGGGTCATGCTTGGCTTCTTTCTTATACTGAGCGTCAGCTACGGCTATCTAGGCTTCGCTACGCCGGTAGCGGAGGCGGGAGGCCTGTTGTTCGCGAATATCTTGGTTAGTTTCGCCGGTGTCTACGGCTTGCGTGGAGTGTATTTCGCGTTGCTTCAGGAAACGCGGGTGCCGCCAGGCATGACCGGTACCGCCGTCGGACTCATCTCGCTGGTCGGCTACACGCCTGACGTCTTTTTTGCCGTCGCCGCCGGGCGCCTGCTCGACAACTCACCGGGCGTAACTGGCCATCAGCACTATTTCTTGCTGCTGACCGCGATCATGGCGGTCGGCACCGTTACCGTCGGTCTTTTGATGCAGCGCGCCAGGCGCCGAACGAAAATCAAGCACAGAATGCCAACGGCATAGGCATCGCCAGGAGTTTTATCTTATCGAGGTCTGGGGTGTAATATTGCTCTCCGTCGGCGGTCGAAAAGGAGGGCAATAACGATGAGCGCAGCAGAGCAAGAAGTTCAAAGTGTCAAAGTCACTTCGTGTAAGGCGAGCGAGCAACCCTGGCTCGAATGCACCGAGTACGTGTCGGCAAAAGTGTTGTCGGTCGACGAAGCGCGTCATTCGGTCGAGTTCCTGTTCAAGATCAGCGCTGGCTACAACTCGGGGTTGCATCGGCACACCTGCGAGACTTCGGTCCTCGTACTCGAGGGAAAGGTCAAGAATGCGACGACCGGCGTCGAGTTCGGTCCCGGCGATTATTGTTATCAACCATACAACGACGAACACGTCGAGGAATTTGTCGAAGAGACGATCGTTTACGGCGCCTACCGTGGCGATCGGGACAAATTAGTGGAGTTCTTCGACGAGAAAGGCGAACTCTGCGGGGAATTTAAGGTCTCCGATTTTGCCGCGATGCTGCCGCAATAATACGGCGTCGGGACTCGATGAAAAGACCGTTCACGGCGGCGGCCTTTCTTGTTTGCCGTAGTCCGATTGCAACGCACGCGCAATCACGAGATTCTGGATCTCGGTTGTACCGTCGAGGAATTGTGCCATTTTTGCCGCGGCGAGATGTCGCGCCAGAGGATATTCCGCCGAATAGCCGGCGGCGCCCATCGCTTGCATGCAATCCGCGATACCGGTGAATGCGACCCGCGTCGCGAACTTCTTCGCATGTGCCGCCGCGATCGTCGCTCCGGCGCCGGAGTCCATTAGATCAGCAGCACGATCGGTGAGCAGCTTCGCGGCCTCGAGCGCAGTCGCGACCTCGGCCAGCATCCATCGCAAACCCTGAAAATCCAACGTTAGTTGGCCAAAAGCTTCCCGCCGGCTGGAATAATCCACTGCTTCGGCCAGGCTCATCCGCAACATGCCGCAGCACATGGCGGCGACGTTAATACGCGCTGTATCGATCCCGGACATGGCGGCGCCGAAGGCCTCACCGGGTGCGAGCAGCATCATCTCGTCGCTGACCCCGCAGCCGTCGAACGAAAACGCACAGGTGCCAAGCGCGTGGCCACGCATCACATTTACTCGATCTTCTCGTTTTACGCCGGGGGTGTCGGCCTCGACGAGGAAACACGCAATACCGCGGGCGCCCGCGCCCGGCTCCGTCTGGGCATACACACTCAGCACGTCGGCAAAGGTGCCGTTGCTCACCCACGCTTTTTGTCCCGAAATAATCCACCCGCCATCGCCGCGCTCCGCGCGCGTCTTGATCGACTGCGCGTCACTGCCAACCTCAGGTTCGGTTAACAAAAACGCGCCGATCTTAAGGCCGCGGATCATCTCCCGCACGTACCGGTCGCGCTGCGCCTCACTCCCTACACGGGCGATCGGGGCTGCGAGATTATTGTGGACCAGGAGCGAAAAGGCGGTGTTCATACAAACCGAGGCCAGTTCCTCCATGACCGCCGCCATGCCGCCGACCCCGAGGCCGCGTCCGCCGAGTGCCTCCGGGACCATCAGACCGCACAAGCCCATCTCCGCCGCCCGCTCGAAGGCGTCATACGGGACGCGGCCGAGCGTCTCCCAGTGTTCGGCGTTCGGGGCGATGACATCCGCCGCGAACGTACGCGCAGCGGCGAGTGCGGATGTTTCTCCGTTCGCCACTAACGTACTTCGCAGCGATTGCGAGGGTCGATCAAAATGTCCATTCTTCGGTGTAGGGTCGAATCTCGACCTCGTTGCTCCAAGCAGACTTCGGTTGGCGGTGCACCCACAGATAACTGTCAGCGACGTCATCGGTGTTCGAGAGGAATTCGGGATCGTATTCATCGCCCATGTATTGACGCACGATCGGCACGTCAAGACCGCAATCGAGGCGCATGTGCGCGACGTGCACGCCGTGGCGTGCATACGCCTTGGCCAGCGACTGCGACAGAGCGCGTAGGCCAAACTTGCCAATCGCATACAAGGGGTTCGACCCGGAGCCGCGCAACGCCGCGGTCGCGCTCGAATAGATCACGGTGCCGTGACCGCGTTCGATCATCGCCGGTATCGCCGCCTTCGCCGCCGCATGGGCGCCGACGACCTCGATTTCGTAAATGTCGCGCATTTCGTCGAACGTCATTTCGAGCGGCGGCTTCGCGTTCATGCCTCCGCGTACGTTGTAGATCAGGACCTCGATTGCCCCCATCTCGGCTGCGACCCTTTCGAGTCCGGCGACGATCGTCTCGGGCGCCATCGCGTCGGCCTGGAAATATTGCACGGCAGCCTTAGGCGCGGCCTCGCGGGTACCTTCAAGCGCGGCGGCGCTGCCTCGTTCGGAGCGTGAGAGAAGCGCGATGTCGAAGCCGTCGCCGGCAAACTTTCGTGCCAGCGACTGGCCAAGGCCGTCACCGGCGCCGATGATGGCACAGACTGTTCGGGTCTTGGTTGTTCTTCCTGTTTGTAGCTGGTCGCGCCATTGTGACCCGGATTCGGCGGTGAAGACCAGCGTCGTCCTTCCCGAACCGGGCGTAGGACTACATAGCCACAGATTTCAGCAGAATTGTCCGATCTCCCCGGAAGTCATTCCGGCGAAGGCCGGAATCCAGTCAAAATTGGCGCTGCCCGTGCCACGTGGTGAGTCGGATTTCATTGGCCCGATTTTCAGCGCCGCTGCCGGATCAGCCGACTTCGCTATCCTGACGGGGGCAACGCATATCTAAAGGGGTGCTGCAAAAAGTCGATCCGTTTCAGATTAGGGGCTAGCGGTCGCGCATCGCTACCGTCACCCCGGGCTTGTGACCTACAGGGACGTGGGAAATGCAAAAGGATTGTAGGAGCAATCCTCGCAGGTATCCGGTAGATAAAGCCCGCCGCAGGCGGGAGATCGTTTGACTGGACCCCGGATCAAGTCCGGGGTGACGGCGGTTGGTGTAACTACAATAGTGATGCATCTTTTGGATCGCTTATTACGGTAACCTCTGATTCATTCTGGGACAGTCGGATTGTGATTCAAAATCGTTCGACTCAAGGCGCGGATCGCAGGTAATAGCCGGGACTATTGGCAAGATCCGCAGCGCCGAGACGGACGATTTTGAACCCAAGGCGGCGTCCCACGAATTAATCAGCGATTCCCTAGCAGGTATCCAGTAGAAAAAAACCTCCTCAGGCGGGAGATTGTTTGACTGGACCCCGGATCAAGTCCGGGGTGACGGCAGTTGGTGTAACTACAAAAGTGTTGCAGCTTTTGGATCGCCTTTTTAAGCGTCAGAGCGTGCGGTGGGACCCATTCCACGCGGTGTCGGACGCACGAAAAAGGCCAGCACTCGGCCGGCCTTATGCATTGGTCCTTACTATCGAGTTACGCGCGGCGTCTTGCGATAAAGCTGAGACCAAATAATGCAGACAACATCAACGGCAACGCGGCCGGAACCGGGACGACGTGCATTATCAGCTCTACGTTATCGAGTTGGACGCCGTCAGCTTCCGGATCATCGAAGGTCAGTTCGCCCCAGATGCGCAGTTCGTCGACACCAGGCGCCGCAAACACATCAGCGAAACCTGTCCCGTCGTCGACCCCGGCCTGGGTCACCCAGAATCCAGGGTGACCCGGGGATCCGTTTGGCGTCAACGGGATGTCCATTGCATCCCATGCATTCGTCGTGACGTCTCCTTCGTCCATAACGTAAATGAGAAGGGCGGCACCGTCCAAGAGATAGAACAGGGGAACTACATCGACAAGAAAAGGCGGGAGACCTGGATCATTGTTATCGAAAGTGATCCCATTGATTTTCCAGTCGAACTGAAACCAGAGATCAGCCGCAACGACGCCGGTGAACTCAGCCGGCGCATCGAATAACCCCGTGGTGGTGCCACTTGGATCAACGATTTCAAGATTGCCTAAACCGGGAAAATCGCCGAACGGTGAACCTTCAGTGCCCGGTGGCGGCGCGCCGTCGTTATGAAAGAACTTCGGCCCTTTGGGCAACACGGCCTCACCGAAAATCGGACACACGCCCGGGTTAGCGCATTCCATCGCGGTCCAGTTATCAAACAGCGGGTCGCCCGCGTCATCGTGTGGACCGCCGTCGAACGTGCTTTTGGCGACGACAATTTCAGCCGCCAACGAGTTCACCGCGAATGAAAGACCTGCCAGGACCATTGTGACGATAAGGACGAAATCAAAATCGCGCCACGAGCACTTTGAAATCGCTTTAATCTGTTTCATCGTACTCTCCCTTGGACGAGTAAAGCATCCGATCGGTAACCTTATTGTTGTATTTACCGGTGCGTTTTGTAGGGATTCTACCGGGTTCGATGACACCCGGCACCGGTTTCTTTGTGTAATAGTACCGATTCCGGCAAATCAAGGTGCGGCCCGAAAATATCGGTCGCGGACCACCTGAGGGGCGCTGCCCACTGGTCCCTTGCCGTAGCGAACTTACGCTGATGACCGTTTGACGACTGCGGCTGCGGCGTGCGGAGTTTCCCGGAGATTCTGGCAGTTCCGCACTGGCCCTCCGCCGGTGGGCGGCATCGCGCGCGTCCGCGGCGCCCGGCCGAGCGAGCCCAAGCCGTTCCGGTTAAACTGACTTAACGATTGACCGACCGATCGACAGGACCAGAGGAGTAACCGAATGAAAGCGATCGTCAGCAAGCACGTTGGCGGACCGGAAACGCTGGTATTGGAGGATGTAGCCGCGCCGCAACCAGGGCCCGATGAGGTATGCCTGCGCGTCCGTGCCTGCGGGGTGAACTACCCGGATACCTTACTCATCACAGACAAGTACCAGATTAAGCCCGAACGGCCGTTTTCGCCGGGCGGCGAGGTCGCCGGGGAAGTCGACGCCGTCGGTAGCGCGGTAGAAGGCCTTAAGGCCGGTGACAAAGTCATCGCACTCGTCGGTTGGGGTGGGATGGCGGAAAAAGTCGTGACCAAGGCGGCGAAATGTCTGCCGATGCCGTCCGCGATGCCGTTCGACGAGGCTGCCGCGTTCATCTTTACCTATGGCACCTCCTACCACGCGCTCAAGCAACGGGCCGACCTGCGAGCCGGCGAGACACTGCTCGTCCTCGGCGCGGCGGGCGGCGTAGGCCTTGCGGCGGTAGAACTCGGCGCGGCGATGGGCGCGCGCGTCATCGCGGCAGCTTCGACACAAGAAAAAGTCGACCTCGCCTTGGCGAAAGGCGCAACCGCCGGCGTCGTCTATCCGACAGGCGCACTAGACAAATCGGCGTCTAAAGCATTAGCTGGCGAGTTTAAGCAGGTAACCGGAAAGGCCGGTGCGGGCGTCGTCTATGATGCGGTCGGCGGCGACTACGCCGAAGCGGCGCTACGGGCCGTCGCCTGGGGGGGCCGCTTCCTCGTGATCGGCTTCCCCGCGGGTATTCCGAGCATTCCATTGAACCTCCCGTTGCTGAAAGGCTGCGCGATCGTCGGGGTATTCTGGGGTTCGTTTGCGGAGCACGATCCGGCGGCGAGTCAGCAGAACGGCCGAGAGTTGGTCGAAATGTACGCCGCCGGGAAGATCCGTCCGCATGTGTCCGAGCGCTACGCGCTGGCCGATGGGGGGAAAGCCATCAGCGAACTGACAGAGCGCCGCGTACTGGGCAAGGTAGTGGTCACTATCGATTGAGCCGTCGCGACGACTCATCCTTCGGCGTAGTAATCAAATCGGGAGAGAACAATGTCGGGCGTCGATTCAAACCTCGTTTTCGAGGACGACAAGATCGCGACCTGGGAATTCAATCCGGATCTGGCGGGCGCACGCCGCTGCATACCTCTGAGACGGATTACATCTTCTATGTCATCGACGATACGACGCTAGCGGTGTTCGATGCCGATAACGACTACCTCGGACCGCCATCCGGAAATCCTGGTCGAAACGAAATAGGGCGCCGATGACAGAAGAACTGTTCCGCGCCGACGCCTATCGGCAGGCGTGCGAGGCAACGATCACCGCCGTCGCCGGCGGTGCGATCGTGCTGGATCGAACCGTTTTCTATCCTGAGGGCGGCGGCCAACCAGGCGATCGCGGGCTGCTGCGCCTGGCCGATGACACAGAGATCACGATTGTCGACGCGCGTAAACAGGCAGCCGGGGCGATCGGGCACGTTGCCGCGACTGGCACCGCGCTTTGCGTTCCCGGTACGCGCGTAGTCGCCGAAATTGACTGGGACCATCGCTATCGCCACATGCGCACGCATACCTGTTTGCACCTCCTGTGCTCGTTGATCCCCTATCCTGTTACCGGCGGCTCCATCAGTCAGGACAAGGGGCGGCTCGATTTCGATATGGCGGAGACGATCGATAAAGCCGCGCTCGAGATGCAGCTCCAACAGCTCGTCGCGGCCGATCACGAGGTGCGCTGCCGTTGGATCAGCGACGCGGAGATGAACGCGAACATCGACCTCGTACGCACGATGTCGGTGGCGCCACCGACGGGTCAGGGCCGAGTCCGCCTAGCCCGCATATTGCATGAGTGTCGGTGATGCAGCTGCATATGGGTTTGATTTCGGATTGAAGCTATTGAGGTGGTGCGGCGAACGAGATTTTTGGTGTTGGCGGACGATTTTCTGTTTTTCGATCGCTAGCAAAGACA
>PVBE011550971.1_pt1 | contig 10527 bp, 3 predicted proteins | sample 1631181 | NCBI WGS metagenome assembly PVBE01 (sample SAMN08397723, study PRJNA350692) | Marine metagenome, whole genome shotgun sequencing project. | isolation source: water | place: Pacific Ocean | collected 2012-04 | reverse complement strand
CGTCAGGTTGTGAGAGGTGCCCTCTTCGAAGGCTAAGAGTGAGCGTTGAGGGGCCGTCGTCGTCCCTGAATTGGTTGTGAAGGTACGGGTATTGATGTCACCGTCAAAAGCCAGCTCAAATTCACTGCCCGCAGCGGTTCGTCCCGGGCCCGGGTCGACGATGCCGTTAACGATATTAATAAGCGTGTCGGTGGGAGTAATTGGAGGCGGCTTTGCCGTGACAATGACTGTAATTTCGCGTTCGGGGGTATCTGGGTCATTGCTGGAAATTGTGAGCATTGCTTCGAATTCGGAGAAATCGTTGCCGTTGTCGAATTCGAGGTCGATGGCGCCACTTTCTCTCGGGGCCAGAGTCTTAGTGAATTGCACATTCGAAAATGCCTCACTCTGAGCACCTCCCGTAATTTCTACTGCAGAAATTTCAAGGTCTTGTGCTTGGCTCCCGTTGCGTACCGGGACCTGGACCGTGCCAGAGCCATTAACCTCAATTGCTGTTGTTTCTGGGACTAGCAATTCGGGCTCATCTCCACTCGAGTAGGCTTCGATTTCGCGGATCGTCCAGTGCTTGTTCTGTCCTTCGTTAGCCCACTCCAATTCGATGCCGGTGGCGCGCGGGACTGAGTCGAATACGATGGAGTAAAATCCGTCATGATCAGTGTCGAGGTGCTCGATCGTGTTGTCGGTGATGACTAAGTTTGGCAGAGGGTCTGCGTCACCTTCGAACTTCTCAACGGAGAGATTAGTAACGGCCAAATAGTTGCGCGCGTTCAGGTCAGTATCGGTGTCGGTAGTAACACGCACGGTAATTTGCTGCATGCGTCCATTATTGTCGTTGCCGGCAATGTCGTTGATGCGGATCCGGGTCAGGTTATGAATGATTCCCTCTTCGAAGGCTAAGAGAGAGCGTTGTGGGGCCGCCGTCGTTCCGGAGTTGGTAGTGAAAGTCCGAGTGTTGATGTCTCCGTCGAAGGCGAGTTCAAATTCGCTGCCTGCTGCGTTTCGTTCGGGACCAGGTGAGACGAGCCCGTTAATAATGTCTATCTGCTCCGCCGATGAGGAAGGCGTAACCCAAAATGTTGCCAAAATATAAAAATTACATGCCGGCCAAAGTGCTAACCTCATCGATCCACGAATTATGGATCTTATTTTCATTATTCATCAATTTTATATTTTTCCATGGGTCCGATTCAAGATTTTTTTCTTAACAGTTAAATTTGCGTTGTGTTAAGATTTCTCAAATGAAGGGAAAAATAAGTATTTTCGTTGCAGCAGGAGCATGTTTTATGGGGGTGTTTTTTTTGCCGGTTCAGGGATCCGAGGCTAACCGCTTAGCTCACTTGGATGAACCTAATAACCCTTGGCAATTTGACCGACAATCAGCCAAGTTAGTTACTCCTCAGTGGATCGGAGAAGAGGGAGTAGAAGGAGTCGCGGTTCTCGCAATCGACGACATGTCAGGTGACGGTCAACACTTCCGTGATTACCTGAATCCGATCATTAAAAGACTAAAGCTTATCGATGGTCGTGGACCCGTCAGTATCACCTGTAACCGGCCAGAACCGGACCACCCGAATATGCAATGGTTCTTTGAACAGGGTGTGTCCTTAGAAACGCACACTCTGACTCACCCGTGCCCCTTACTTCAACGCTATGATTTTAGGCGGGCCCGCGCCAATTACCACGGTTGTGTCGACTTGCTCTCTATGATACCTAATAACCGCTCAGTGGGTTTCCGTTTTCCGTGCATGGACGGCCAAAATACGCCGAGTCCCCGAGCTTATGCTGAGATTCTTAACGGAGTCAGTGATGTAGGTAATTTCATGACGTCGAGCACGAGCGTAGGTATTGTATTCACGCCGGAAGATCCCGAAGTGCCGAAATCGATCTTTGAGGACGATCCGGCCGGGGCGCGGCGATTCTCGAAGTATCTAATGAATGGCTTTGTGAATTACGTTGAGAATTATCCTTACCCTTTCGTGGTTGGCAATTTGATTTGGGAAGTGCCCTTCGTTTATCCGAATGATTATACTGGCCAAGCCCTGCACGGGAGTCAGAACCCGATCACCATTGCTGATTTTAAAGCATCAGTCGATGCGACAGTGGCCAAGCAAGGAGCCGTCTCGTTGTGCTTTCACGCTGGAGGCTGGATGAGTAGTGAGCAGATGGCTGATATCGTTGATTACTCTGACGTTACCCATGGCAAGAAGGTGAAATTTCTCAATATGCGTGAGATGGACGAACGGATCGTGAAGAATATGCTCTCTGGGCATCCTCTTCGTCGTGACGATGGCGGAGACAACGGAGTTCGTGTTTTTGACATTAACGGTGACGGTTACATGGATGTTCTGATCGCCAATAAAAAAGCAAAGATCAGTAGAATTTGGCAGCCAGAGAAGCGTAAATGGCGGGACATTCCCTTTCCGGTGGCTCTGCATAACGATCTGCGATTTGGTGTACTCGATAAATCAGGGTTGCCTGTCGCTGTTGGGCCAAAGACCGGATGGCGTTTCAATGGCAATGCCTGGGCCGAGGACAAGACTCTCGCAGCGAATCAGGGTGGTTTTAGGTTGCTCGATTTGGATGGCGATGGGATTTGCGAATTAATTTCAAATGCCTCGATCAAACGGCGCAGTGAAGGTGCTTGGAAATTGTTGTCGTTCCGGTTTCCGGAGGGAACTGCGATCGAAAAGGAAGGCGGTGCCGATGCGGGGATGCGCTTCGCTGACATTAATGATGACGGGAACCAGGACGTGATATTCTCTAACGCTGAGCGCTTTGGCACCTGGATATTTGAATCGATGGAGAAGGGTTGGACCCGACGAGGTCTTTACGGTGAGCGCGAAAACACTGGTGTTGGTGAAAATCACCCCCGCGGGCGCGACGCCTTGCCTCCGATCGTGCGTGCTGACGGAACCAATAATGGGGCGTGGATTAAGCGAGGTCATCTGTACTGGCAGAACGAAGACACTGGGTCCGTCTTGCCTCATCACATTGATCAGCGGAGCTTCGGTGACTTGATGGGTGATCAGGCCAATTATCCGCGTAGTGCTAAGGCTTCTTTGCGGGCCATGCAACCGAGACCCGGTTTTCGTGTCGAACTGGTTGCAGCTGAGCCTCTCGTCATGGATCCGGTCGACGTAGCCTGGGGACCTGATGGTACGATGTGGGTAGCTGAGATGGCAGATTACCCGATGGGCATTGATAATAAGGACAAGCCCGGTTCACGGATCGTCGCTCTCACCGATACGGACGGGGACGGCCAATACGACAAACGCACGCTCTTCGCAGATGGGCTTGAGACTGCCAATACTGTTCTTCCTTGGAGGGACGGAGTCTTGGCCGTGGCGCCTCCGAATATATGGTACTTACGGGACACGACGGGTGATGGCCAAGCTGACCAGAAGGAGGTGCTCTACGAAGGATTTGGCCGGGGGAACGAGCAGCACCGCGGTAATGGACTCGTTTGGGGACTGGACGGATGGATTTACGTTGCCAATGGCGACAGTGGAGGAACTCTCCGTTCGACTAGGACCGGTAAGAAACTTAACCTCGGCGGATTCGATCTTCGCATTAAGCCGGACACTGGTGAGTTTGAGCCTGCTACTGGAGTGACTCAGCACGGACGCAACCGCGATGATTGGGGTAATTGGGTCGCCGGCAATAATTCCAATGGCTGGCAGATCGTGCTAGAAGATCACGACATCCGTCTTAATCCGAAAGTTTCTCAGCCCTCTTCTCGGCATGGTATCACTGGCGTCATTGATCTTTTTCCGATCAGTCGCGTTCTCAGTCACTATTCAGGGTATCGGGCACCACCTGCTGGATCACCCGGAAAATTGACTTCCGGATGCGGTTACACTTTTTACCGAGACTCGATCTTTGATGGGTTAGTCGAACCATCGGTCTATTTTTCCTGTCCCGTTCATAATTGCGTTCACCGCGAGGTCATCACTTGGGACGGAGTTCTGATGCAAACTGCACGCGCCGGTGACGAGGAGAGAAGCGAGTTTCTGCGAAGCTCGGACCCCTGGTTCCGTCCCGCTTCGATTCGTACTGGGCCGGATGGAGGAATGTATGTTGCGGACCTGTACCGATTAGTCATAGAGCACCCCGAGTGGATTGATGATACTTTAGAGCGTGAAATGATCGCTGACGGGCGACTCCGGGCCGGGCACGACCGGGGTCGTATTTATAAAATATCTCCCGCCGGTACGAAGCTTCGCCAGTCAATTAAGCTTGATGGGCTCAATCCGGGCAGTCTCGCGGCTGCTCTCGATTCACCAAATGGCTGGCAGCGTGACACTGCCCACATGATGTTGACTTGGCTCGATAAGGGTGAGCAACAAAAGGCAATTCCTAGCCTTTCGAAGGTATTGAAGAGTAAATATCCTGCTGCCAGAGCCCAGGCCCTCAGTGCTTTAGCAGACCTTGCCGGACTTTCGACAGAAGCGATGCACGTGGGACTCGGCGATTCGCACACTGGCGTGCGTCGTAATGCACTACGAGTCGGTGCCGATTTATTTAACAGTGACGCCAAGTTGGGTCAGCGAGCAGTGGCTTTGCTTGATGACGAGGACGCGCACGTGCAACGTCGCGCAGCTTACGCGCTCGGTGCCTGGAAGGATCCGCGCGCTGGGCAGGCCTTAGGTAAGTTTCTGGTCAAGAATGCTGATCGTCCTTATTTGCGAGCTGCGGCTCTGACTTCGGCTGGATCCTTCCCTGATGAGGTCCTAATATCAGTCCTCGGATTGAAACGCAATCCCGTCACTGTAGCTCTCAGTACTGAGCTGATGGGAATGCTCGGTGATGATGCCAAGAAATTTGTGCCACCGGTCATTGCTAGGATCGCATCGAAGTCCGCGAACGGTCAACAATATGAGACCTGGAAGATAATTGCAGCTACTCGTCTTCTAGAAGCGGTCGGCGAAGTCGGTTCGGTCCGTTCTCAGGTCAGATCGATGTTAGAAGGGGCTCGAGAGATTGCAGTTAACGAGAATCAGGACCTCGATAGACGGATCGCCGCAGTGCAATTGATTGAGCGAGCTGCTCCTAAGCCTGACGAGGACGTGGACCGTCTCACTCCTCTCTTGAAATTGACGACTCCGGTCGAATTGCAAGTGGCTGTGGCCAAGTCCCTTCTCCGACATGAAGAGACTGGCGCTGCGAGCCGTATTTTGTCTAGTTGGTCAGATCATGGGCCAGCGCTTCGCAGCGCTATCATTGATTCTCTCTTGGCTCGCTCGAATTTAACTACCACATTATTGGATTCGATTGCCGAGAACAGCGAATTGGCCACCTCCATCGACGTGAGTCGCAGACAATTGCTACTGCAGCACGAAAATGAATCAATTCGCAAGAAGGCAACGGATTTACTCGGTGGTGCCACGAGACCAGACCGGGCCGCTGTCATGAAGGAATATAATGCTTCACTATCGAAGAAAGGTGACCGAGATAAGGGACGTGCCGTCTTTGCTAAGGTCTGCGCAGTCTGTCATAGGCTGGATGGCGTTGGTAAGGTCGTTGGTCCGAACCTGGCAGGTCTCAATAACCGTGCACCGGCCACTTACCTCACCGCTATCCTTGATCCGAACCGTGCAGTCGAGGCTAAGTGGATGATGTTCGTTGCCAAGACCAAAGATGGTCTCACGTTAGCCGGATCAGTGGCTGAAGAGACGAGTTCGGCGATCACGCTGATCGGAGCTGATGGAGTCCGTACTAGTGTCCCGCGCAGCGAGCTGGAATCGCTCAAATCGACTGGGCGATCGCTAATGCCAGAGGGCCTTGAAGCAGCGATTAGTACTGAGGAGATGACGGATCTACTCACTTATATCAGGTCAACTGGCCGGCCACTTACTCAGGCCGTCGTCAAGGGCAATACGATCGAGCACCTAGGCACTGATCATGATGGGTTTTATTCGATCAGTTTTGATCCTGTCCCAGGTGCGACCGGAATCGAATTGGAGTGGGTCAATGAGAGTGGCTTCAAGCACTGGACAGTCCGCGAAATTGAAGCTTACGCAAACTTTGAGACTAGAATCGACATTGTTGCCGGGAACATCGTCCCCGGGCCAGTGCGTACCTCGAACAATGTGTTTGCTAATGCCTTTGACGGTGACATTGAAACGTTCACCTACACGACGGAGTCGGGCACGACAAGGGTACCACAAAGGACATTGCTTAACCTTGAGCCCGGATCCCACGCGCTTGATAGGATCCGCATCAACGATGTGGCCGGCAACGGCACCAATGGTCGGATGAAGCAGATCACTGTGCGGGTCACTACCGACGCTGGTGCTCTGACGGATCGCAAGTACGTTGATGTCGCTAATTTATCAGTCCAGATCTTCGGTGAAGTTGACAATCAGGTCTCAGCTAAGGACAAGGAGCCTGAGCCGTCTGGACCATTCGGTGGTAAACCGCAGAGAGTTCCAGGGAAAGTTGAGATGGAACACTATGACGAAGGAGCTCCAGGAACCGCATACAAGGATAATGATGCGAAGAATCAGGGTGCTGACTACCGCAAGAAGACCCAAGTCGATATAGAAAAACGCGGTGACGCCTCTAACGGGCACGGTATCGGCTGGACTAACGCGGGGGAGTGGCTGAATTACACGGTCGATGTGGCGGAGTCCGGTACTTATGACATTAAGATTCCGGTCGCTTCGCAGAATCAGGGCGGACTGTTCCATTTGGAGATTGGAGGAAAGGACCTGACTGGTCAGATCCGTGTACCGGACACTGGTGGCTGGAAGAAGATGAAAACGATCACCCACGAAGGGGTTAAACTAGAGAAGGGTGTTCACGTTCTGAAATTTGTCATGGATGAGAACGGTGAGAGCGGATTCGTCGGAGACATTGATTGCCTGATTTTCAGTCGAGCGGAGTAACTTGTCTTTTTCTTGTAGTGGTCTGATAGTGGATGCAATGAGAATTCTGAGGGTCATCACCTTATTGTTTGTTTTTATGGGCATTGGTGCGGCTACGCCAACGGCTCAGGGCCAGGCAAGAAAATCATCTAAAGGAGGGAACCGGATTGTTAAAATGGAGATGAGGTACACGATTAATGCTCCAGGTAAAACGAGTCGAGTCAGATTCTTATTACTTGTCCCATCTGATCTTCCTTACCGTCAGCGAATCATCAATAAGAAATGGATACTGCCACCCACGAAGACCCATCAGAGGGAAGGAGGGACAGAAGCTGAATGGATTATTAATAAGCCGAAGCCCAAAACTGAGCTCGGATGCGTACTCACTATTGAGCTTTCCCCTTATGATTTTTCACAACGATTTAAAGATAAGAAGGCAGGACCCGAAGGGATGGAGCCTTATCTCAAGGAAGAGAAATTCTTAGAAAAAAGTTCTCCATCCATCATTAGCTTGGCCAAGGTGTCAGCGCCGAAGAGAGAATCGGGTGAGCGCTTATTGCAGTCACTTTTCAGTGGAACCTTGGAGAATCTTAAGACGCACGGATTCGTTAATGAGGCTCGAGGAGCTGACCTTGCTCTTGAGTTGGGAGGGGGTGATTGCACTGATTTTACTGATGTTCTAGTCACATTGTGTCGTGTGAGGGGTCTCCCCGCGCGTCATATCAGAGGGGTCATAGCTGCCCCTTTTTCTAGATCTGATACCCCGAAACATTCATGGGCAGAAGTTTACATTCCAAAAAATGGTTGGATTAGACTGGATCCCTACCTAACGGAATTGGGACGTGCAGACTATAAGAAGCTCAAGAATAATTATATTACTTTCAGTTATGATCGTAATGATGAGGTAGGAAATTATTGGAGGTTCTGGTCCTGGGGCGCTTCGATCAGCGTGACTGAGCGACTCGACTGTGGGCATGGTGTCTTCACAGAGACAGTAGGTGGGAGTCCGAAAAAATAAGAAAAGGGATTTTACCTTTTTTAGTTTCTGATGGCTCTGAAGAAATAATTTGAATCACCAAGATCAAAGGACCTTTCGACCATTTGTCCGTTCCCTTGGACACTTGATTCGATCGAGCGCCAGGCACTCAGGTCAGATGAACTTTGAATCGTGTAAGTCTTTGTTCGCTCAGTAGAGAACACTATTTTTATTTTGTCGGCCTTGCCCGAGGGCAGGCGCACGATGCTAGTTGAAATTGTAAACGGTACTGGCTTATCTAATATGGCACCAGTCAGGTCAGCTCCGATTGCGCCGATGAGGTTAGTTCCACTGATCAGGGCACCGTTAAGGTTCGCGCCTGTGAGGTTTGCTCCCGAAAGGTTCGCGTTCGTGAGGTTTGCTCCCGAAAGGTTAGCATTCGTGAGGTTCGCTCCCGCTAAGTTGGAGTCCGTCAGATTGGAATCGCTCAGGTTGGCCCTTGTGAGGCTAGTGGAAGTCAAGTTTTCCGGAACACTGGCCTGACCATCAATGTCTGCTCCCCATAAGACTATGGTTCCGTCACTCTTAATTGCGCCGCTATGATAGTACATTCCAGTAATCGCAACGGCGTCCCTGAGTCCTGCCGGGACCGTCGTCTCCCCGTACTGATTGCTGCCTCCCCAACAAACGACTGTCCCGTCACTCTTAAGTGCCATGGAATAGAAATCAGCTGCATTAATGGCAATGACGTTATTGAGTCCTGCCGGAACATTGCATTGGCCTTGTAGATTATCGCCCCATGCTGCGACCGTGCCATTTTCTTTTAAGACAAGGGTATGCTGATAGCCTGCCTCGGCCGCGATGAGCTTCCCGAGGCCCAGAGGTACGAGCGATTCTCCGTACTCATTACTTCCCCAACTCACGATTGATCCGTTTTCCCGCAAAGCGACAGTATGGTAACCTCCGGCCGAGACAGTGATCACGTCTCTGAGCGTTGCTGGCACACTACTCTCACCGTAAACGTTCCTTCCCCATGCCACGACAGTTCCTCCTTGCCTAAGAGCAACTGTCCTCCCGTGCCCAGCATCAATGGCAATGACGTTAGTGAGTCCGGCAGGGGACATGCTCTGTCCGTATTCATTATTGCCCCAACCGACGATCGATCCATTTTCCAGTAAAGCGAGTGAGTGAAAGTCACCAGCCGATACGGCTTTAACGTTAGTCAGGCCTTCTGGAACGTCGCATTGTCCTTGGACGTTACTTCCCCAGGCCCGGACCGTTCCTTCTTCTTTGAGTGCGACCGTGAGGTAATCACCGATGCTCAGTGCTGTGACGGTCCCGTTGCCGAAGTCTACACCTGTCAGTTCTGAGCCACTGAGATTTGCTCCGGTAAGTTCTGCGCCTCTGAGGTTAGCTGGGCTAATTCCTGGCATCGGATCGCCTTGCCCATAATCATTGCTTCCCCAAGTAACGATGGTCCCGTTTTCCTTTAACGCTGCATTATGGCCAGTCCCTGAAACGATACCAGTCACGTTACTGAGGCCTGCCGGAACATCGGTTTGGCCATAAATGTTCCTTCCCCAGGCCACGACGGTCCCATTACCCTTCAAGGCCATACTGTGAAAGCCTCCAGCAGAAATAGCCACGACATTATTGAGGCCTGCCGGAACATCAGTTTCCCCGTACTTGTTACTTCCCCATGCCACGACAGTACCGTCCTCTTTGAGGGCAAGAGAATGATAATAGGCTGCAGCGACTTGAGTGACGTTCTCTAGTCCTTCAGGGACATTGGACTGTCTCGAGTCATTTCTTCCCCATGCCGAGACGGTCTTGTCCTTTTGGAGTGCTATGCAATGTTCGCGACCAGCTACGATTTGAATCACTTCTGATAAGGCTTCGGGTGGGGAAATTTGTCCATAGTTATTTCTTCCCCATAGCACGATCGTGCCGTCCTCTTTGAGGGCCGCGCTGTAGCCATGACCAGCGCTCACTGAAGTCACTGACCCGAGTCCTTCGGGAACGTCTCTCTGCCCATAATTGTTTCTTCCCCATGCGACGACTGAACCGTCTTCCATTGAAGCTAATGAGTGATAGTAGCCACCTGAAACAGACGCTGCCTTTTCAATGTTCTTTGGGACAGTGGATTGATTATAATCGTCCCATCCTTTGGCAACGATCGATCCGTCTTCCCTAATCGCTAATGTGTGGTAGTAACCGGCAGCCAGGAACTGGGGGGTCGAAGCTTTGAGGTTCACGTTCGGTCCTATTTGATAACCGTTTACGGTTCCGGTCCCGTTAGGGCCTAACTGTGCAGGTGAATTGTATTGGAGTATTACCAATGCGCTCAGAGTGATCAGTGATTTGTTTCTCATGGAGTCTTTAATTAAAGTAATGATAGGGTTTCCCACATAAAATCGTCCATTATAAAAGCTAACTTAGATTGTAATCGCCTTTTCCTCTGTATTGGGCGAAGTTGATAAGTGATAGGAGGTAAAATTTCGCTGTGAAATTCATTATTAGGCTACTTGTTTTTCTCGTTACCATTATTCTTGGTTACGAGGTAATTCATCTTATTTGGCTCCGCGACATGGACGGATGGGCTGTCCTGTCTTGGATCGAGGAGGTCAATGAGAATGGTCCATCCTCCAAGGCCGAACCTGAACAAGTTGGAGCATTTTCCCAAGT
>PVBE011393535.1_pt1 | contig 10527 bp, 7 predicted proteins | sample 1631181 | NCBI WGS metagenome assembly PVBE01 (sample SAMN08397723, study PRJNA350692) | Marine metagenome, whole genome shotgun sequencing project. | isolation source: water | place: Pacific Ocean | collected 2012-04 | reverse complement strand
CTTGGCCATGGGCTCGAGGACGTGGGCACCCTGCGCTCGGGTCATGTTAAACGCCATCGCTCGTTCGTCAAACCTGTGGGCGATGGCTTGAGCCTTTTTATAGGATAGATACACTTCGGCGATGTCGCCGACCGTGATCCGGCTGACCCGGCCGCTACCGAGGTCAACCTCTGAGCGCAGCACGATGTCGCGGACCTGCTGTGGTGTGTTCAAATCGCCTTCGGTGCGCACCACATAGCTGCGTTTACCTTCGTCGACATTGCCGCCGGAAATCGAGGCGTTTGCTGCACGGACGCGGGTTACCACATTGGGCACTGTTAGGCGGTACTGGGCTAGCCGGTCGGCGTCGACGACGATGCGCATCTCGCGTTCGGTTTCGCCAAAAATATTTACCCCCGAAATACCTTCGATGCGCTCGATGCGTTCCTGCACGACATCTTCAAGAAAATCACCATAGGTGAGCAAATCGCGCTCGTTGCCGGGTTCGCGGGTTAGCATGAACCAGGCAATGGCGTTATCTTCGGTGCCTGAGGTCTTGAGGATCGGCTCGTCGGCTTCCAGTGGATAGCCGGTGACGCGGTCGAGGCGGTTGGCAACCAGCAGCAGCGCTCGGTCCATATTTTGGCTGGCACCGAATTCGAGAGTGACTTCGGCTCGTCCCGTACGGCTGCGGCTCTCCATCGTGCGCACGCCTTCCAGGCCCTTCAACACATCTTCCTGGCGGTTGACAATTTCGCGCTCGACTTCAGCCGGGGCCGCGCCGGGCCAAAACGTTTGCACGATGATGACCGGTTGGCGCACATCGGGCGCCATCTGAATGGGAATGCGCTGTAGGGCCACATAGCCGAACAGCAAAATCATAAAGACAACCGCGATTACCGCAATCGGGCGAAGGATCGACAGCGAGATCAGGTTCATCTCGGATCAGCCTCCGCCACGCCTGCCGCTTGTCGGCTTTGCAGCGCCGCCGCTGATGCGCAGACGCTGGCCGGGCCGCAGACTTTCGTTGCCGCGCACAACAGCGCGGTCGCCAGCTTTCAAGCCCGAGGTGACGACAAATCGGTTGCCGACTGATTCGCCGAGTATAACCGGCCGCGGTTGGCCATTACCGCCGCGTACGACGAACACAATATTTCTGCCACCGCGCTGCACGATGGCGTCCTTCAAGACCGTCGTTACGGTCTGCGAAGCGCCTATGGGAACGTGCACCGTGACGCTTTGGTTGGTCGCTAACGGTTTTTTCAAGCCGTCGAAATTGGGCACAAACCGCACCGGGCGTGTCCGGGTGCGCGGATTTTCATCTGGAATAACCGCCCGCACGAGGGCTTTATGTTCGCTACGGTCATCGAGGGTTAACCGGATCGAGATACCGGGTTTGAGGCCGCCCAAGCGGTTGCCGGGAATGTCGGCCTCAACCTCGATATCGAGGTCGTTGATCAAGGTCACCACTGGGCTGCCAATGTTCAGATAGGCACCAACTTCGGTGTGTTTGGCGCTGACAACGCCGGGATAGGGCGCGCGCACCTCGCCGTCCTTAAGGTCGATGTTGGCGCGCTTGAGTTGCGCTTCCGCTTGCGAAAGCTGGGCCTTGGTTTTCGCGACCTCGCCCCACTGCTTGGCGACGTCCTGGATTGCGTCCTGGTGGCGCGCTTGCGAAAACGCCGCCGACTTGCTGATGCCTTCCAGCCGTTTTAGCTCGAGCGAACGTTTTTCCAAGTCGGCGCGAACGCTCGCCAGCTTGGCGCTCTGTTGTTTGACTAGGGCCTGGTAGCGGTCGCGTTCTAGGTTCAGACGTTCGCGGTCCAGTACCGCTAGCACCGCGCCGCGCTTAACGCGGTCACCCACATCGACGCGCATCTCGTTGACCGCGCCGCCGATGCGCGCGGCAATGGGTCCGAATTCGCTGGCGACGATACGGCCCAACACCGGGACTGTTTGCGATAACGGTTCCTCGATAACCGTGTCGACCACAACGTTTGCCGGCTGGCCGCCATCGCTGCCCTTTTTGCTACCGCCCTGGAAGAAGTCGAACAATTCGTCGCCGTCGAGCGAACCGTTCTTGTCCTTGTCGATAGTATCGAAATTGGCGATCAATGGGCCGCCTGCTTCGGTGCGTTCGATGGTGCCGTTTTTATTGGCGTCGAAATTCTGGGCAATGGGCCCCAGCGGCCGTTTTTCCTGTGCGACAACGGAGACGGGCAGGCCAGTCAAAAGGCCAGCCGCGATCAAGACCACAGCGCTCCGGGTCAGCCCAATTTCGTATTTCAACAAAAATTTCACTACAGGTCTCCGATTTCGTACCGTCGCAGCACCGGAGATTAGCCCGACGCCCTACGTCCAGACGCGAGGGTGTGTAGACAACCCCTCCGAAGGCCGCCTGTCAACGATGATGGGGTAATCAACCCCCCTTTAAGTGCTCACAATTTCGCCGTTGTTAACTAGTCACGAAGCCGCCATTGTCACGTTTTTGCTAGAGGAAGCTCGAATGACCACATGCCTGTTTACCCATCCAGCGTGCATCGAGCATGATCCCTCGCCCAGCCACCCCGAATCACCGGAACGACTGCGCCGCATACTGCAGGTGCTCGACGGACCAGAATTTGAGGCCTTGATGCGGCGCGCGGCGCCCCAGGCGACGACGGCACAAATCGCGACCATGCACCCCAAAAGCCAGATAAACCGAATCTTTGCAAAGATTCCCCGGTCGGGATACGCGCAGATCGATACTGACACCATCGCCTCGCCGGGCTCCGGCGAGGGGGCATTACGCGCTGCCGGCGCGTTGGTGGCCGCGGTTGACGCGGTGATGGCGGGAGAGGTGGATAATGCCTTTTGCGCCGTGCGCCCACCTGGCCATCATGCTGAAGCCGAGCAATCCATGGGCTTTTGCCTGTTCAACAACGTGGCCATCGGCGCGGCCCATGCCCGCAACGCCCACGGTCTGGGCCGGGTGGCGGTGATGGATTTCGACGTCCACCACGGTAACGGCACCCAGGCGATGTTCTGGAATGAGCCGGATATGCTGTATGCCTCAACCCATCAATCGCCGCTCTATCCCGGCACCGGATCAGCCACCGAGTGCGGCGCCAGCGGCAATATCACCAACGCGCCGTTGCCGCCGGGGGCTGGATCGGAGGCTTTTCGAGAGGCTATGAGCGCTGTTGTTTTACCAGCGATCCGCCAGTTCGTGCCTGAATTCCTGTTCATTTCCGCCGGGTTCGACGCCCATCTGTGCGACCCTTTGGCGCAATTGCAGTTCACCACTGACGATTATCGCTGGGCCACCGAGAAGCTGTGCGAGATCGCCGACAGCTGTTGCAAGGGCCGCGTGGTGTCGACCCTGGAAGGCGGGTACGACCTGACCGCGCTGGGCGACTCCGTAGCCGTGCACGTGCAGGCCCTGACAGCTCGATCTGGCGGTTGACGTTGTACCGCGCGCGGATACACTCCGCCGTGACCAAAGGAGGGCCGTCATGGCCAGCAAAAAGGACAGCGCCGAGATCCCGGCCGATATTGCCAAACTATCGTTCGAGCAAGCGCTCGAGCAGCTTGAGGATATTGTGCGCCAGTTGGAAGGTGGCGAAGGCGCGCTGGAACAGGCGCTGGAAGCCTATGAGTGCGGTGCGCAGCTGAAACGCCACTGCGAAGCCAAGCTGAAACAGGCGCAAGCGCGCGTCGAAAAGATATCTCTGGCGGCCGATGGCACGCCGCAGGCCGATCCGGCAGAGGTCGATTGACCGGCTCTCCACAACTTACTGAAGCGCTCGGCACGGCTACCGCCACCGTTGAAGAAACCTTGACGGCGCTGTTGACGCCGCGGAACCCGGCGGCTCCCCGGCTATGGAAGGCGATGCGTTACGCGGTTCTGTCAGGCGGTAAACGCCTGCGGCCTTTTTTTGTCCTACGGTCGGCGAGCATGTGCGGTGTGTCAGGCGAACCGGCACTGCGGGCGGCAGCGGCGATCGAAATGATCCACGCCTATTCGCTGGCGCATGACGATCTGCCGGCGATGGACGATGACGATTTGCGCCGCGGCCAGCCGACGGTGCATCGCCAGTTCGACGAGGCGACGGCGATCCTCGCCGGCGACGCGTTGCAGACCTTGGCCTTCGAAGTGCTGTCCGATTTGGCGACCCATCCATTGGCTAATGTGCGTTCTGAACTTATCGGCGCTTTGACCCAGGCAGCTGGTGCCGCCGGCATGGCCGGTGGCCAAATGCTCGATCTGAATGCCGCTGACACGGACTGGAACGCATCGGCGGTCCAACAGCTCCAGTCGCTGAAAACCGCCGCTCTGTTCGCCTGTGCCTGCGAAATGGGGGCGATTCTTGGCGAGGCACCGGTCGAACAACGCGCCGCGCTACGGGTGTTTGGGCTCAATTTCGGCCTCGCCTTTCAAATCACTGACGACTTGTTGGACGCCACCGGTGACGCCGCCAGGGCCGGTAAAGCGGTGGGCAAGGACGCCGCCCAGGGCAAGGCGACCTTGGTCGAGCTTGAGGGCGTCGAGGGTGCCCGCGCCGCCGCTGCACGTTTTTGCCATAATGCTGTGGATTCACTTGATTTATATGGTGAGAAAGCGGACTTATTACGCGAAGTAGCGTGCAGCGTTACGGACCGGTGCAGTTAAGGGTAGCGACCCCATATAGTTGCAGGGGAAAGACTGTTGAGCGACCACTCCAAGACACCGTTGTTGGACCGTGTGAACGTGCCCGCCGACCTGCGGGACTTTGCGGTTGACCAGTTGAAGCAGTTGGCCGATGAGTTGCGCCAGGAGACCATCGACACGGTTTCGATCACCGGCGGTCATCTGGGTGCTGGTCTTGGCGTGGTCGAGCTTACGGTGGCGCTGCACCATGTGTTCGATACCCCCAGGGATCGCTTGATATGGGACGTTAGCCATCAGGCTTATCCCCATAAAATATTGACAGGCCGCCGCGACCGTATCCGAACGCTGCGCCAGGGCGGCGGCCTGTCGGGTTTCACCCGCCGGGTCGAGAGCGAGTTCGACCCATTTGGCGCGGCCCATAGCTCGACTTCCATATCCGCTGGGTTGGGCATGGCAGTGGCGCGCGATCTGTCGGGCGGCGCCAAAAACGTCATCGCCGTTATCGGTGACGGTGCCATGAGCGCCGGCATGGCCTATGAAGCGATGAATAATGCCGGGTCCATGGACAGCCGGATCGTTGTCGTCCTGAACGACAACGATATGTCGATCGCGCCGGCGGTCGGTGCCATGAGCGCCTATCTATCACGCCTGATCTCGTCGAAGGGCTACCGCTCGTTGCGCCGGGTCGCCAAGGAAATGGCGCACCATTTCCCCAAAAGCCTCGAGCAGGCGGCGCGCCGGGCGGAGGAGTACGCCCGCGGCTTCGTCACCGGTGGTACGTTGTTCGAAGAGATGGGCTTCTATTACATTGGCCCGATCGACGGCCACAACATCGACCATTTACTGCCGATCCTGCGCAACGTGCGCGACAGCAGGCAGACGGGGCCGGTGTTGGTCCATGTGGTCACGCAAAAGGGCAAGGGCTTCGAGTCCGACCGCGGCGCTGGCGAGAAATACCACAGCATCGGCAAATTTGATCTGGTCACCGGCGCCCAAGCCCAATCGAAGCTGACGGCACCGAGCTACACGAATGTGTTCGCCGACAGCTTGATCGCCGAAGCGGAGAAGGACGGCCGCGTCGTCGCCATCACCGCCGCGATGCCCTCGGGTACCGGTCTCGATAAGTTTAGTCAACGGTTTCCCGGGCGCTGCTTCGATGTCGGTATCGCCGAGCAGCATGCGGTCACATTTGCCGCCGGCATGGCGTCCGAGGGATACCGGCCGTTCGTGACGATCTACTCGACCTTCCTGCAGCGGGCCTATGATCAGATCGTCCATGACGTCGCCATTCAGAAACTGCCGGTGCGCTTTGCCATCGACCGCGCCGGTCTGGTCGGCGCCGACGGCGCGACCCATCATGGCTCGTTTGACATTACCTATCTGGCCTGCCTGCCGGACTTCGTTTTGATGGCTGCCGCCGATGAGGCGGAACTGGTGCATATGGTGGCGACCGCTGCCTCCATCGACGATCGGCCGTCGGCTTTCCGCTATCCGCGCGGCGAAGGCGAAGGTGTGGATTTGCCAGTTGAGGGCGTGGCGTTGGACATTGGCAGGGGCCGGGTACTCCGCAAGGGTACCACAGTAGCGTTACTCTCCTATGGCGGACGCCTAGGCGAATGTCTGAAAGCCGCCGAAGAACTTGCGGCGCACGGCCTGTTGACGACGGTTGCAGATGCCCGTTTTGCCAAACCGCTGGATGAGGATCTGGTGCACCGCTTGGCGTGTGAGCACGAAGTATTGATCACGATCGAAGAAGGCTCTATCGGTGGTTTCGCTACCCAGGTGATGACTAGTCTGGCGCGCTGCAGCTTACTCGATAGCGGCCTAAAATTTCGGCCGATGACCATTCCCGACCGCTTCATCGACCACGACACGCCGGCCAATCAATATGCGCAAGTTGGCCTGTCGGCGCCCGATATCGCTGCCACCGCCTTGTGTGCGCTGGGCCGTGAGGACGAGGTTTTGCCGGCGCGGGCGTGAACCCAGCCGTGCGATATAGGGATGCTTCGATTGTGAGTGGACAAAATCTGATTCTGGTTCCGGGCCTAATTTGCGACGACGAGGTTTGGGCCTACGCGCAGGGACATCTGTCGGAAGTCACCAACTGTTGGACAGTACCCGCCGATGAGGCCGATACCATGCAAGGCTTGGCGCAAGCCGTTCTCGAGAACGCGCCGGAAACGTTCGCCATCGCGGGCTTTTCCATGGGCGGCTACGTTGCGATGGAGGTTCTACGGCAGGCGCCTGGCCGCGTTACCCGTATCGCCCTGCTGGATACCTCGTCGCGCGGCGACACGCCGGAGAAAGCTGCCGGCCGCCATGCGGCGATCGCCGATTGCGAAGAGGGCCGCTTCGAGGACCTGCTCGCACGCTTTGTGCCGTTATTACTGCATCCCGATCGCATGGCGGAGCCGCTGGCCGAAAAGGTCCGCGCTATGGGTAACCGGGTGGGTCCCAAACTTTTCGCCCGGCGTCATCGGGCCATGCTAATGCGCAGTGATGGTCGCGAGTTGCTAGCGGGTTGCGGCATCCCGGTGCGGGCCATCTGTGGCCGGTCGGATGCACTGACCTCGGTCGAGGAGCATGAGGAAATAGCAGATCTAGCGCCGCGCGGACGGTTGTCGATAATCGAGGATTGCGGGCACATGCCGCCTCTGGAAAGACCCCAGGCCGTAACGGCGCTATTGCGCGATTGGCTGCTTTACGACTGAATAGTCGCCAATAAAAAAATGTCGAGGGGATAAGGGGGAGGAACTGTTAATGTCCCATCGTTTAGCGGTCGATATTGGCGGTACCTTCGTTGATGCCATCGTCTTCGATACCGAAACGGGCGCGCTGCGCCTCGAAAAGGAGTTCAACACGCCCGACGACGCTTCGCGGGGCGTAATGAACGCTATTGATCGGCTCGATGTGAGCCTCGACGAGGCCGAGACCTTCGTGCACGGTACTACGCTGGGCCTCAATACGGTTCTCGAACGCAAGGGTGCTCCAACCGGCATCATCACCAACGAAGGCTTTGAGGATATCTTCGAGATCGGCCGCTACGACCGGCCGCGCGAGAAGATGTACATGCTGGCCTATGACGACCCGCCCGTGCTGGTCCGCAAGCGCTACCGGCTCGGCGTGCCGGGCCGTCTAAGTGCTCAGGGCGATGAGTTAGTTCCCCTTGACGAAGACGCCGTGCGCGCCGCGGCGAAGCAGCTTATTGAAGCGCAGGGCCGTACGTCGATCGTGGTGTGTTATCTGCACGCCTATCGCAACCCGGTACACGAGCAGCGCACCAGAGCGATTATCGAGGAGATGTATCCCAGCGTGCCGGTATCGGCGTCGTCCGACATCGTGCGCGAGTATCGCGAGTACGAGCGCACCAGTACGACCGTCGTTAACGCCTACGTGAAACCAATTTTCGGTACCTACATTTCTGGGCTGGAGAAAAACCTGGCGGGCGCCGGTTTCGACGGTGCCTTCTACGTCACCCGGTCGGGTGGCGGCGCGTTGCGCGCCCACGATTCTGCCGATGTACCAGTGCATACAATTTTTTCCGGCCCCGCTGGTGGCCTGATTGGCACGGTCGCCTTGTCAGAATTGACCGGCCGGCCCGACTTGATTGCCGTCGATATGGGCGGTACGTCAACCGACGCCTGCGTCGTTCACGGCGGCACGCCGACGCTGCGCTACGAGGTGGCGCTGGAACGCTTGCCACTGATGATCCCGACCTACGATATCAACACCATCGGCGCTGGTGGCGGCTCCATCGCCCGTGCCGAGGACGGCCTGCTACGAGTTGGTCCGCAGTCTGCCGGCGCATCGCCGGGGCCCGTTTGTTACGGGCGAAGCGGCATCGAGCCGACCTTTACCGATGCGGCGCTGACCATGGGCTATCTCGATCCGGTGCAATTCCTCGGTGGCGAGATGATCCTGGCGGCCGATGCTGCCGAAGTGGCGGTGCGCGACAAGGTCGCCGATCCGCTGGGGCTAGACGTCATATCTGCATGCCGCGGTATCTTCGAAGTATTGCTGGCTAAGACCGTCAGCGCAGTGCGCGAAATTACCGTGCAAGAGGGCCTCGATCCACGCGAATTCGCTATGCTGGCGTTCGGCGGCGCCGGGCCGATGTTCGTACCCTTGGTCGGCCGCGAGCTCGGCGTCAAGGAGGTGATCGTGCCGCAGGCACCCTCGGTATTTTCCGCCTGGGGCATGCTGATGACCGATATCGTCGAGGAATACAGCCAGACGATTCTAACCCTGCTCGACGATCTCAACATGGCGAGTCTGGCCGATGCCACCGGACAATTAGAGAGCCAAGCCGAAGGCGGGCTGGCTGATGGCGGCTTTGCGCCCGAGGCCCGGCTGATCGAGCGCTCGGCGGAGATGCGCTATTTTGGCCAGGAGCATAGCCTCGAAGTGTCGATCGACGGCGTTGCTTCTCTCGATGAAGTGCGAGCCCGCTTCGATGAAGCCCATACCCGCCGTTATGGCCACCAGATGGGCGATCCGGTGCAGTTGGTAAATATCCGCGTGCGCGGCATCGGCCGCGAGACCAAGCCCGAGTTGCCCGAGATCGCCCAGCGCGACGGGGTTGGGCCGGATCCCACCGGTACGCGGCAGGCTTACTGCTTTGCTGCTGGCGGGAGCGCGCCGTTCGCGGTCTATAGGCGGGATGATCTTCGCGCCGGAGATGTGATTGCCGGGCCGGCAATCGTCGAAGAGGCGACGACAACCATCATCTTTTTCTCCGATCAGTCAGCCAACGTCGATAAATTCGGTCAACTCGTGATCAGTCAGGAGGCATCGTCATGAGCCCGTGTAATGTGTATCCCCGTGCACCGGAAGGCGCCGCCGGTGGCCTGCGCGGTGATGGTTCCGCGGTCGATGCCGCGACTGTCGAGGTGATCCGCCATTATCTGGTATCGGCGGCAAGCGAGATGGAGCGCACGCTGGTGCGCACGGCCTATTCGACAATCATCTACGAGATCAACGATTTTGGCTTGTCGATCTTCGACCGCAATCTCAACCTACTGGCCGATTCCACCGGCTTGCCGGTGTTCCTCGGTGCCAACGAGTACGCCGTCAAAAAGACCTTCGAGCTGGGCTGTTTTGATGATTTAGGCCCGGGCGATGTGGTGATGATGAATGTTTCCTACATTACTGGCGCCCACACTAACGACGGCATTCTGGTGCGCGGCGCGTTTCACGACGGCACGCTTGTCGCCTACACTTGCGTGCGTGCGCACTGGACCGACATCGGCGGCAAAGACCCCGGCTACATCCTTGATTCGACATCGATCCACCAGGAAGGTCTGATGATCCCCGGGATCAAAATCTTCGAGGCGGGCGAACCAAACGAGGCGGTCTTACAGATCATGCGCGCCAACTCGCGCGCACCGGTCACCATCATGGGCGACATGAACGCCGAGGTGGCGTCCTTACGCGTCGGCTGCCAGCGAGTCGAGGAGCTCTATGCTAAATACGGTGAGGCGACGGTTGAGGGGGCAATCGAACGCTTTCTCGATGTCGGCGAGGAGCAGACCCGCGCCGCGCTAAAGGAGCTGCCAAAAGGCACTTGGGAAGCCGAAAACTGGATGGATAATGACGGCGTCGAGCTCGACAGGCTGGTGCGGGTCCATGTCGCTGTTACCATCGACGACGAGGGCATCGCCATGGATTTCTCGGGCTCCGACGCCGCCGTGCGTGGGCCAATCAATCTCGCCATCGGCATGACCCACGCAACCTGCCGCATCGTCTTCAAGTCGCTGACCACGCCGAACGAGCCAACCAATGGAGGCCAGTTCCGCCCGCTGCGGGTGATCGCGCCCGAGGGCAATCTGTTCCATGCGGTCTATCCCTCTCCGGTGTTTACTATCTGGGCCAGCGTGGTGGCGATGGAGACGATCTACAAGGCGTTGGCTGAGGCGATG
>PVBE010099629.1_pt1 | contig 10527 bp, 8 predicted proteins | sample 1631181 | NCBI WGS metagenome assembly PVBE01 (sample SAMN08397723, study PRJNA350692) | Marine metagenome, whole genome shotgun sequencing project. | isolation source: water | place: Pacific Ocean | collected 2012-04 | reverse complement strand
CCAGATCGCTGCAGCCAGCTGCACCGGAATCGGGGAGGACATCGTGGACGGAGCACTCGCAGTCCGCCTGGTCCAGGCCATCGAGCTGGGTGCGGACCTCCCGGGTGCTGCTGCCACATTGCAGGAGCGCATGGCCGCACACAGCTGGCGGGCTGGCATCATCGCCCTGGATCACACCGGTGCGTGGGCTGTTCCCTACACCACCCAGCGGCTGTACTGGCACACGGTGGATGCAGGCACCCACCACAGCTTCCACAGCACAAAGGACTGACTCAGTGCCCCGGCTCGTCATCTCCGCAGCCGAAGCCTCCGGCGACCGCTTGGCTGCAGAGCTGGTGGCAGCACTACCCAATCGGGAGAGCTGGGAGCTCCGGGGCGTTGCCGGGCCGCACATGCGCGCAGCCGGCGTCGAGTCCCTGGCTCGCACAGAGGACCTCAGCGTCATGGGGGCCGCAGAGGTCCTCGGACACCTCGGTGCCATCCGCAGCGCGCAGGCTGCCATCGAGGCCGCCATGGACGAGGGGGCAGACGGAATCGTGCTCATCGACGCACCGGATCTGCACCTGCCCCTTGGACGGGCCGCAAAGGCCCGCGGTATCCCTGTCATTGGCTATGTCAGCCCCCAGGTGTGGGCATGGCGCCCGGGCCGCACCCGGGAGATCGCGAATACGCTCGACTGCCTGCTCTGCCTCTTTGAGTTCGAGCCCGCGCTCTACCCGGACCTCGATGTCTCCTGGGTGGGACACCCCGTGGTGGACCGCATGCCCCCGAGGGGGGAGGTGGACCCCGACCTCTACGCGCTTCTGCCCGGCTCCCGGGAGCAGGAACTCAGCCGAATGCGGCCCGTGTTCCTGGAAGTGGCCGAGCGGATTCGAGAGGTACAGCCTGACGCTCGATTTCTGCTGATCGGGCCGCCACCCGAGGAGATTCCCCCGGAGTGGATCATACCCACGCCGGACATCGCGGATGCCGCCTGCGCGCGCGGGGCCCTGACCAAGGCGGGTACGGTGACACTGGAGCTCGCAGTGATGGGAGTGCCACAGGTGGTGGCCCACAGGGTCCACCCCCTGACCTACAGTCTGGGCCGCTTGCTGGTGCGGGGGATACGACACATCGCCATGCCAAACATCCTCGCCGATAGGGCCTGCGTCCCCGAGTTTGTACAGCAACTCAAGCCTGCCGTGCTCGCGGACGCCGTGCTCTCCCTGCCGGAGCAGCAGCCTGTACCCCTCGAGGCGCTGGGCGAGCCCGGCGGCTCGGCACGCGCTGCCGCAGCGGTGGCGGCCGCCGTGGGGGCCACATGAAGGCGATCGTCATCCCTACCTATGACGAGGCCGGGAACATCCCGACCCTTCTCGAACGCCTTGCACCTGTGGATGCCCGGATCATCGTGGTGGATGACGGCTCTCCAGATGGCACCGCAGATCTCGCAGAGACGCTTGGCTGCACAGTGCTTCGCCGGGAGGGAAAGCAGGGCCTGGCCAGCGCCTATGTGCTCGGCATGGGACACGCGCTCGAGAGCGGCTGCGACCCCATCATCCAGATGGACGCCGATCTCTCCCACCGCCCGGAGGATGTGCCGAGGCTGCTCGAGGCCCTGGAGGGCAACGATCTCGTGCTCGGCTCCCGGTGGGTACCCGACGGCGGCACCCGAAACTGGGAAGCCAGCAGAATGGCGCTCTCCCGCTTTGGGAGTGCCTATGCGCGGATGTGGCTGGGCCTTCCCTACCGAGACCTCACCGGCGGCTTCAAGTGCTGGCGAGCGGACCTGCTCAGTCGCGTGTCCCTGCCCACCATCACCAGCGAGGGCTACGCCTTTCAGGTCGAGACCACCTGGCGTGCCCACCGACGCAGGGCCAGGATTGTCGAGATCCCCATCCTCTTCGATGACCGCCTGGACGGGCTGTCCAAGATGTCCTGGGGCATCGCAGCAGAGGCCGCCTGGGTGGTGCCTGGACTGCGCTGGCGCGACCCTGGAGGCAAAGAGTGACCCGACCCACCACTCTTAGGCGTCTGCTAGGGTGGTTCCGCCCCTACCGCGGTCGCTTTGCGCTGGCCTTGGTCCTGATGGCGGTGCAGGCAGCCATCCCCGGCACGCTCGTGATCATGATCGAGCAGGTCCTCGACCGCGTCCTGATCAACCAGGACCACCAGATGCTGGCCTGGATGCCGCTGATGGTCATCGGCCTGTACGGACTCAACGGCATGCTGACCGTGGGGCGCGGGATGCTGACCCGCACCATCGCCTGGGATGTGATCACCCGCCTGAGAGCCGCCCTGTTCGCACAGTACCTCCGGCTGGACCTCGGCTGGCACCACAGGAACCCCACCGGCGCACAGCTGGCCCGACTGACCAATGATGTCAACAACATCCAGTACGGCGTGAGCGGCATCGTGACCGCCGTGCAGCAGCCCCTGACCCTGGTGGCCCTCATCGCGGCGGCCGCATGGATGAATCCCGTGCTGACCGGTATTGCGGTCCTGGCCCTGCCGCTGGTGGCATGGCCCATCGCGCGATTCGGGGCCCGCCTGCGAGGAAGCGTGCGCAGCAGCCTGGACAACCTCGCCGCACTCACAGACAGCACCCAGCAGACACTCTCCGGCATCCAGGTGGTGCAGGCCTACGGTGCCGAGGACGTACGGACCGCTCGCTTCCACGAGGAGAACCAGACCCAGAAGCGGCTACAGCTGGCCGCCTTCATGGCCCAGCTGCTCCCCGGACCGGTCATCGAGCTCATCGCCGCAGTGGCTGTGGGAGGCGTACTGTGGGTCGGAGGCCAGCAGGTCTTCGCCGGAGAGATCGCACCTGGTGAGCTCATCGCCTTCATGGTGGCGCTCGGCCTGCTCAATGATCCGCTCAAGGGCATCGCCAAGATCAACAACCTCAGCCAGCAGGCCCTCGCCGGTGCAGAGGCGGTGTTCGCCGTACTCGACCTGGAGCCAGCGGTTCCTGATCACGGGGTGGAGACCCTGCCCGCCACGCCTCTGAACCTGCGGCTGGAGGGTGTCGACTTCGACTATGGCGCGGGGCCGGTGCTCCACAGCGTGGACCTGGAGGTACCGGCAGGCAGCGTGGTGGCACTGGTGGGAGCCTCCGGTGCGGGAAAGAGCACCATCGCCCGAATGGTGCTCCGCTTCCACGACCCGACCGGCGGGCGCATCACGCTGGGCGGAATGGATCTCAGGTCCTTGCCGCTGGCCCACCTGCGCAGCCGGATTGCCATCGTGACCCAGGAGCCCTTTCTCTTCGATGACACGGTCCGGGCCAACATCACGATGGGAACCCAGGCGGACGAGGCCGCAGTGGTGGCTGCCGCCAAGGCCGCCAACGCGCACGACTTCATCACCGCACTCCCCCAGGGCTACCAGACCCGGGTACACGAGGCTGGCATGCGCCTGAGCGGAGGCGAGCGCCAGCGACTGTGCATCGCGCGGGCGTTCCTCAGAGACGCGCCCGTCTTGATTCTCGACGAGGCCACCAGCGCCCTGGACACCGAGGCGGAGGCCCAGGTGCAAGAGGCCCTCTCCCGCCTGGTGCAGGAGCGAACGGTACTGGCCATCGCCCACAGGCTCTCCACCGTCAGAGACGCCTCAGAGATCCTGGTGATGGAGGATGGGCGCATTGTGGAGCGTGGTGCACACGGCGTGCTGATGGCCAATAGCGGCCCCTATTCTCGTCTCGTAGCGCGGCAAATCGGCGACTGATCAGGTGTGCTGAGGGCCCCGAGAGGCGCTCGTCACCGAGTCGTCACGGGATCTGAACCTGTTTCACCCCGCCGTCACACACGGGATGGCCGACCTCGGGTAAAACCGCGCCATCAACCCACCCAAACTCTGTCGCGGGAGACAACAAAATGCTCCGCAAGCACATGAACAAGACGCTGACCATCCTGACCTTGATTGCAGGTATGGGCTTCTCCAGTACCGCCATGGCGCAGGAAGATGACCTCATCGACTGGGGCGACTACGAGGGAATCGAAGACCTCGATGATGACGCCGTCGACGGCAGCTCCATCAGCGAGGCCGAGACCACCTTCAAGGGTGCCCAGATGCTCACCGGCGATGTCGATGTGACATTCGGCGAGGTCACTGTCGGCATGATGGATGACACGGACAACTTCCGGTACGCCTTCTTCTCCGGCAACACCATCTACGCAGGTGTAGAGGATCGGGACGGCAACACCATCGACATGATCGCCGAGTTCTTCTGGTTCGAGTCCTCCATCGATCGCGGCAGTGACTTCTGGGTCGCTGTGGTCAAGGCGCGCACGAGCCCGAACCTCACCGATGGCTGGCTGCTCGAGCTGCAGGACGATCCGATTCTCAGCGTGCAGGCCGAGACCATGAACGAGGACCGCAATGCGGGCTTTCGCTGGGACTGGTCGGTGCCCTTCGAGTCCTATGGCTGGGACTCCTACGGGAACATCACCCTGGAGACGGTCTACGGCATCGGCTCCGCGGCTGAGGGCTCCGCGCTCGTCGCCTACGAGCAGAAGGAGACTGAGTCCGGTGTGACCGAAGAGGTCGAGGCCAACATCCAGGCCAAGGGCTACTTCAACTCCGAGTACCGGGTCCAGACCAAGTACCAGGTCACCCTGTGGCGCTGGGAGATGTTCGTGCACGGCACGCCGCAGGACCTCAGCTGGGACCTGTACCTGGACAGCCCGGACCGGCAGGACCAGAACGCCTACCACGAGTACTTCCTCGTAATGCAGGCCGATGAGGACAAGGGCTTCTCCCTTGATCGCCTGCAGCTCTCCGGTACGGTCACCGACCCCCGCTGGTACTGGTGGGATGCCCACAGCCAGATGAGCATCGCACTGAACAACATCCAGCTTGAGCGGCCCGAGACCGCCTGGGACAACTGGGACGGCGATGACGACAACGAGGCTCCCGACCTGGACGAGGACGAAGAGGACGAGGAGATCGAAGAGCTGGACGAGGAGCAGGACTCCACGGACAACCAGGATGACCAGGACATCGAGTCCGGGACGTCCACCACGGTCAACGTGACCAACCCGTCCGCTGCGAATGGCTGCAGCACCTCCGGCACGCGCACCGGCCCCCTGGGTCTGGTCCTGGCGCTCGGCCTGGCCCTCATCGGCCGCCGTCGCACCTGAGCCAAGCGCAATAGAAGAAGGGGGGTACCGCAACGCGGTGCCCCCCTTCTTGCGTCTGGGTGAAGCTTGACCGAGCCGAGAACTCCCATCCGTCCCATTCCCGCCCCGGGCGCGCTGCCGCCTGGTGCGCCCACGACCATGTGGACCACACGGGGACAAGCCACAGGCCAGAGCCATGTGGGCGGCATGGGGCTGATCGCCTGGGTGCTGGGCAGCGCATTCTTTGTTGTCTGGAGACTGGCGGGGCTGCTGGCCTGGCCCCTGCTCCTCCTGCACCCGGGCGCCCGGCGACACATGCTGGGACTGCATGTGCCAGTGCCCGGGTGGACCTGGCTGCACGGGGCGAGTGCGGGTGAGCACACAGCTGCACGTGCCTTGAGTGAGGTGGTACCCCGTTGCTGGCGAACCTCGAGTTCTTGGCGCACCCCGGTGCTCGGTGCCTGCCCCGCGCCCCTGGACCTTCCCTTTGTTGTGGGTCGGTGGCTGGACCGTGCACGGCCCTGCCGGCTGGTGCTGGTGGAGGCCGAGCTCTGGCCGGGCTGGCTGGTCGCAGCGAGGAATCGTGGCATCCCGGTGGTGGTGGTCAATGCACGGGTGGGCCGGGGCACGTCCCGGTGGCGGGCTGTCCGCCCCCTGTGGCGCTGGCTCACAGCCGGCGTGCGCTTCATCGACCAGGCGGACACCGGCGATCTGAAGCTCTCCGCCACCGTGCGGGCAGCAAGCTTCTCGCTGGGCCGAGATGCCATCGTGGGTGCGAGCACCCGAGAGGGCGATGAGGCCCGCCTCCTGGCTGCCTGGGAACACCTCAAGGAGCCCAGGCCACTCCTGGTGATCGCACCCAGGCACAGTCAGCGATTCGACGCGGTAGCCCAGCTGCTAGAGGACTCCGGCCACCGGTGGTTCAATCGCACCAGGGGTGGGGCGGGCGATGTGATGCTGCTGGACACCCTGGGAGAGCTGGCTGGGCTCTACGCGCAGGTTCGAGCGGCATTCGTGGGCGGAACCTTCGATTCATCCATCGGCGGTCACTCCCCGGCCGAGGCCTTCGCTGCCGGCGTGCCCGTCGTGCACGGACCGGCCACAAGCGCCAACCCGGTGGCATGGACCCAGGGCATCGCCATCCGAGCGGAGACCGATGCAGACCTGGGCCGTGCGCTTCAAGCTGCGCTCTCCATGGGGGTCCGGCCCGCCCCGGTGGATGAAGCTGCGGTCCGCTGTGCCGCGATGCTCCCGCCTGGCGGCACGCCACCCCAAAGATGGGCCCGGCCCTGGCTGGCGCCGCTGGTGCCCCTGTGGGCGCTCGCATCCCGCATCCACAGAGGCCTCACTCCAGCCGGGGAGTCACACCCGGTGCCGGTGGTGGTGGTGGGCGGACTGAGCTGGGGGGGCGCTGGCCGGACACCTGCGGCCGGCTGGCTGGCGGAAAAGCTTGAGGGCGCCTTTGTGGTGAGTGCCGGCTACCGGCGTGCACGCCAGGGCCCCAGGGTGCGCATCGGCCAGGTGGATGCAGCCCCATCCCACGACCTGGGCGATGAGCTCGAGCTCCTGCGACGGCGCGGCATCGACGTGGTCTCCGCTCCGGATCGCTCGTCAGGCATCCAGGCTGCAGCACAGGCAGGTGCCTTGATGGTGGTGGTGGACGGCGGGCTGGGAAACCCCGGTCTTGCACGGGACCTCAGCGTGCTGTGCATCGATAGAGACTGGCCGCTGGGCCGAGGTCCCGTGCCCGTGGGTGACCGAAGACTCTCCCCCGCCACCGTGCATCAGGTCGATGCACTCTGGGTCCGGGGCGAGCCGGTGGACGGACTGCCGGAGCAGACCCCCACTCTCCAGGTGCGGCTGCGACCGGTGGGCTGGCTTCACAAGGGTGAGAGACTGGGACTGGATGCAGTGCAGGGTGCAGTGGACATCCGGGCCGGAATCGCCCGCCCCGAGCGATTCGTGTGCACGCTCCTCGAGCTCGGCCTGGAGATCCGCAGCCTGAAGACCGTGCGGGACCACGGTGCTCTCCACGACCTGCCGGCAGGGGCAGTGGTGACGGAGAAGGACGCAGCACGGCTGCCGCCCGGGGCGGATGTGTATGCGCTGGTGATGGAGCCTGAGGTGCAGGGAGCAGAGGCCTTCCTCGCGCAGATCGAGGCACTTTGCAAGTGATCGGGCTCATCGGCTGGCTGTGGTGGTGGGTGATCCCCATCCGCAAGCGCCTGGCGGTGGAAAACTACCGGGCTGCCTTTGCTGACCGCGACCCGCGCGAGCTCCGCCGGACAGTGGGGGAGCTGGTCATGGGCTACATCGACCTGCTCCTGGGCCGACCGGTCCAGCTCGAGCACATGGACCTGGTGCAGCAAGGCGGCATCTGCCTAGCAGGGCACGGAGGGGCCTGGGACCTCGCCTTGTGTGCAGCCGCACGCCAGGTGCCCGCTACCATCTTCGTGAAGCTGCCCACCAACCGGCTGGCAGCCTGGTGGATCACCCGGATGCGGGTCCGGTCGAATATCGAGCTACTCGAGCCAAGTGGCTCGGCCTTCTCGGCCTTCCGGGCGCTGAGGAAGGGCCGCCTGGTGGTCTTCGTGATGGACCAGCGGTTCAACGACGGCATCCGTGTGCCCTTCTTCGGGCGGGATGCGCGCACCTCGAGGGGCTTTGCGCTCATGCTCCACCGGACCCGAGCACCCCTGTTCGGAGCCTGGCAGTGGCGAGACGAGTCCGGAGAGCATCGTCTGGCCATCGAGGCCCTGGACTTCGACATCCCCGACGATGTGGAGGCCGCCATCCCCGCCCTGACCACCGCAAGCCAGGCATGGACCGAGCGAATGATCCGAACCGCCCCGCACAGCTGGCTGTGGCTGCACGACCGCTGGAAGTGAGCGAGAGGGTGACCCAGCCTATGGCTTCCAGGCTCGGCCTGACGAACTCCTGACCCAAGCCCCCGCCCAAGAGCCGCTATGCTGCGTCCTGGAGGGATGATGCTCGCACTCTTGCTCACGCTGCTGGCCTGCGGGCCCGGCACCGACACCGGCATGGACACCGGCAAGGCAGGCGTGGATGTGCCCGACCCTAAGACGGGGGAAGGCTGTTCCCACCACCTCAGGGTCAACGGCACCCCCATCGAGGACATGGGCAACGCCCGTGTAGGCGAGAGCTGGTACGTGCTCCTGTGGTGCGACAACATCCTGGAGCAAGGTCCCTCTGTACTGCAGGTGAGCCCACCCAGCCTGGCCATGGTGGACTCCTCCGATCCCATTCTCACATTCGTAGCCACCGGACAGGGCACGATCTCCATGCAGGTCGGCACCCTCTCCGCGGATGCAGAAGTCACCGTTCAAGACTGAGGCAAGTGTGCGCACAGTCGTCGTCACAGGTGCAGGGACCGGTATTGGTCGGTCCATCGCACTCGGGCTGGCCAGCAATGGCTCACAGCTGGCGCTCATGGCCCGGCAGGTCGACCGACTGGAAGCCACCGCCGAGGAGATACGCCTCGCCGGTGGAACCGCCAGCGTGCATGCCTGCGATATCCGCGACAAGGCCCAGGTCGACAATGCCTTCGCCGCCGTAGCCGGCACCCACGGCCCCATCCACGGGCTGGTCGCCAACAGCGGTATCGGCGGTCCCAATGAGCCTGGGCCAGACGACCGCTTCAGCGATCTGGTCCAGACCAACCTGGTAGGTACCTACCACTGCCTCCGGGCGGCTGAGGCCCACCTCGCACCCGGTCCTCAGGCCCGACACATGGTGGTCATCTCCTCCATCCTCGGACGCTTCGGGGTCCCCGGCTACACCGGCTACTGCGCGAGCAAGACTGCGCTGATCGGCCTGGTCCGTGCCCTCAGCCTGGAGCTGGCCGACCAGGGCATCCTGGTCAACGCCATCTGCCCCGGCTGGGTGAACACCGACATGGCCTGGCAAGGCATCGACGGCATGGCCGCAGGCATGGGGATCAGCCGGGAGGAGGCCCACGGCATCGCCATGCAGGCCGTCCCCCTCGGGCGCATGAGCCACCCCGATGAAGTCGCGGGCACCGTGACCTGGTTGATGTCCGATGCCGCTAGCAGCGTGACGGGCCAGGGAATCGATGTGAACGCTGGAGCGTGGATGGGCTGAAGTTCGCCCGCGCGCGTCCGATACGGGCGCGTGGCCATTGAAACTTGCATTCGACCGCGCTCCGATGATGAGCGCATGCGCCTGGCTCGGATCCTGACGCACGCCCCCCACGTCATCGGCATCGGCATGCCGGACGATGGATGGCTGTGCGCTGCACTGCGGATCGCCGGCCGGAAACCGGTCTGGGTCAACGACGGGGACCCATCCAAGGCCAGCGCATTTCTCTCGCGGATGGGCCTTCCTGGTCTGGCCAGCGGGACTCCCGAGGCCATCATCGGCCCCAGCCTGCGGATGGACTCCAGCGGCACAGGCGCCCCCCAGCCACTGCCTCCGCCCGAGGGTGAAGACCTGCCCCTGGTGACCATCCTCATCTGCACCTTCAACCGGGCCCACATGCTGCCCTATGCCATCGCCAGCGCGCTGACCCAGCGGTGGCCCTGCGAGATCATCGTGGTCGACGATGGCAGCACCGATGCCACCCCGCACATCCTGGAGGGCTTCGAGGGGATCACGGCCCTCCGGCAGGAAAATGGGGGCAAGCCTGTGGCTCTCGAGCACGGGCTTCAGCACGCCAGGGGTGAGGCCATCCTCGTGCTGGACGACGACGACATCCTGCTTCCTGGTGCCCTGCATGTGCTGGCCCGACAGCTCTTCGACCACCCCGAGCTCAGCTTCGTGTACGGCGACACCATCGTCTTCGATGGAAAGCACGGCAACCCCCGCGCGTTCGTGCCCTGCTCCCGCCTCCCGCCGGAGATGACCACGCTCAGCATGCTCCAGCAGATCCCCGCCATGCCCGGCGCTACCCTGGTCCGCATGTCCGCTCAGCGTGCAGCCGGCGCCTACGACCCAGACCTGGTGCGCGGCCAGGACATGGACATGTACCTGAGGCTCGCCCAGATAGGCCCCATGGCCGGCGTACCCCTGCCGACCTTCCTGTATCGCTCCCACAACGAGCTCAGGGGCAAGCAGGGCAAGCAGTGGCACAAGCAGGACTGGGACACACACCAGGAGCACTTCTTCAGCTGTGTGCAGCCCATATTTGTTCAGCGGTATGCGGAGGCCCAGCCCATCAATGACCGGGAACTCGGCCACGGCTGGGCACTCGGCCTGTACGCGCGAAGACTGCCCGAGCTCGCACTCGCAGAGGCAGAACGCTGGGGCCCACCCCACACCGCCCGGGAGTGCTGGAGCACCGTCGTCATGGAGTCGCGCGCTCAGGTCGAGGCGCTCTGCGCGGAGGAGCCGACGTGCACCGGGTACGTCCAGGCCGGCTTGGGCAGCGAGGCCACGGCGTACTACCTCT
>PVBE012425979.1_pt1 | contig 10528 bp, 11 predicted proteins | sample 1631181 | NCBI WGS metagenome assembly PVBE01 (sample SAMN08397723, study PRJNA350692) | Marine metagenome, whole genome shotgun sequencing project. | isolation source: water | place: Pacific Ocean | collected 2012-04 | reverse complement strand
GCGGCGTCGCGGGCACGGGGCGAGAGCCGCCCGCCCCACCACTCCGCCACCCGCGTGTAAGTACCGATCAAGCGCGCATCCCGGCTGGTCCGACCCGCGGCCATGATAGTTCGCGCCCTGCGCGCCTCTGTTTCAGGGCAATGTCCGACACTCGGCATTGCTTCCCATCACTCAACCCAAACAAGAAATAGGTCAGTGACCTGCTAGGTGGAGAACTCCTCCGCCACCTCCGTCGCCACCCGCGCCCACTCCCACAGCCGCTGCGGATCGCGCCGCACCGTGCTGATGTCCTTCAGCGGAATCTCCACAGCGCAGCCCTCCAGTATGCGCAGGTTCCCGCGCAACTCCTCGCGAAACGCCTCGGGGTCCCAGCCCTCACCGGCCATCCAGGACGGATTTGGCTTCAGCGAGTACACGTAGCGTTCACCCATCAACTCCCTGGCCGCCGCCAGGTCCGCCCAGGGGCTCATCGAGATCTTGCGCAGATTCGGCACCTGCTCCAGTATCCTGATCTTGTCGTGCAACGGCTCGCAGCAGCCGTAGTAGTTGCGCCCAAAGCGCTGCAGCCAGCGGATCTCGTACTGCAGCGCGAACTCGTGGTGCATCGCCGGCGACACCGAGCCGAATAATTGCGCCGTCGCGAATCCCCACATGTCCGCCAGCGGCACCACGGTGTATTGCGGTGCTGGCAGCTCGCCGGTATGCCCGTAGGCCCCCGAGCCCACCCGGATGTTGGTGTTGTTCGAGGCCAGTAGTCCTAGTTCCTCCACCTGATCCAGCCGATACAGGTAGGTGTCCAGCAGCTTCTCCATCAGCGCGTGCACGTATTCCGGCCTGAGCGCCAGATCCAGCAGCACCTCCTGGATTCCCGTCCAGCGCACCAGCTCGTCCCAGGGCGAAAAAACTAATCCCGGCAGACCGCGCCGGACCACCGGGATCACCCCGTCGAAGATCTCGCTCATCACCGCGAAGCAACGCTCGGTACGCGCCTCGTCCAGTCCCAGTTCCGGCCGCTGGATCAGATGCAGATCATCCTCGCCGCTGATGACCGGGTGGAAATGCCGCGACACGATCACGTTCTCGCTGTCGGTTATCGCCAGGTCGGTATCGCCGGCCAGTCCCATCCCGGAATCCGTGAACGCGATCGGGCAGTACATCTCCGGTTCCACGATCAGGTCGCAGGGCGTGTATTCCCATCCGTAGATGGTCTGGCGCAGTTCCAGTTCGAGGTCGCGCGCGAAATCCGACTCCGTCCGCAGCGTCAGTTCGCCGTCGGCGTTCAGTTCATGCCACGGCTGCTCGGTGATCCACACCATCGGCTTCACCGGGTCCAGGTCGTTCATCCGCCGCCACTGTTTGGCGCGTTCGGCGTGTACGGACAGTGCTGCGATCTCCGCCTTGCGCGCTCCCAGCCAGCGCAGGATCTCGCGGTCGCCGGGCGTCACCGCCTCCGGGTCACCAAAGATCCGCCAGCGCCCGGGCGAGCCCAGCTTGCCGGTTCCGAGCACCTGGCCGCCGTAGCTGCCGTCGTCAGGAATGTGGTACCGCGTCGCAACGTTCCCGGCCATCGCCCAATCCTTCCTCCGGCCGTCCGAGCAGCCACCCCGCGTCGCCCTCCCCGACGGCTCCGAGTTCTCCGCGCGGATAATAGGCTAGTGGCCGGCTGCCTCAAATCAAATCGACAACGGCGTCTTTGCGGCCTGAGTCCGGTCGCGAAACGACCCGGTTCCAGAATAGTCCGCGCGGCTTTCCGGCCCCTTCCGGGAACTTCCCAGCTGGCCTGAACATGCCTCCTTGACAGGTTCACATCGCCGTAATTACCTGGATGGACGAGGGGAGCGGATCCCCGGCGGTACGACGATCGGGCCGGACCCGATAGGCAGAGCCGGCGGCTCCTTGGCCGCGTAGAGATCTGGAACTGGCAGTGGCTCGCCGGAAATTGGGCACCGCTGATGAGGTCGTCGTCGCCGGCCGTATGCGTCCCCGGCGATTGTGCTTTGTCCACCGCTCGATTTCGCCGGCGAAATCATCGTTTCTCAAAGAAGGCAATCAAGCGACCGACAACCCAACGAGTGCTCAATCAATCCCAGACAAGAAGCCCGCGGGGTGGGCGGTCATTTCAGGTTCGCCCCGACCACGGTGAGCCCACCGTCCACGAAAAGCACCTCGCCGTTCACGTAGGCCGCGTCCGGCGACGCCAGAAACAGCGCGATCGACCGGATATTCGAGCCACCCACCGGGCAGACCTGGTCGCTTTTTCAAGAATCACCAAAGTTCGGCAGCGCCACCACATCAAGCTCGGCCGCCGCCGTCCGTCCCTCGAACTCGATTTCTATGCGGACCGTATGCGGGCCACGCGAAGCGAATTCGTGTCCGATGAACGGCTCGTCCCTGGTCTTCAGTGCGACGCCATCGACCAGCCAGCGATAGACCACGCCCGCGTCGTTGTAGACCGGCACCTGGTAATCGAGGTAACGCCCGGCGGCGATGCGGAACTCTTCGTGCGGCGCGGCGTCAGTCGCCCTCCCGTAGTCTCAGACCGGGCCGAAGTTGCGGTCGGCCAATCGGTCCAGTTCGTGCAACAGATCATCGGGCAACGGGCCCATTTCGGCAGCTTCGAGCACCAGGCTCAGGTGCTCGATCTCGGCTACCCCCACCAGCACCCCCGAGACCCCGGGATTGCGCAGTGCGTAGCGAATGGCCACCTGCGACCTTGCGCCGTGCTCCGGCTTCAGTATCGGTAGCACGGCGGCCATGCGGCGTTCATCGGCGGCAACGTCGTTGTCCATCACCACCCCACCCTCGCGGCCGGTGCGGACGTCGGTGGGGATGACCCCGGCGGCGAAGACGCGGATGACCATCACCGCCACGTCGTGCTCGGCGGCGGTGGCGATCAGGTCCTGCTGATCATAGGCGTCCCAGCCGGACGGCATCGCACGGCCGGCGCTAGGGTTCAGGAAATTGTAGTAGATCTGCGCGGAAGCGAAGCGGCCGCTGGCCAACACCTCGCGGACCGCCGCGGCCTCGCCGGTGCCGGAGAAGCCGACGTGCCGGGCCAGGCCCTGGTCGACCAGCTGGTCCAAGGCGTCGGCCACACTATCCGTGCCCAGCAGGTCCTCAGTCCGCAGAGCGCGGGGGTTGCCGTCCCAGGCCGCCAGCAGCGCGTTGTGCACCTGGATTAGATCCACCGAATCCATCTGCAGCCGCTCCAGGCTCTCGGCCATCGAGCGCTCGGCCTGCCCGACGAAGTCGCCGGCAGCAGGATCGAACTGAACTTTGGTGGACACAATCGGGCGGCGCTCTTCGGGGACTTCGGCCAATAGCCAGCCGAGCGCGGTTTCGGATTGGCCATCGCCGTAGGAAGGCGCGGTATCGACCCAGTTGACGCCCCGATCCAGCGCCAGCCAGAGGGCCGCACGGCGGGTGGCGTCATCGGCATTGATGAGCAGACCGCCGACCGCCCCGGCGCCGAAGACGACCTCGGAGATTTCGAGTCCGGTCTTGCCGAAGGGCCTTCGCTTCATCAGGCTACCTCATCTGCCACGCGGGAAATCGGCGCGCGAGCAAGCTAGGGTAGCGAAAACCGTGCCGAAGGGCAGTCACTCACTGGTCCTGCTGCGCCCGCCCGCCCCCGACCGGAGCCGCCCCGGGGCGCCGAGCGCGGGGGCGCGGTATGGTGAAGCGCGCTCTACCGACAGGGGCGCTACCCGCCAACGGGGAAAGTCGGCGAGCGATCTGACGAATCTCATCCGGCGCTATCCGCTGATCGCCTACTTCGTCTTGACCTATGCCTTCACGTGGGGTCTCTTCATACCGCTACAGCCAGTGCACCAGGCCGGAAACGAGTGGGCGGCGCTGCTGCTGAGCCTGGGAATTTTCGGACCGGCGCTGGTGGCCATCGCGCTTTCGAAGCTGTTGCGGCCGCGTCCGCGCTGGGGCAGCCGCCGGGCCGCGGTCGTTACGTTCCTGGTCGCCTGGCCGATCGCCATCGCGGCTCTGCTGCTCCAGGACTGGTTCGGCGAAGACCTGGACCTGACTTCGGGGCTCGTTGTTGGGCGGCTTCTGGTGGCGCTGTTGCCGGCCTTTGTGCGTTCACAGGTCTTCTCGACCGTGCCGGGCGTCCGTGGCCTGCTGTCTACCTACTTCAAGCCACCCGGCGCATCGGGCTACTATGTGCTGGCGCTGCTGCTGATCCCGGCCATCTGAGCCGGCGGGCTGCTGCTCACTCGGGTGCTGAGCATGGAGATGCCGAACGCCCGTTATTCGACCCTTCAACGCCGAGCTGCTAGGGCTGATCGTGCTGTTGTTCCTGTCGAACTTCGTGCACGGCGGGCTCTCCGAGGAGCCCGGCTGGCGCGGCTTCGATCTGCCGCGGATCCAGGCCCGCTTCAGCCCGCCGGTATCCAGTCTGTTCCTCGGGGTCATCTGGGGCCCCGACGCGGTTCAGCGGGATCGAGGCCAAGAGCGTCGAGAACACCATGGCGGAGTGGGTGCTGATGGTTGTTCTTACCGTGATCCTCACCTGGCTATACAACCGCACGAAGGGCAGCGTGCTGGTCGGAACGTTGCTGCACGCCTCGATGAACGCCACCGCCCGCTTTCTCCCGGCGACGTTACTGACGCTAGCGCTCCTGCTGGCCGTCTTGATCCTTGTCATCGTTCGCGATCGCATGCGGCGATCACAGACCGCTTCTTTCTGACTGATTGCCGTAAGTGGCTTGTCTGCCACGTTCCCGGGCCGGAATCGCGAATCCGCCGGGCGGGTATCGTGTACTTACCTCTACCGAGCCGGCCGCAAGCCGCCCGCGCCACCACCGGGACCAATGACCGCCACCACTTCGAATCGCTACAAATGGCAGGTCGCCGCGGTCATCGCCGGCAGCATGATGTTCGCCGGGATCGACGTCGGCGGGGCGCTGGTGGCGTTGCCGACCATCGCCGCCGATTTCGACGCCGATCTGCCCGCCGTGCAGTGGGTAGCGCTGATGCGCCTGCTAGGTCTGAGCGCCCTGCTGCTGCCGGCCGGGCGGGTGGCCGACCTGGTCGGGCGCAAGAAGGTGGCGCTGACCGGGATCGTCGTCCTGGGCGCCGGCGGGGTGCTAGCGGCGCTGGCGCCGACGCTGCCGTTGCTGATCGCCGCCCGCGGATTGCAGAGCCTCGCCGAGGCCGCCCTGCAGGCATCCGGGCCGGCCATCCTGATCGCCGCCTTCCCCGCCAACCAGCGCGGCACCGCCATGGGCATCAACACCACCAGCATCTCCATCGGCGCGGTGGCCGGTTTGGTGATCGGTGGGATCGTCGCCGAGACGCTGGGCTGGCGCTACGTGTTCGTGATCCCGTCGCCGGTGATGCTGATCGCGGCGGTGGCCGGATTCCGCTACCTGCGCGAGAGGCCGGTCGTCGCGCGCGCCCGCATGGATCTGGCCGGAGCGTCACTGCTGGTTCTCTGGATGGTGCCGCTGTTCTTCTTCATGACCCGGGGGCGGGTGCTGGGCTGGCTGGCACCGGAAATTCTGGGCGCGCTGGCAGTGGTGCTGGTCGCGGCGAGTGTCTTCACCTACGTCCAGCGCCGCCAGCCGCACGCGCTGGTCAGCCCGGCGCTGCTGCGCAATCGGGTCCTGATGTTGACCAACGGCGTCGCTGCACTGGATTTCGTGGGTATGGGCGGATTCCTGCTGCTGGGTCCGTTCCTGCTGCAGCTACACATGGAGCTCGACCCATCGGCGTCCGGTCTGCTGATCGCCGCGGTGCCGGTGGGCATCTTCCTGACCGCCCCGCTGGGCGGGTTGCTGACCGATCGCATCGGCCATCGCATGGTTCGCACGGCCGGGTTGATCGTGGAAGGCGGGGCGTTCCTGGCGATCAGCCTGCTGGCCACCGACCCGCAGCCCTGGAGCATGGTGGCAGCCTTCGCCGGGCTGGGATTCGGTCACGCGCTGTTCCAGCCGGCAAACGCGACCACGATGCTGGGTTCGGTCACCACGGAGCAGACCGGGCTGGCCGCCGGGTTTATGGCGCTGTCGCGCACCTTCGGACAGGCACTGGGTCAGGCGATCCTGGGCACGCTCTTCGCGGCGATCATCATGGCTGGAGGCGCGCCGAGCGCCCTGGAGGCCGGGGGCGAAGTGCTGGCTGGCGGCTTTCGGATCGCCTTTGCCGGCGCGGCCGCGGCGCTGTTCCTGGGGGCGATCTTCTCCCGGCTGATACCGGCCCGCTTCGCGCCGCCGCCGGACAGCACCCCACCCCTCCGGCTCCACCGGGATGATTTCAACCTGGGTTGGCCCGCCGGGCCGGACCGGGTAGATACCGGCGGAAGGCTGAGCCGGACTACCCGGCCAATCGAGACGCGAAACGAAACTCCTGAAGAGGACTAGACCGGCGACGCCGAAACCCTGAGCAGCAGAAGCGCTTTCTCGCTAACGCTCCGAATTCGATGCCGCCCGTCCGGTCCGATGACCAGAATCGCGCCGGCACCGGCCACCTCAACCCGGCCATCGCCAAGATCAAATTCCGCCCGCCCGGCGTGGACGGCCACGATGTCGTCGCCCGACTGGGAACGCGCCGCAAGCGAGTCGCCCGCCACCACGCGCTCGAAGGCGATCCCCAGCAGCGGGACATCGACCACGGTCTCGCCCCAGGAGCCTTCGCCGAGTCGATCGCGCAGCGTAGCCGGGGCCAGCAGCGTCGGGCCGCCCAGCGGGGCCGTGTCCTCCTAGGCTGGCTCGGGAAGGTCGTAGACGTGCAGCTTGTAATTGGGCGCGACCTCGGGGGTCGGGTTTGAGGCTACGGCGCAGCTGGCAGAGGCAGGCTACACGCGGGTGACCATCACCGGCCGCAGCCTGGAACGGACCGAGCAGGCCCGGGCCGATCTGGAAGCGCGGACCGGCCGCGATGTCTTCGCCACGCTGGCGCTAGAACTGAACAGCCCGGAGAGTGTGTGGGCGGCAGGCGTGGAGCTAGTGCGGCGCGGGGATCAGATCGACTTCCTACTGCTGAACGCCGGGGTGCTGTCAGGCGGCGAGCTGATTCGGACCGAAGAGGGCATAGAGGGGACCGTCGCGCCGATGATCGGCCACCACCGGCTAACGATGCGCCTGCTCGAAGCCGGCCCCCTGAGCGAAGACACCCGCATCGTTACCTCCGGCTCTGAGGCCGCCCGCGGCGACGTGCCGATAATGAACTCGATCGAGCCGCCGAAGCTGGCCGCCGAGCACTTCGCCAACGACCCGATCGCCGCCGTCGCGATCCAGCGCTTCGATCCACCCCTCCAATACTCCCCGACCACCGCCTACTCGATGGCCAAGGTCTTGGTGGCCTACTGGACCGCCACGCTGGCGCGCCGCCTGCCGGCCGAGATGACCGTGAACGCCGTCTCGCCGGGCAACGCCCTGACCACCAGCGCCCCGCGCAACGCCGGATTCATGATGCGCCGGATCATGCTGCCGCTGATGAAGATCCTGCCGGGGATGTCGGACACCGTCACAGTGGCGACGAAGCGCTACCTGGACGCCGCCCAGTTCGCAGACGATCAGAGCGGTGACTTCTACGCCTCGCCGCCGAAGAAGATGATCAGCTGGATGGAGAAGGTGGTGATCCCGCACGTGCTGGACGAGGCCGGCCAGGAGGCCGCCTGGGAGACGATAGACCTGGTCGCGTCGGCTAACATCGAGGCGGTGAAACCGGCCGGCGCCTTGTAGGGGAGGGCCTGTAAGCGCGATTGCCGACAGCGGGACGGAAGCGGTTTGGCGCGGGTTCAGCGACGGCCTACGCGGCTACATCCGCCGACGGGTGGCGCCCCCGGCGGACGCGGAAGAGATCCTCCAGAATGTGTTCTTGCGTATTCACGCCAACTTGGAGCGCCTGCCGGACGAGCAGCGCATCGCCGGCTGGATCTACCGCATCACCTCCAGGGCGATCACCGATTTCTACCGCGCGCGGGCCAAATCCAGGGCCAGGGTGCAGGAAATGAACCCCGCGTCCCGCGTGGAGGCCGACTCGCCACCACCGGCCGCCGCCGGGGTCGAGCAGCGTCGCGATCGCTCCATCGGGCAGTGCGTGGGCGCCATGGTCGATCAACTTCCGGAAGAGCATCGCGCGGCGGTGCAACTGACCGAGCTGGACGGCCTGACCCCAAAGGACGCCGCCGAGCAGGCCGGTGTCTCGGTGCCGGACATGGAGTCGCGCGTGCAGCGCGGCCGCGCCCGGCTAAAGGACGCATTGCTGGACTGCTGCGCGGTGGAACTGGACCGGTGCCAGACGGTAATCGCACTGGAAGCTGGTGACGACTGTCGGTAGCCCCGTCACCGATGGTTTTCTGTCTGAAGGATCGCCGCCAGGGGCCATGCGGTGGCAGTCTAAGGTACAGAGGCAGTCCCCCCCCGGGCGCGGGGCCCTACCGAAAGGTCGAAATCCGATGAAGGACGGCATCACGGTGGCGGTGGTTGGAATGCGCTTCGGAGCCGAGTTCGTGCCGATTTTCTTGCATCATCCCGACGTCACCCGGGTGGTGATCTGCGATGCGGATCCGAAGGCACTGGCGGCGGCCGGAGGGCGGTTCGGGGTGGAGGATCGGCGGGAGCGCCTGGACGCTGTGCTGGACGACCCGGCGATCGACGCGGTGCCACCTGGTGACGGCGATCCCGGACCATGCGAAGCAGTCGCGAGAGACGCTACGGGCCGGGAAGCACTGCGCCTGCGCGGTGCCGATGGCCACGAGCCTGGCGGATATCGAGGCCGTGATCGCCGCCCAACGCGAGTCGGGCCGCGTCTACATGATGATGGAGACGGCGGTGCGCACGCGGGAGTTCCTGTGGGTGCGCGGGCAGCTTGAATCCGGCGCGCTGGGGCGGATTCAGTTCCTGCGCGGGGCGCACTACCAGGACATGGAGAACTGGCCGGACTACTGGCTCGGATTGCCGCCGATGCACTACGCCACCCACGCGATTTCGCCGCTGTTGGCGCTGGCCGGGACCCGGGCACGCCGAGTGCACTGCTTCGGGTCGGGGACGATGCGGGCCGAGCTGCAAGAGCGCTACGGCAACCCTTTCCCGGTGGAGACGGCGATCTTCCAGCTTGAAGGGATGGACGTGGCGGCGGAGGTGACGCGGTCGCTGTTCCACACCGCCCGGGCCTACTCGGAAAGCTTCAACGTTTACGGTGAGCAGGCGACGTTCGAGTGGCAGCAAATCGAGGCCGAAGCGCCGGTGCTGTTTCGAATGGCCGAGCAGAACGCGTCGCGGGTGACCGAGGTTTCGGCGGAGCGGGTGGAGATACCTGACCGGGCCGATTTGCTGCTGCCGGAGATCGCCCGATTCACCCGGCAGACGGTGTATGACGAGGCCAACCCGGACCGCTCGTTCCTACAGGGCGGCAGCCACGGCGGGTCGCATCCGCACCTGGTGCACGAGTTCGTGCAGGCGGTCGTAGAGGAGCGCCCGCCCGCGCTGGACGCGATTGCCGCGGCCGATTGGGCGGCGGCCGGCATCTGCGCCCACGAGTCGGCGCTGCGGGGCGGGGAAGCCGTCGAAATCCCCAACTTCCACTAGCCATCCACGGCGGTCATCGACCGCTCGCCTTCTGACTGATTCCCGTAGGGCGTTGGACGATGATCCCGTTCGCGGGATACTCGCCGGGGGTCGATTCGTACGTACAAAGGTGACGGTACCCGGTGGAGTTCTGGCTCGTACGGCTAGCCGCGATCGGTGGGGCCGTCGCGCGCGGGCAGACCGTCGACCTGATGTGGCTGAACAAGGGGCCGCACAAGTTCGGGGTCTCTTCATTCCTTCCCGATGCGGCGATCGCGGATCGCTGCCGGGTCGGCGGCTACGACGCGGTTCTGCTGTTTCACAATCACCCCAATTCGCGGCCGCAGTACCTGGACATGAGCCAGCCGAGCCCGCGAGACATCGAGACCGCCGACCTGCTCGGGTCCTATCTGGATCAACGCGACGTGGCACTGGCGGAGTTTGTCTGCGAGCGCGGGGTGCCCTATTGCTATTTCCGGTCGGCTCCCGACGCCCTCTATCCGCTGCTCCACTATAGAAGAAGAGGTCAACGCCAGGAACGAACGGTCACGAGTCTGTAATCTCTGGTTGCACGTCGAACGGATCTTCAGCGGGTTGGCCTGACCGCTCAGGTGGCGGACGGGAATCCGCGAAGGGAGACCGCGTCGGCAGGGAATTCAGGAGAGATCTGCAAGAGGACCGGGAAGCGGCCCATTTCGGCGGGGTCGAGGAGTTGCAGGACGGCAGCGCGTTCGCGGGTGTAGCGCGCGGGGGTGACGCCGGGGACGGTCTGCAGATGGGGCAGGTACTCGCCGATGCCGAGCGCGACCAGGAAATCGGCCTGTTGTGCCAGAGGCCGGGAGGCGAGGCCGACGGCGTGGCCAGCGTCGATAAGCGCGCTGAAGTTGACGTGGGCGGTGAGGTCCTGCTCGCCGGGATCGCGCAGCAGGTCTTCGCCGGCGCGGTGCCCGCGATAGGCCAGGGCGGTGCCGGCCTTGAGCCGTTCGCCGTGGATGTCGGCGGCG
>PVBE010013563.1_pt1 | contig 10528 bp, 6 predicted proteins | sample 1631181 | NCBI WGS metagenome assembly PVBE01 (sample SAMN08397723, study PRJNA350692) | Marine metagenome, whole genome shotgun sequencing project. | isolation source: water | place: Pacific Ocean | collected 2012-04 | reverse complement strand
GTATATCGGGTTCCATGGCGCAACTGCTCAACAGATCTCTGCGGTGGCCAACAGCGTGACGATCACCAAAGCGGCTCAAGGCGGCCTGCTACAAGTCAGTGCGGCCGGTGAGGATGTCCAAGCGGTTTTGGTTGAGCCAGGGGATATCGGCCTGCTCGGCATCGTTCTTCAGAGACCGATACCGCAGGAAGGTGGTTCGCCGAGTCCGGTATTCGCCTATCTCCTGCATCGTTGCCTGATTGGAGGGCTCCCGAGGCTCGGTGGGCTCCTTTCCGAGTACCAGAAAATCCAAATCGCCCGGAATTTCATCGCCCTCCACGACGAGACCACCCCATCGTTCGATTCGCTCCCGTAGGTATTCGGCTTCCTGCTCAGTCGCCTTTCCGTCGTGATCGAGATCGTAGAGGCCGTGTACGAGGAATTTGAATGTGTACTTGGGGTCGTAGACCGCATTGGCAATCACATCGTCGGCGAGAATCGGCATGCCCTTGATGCGGCGGGTGACCTTGGCGGTGGAACTGGCATCCCCGATCTTTACAACCTGAATGCTGGCCTTGCCTCGGGGCATCTCACCATCTTCGCCGGGGCGGATCTGTGATGGATCCTTGTAGATCTCAAAGGTCATGCCCAGCACGATCTGATCATTTCGACCGCGGTCGATATAGACATGGTCGCCGCCTCCCATGACATCGAGCACATGGCCGTCCGCCAGCGCGGCAGGGTCTGCGGCTCGCAGTTGGTCTCGGTTCAGGCGATTCTCAAGCATCCGCTTCTGTGTAACCAATCGCTTGTTGTCCGCAGTCAATTCGTCGACGTGATCCTCATGCTGCGAAATTTCCAGGTTCTTCTGATCGCGGAGTTCCACCTGCATTGAGTTGAACTCGGAGATGGCCTTCTTGATGGCGGAGGCGTATTTTTCATCCGCATCGGTGTAGTTCTTGAGTTGAGCCGATTCGTCAGCGACTAATTTGTCAAGATCCGCAATGGCGTTGCGAAGTTTTTCGTCCATATCTTGTCGCGACTGTCCGACGGCGTCAACGGTTGATTTCATTTCGGCGAGTTCCGCGGTCATTTCATCCATCTTCCGCCGCGCATCGGTGAGGCCGTCCGCAAGCGATTGGTCCGGCTGGAGCGACAATCGATCACGTGCCGCAGTCAGATCGCCAAGCGTTCCGTCCGGGGATCCAACTGCGAATTGCCGAAGCTCCCGATTCTGCTCGTGCAGAAATTTCAGAATGGAATCCCTCCCTCTGGCATTCTCCAGCGGCGCCAGCCAGTCACTGCCGCGATCGGCCTTGGTGGCGTACTTCTCCAGATCATTCTCTTTCTGTATGGCGTTGTCCCTCGCCTCCTTGAAATCACCCCACAGCACAATGGAGCCTGCGAGCAGCAGAATGGTGAGCAGCACGAATACGACCAAGGAGATGACAACACCGCTCCCGGCGGAACTTCGAATGGCCATGAGGGAAGGAGTCTCCAGAGAACCCACCGGAAGGGGGCTTATTTGAAGGGCGTGAGTGGAGGAGTTTCCCCACCACACGAGCGTGCGTCAAGATGGTGGCGCGGAATCAGGTGGAAAAGACCGTTCTACTGCCCAGCAACGGCGACGCGAGCCACCTCATCTGGGCAGGTGAGTCCTTGTAGCACGGCTGTTCGGCCTGCGTCGAGCAGGGTGGTCAGATTCTTGTCCCCAACGGCCGCTTGAGCGATTTCTCCGGTGGACCGCTGGGCGAGTACTTGTTTTCGGACCGAATCGGACACAACGAGCAGCTCGTACAGGCCGACTCGTCCATGGTAGCCCGTTCCCCGGCAGTCCCTACAGCCAGTGCCGCGGCGAAGCACGGTGCCCTCGCGGAACCGCAGGGCATCGGGCAGCGTGTCCCAATCAGGCGTCCAGTCGGCTCCGCATGAGGCACACACACGTCGGACCAGACGCTGTGCCAGTACAGCCTCGACCGAACTGGCGACGAGGAATGGCTCGACGCCCATGTCGAGCAGTCTCGGCATGGCACCAGCGGCGGTGTTGGTATGCAAGGTGGAGAACACGAGGTGTCCGGTCAATGATGCCTGCACGGCGGCCTCGGCGGTTTCCCGATCGCGGATTTCGCCGACCATCACGATGTCGGGGTCGTGCCGGAGGATCGATCGCAGGCCTGCGGCGAAGGTCATACCCACTTCCGCTTGTGTCTGAATCTGGTTGACGCCATCGAGGTGGTATTCGACCGGATCTTCGATCGTGATGGCCTTGACCTCCCCGGTCACGACGCGCCGAAGCGATGCGTACAGCGTCGTCGACTTGCCTGAACCGGTCGGCCCTGTGACGAGCAGGATGCCGTGTGGCGTATGGATGCACTCGTCCCAGCGGGTCAGCACATTCTCCTGCATGCCCAGTTCGTCGAGTGGACGAAGACCGGCTGTCGAATCGAGGATCCGCAGCACGACACCCTCGCCGTGCATCATCGGAATGACGGACACACGCAGGTCAAACAGGTGTCCGTCATGCCGCATCGAGATTCGACCATCCTGCGGACGGCGGCGCTCGGCGACGTTCAGGTTTGCCATGATCTTCAGGCGGCTGATGATCGCTGCACGGAACCGGTCCACGGTTCGCGGCACACTGGCGGTGGTCAGGATGCCATCAACGCGGTACCGGATGGCGACACGGTCTTCGTAGGGTTCGATGTGCAGATCGGTCGCCCGTTCGCGAATGGCTTCGACGAGCAGATCGTTGACCAACCTGATGACGCTGGCGAGTTCTGCCTGGTCAGCCTCATCTGTGGCTGCCTCCGTTACAACCGGTTCGACTTCGGCATGCAGAGCTTCAAGCGTGTCGCCCGCCACACCGTAGTGTCGGCGGATGAAATTGCGGAGGTCCTCTTCATCTGCCAGCACTAATTCGATCGACAGCCCGGTCAGCAACCGCAATTCGTCGAAGGCGGTGAGCTCAAATGGATCGCTGGTCGCAACGCGCAGCACATCGTCTGCGCGATCGATTGGCACGCAGTGCTGGCGAAAGACAAGCCGCGAAGGCAGGAGTTTGAGAATCTCCGGTTCCGGAACAACAGTGGCAAGATCTACGATCGGCATCGAGAACTGTTCGCCGATAGCGTGAAGCATCGACTGACTGTCGACGTGGCCGAGTCGTACCAGCACGCGATCGAGTCGCTCGCCGGTCCGTTGCTGCTCGGCCACCGCCTCTTCAACCTCGGCGGCCGAGACGAGTCCCCGCTCCAGAAGCAGTGCATCGATTCCCATGGGGCCTACTGTAAAGGCGGCAGGTGCCGCCCGGGGATCTCCGCCGAAGAGTTTGGGTTCACTGCCCGTCCCCGGGCGGTACCGGACCCCTTATCATGTGCGACTCGGCCCAATCCGCGTTGTTTTTCTCTGAGGAGCCCTCCGATGCAGGCAAACGATGTTCTTCAAAGCCTCTCACGCTACCAACTCGTGGATGGTTATCCGCTGGTTGTCGATCTGGAGAAGTCGCAGGGCTCGTGGATCCACGATGCTGCGACGGGCGAGAAGTATCTCGACGCGTTCACTTGTTTTGCATCCTGGCCCATCGGTTTCAATCATCCGGGAATGAAGGATCCCGCTTTCGAGGCGGTGCTCATGCGGGCGGCTCAGTCCAATGTCGCCAATGCCGATTTGTACACCTCCGAGATGGCGGACTTCGTACGCACGTTCGCAACGCACACGACTCCCGATGGATTCCCACATCACTTTTGGGTGGCTGGCGGCGGACTCGCCGTCGAGAACGCCATGAAGACCGCATTTGACTGGAAGGCCAGGCGTCTTGGGCGAACCGATTATCTCGCCGACTGCAACGATCTCACGATCGTGCACTTCAATCAGGCTTTTCATGGCCGCACTGGGTATACGATGAGTTGTACGAACACGCTTCCTGACAAGGTTGGTCTGTTCCCGCGATTTCCGTGGCCACGCATACACAACCCGGTCTGCCGATTCGACACGGACGGCAATATCTGCAACGACATCGAAACCGAGGAAGCCAAGGCCCGTGAGCAACTCGATCAGGCATTTGCCGAGAGTGCCGATCGCATCGCGGGCATTCTCATCGAGCCCATGCAGGGCGAAGGCGGCGACAACCACTTCCGCCCGGAGTTCCTCGCCACACTTCGCAGGTATGCAGATGAGCACGATTGCCTGCTGCTCTTCGACGAGGTACAGACCGGATTCTACGGCTCCGGCAAGCCGTGGTTCTGGCAGCACCTCGGCACGGCTCCGGATGTCGTGGCCTTTGGAAAGAAGTCGCAGGTATGCGGGATCTATGCTGGCGGCAAGGTGGATGAGGTCGAGCAGAACGTATTCAAGGTGTCCAGTCGGATCAATTCGACCTGGGGCGGCAATCTCGTAGACATGGTCCGATCACGCCGGTTCATCGAGATCATCATCGAAGATGGCCTCGCAGAGCATGCCGAGATGTTGGGCGAGCGGCTCATGAACGGACTTCGTTCCATCGCCAGGGACACCGGCGCTTTCGACAATGTTCGCGGAAAGGGCACGCTGGTTGCGTGCACATTCCCGAGCCCCGAGCACCGCACTGCAGCCATCATGGCGATGTTCGATCGCAAGGCCATGTCGCTACCGTGTGGGACCGATTCGATGCGATTCCGGCTGCCGCTGACGATGTCGTTCGACGAACTTGACGAACTCCTCAACCGCACCGCCGATTCCATTCGGTCGGCGCACGCCGCAACGCTGCCGTAGTCGGCTTCACTGCGATCAATCGGGCAAGTCATCTTCCGAGCGATACTCCAGTACGCCTGGCAGGAGCCGCTTCTGGAGAGCCTGAATATCCGGTCCATCGAAGATGACCCAGTGTTCAGGGACGCCGTCATTATTGGAATCCAACTTGTCGTACAGATTCGGTTCACTCAGTTTGATTGATTCGGTCGAACCGTCCATGTGCGAGATGTTGATGACGCCCGGATTCCAGAGACCCGGGATGTCGATCCAAGTCTGAAAAGCAGCGAAGTCACTGCCCTTCTGGTTTGGATGCATCATGAATCCGTGTCCATTGTGCCCGGGCGGGCCGCCGCCGATGCCTGGGTCGTCCTCCCCGATCGTGCACATGGTCCTCGATGGCTGCTTGATGTGCATCATCGTTGGCGTCGGGACTGCGTACTTCACGAAGGGACCCGCGAATGGCCCGGGGGGGTTCTCCCCGAAGTAGTGATCATCGGCGCACACGTTGACGCCGATGTATGAGTTGATTGCGTACGATCGCAGCCTTCGCGTTGGATCCAGTGGTGAGCGGTAGGTGTCGGCGTTTCCGTCGAGGTACTCCCAGGCAGCGCCGTCACTGAAGGCCTTGACGAGTTCCACTTGGTACTTGAACCCCTCCTTCTTGTCGCCATCAAGTCCTTCCAGTCGCTGGTTGCCGGAATCGACCGTGAGATCGTTGTACGCTCGGACCCACAGCCGATCGGTCACATCCTGCACGAGTTCGTCCGGGTCGCCAAGGATTTCATAGTTCTCTTCAGGGAACCAGTCTGTCCTCTGCTCGAAGTTTCCGTCGGGAACCCCTTCCGTGCGTGGGTGAAACAGCCGACTGTCGTTGGCGGCCGCGTACTTCCCTTCGGCCAGTGCAATCTGCCGTTGTCGGGCCAGGTCCGTCGTGGACATCGCTGAATCATCAAGACTGCCGACGCCGATGAGCACCAGCGACATCAGAACGCCCAGAATGGCGACAACGAGGAGGAGTTCAACAATCGTAAAGGCCGACCGGCGAAGCGGGGGATGGGTTACGGACATGCGCCAAAGGCTCCAATGATGGCGAGCAGATCATCCACATCGGTCTGCCCGTCCCCAGTGACATCCGCATCAGGCGTCCCCCAGGATGCAATGATCAGGAGAACTTCATTCACGGTCACGCTGCCGTCGCCGTCAAGATCCATCGGACAGGGCGGCGACTGCGAGAAAATGCCCATGGTGTACGGGCCGAACTTGAAGGAGGCACTGTAGGGCATGCCGTCCCATGGGATCGATTCGGCGGACACTTCGTCACACGGGTGCCCGTCGTAGTCCGGGTCATATATCTGCCAGTCGCTGTTGAATCGGATCTTCCAAAGACCCTCGCTCGGCAGGCCGATGCGGTAGTCCTCCCACACCTGATTGCGGAAGTTCGCCAGCACGATGACATCATCGCCCTCGCCACCATCCATCCAGCGGTGCCAGGCCACGACCTTGTCCCAGTCGTTCACGTGATGCACGTTGACGTGCTCGCCCATCAATCCGCGGGTATTGCCCTGCTTGTTGAGTCTGAGCGAGATCAGGTCGCGGTACAACTCGGTGATGCCCGCGTGGGTTTCTGCCCGGCTCCAGTCCAGCGGCTCGGTGTCGGTGAACCACCCATCCTCCAAGAATTCCTGGCCCTGAAAGATCATCGGTATGCCCGGCGAAGTGAAGACGACGCCAGCGGCCAGCGTCGAACGCTTCTTGGAGTACCACGAGTCCGGATTACCCGGCCAGATCGCTTCCGGGACGCGGCTGCGACCATTGGCAACCTCGTCGTGCGATTCGGTGTAGATGACTCGCTGGAACGAGGCGTCATTGTAGGCAAAGTCGATGGAGTTCTTGACATCCCACATGTTCCGCCAGTCATCATCCGTACCCTCGACAACCTCACGGATTGGGTGGACGAACCATGGATCCCACTGAGTGTCGAATCCGGCGCCATCTTCATCCGTTGGTTTGGTGATCCAGTGATTGTCACTCATGTCCTCGGCTGCGATGAGTTTGTCGGGATACAAGGCATCCACATCGTCATTGATCCACTGCATCCATGACCAGCCGTCAGGGTTGTTTCCCACATCGGTCCACTCGATCCACCGTGTTCCATCGACTCGCAGGCCATCGACATGGAACTCATCCATCCACTGCATGACGGCATCACGAAGAAACTGCCGGACTTCGTCGGTGCTGAAGTTTGGCCGCGTATCACCCCACGGCGTGTTCGCACGCTCATCGTTGTAGAAGTAGATGCCACCACCGTCGTTTTCACTCCAGCCATCAAACTTCCAGCATCCCAAATCGTCAGGTCCGAGGTGGTTGAACACGACGTCGATGAGCACGGCGATGCCACGCTCGTGGCAGGCATCGATGAGTTGCTTGAGTTGATCTGGTCCGCCGTAATAACTCTCCACCGCAAAGATGTGACCAGGGTTGTAGCCCCACGACTGATCACCGGCGAATTCGTTGACCGGCAGCAGTTCGATGGCATTGATGCCGAGGCTCTCAAGATGGTCGAGGTGGGCTTGTATGCCTACGAAGTTGCCGGGGAAGCCTCCGCCATCAACCACACCAAAGGTCCCTGTGTGCATCTCGTAGATCACCAGTTCATTCCAATTCGGCATGACCATGTCATGTTGCCAATCGAATTGATCTGGGTTGACGATGATCGACTTGCCGTTGGATGAGGTGAGTTTGCGGGCGTGCGGGTCGTTTCGCCAGAGTGTGTTGCCGGAAGACAGCATGACGAACTGATATTCGTGGCCGGCCCATACACCTGCGGCATCCATGCTCCAGAAGCCATCGCCTTCGCTCACGAGTGGATGCGTGTTTGTAGCCCAGTTGTTGAAGGTGCCGGATACATACGCGGCACTGGCATGGGGCGCCCAGGTGCGGAACGTCGTGCCCCAGCCGTCATCGTCCTGGTAGATCGTCGCGCCTTGTCCTGGACGCGACGACTGCGCAGTCACGGTTGACGCAACTGCCGTTAGAAGCAGCACGCTGGTGAATGGAAGTCGTTTTCGCATCACTGATCCCAAGTATACCTCTACTCAGAAAGTCGCCCCCACAACCCTTCGGCTGTGGGGGCGAGGGTTCAGGAGAACCGATTACAGGTCACGGGCAGACGTTCCCGAAGTTGCCGATGACCTGAAGCAGATCATCGACATCGGTTGTGCCACTGCCGTCGATGTCGGTCGGGCAGTCGTTTCCACCTCCGAGATCACATTCCACGCAGGTCGTGTCTTCGCCGATCCACAGGCCGCGGTCCGTATCGCAGTGCTCGTCCGTGATGCCTTCCCAGCATTCGCCATTGGCGAAGCAGCAGGCGCCGGTGATGGCCGGGATGCAGGGCCCATCATCCTCGTCACCGAGCGAGAAGTACTGCGGTCCGTCGATGCCGTCGAAGTTCACCAGTCGTGGCTCACCGAGGTTGGCAGATGCATCGAGGCTACCGAGGATCTGATTGGAGACCCAACCATGATCGCTCGAATTGATAAAGACGCAGAGTTTCACATCGTCGAATGGCAAGCCTTCAAAGTCCCAGTCGATGAGGTAAAGCGGGATCTCAATTTCAATTCCGGTTGCGACAGCCACGTCTCCAGGAGCGCCACAGTCACTGCCATCGCCCCCAATGACGCCACCAATGTTGCTGTTGTTGATCGCCACGGCGATGTTGTAGTCGCCGACCGATGGTTCGATGTGATCAACACCGTCGACGTGGTAGGAATGACCGCTACCGGCATAGTCACCGAAGCCGTCACCGTTGGTCCGAAGTTCGGCATAGTCGATATATGAAAAGATGCCGTTGCTCTCAGCGTTGTCGCCACAACTGATGGACAAGTAGAGGTCGGGCTCAAATCCAGCATCAAAGGTCAACCCGTTGCCTGTTCCGTCATCGCCCATGCGTTGAAGAGCGCCGAATCCGACGTCGGGGTTGATTCCGAGGATTCGGTTCTGTCCGCCATCGCGGGCGTCGATGAAAACCTCGATTTTGTTGTAGTTGTGTTCAATGTTTCCACCGAGATGAATGAAGAGCTTCCCATTGGAGATGATCGCGACGCCACCATCGAGTTCAGATCCATCGGAGTGCCCCACATGGCTATCGCCGTTGTTGCCGAAGCCGGTGCTGTTGCCTTGAATGGACGCGAGCGGCCCGTACGCGGGGTCGAGTGTGCCGTCTACTGTCGGCGAGCCAGCCGAGGCGAAGCTGCCCATCAGGGCCGCAACAGCCACTCCAATTCCTGTCTTCCCATACATTCTGATGCTCTCCTGCAATCTCTCGTGCTACTTCACAATGAAATGAATGCCTGCCGGAAAGTTCGGGTAGGCAGCAGCACCTCAGCCTAAAGCAAACGTGGTTTGGAGGGAAGGGAATAATCAGGATCGCGATGAATGAGCCGGTCGATAGCCCCGCTGGAGGTACTCAGCGACCATTCTGTGGCTTGAGAAGGAAGGGTTGACGGTGGCGGTTGACCTCAGGGCCCGGCGAATCCAGCCGCGAGGGAGGCCCGCTGAGTCCTGCGCATGAAACAACGGCACGATCTCGTCTTCCAGCAGTTCATACAGGGCGTTCGCGTCAGCCTGATCCCGCTCGCGGGCGGAGAGGCCCTCGGAGTGTCCATCGATGGTCCAGCCGTTCCGCCCGTCTGCGGCCTCAGGCCACCACCCATCTGCGATCGAGAGATTCAATCCACCACTGAGCGGCCCCTTCATTCCGCTGGTGCCACTGGCTTCGTAGGGCCTGATCGGTGTGTTGAGCCAGACGTCGCAGCCGGAAGTGAGCAGCCGGCCCAGCCCCATGTCGTACTCCTCAACCAGTACCACCTTGCCTTGCAGACCGGGACGCTTGCTCATGGTGTGAATCTTCTTGGCATAAGCCTGCCCCAGTTCATCGAGTGGATGCGCCTTGCCCGCGAACAGTACCTGCACTGGTCGGTCAGCATCACCCAGAATCGCTTCCAGTCGATCAAGATCATGAAAGAGCAGAGGCGCTCGCTTATACGTTGCAAATCGCCGAGCAAAGCCGATGGTGAGCGCATCACCTCGCAAGGCTGTTCGAGCCCGCTCAATGCCCGCAGGATCCTCGCCGCGTCGCCGCGATTGCGTCACAAGTCGCTCACGCACCACCTGCACCAGTCGCGATCGGAGCGACTGTCGCATTTCCCAGAACGTCTTTGGATCAGCAGTTGTGGCCTTGGTCCAAGTCTCACATCGTGGCACGCTTCGCCTTGGTCGCAGGCCGATCTCACGCTGCCAGAAGTTTGCGGCAATCGGTGGCATCCAGGTCGCGGGGTGCACACCATTGGTGATGTGCGTGATCGGGACGTCTTTGGCTTCACATCCATATACGCTTGACCACATCTCCCGGCTGACCTCGCCATGCAACGCAGCGACACCGTTGACGTGACGGGCGAGTCGCATGGCCAGCACCGTCATGCACAACGGGCCATCATTTCCTTCCTGCCCGAGGCGCGCGAGATCACGTTTGCCCATCCCTCCGCGGCTGAGTGTCGGCCGCATCACCTCGGCGCAGCGTTCGAGATCGTAACGGTCGTGCCCAGCGGGAACCGGGGTGTGGGTTGTAAAAACTGTTGTGTCGGTCACACGCTGCTCGGCGGTGTTGCGATCGATGCCCGCCTCCACAAAGCGGGCGATACGCTCCACACCACAGAAGGCGGCATGACCCTCGTTGAGATGCCATACGGTCGGCTCAATTCCCATTGCCTCGGCCGCGTGTACCGCGCCCACACCGAGCAGTACCTGCTGACGAAGCCGT
>PVBE011522056.1_pt1 | contig 10529 bp, 12 predicted proteins | sample 1631181 | NCBI WGS metagenome assembly PVBE01 (sample SAMN08397723, study PRJNA350692) | Marine metagenome, whole genome shotgun sequencing project. | isolation source: water | place: Pacific Ocean | collected 2012-04 | reverse complement strand
TCCTCGAGCACCACCTCGTCGATCTCGGGTGAGCCGTCCTCGGGGAAGAGGGGGTTGGTGACGCCCATCGAGAGCAGGTAATCCAGGCCCGCTTGCTGGAGCAGGGTCGGTTGGCTCGCCTTCCAGCCGAAGCGGCCTACTACGTAGGAGCCGGCCTCCTCGCTCCACACGATGTTCACCCGTCCGGAGATGCCGTCGCCGTCGGCGTCATCGGGGTCGGCCAGGGCTTCCAGGGTGGCGGGATCGATGGCATCCAGCAGGCCCAGCCCGAAGACCGGAGGCGGCAGCCGCGGAGAGACCTGCACGTCGAAGCCGAGCTCGGAGCCGTCGCCGAGCACCACGGTGATGTCCCAGCTGCGCAGGGTCTCCGTCGCGCCATCCGCGGGGAAGGTCACGTCCTCGTAGACGGGCTCCAGGTAGACGGTGGCAGGAGCATCCTCGCCGTAGATGGCGTGGTCCTGGACCTGCAGACCCAGCTCGGGGACCGGGGCCACTCCCCAGCGGGGTGCGGGCTCTTCCCCGCCTTGGGCGATGCGCACGACGAGCTGGGTGCCCGCGAGGGAGCTCCCGACCACCGGCAGCCCGCCGCCGTCGCGCAGGTGGCAGAGGTTGCAGGCCCGACTGTTGTAGTAGGGACCCAGACCGGGGTTGATGGTCGCCGGCGCCGAGACGAAGGTGGCCTCGAACTGCACGTCGCCGTCCAGGTGCTGATCGAGGGCCTCGTCGGAGAGGTTCGGTGCGGGGTTCTCGAAGGCCGTGTAGGTCGTGTCGGCCAAGGTCGTCTCACCCCCAGCCAGGGGGGCGAGGAGCTCTTCTGGAGCGCAGCCGAGGGCGAGGAGGACCATCACTCAGTTCGTGAAGAGGGGCAGCAGGTCCCGCTCCATGGTGGTCTGGGTCGTGCGGATGGCCTCCTGGGCCGCTTCGATGTCGCCGGCGGCGTCCGGGTCCAGGATGGCGTCGCGGAAGGGACCCTCGATGGCCTCGAGCGCTGCCAGGCTGGCCAGCAGCTCACGCTGCACCCGAGCGTCGAGCTCGGCGTCGACCTCCGCCACGTACTGGTCCAGGCCGCTGCCCTCGAAGCCCGTCTGGGGCAGGTCGCCGGTGTAGGCGTTCTGCACGCTGCGCACGTTGTCCGAGAAGTCGGTGAGCGAGTTGAAGCTGAACTGGCTCTCCACCAGGGTGGTGTCGGCCTCGTCGTAGGGATCGGCGATCTTGCCGTTGGCGACCTCGTCCAGGATGCCGATCATGCCACGCACCATCTCTTCGCCCAGGGACTGGCGTGAGGTGTAGACGGTGTTGTCCGCTGCGCCAGCGGTGGCGACCAGCTCCGCGTAGCCGTTTTCGGTCCACTCCTTCGCGAGCAGGTCACCGATGAAGGCCATCTCGGCGGTGACGGCGGCGAGGTACTCGAGCTCCCGCTCGCTGAGCTCATCGGCGGTGCGGCTGCTGTCGACGCCGAAGAGCAGGTACTCCGCGGTGTGGAAGCCCTTCAGCGTGGGGTCCAGGTTGCTGACGTACTCCTGGGTGAGCGCGTCATCGCTGGCCAGCACAGCGTCCAGGTCGGTGCGGTTGACCGGCCAGGAGTCCAGCGCGGGGTCGTAGCCGCCGGCGTCCACCGGGCCGAAGAGGAAGCCTTCGCTCAGCTCCCAAGGCTCGCGGGCGCTGATCCAGGCCTGCTGAGCGGCCTCCAGGTTGGACTGGGTGGTGTCGGTCTGCAGCGTGAGCACGGCCTGCTCGAGCAGGGCCAGGCGGTCGGCCAGCAGCTCGTAGTCGGCGACGACCACTTCCCAGGCGAAGTCCTGGGCGATGGCCTCGGAGGCTTCGAAGTCGTCGAAGGCGAGCTGGTTGTCGGTCGGGTTGGTGCAGGCGAGCAACAGGAGAGTCATCAGGTCCTCTTTCTAGTAGACGAAGCCGAAGGACAACAGCACGGAGTGCTCGGGGCGGAACTCGTCCGATCCGAGAACTCGGCGCTGTACGTCCAGGCTTGCGGCCACAGCGTCGTGAGTGGAGTAGGCGAGGCCAGCGGTCGACACCGTCCGCTCGAAGCGGGGGTTGTCGAAGACGCTGGGATCGGTTCGAAACATCGTGTCGTAGCGCTGGAGGCGGAGGTGCGGCTCCAGCCGGTGGTCCTCCGCGGGGAGGACGTCCACACCCAGCTCGACCCAGGCCGCCAGCCCCTGGTCGGCGACCGGGCTGCGCAGCACGTCCAGGTTGTTCGAGAGGCGGCGGTTCTTCTCGCTGATGAGCGGCGCCTCGGAGAGCGAACCCCAGATGACGGCGCCCTTGGCTCGAAGGGGCCCGCGCTCCAGCGCCACGTGGGCGTCGACCAGGAGCAGGGGGGCGAAGACGCCGGCCATGTCGTCCTTGGGCCGGTTGCCCGTGGTGCCGCCGTACCAGGCCGAGGCGCCGGCTACGAGTCCAGGCACGGCGACCAGATCCGCACGGAGGACGCCCGCGAGCGAGCTGGCCCGGACCTCCTCGAAGCGACGCTGGTGGCCGCTGGCCACCCAGCTCTGGGAGCTGAAGCCGGTTGAGTCCAGGCTGTTGACCACCTGCGCGGTGAGCTCGAAGGAGGGGCGCCGGAGCTCCACCGACAAGCCCATCTCGTCCCAGGTGGCGGGCACCAGGGTGATCTCGGCCTCGGGGCGACGGACAGCGACCAGATCGGTCGGCGAATGAGTGGCATAGAGCTGCCCGAAGGCGACGTACAGGCGTCCGACCTTCACTGTGACGTGAGGGTTGACGCTCTTGGCGAGGAAGAGCTGTTCGAGCAGCACCTCGCCGCCGGCTTCGATCTCGTTCTCGTACTCGCCGAACTCCTCGAACTCCAGCTCGAGCGCGGCACCGGTGCCGCCATGCTCGACCTCGAGCTCGGCCTCGAAGCCCCAGCCGCCGTCCGCCTCGCCTTCGACCTCCAGCACGAAGCGGGTCTGGTCAAAGACCAGCCGGCTGTCAGGCGGCGACCCGCCCTGGCCCGTCTGGTCGGGACCGTAGCCGTGCCATCCGAAGTCCACCTGACCGTAGCCCTCCGCCTCGAGAGCGAACGGACCGGCGATGGCGTGAGTCAGCAGGAGGCGGAGCACTTGTCTCCATACTATCGATATTGACTTTCATTTGCAATAAGAGTCCGCAGCCTCCACGCTGTGAGCCCTTGGAAGCCCACGTCCTCAGGGGAGTACGAAGTGAGCCCACCGACTGATCCCACCAGCCACAACGTATGCCCCCTACGAACGCATCCGGACAGGCCGCCGCTCTCGACGTAGCAGTGTGTGGAGGTGACTGTGGGGTATCGACGGAAGGCGGAACGGCTGGCGTTGGGCCTGGGCCACGCCGACAATTGCCCGTCAGTCTTCCAGACACACGACGTTGTAGGATTGGTACCCGACCGCCGTGAAACCATCCGGGCAGCAGGCGTTTGGATGGTCCAGCTCGCTGCAAAGGTCCGAGTCGGCATTCCAGGCGAGCTCTACCATCCCGCGACCGCTGGGCTCCGACTCAAGGCAGGCCAAGCCCTGGCGACCTTGCGACTGATAGCCGACTGCCTCGAATGCCTCGGGACAGCAGCCCGATTCCTGGACGAAATCCTCATCGCCCGTCGAAACCACGCAGTGGTCTCCACCGACGTCCTTGTCTAGGATCAATACCAAGCGCGGGGCGCTACCCGCTCCCGCCGGCCCGCGCTCGCCCGGCGGACCATCGGCGCCCGGGTCGCCTTGCGGGCCAGGATCCCCGCCCTCACCTGGCAGACCCTGCTCGCCCTCTTCGCCCCTAGGGCCCTGGGCACCGTCAGCGCCTGGGCCACCTGCACAAGCGATCAGCAGCCAGATCATCAGGCGGTCGTTCCCAAAAGCCTTGTCCCCGGTCCAGCAGTGGGCTTCGTACCGGCGGGGTCGAAGTTCGTCAGCCAGAGCTCGACCTTGCCGGTTCCGTCGTCCCAGCACGTCAGGTAGCCCTGCGTCCCGACAATCTCAGTCTCCATGTGAAGGAGCCCGGGCTCTGGACTGACCGCAGGCCGCTGATTAAGGCGAACCATCCCGCGAGTCTGGGCGCCGACTCCAAACACTCCGACCGCGTTGGTTCCGGCCTCGGTGTAATGCTGGATTGTCGGGTTGCCGGCTCCGTCGAGCATCTCCACACGTGTCTGCGTCGGAGCCGTCGGGGCGGGCACACGGAGCACGTCCTTGCGGACGCCAGCCGCGTCAAACCCGAGCGCGACGTAGTCCAGCGTGCCGTTCTTGCACCTCAGCGCGACCGCCGCCTCTGACGCGATTTCGATTTCCTGAGTGGTTCCCGTCCGGTACATGACGCGGCCACGCTCCGTTGGGCCTTGCTTGAACTTCAGGAAGTCCGAGTTGTTCAGGTGGTTGCGGAGCACGATGGGCTGCCCGAGGAGCGACAAAGAACCGAAGTTCCCACCGCCACCGGAGTGGTCCGCGCCAACGACCAGATCATTCGAGAGGGCGTTGATGACCGCGGCATCACCCTCGTCATGCGCGGGGTCGTAGAACACGCGAAGCCGGTCCGTCCCCGAGCGGCGGAACATCGCGATGTCTGTCCCTTGCTCCCCGGTCCCGTCGATTCTGACCTCGTCCCCTGCCAGCTTCGGCAGGCTGGTCACCTGAAGCTGTCCGCCACCCGACGAAAGAGTCACCGGTGCGGTGCCTGCCTGGACGTCGACAGCTCCGGCTGCTTCCAACGTCAGATCTGTGGGTGCAGACAGCGTGTGGCGACCCGTGCCGGTGTCGTACTTGAACAACAGCGGGTTGACGTGCCCCCTTGCTTACTTCAAGGTACGGATCCGCCTTTCCGCCACCGAGCCGGATGGGCTCGGTGCCCGACAAGAACGCTCCGTTCTCATCGAAGCTCAAGCCCGTCCCCGGGGTGACATGGACCTTGCCGCCACTGCCTGTCGTGTTGAGACGTAGGAAGATGTCCGGGGTGCCGTCTAGTGAGTTTGGCATGTCTACTGCTCCTTGATGATACCTCGGACGTCGACTACTGTGCTATGTCGAAGTGCTACGTGACCCCGCCCAGCTGCATCCTAGACCCAATATGATGCTGGCTGCCGTCCTCTTTTCGTGCGCCAGAGGTCCGTTTGCGGTCAGCTCCACTGAACTGAACTGCCCCACGGTGGAGCCCGCTGCAGATGCCACGCCGGGAGTAGTTGCGCTCGGGCTCAACGATGGCGAGGGAGTGCTCTGGCTGACTCCTCCGCCGATGGAGTCAGGAGAAACCGTGGAGGTCACGTTCGGAGCGGGCGCTGTGGCGGTGCCTGCGGATGGCGGCACGGAAGTGAATATGGATGATTCCGCGTTCGTTGCCTGGGGACGAGAGTACCGAGCCGCTTGTGCCGAGCCGCCGGCCGCACCCAGCCCCGCATCCGCCCCTGCAGCCCGTTGGATTCCTGTCGGGGGCACCGCGCATTGGGCCTCCACAACCCTCTCGTGGACCCGGGACGAGAACGCGGCAGACGAACTGGTCTACGCCTTGGCTGGCGTGGCGGAGGTCAGCCTCGCTGATATGGATTGGAAGAACCTGGACGACGGCGACCTGCGCCTCGGCCAGGACTGGACGGGGACGGTTGCTGTCGACGGGTCCTACTTCTTGGGTGACCACGGCGCGGGGGCGTGCCAGTCCGACTGTTGGTAGCAGACTGTGCTCGCAGCTGGGCTACGCAATGCCGGCCCACCGCTTAATCCTGGTCCAGATGGAATCGTCTTCCTTACTGAGCCAGTGGTGGAACTCAGACACCGCCTCCACGATGAGAGTGTGTCCGACTCGCCGAGACTTGACCTCCTGAGGGATGTAGGAGATCAGCTCTTTCACCTCGTGAGTATCCAGGTCCTCGGCGAATTCGATGCGCAGCGTGTTCCCGTCCTGCTTGAGCTCCAGCTTTCCCAGCCGCTGGTGCTCCATCCAGCGCCGCTGCTCTGGGTTGAACAAGGTGTGCACCGGCTGACGCGGGAAGTAGCTGGGGAGTTCGCGACCTGCGTGGGTGTAGAGATCCTGGAGCACCAGGCGGGTGATTGAAAGGTCGTCGTCCAGCAGCTCGACGGCAGCTTCCTCGCGGGCACGTATCCGTGGGCCAAGTTCCGCGAGACGAGCAACGGAGAGGTGCGCGACCCAGTCAAAGATGGGATTTTCGCGCTGAAGCAAGTCATTCAAACGTGCGCTGTTCACGGCGCTATCGCGGAATACGACGTCGAAGTCCACCCTGAGAACACGGGTCTTGGCCCACTCTGGCACCGTAGCCTTGTTGCACGTGAACGCCAGGGCAGGCTGCGGGAATTCTGCTCTCCACGCCGATTCCCAGTAGCCCTTGAACGCACTGGAGACGTGGGCTTTGGACAGCCGTGCCACGTCATCGAAGACCGCGGGGAACACGCCCCCCATGGTCACCATCGCGTCCAGCTTCCTCTTCCTGTAATCATCATTGGTGAGCGGCTTGGTGAAGTGCCCTGCAAGGAGCTTCAACGCGAACTTCGTGAGTGAGGACTTGCCGTTGTTCGTCGCGCCATAGATGTACAGAGCCTTGGGCCCCTTGCTCTTTCCGAACCCGAACGCCGCCTGCATCAGCTTCATCCGCTCGTGGGCGAACGGGGCCCCGAGGAAGTAGAGCAGCGCCTCGTACGAAACGCGACGGACCGCGGAGGTCTCGTCCTTCGGGTCCGCCACCGTCACGCACGACTCCGCCTTCTTGCGACCGCGGTTCTGAATCAGACCGTTCACCACCGAGCCAAGGTGCTTGAACAACGACCCGTCGGCGGGATCGAAGTCCTTGTAGTTCGGGTCGATCACCTGCTCGATCGCCTCCTGCGCGAGTTCTTCAGCCACGTGCCAGTCGCGGCCCGTCCCCAGGCGTCGGTATGCGTGGCTGGTCAGGCGCACAGAAGTGCGAGCCCAGTCCACCTTCTCGAGCTGCTCCAACTCCAACAGCGACTCCCTGCATGAGCATAGAGGTAGGGAGTCGCTGTTTTTGGCGAGTCGACCAAAAAGAAGGTGCCCCTACCTCTACTGGACGAGGCAGCTCAGCACATGGCGGGGCCCTCGCAAACCTGCAAGAGGACCCATCAAATGGCCTTCTCGATCGTCGTCGACTACACCACCTACACCTTCACCGGGCCTGTCCGCCCCGCGGACCTGCCAAGCCGCAGCGGCTGCTACATGGTCATGGGCAGCGGGGGCTCACCGGTCTACATCGGCGAATCCGCGAACATCCACGGTCGCGTGAACGGAAACCACGAGCGGAAGCCCTGCTGGAAGCGAAACGGCTCCGGCCAGAGCATCCGGTACTGCCTCATCCCGAACGCCGCGACGCGGCTGAAGGTGGAGACGGCAGCGATCCGGAAGTGGCAGCCGACCTGCAACCGGACGTAGGCAGCGCTCTCGGCGATTGCCGAGCCCCAGGCCAGGGACTACAATGTCGTTGTTCTGCGGAGATTTCATACCATGGGGCCAAGTCTGGAGCCTGGAACCGTCTACCGAACGCAGCACTTCGCTCGCTGGGACAGCAACCCCACGCGCCTGGTGAACCGGCTGGTGCTGCAGGGGCGTCTCCGCCGACTCCGGCACGGCCTCTACTACTGTCCGAAGCCTTCGCGGTTCGGGGAGGTCCCGCCGCACGACGATGCCGTGCTGCGGGCTTTCCTGGACGGCGCGCCGTACGTCGTCACGGGGCCGGAGCAGTGGAACGCGCTCCAGCTCGGCACCACCGCGCTGCATGCGCTGCCGCTGGTCTACAACACCAAAGTCAGTGGCGAGCAGCAGCTCGGGAGCCGACGCTTCCGGTTCCGGAGGGCCGCCTTTCCGGCGAAGCCAGGCCCCGAGTGGTTCGTCGTCGACTTGCTCAAGAACCTGGACTCCGTGGGAGGGGACGCGAGCGTAGTGGCCGAGCGTCTGAAGCAACGCGTTCAGGCAGGAACGCTGGACCCCACCGCTCTCTGGGAGGCGGCCCGGGCCTATGGCCGAACCTCTGAGCGTTCCGTCGTACGGGAGGCACTTCGATGACGTTCATCCACAACGACCCGGAGTGGCAGGACTTGCTCGCCATCGTTGCTGGCAAGCACCCCGAAATCGGCATTGCGATGGTGGAGAAGGACTACTGGGTGGTCCACACCCTGTGGTCCATCCAGCAGTCCGGCTTCGAGATCTGGTTCAAAGGCGGGACGTCCTTGTTTAAGGGCTTCGACCTCATCCAGCGCTTCTCGGAGGACATCGATGTCCGCCTGGGCCCAGGCAAGACCGGACTCGAGGAGCCGACGTACTCCTTGAGCAACAAGAACAAGGGCCCCCCGGCCCGTGAGCAGTGGTTTGCCTCCATCGCAGCCCGTCTCAGCGAGGACATCGCGGACTGCGAGGTCATCCGCGAGCCGACCCAGGACGATCTGGTTCGAGGCGCGGAGATTCGAGTCGTGTACCCCGGACGGCACCTCGACAACCTGCCGGAAGCCATGGTGCGCGACGTCAAGCTCGAGATCGGGTGGGCTCGTGTAGAACCCGGCGCTCACCGCGACATCTCCTCCTGGGTTCACGACTACCTGCTCGACCAGGAACAGCTGAGCGAGTTCGAGGACAACCGGCCTACCCGCGTTCACTGCATCCACCCCCTGGCGACCTGCATCGAGAAGCTGGACGCCATCCGAAAGAAGTTCGCTCGCAGCGACCTCTCGGCAGCCACGTTCGCCCGGCACTACGAGGACTGCGTCTGGATTGTCCGGCGCCAACAGCAGGGCCGCCTTCCTCCGCTTCACGGCTCACTCGCGGAGCTGGTCGAGAAGATGAAGACCACCACCGAGCGGAAACACCTCCCGGGCCCGGACGACCCGTCGCTGAAGCCCGATGGGGGAGCCCGTTGGACGGAGATCGAGGCCGCGCTGGAGGCCATCCACCCGATGTTCTGGGGCGAACGAGTCCCACTGGCAGACATCGGTGACGAGCTCCGGCAGTTCGTCGACGAGCTCGCCGAGGAGGTCTGAACCTGGCCAGTCGTCGCCTCCGGCGGTTGGGCCAGCGGAGCCGACAACTCAGACGGACAGTCTCCCATCCAGCCGTAGGACGATGTGCCCCTCGGCTCGCAGCCTCCTGGCCGCCTCGAGGAGATACGTCGGAGGGCACCCGTACAACGGGCCAACCGCATCCAGGGTCAACGGGCCCTGGGCTCTGAGGATCGCTACGAGCTCCTCGTCCACGGGCTTCGCCGCCCGGCACCGGGTGTAGCGGTCGGTGTCGGGCAGCCGTTCCAGAAGCCCGTCCCCGACCATCTTGACGACGATCTTGTAGACGTAGCTGTCCTCCGTCCCGAACCACTTCTTGAAGTCATCCACGGAGTCGCCTGGGTTGACCGAGAAGTAGTCGAGGAGGAGGCCGGGGTACTCAGATGGACGACCTCGTGGCCGTGACACGGGGATGTTCATCTGCTTGTCCTGCGGTGAAGCTGCAGGCCGGCCCTATGCAAGGACCTGGGCGATATCGGTGGAACCATCGGCGCAGCGTGGTCGCCGACCGCGGGGGGAGCATCCACCGCCGATCTACCGCGGTGGGTGGGCCTCAGGACGGTCGGCGTTCGAGGGTTCAAACCTGTCCTCCAGGCCCCCAGAGAACCGGTCGGCCTCACCACGGGCCCGTGACAGATTGCGACAGCGCAAAGGGGCAGGTCGCGGCGTGTGGCCCTGGCGGCGCCGGAGGGTGGACGCCCACCTTGTCGTGGGCAATCCTGGTCTTAGGACGTGAACGCTATGAACATCCCTGACCCCTTCTCACCGCTCGAAGGCGGACGACTCCACCAACTCGACAAGAACGTCGCGGAGGCCCTCACAGGGGTCCCGGAAAAGACGCTCTCCGCGCATGCCATTGGCCCTGCGGTGGAGTTGGGTGTCGATGAAGACAACGCAAGAGCCGTGCTGCACTGGGGTGTCGTCGGCGCGGTGGGCTACGGGGCGTTCGAAGCGGCACGGTGGCTGAAGCGGAACGTCTTCGACTGAGTACGGGAGCGACCCGGCCTGATCGGCGTGCCACGCTGACCCAACGAGCTACTTGTCATGGCCTCTTTGGGTGGGGGCGGCACGGACGCTCGCGCCAGGTCACAAAGGGCGAGGTGGCAGTTCGCCGTTGAGAGGCGGGGCTTCAGCTCCGTCATTCCGGAGCACCTCGCCGATCGGGAAGGCGTCGAGCTTGGGAGCCTGCACGCCGAGGTGTTCCATCAACGGGGGACCTGAAGCGCTGAACGCTACGAAGAGCCTCTGCCCGCCGACCAACTCAAGCCGATGTACGGGCCGTCCATCGTCCGTTCGCTGCTCTGGAACGAGGTAGGACCATCCCTTCACCGTGCGCGAATCCACCTCGCTGAACGCTGGGTCGGGGCTCCACCGGCCAGCATCAGTCAAGCGCAGCTGTTGGACCTCGGCCATCACTCCCTCCCTGGTGCGGTTCGGTGCCGTGCACCAGCTGAGTATCCCAGAGCGGTGGCAGGTTTGAGCTGCGTGTTGGGGCGCTCTGGTACAAAGTGATCCCACCAACTGATCCCAGGAGCC
>PVBE010008059.1_pt1 | contig 10529 bp, 9 predicted proteins | sample 1631181 | NCBI WGS metagenome assembly PVBE01 (sample SAMN08397723, study PRJNA350692) | Marine metagenome, whole genome shotgun sequencing project. | isolation source: water | place: Pacific Ocean | collected 2012-04 | reverse complement strand
GATCGCGACGCCATCGCGTCTCGAAATCTCAAACCGCCGCGTTTGAAAATACGAACCGCGCGACGGTGGGAGGAAGACTGACGGCGATTTCGACGCGCGATGGACGAACGCGCAGCTTCTCATCAAGGGTATACGGTCGTTTTCGCCCGAGAACACGAACATCATCCAGTTTCCTAAACCGTTGACGCTCATCGTCGGGAGAAACGGCGCGGGGAAGACGACCATCATCGAATGTTTAAAGATGGGATCCACGGGTGAGCTTCCGCCGTCGGCGAGGTCTGGACAAGCGTTCATACACGATCCAAAAGTTGCGGACGCGACCGAGGTCAAGGCGCAGATTAAACTGCGATTTAGGAACGTCACGGGGAAACCGTTCGTGGTGATTCGATCGTTTCAGCTGACGCAAAAGGCGAGAGGCAAGCTGGAGAAGAAGGATTTAGACAGCGTAATTCAGAGCACGAACGATAAAGGGGAGACGGTGAGTGTCTCGAAAAAGTGCGTGGACATCAACGCGGAGGTACCGTCGTTGATGGGGGTGTCCAAGGCGATATTGGAGAACGTCGTCTTCGTGCACCAGGAGGAATCGAATTGGCCGCTGGGCGACAGCGCGGGATTGAAGAAGAAGTTTGATGAGATTTTTAGCGCGACAAAGTACACCAAGGCGTTGGAACACATTCGAAAATTGAAGACGGAGCAGACGCAGTTGACTCGAGATTACAAGGGCAAGGTGGAGTCGTTGACGATTCAAAAGGATCACGCGACAAAACTTCGGGAAAATTTCGAGACGGCTCGCGACAAGGCGTCCGATTTGACGGAACACGTCGCCTCGCTCGAAGCGAAGATTCAGATCGCGCAGGAAGAGATCGCGCAGATAGAGGCGGTGTTCTCCACGGTTCGACAAATTTATGAGAAACGAAACGCTTTGATCGCTCGTCGAGAGGCGGTGACGTCTGAAAATGCGCGCAAGCTCGCGAGCATGAACACCGAGTTGACAGAGACGCTCGAAGAGCTCGAGAAAATGGGTGAAACGTTCAATCAAAAGTTTGCGTCGCTGAAACAAGAGCGGGACGTGCTCGATCGCAAGGTGAACGACGCTCGATTAGAGATGGAGGCGCTGAAAGATCATCGCGAGAGGATGATCAAGACGGCTGGAAGACTCGGCGCGGAGGCGGAGGCGCAAACGAAACGAATCGAAGAACGTCTCATCTTCGCGCAAGCGACGGCGAAGGAGCATCCGGAACTCGGCGTCGAGAGCACCTCTAACATCAACACGGACGCGTTTTCCGAAGCGCTCACGTCTCGTTTGAGCATGCGTCAGGACGCCATCGATAAAATGCGCACAAAGCACCGCGATTTGGACACTACGTGCGGAGCGCAAATCGACGAGATCACCGAGCGTCTCAGCTCGCACACGCAACGCATTCGTATCATCAGTGAACAACAGGACGCGCGCAAGCTCCGCCGGGAAGCCATTAATAAGGAGCTCGGAGAGAACGCGGTGAACGAGTCAGCAGTGGAAGATCTCGAAGGTAGAGTCAAGCGCGCCAACGAGGCGTACGCGACGAAGAAGCAATCTGACTTTGCATCTCAAGTCAAGGAGGAGATGGAGAGAGCCGAAGTGAACTTGCGAGAGCTTGAACGAGAGATGACAAAACTGCGGGTGGAGCAAGAGACGGCTGCGCAGGCTGGTGAAAGCGAGATGAAGATTCGAATGAAAAAGGAGGAACTGTTCTCCAAGACGAATGCCCTGGAGAGCATCCTTGAGAATTGCTCCGACGCGCTTCGCGGTGTTTTCGGGGCGGCGATGCCTATGAATAGTGAACTCAAAGATGCGATTGTCGAGAAGTTGGATGAATTGTCGGAAGCTACGACGACTGCGCAAGACGAGCGCAACAGCATCTCGTCAAACGTCGCCGTGCTCAAACACGAGCTCGCCGCCGCTAAGGCTACTTTAGAGAACGATAGAAAAGAACTCGCCGCGATTAAAGCGAAAGAGTCTAGTGAAGAAAATTCATTCATTTTGGGAGCGGGCGGGTTTGCAGGCTACAACGAAGCGTTCGAGGTCGTGAACCGAGAGGTTGCCGACGTTGAAGCGAACATGACGCAACTCAAGTCTCTGCAAACGCTGTTTACGAAATTTTTAGAAGAGGCTGAACGTAATCAGTCGTGTTCGCTCTGTAAGCGTGGATTCGCATCAGTCGAGGCTACGGACGCGTTCATTCAAGAAATGAAAACGAACATGGCGAACGCACCTTCGCAGATTGTGGCTCTCGAGCAACGCGTGGAGAAGACACGAGAGCGTCGCGTTCTCCTTCAAGAATTGGGAGAAGTCGCCTCGCAATTCAAAAGCTTGTCAGAAAAGGTCCCTGAAACCGAACGCACGGTCTCAGAACTGGAGCAAAAGCTCACGGAGCTGCGCGAAAAGCAAGAGTCGATCGAGAAGGAACTGGCCAGTAAGCAAGACGTGCGCTCTGCCACCGCTGCGCTGGTTGAAGACGCAGGGAATATCTCACGCATGGCCAAGGAAGTCGAAGTGCTTCAGGCGTCTGTGAATGAACTCGAATCAGCGAGTCTTGGTTCGAATGGCGCGACCCGATCCGCGGTCGATATCGCGAACGATATTGAAATGCTCGATGTCAAGCGCGAAGCAGCCGATCGAGAAAAGTCGATCCTCGTCAAGCGCAAAGAGCGTCACGAAACCGAGTTACTGACTCTCGAACGCACCGCGCGCGACCTTCGCGAAGAACTCATCGTCGTCAAATCACGAGGAGATAAGCGAGCGCAATTGAAGGCTGAATTGGCTGAAATCACGGAAGCGTCGGCTTCCGGCGCTGCTGAGCAAAAGCGAATGGAGGAAGAGCGCGCGCCCGGTCTCGCGGAGAAGGAAAATCTCATTCGCGAGCGCGAAACGCAACGCAACACCCACGCTCGGGAACAAAACGACCTCGATGCTGAAATCCGTGAACTGCAGCGAGTCGTAGACAAAATAACTGGCATGAATGCCGCCATCGAACAAGGAAAGTCACTGGGAACGTCCGAGCGTTTGGCTGAGCACAACAAGTCGCTCGAGGAAACGAACACGAAAATCGAAACCCTCGGAACTAAATTGCAAAGCCGCAATAAGCAGCTGACGGCGAAAGATGAAGTGATTGCGCGCCAGAATGATCTCAAGCGCGAGTTGGAAGACAACATTGCGTTCTTGCGCGGAAAGCGAGAAGAGGAAAGCATCCTTAAAGAGATTGAACAACTCACGAGCGAGATGGGCAACATGGGCCAGGTGAAAGACATCGAGTCCAAGTTGCGACAAGTGACGGATCGCAAGAACGATCTGCGCGCTGAATCCGCCGAGGCAAAAGGACGCGTCAAGGCTCACGAGGAAGCCATGAAAGCGGCGAACGATCAACTCAAAGGTGCCGAGTACGTCAACATCGAACAACGTCTCACCAAACAACTCGTTGAGAAGAAAACCGTGGAGATGGTGAGCGAAGATTTAGATCGTTATCACAAAGCTCTCGACAAAGCCTTGATGTCGTTTCACTCGAGTAAGATGGAGGAGATTAACAAGGTGGTTCGCGAGTTGTGGCAACGCACGTACCGCGGTCAAGACATCGACAGCATTCAGATTCGAAGCGACTCAGACGGCACGACCGGTAAAAGTTCATACAACTATCGCGTCGTGATGCTGTGCGGTGGCGCCGAACTCGAGATGCGTGGACGCTGTAGCGCAGGACAAAAAGTATTGGCCTGTCTCATCATTCGACTCGCGCTGGCTGAAACGTTTTGCTTGAATTGCGGCATTTTGGCGCTCGATGAACCGACGACGAATCTCGATGCGCCCAATTCAGACGCGCTCGCGAGATCGTTGATCGAAATCATGAAGAGTCGACGCGACCAGGAGAACTTTCAGTTGATCGTGATTACTCACGATATGGAATTCGCACACGTTCTCGGACAGCGAGAGCTCACCGAGTACTACTGGAGAGTCACGAAAGATGAAAATCAAAACTCGCTCATCGAAAAGGAAGACATTTACGATTAGATTGATTGAAACAATTGTTACATACTGTACACACACACTCGCCACTCATCGGCGATGAGTCATCGCCACAAACCGCCGGCGCAACAGCCTCGAACCCGTCGACGACTGGCCACCTTACCATCCTTGCCGACTTTCAGTCCCATCGTCACCACGTACTCCATGCGCAATAGCGCCACCTCGAAACGACTCAGCTCGTAATCGAGCATCTGGTTATACCAAGTCTCGTGCTCCTCCGGCCACATCAAGTTGACGGCGCCGGAGGGGTTCTCCTCCAAGGTGACACTCTGCTCCTGACGCGGATCGTTCGCGATCGATTTCAGCGCTTCAATCTCATCATCGGTGCCGAACACACTCTTTGGAATCGGCAAACTCAATCGTTTCGCCTCTGCTACTTTTCTAGCCTCCTCTTTCATCAACTCTTCGCGCACGACTCGCGGCGGTTTCCCGTTGCGCCACCAAATAACAGACTTGATCACCTTCTCCCTCTTCTTGCAATTCAGCCGCACGCGCGCCCGAAACTTTAAAATCTCCAACACGTCATCCACTTCAAAGTTCACCACGCCCTTGGTCACCACTTCGAATGGCATCTCGTCCTCCGCCAAGTGCCAGATGGGCACGTATCCCGGGTGCTCCACCGTCTTCGAGGGATCGCCCGTCCTCGGCAACTTAATATCGTGCGCCCGCACGTCCGCGAGCTCCAGCGCGTCCATGATAATGTCCTTAAAATCTTCCAACGTGATGTTCGGCTGCGAGGTGCCCGAGATTTTCTTCCCCGTGAACGCCTCCAAACCTTCGACAACACCCCTCACCGTTCCCGCCATCACCTATCGTCACGTCACCGTCGCGCCTCGGTCAGTCTCGTCGTCTTCACCGCGCGAACACGGACGCGCACGTCTCATCGTCCGTTCGCGCGTCGTCGTCGTCGTCGCCGTCGCGCACCATGAGTTGCCCCAACCTCGGCCACAGCGGTTCCAATCCTTCATAGTAGTTGGGCGCCCGTCGATCGGCGTCGCTGAGCGTGACGACGTCCGTCTCCCAGAACGGAGGCATGGAATCCTCGAACTCGTCCCCGTCGAACTCGCCCTCGTCGCCGCCGAACCACTTCATGGCGCGCGCCGGGGTTTCGGAGACGCGAGTCGCGCACTGACCGCAGAGCGCGTCGCGCGAGAGCGCGGAAAGGCGACCGCGCGCGTCCGTCGTCGCGTCGACGACGACCGCGTTCGCGCGCGATGTCGAAGATTAACGCCGTGCTCGGCGAGGTGCCGACCGCGCGCGAGCCGGACGCGCACCACGGGGCGAGAGACGCGCTGACGCCTCTGGGATTGGCCAAGTTTAGAGCCTACTTTCGAACGCAACCGCCGCTCGCGGAGGGGATCGACGTCGACACCGAGGTCCCGGGAATAAGCGCGGGGTACGATTTACGCGTCGGGCAGGCGAACGAGCTCGAACCCATGCTCAGGAGCGCGCTGCCGCTGACCAAGCCGAGTCTGGACGGGCCGGATCGCGCGACGCTCGCGCGCGCGTTCGGCGGGTTGGGGAAATCGGGGCCGTACGCGTTGGGAGAGGACGATAAAGGACCCGTCGCGCCCGCGATCGCGGCGTTGAAGGCGTTGAAGGCGAAACAGGCGAAGGAGGCGGAGGGCGGCGGCGGCGGCGAGCGGGGCGAGAAGAGAAAGCGCAAGGAGAAAAAGGAAAAGAAGGAAAAGCGACGCAAGAGGGATTCCGACGCGGGCGTCGCGCCGACGACGAGTCAGGGCGTGACGACGAGTCAGCCCGCGAGCGCGGGCTTGTCTACGGGCACGACGGGGAGCGATAAGACGAACGCGACGGGGACGACGGGCAAACAGGCGTAGACGCGTCGAGCGCGTAGAGGAGTCGGATCAAAGTCGATCGAGAGCGTCGCAACGCGCGACGCGCGCGTCGCTCGACGACGACGCGCGATCGTTCGATCGTTTGTTTGCGTCTCGCGCGGAAAAACTTTGAGTAGAAGATGTAAAAGTAAAAAATGTTGAATTCACGAGAAGAGCACTCGCGCCGAATCGCATCGTTCGTCTTCAAAGTCTTGATTTTCATCGCATCGCCTCGAGGCGTCGCGACGCGCGCGACCGGACGTCCTCGATCACATCACCGAACACTTGGACGCGCGCTTCTCGACCGCGGCCTTCGCATCCGCCGAGTCCACGTCCCCGTCGCCGTCGACGTCCAACGCCTCCGTCGTCTCGTCTCGCGCGCGATGCACCGCGTCGTCCACCATTTTCACGAAATCTTCACCCGCGTGTTGAATCTTCGCCCCCACCTCCGCCGTCGCGTGCTCCACCCCGCGTATCGCGTCCCGAACGACGTCCTTGCCCTCGCCCGACGTCTCGCTCGGCGTCGTCGGCGTCATCGTCTGCGCCTCTTTTCCTTTGACCATGTGTCCCAGAGTCCAAATGTGCGTCAAATCCGACGTCACACCGTCGTCGCTCGTCGTTTTCGTCCTCGCTCGCGTCTCTCGAACGATGGGTACGATTTCGTTCGTCGTCCTCGCGTCCTCTCTCGCGTTCGTCGTCGTCGTCGTCGCGCGTCGACGCGCGTCGATGTGTCGTCTCGGTGACGGTGGACATTTTCGAGGTTTTCCACCTCGAGGGCATCGTTCGTCGCGTCACTCGTTCGCGCGCGCCGGTGTCGACCACCTCGAGCGTGGACGATGGACGCGACGCGCGCGATGACGACGACGTCGTCCGTCGCGCTCGCCGCGACGACTCGCGCGCGGGCGACGCGCGACGATCGGGGCGCACGCGCGGGGTCGGGACGCGCCGTGGGACCGAAACGGGCGCGCGATGATGACGCGCGAGAGACGCGCTTGAGGAGACGGGTCGTCGCCCCGGCGGCGAGCGTCGATCCGACGGTGTTCGTGTCGACGATTGGAAGCGGGAAAGACGTGCGCGTGGCGTATCAGGGCGTGCCGGGAGCGTACTCGGAGGGCGCGGCGCTCGCCGCGTACGAGGATTGCACGACGGTGCCCAAGTCGCAATTCGACGATGTCTACGCGGCGACCGAGGCGAAGGAGGTGGATCGTGCGGTGTTACCGTTCGAGAACTCTCTCGGTGGATCGATTCACAGGAATTATGATTTGATCTTGTCGCACAAATTGCACGTCGTCGGCGAGGTGTATTATCGCGTCAATCACTGTTTACTCGCGCTTCCGGGACAAAAGATTGAAGATTTAAAGCGCGCGCAATCGCATCCGCAGGCGTTGGCGCAGTGCGAGGGATACCTGACGAATTTACACATGGTGCGCGAGGCGGTGGATGACACCGCGGGGGCGGCGAAGGCGATCGCGGAGAACGGGACGAAGGGCGTGGCGGCGGTGGCGAGCGCGCGCGCAGCCGAGTTGTACGGATTGGAAGTGTACGATTCGGGCATTCAGGATGATAAATCAAACGTGACGCGCTTTTTAGCGCTGTCGAGAGAACCGATTCCGCCGACGGAGACGACGCAACCGTTCAAGACGTCCATCGCGGTGTCCCTCAAGGAGGAACCGGGCGCGTTGTTCAAGGCGTTGGCGTGCTTTTCGCTCAGAAACATCAACATGACGAAGATTGAATCGAGACCTCTGCGCACGAATCCGGTGACGAGTGCGGGCGCGAACCAGTCCATGCAGTTTACCTATTTATTCTACATTGATTTAGAGGCGAACATGGCTGACGAAAACATGCGAAACGCGATCCGTCATCTTCAAGAGACCGCGACGTTTCTTCGCGTTTTAGGTTCGTATCCGAGGGATTGTTCGTCCCTCACCGGCGGCAATTCTTGTAATAGCTAATCCTTAGGCGTGTCAACTCACGCATTCGTTGATTGTTTCGCGTAAAAGTCTGATGTATGTTTTACAAGTAACAGTACCGAAAAAGCGGTAGTAAAGCAATCGGCTAAAATGTGCTTAGCGCGCCGGCAAGACTTTATCCAACGAACCGATGGAGATGCCCGCATCCTCCGCCGAATCTCGAAGGGCGTTCGCGTGAACGTCGCCGATTAAACCGGCGTCCACGAGAGCGCTCAGATTTTGAAGAATCTCCTTCTTCGTCGTCTCGTTAAATGAATAATTCTCAAAGGTTGACACCCCCCACACGGAGTGCACGAGCGCCTGCGGATCGACAGTCTTCGAACCCTTTTGCATGTAGATGCGATCTACGAGTCGCGTCGTGTCTTTGGCGTCCGGCTCGACGCCGAGTCGACCGCACGCCCAGAGCACGCCCGCAGCGCCCGTGCGTCCGACTTGACCCGCGCCCGCGCGTCGACCGGATTCGCGAAGAAGTTTGCTGAAATCGCTCGACGCGCCATTGTACGGCGTGCCCATGACGCCGAACGCCCAGAGCACGTGCGTGAGCGCCGTGCCGTCGAGCTTGCTCGGATCGGACGCCACCGTTTGCAAGATGTATTCCAAAACCTTGGGTGCCGGAGGACAATCCAACATGGCCAACGACCAGGACAAGTTGGCGAGCTGATACGGCGTGTAGCTTTGCATCGTGTTCACCGCTTGGTCGAGCATCGCCTGCACGACTGGCATCGGCCTGTCGGATGGCGGCAGGTACCGCGCCCATCGCGCGTACGCCCAGAGCATGTTGATGACTTCCGGCGCTCTGAAATCGTCCGCGACGATGAGCGCGCGATCCGCGATCGCCTTGAGAAGCTTGCTTCGAGGCTTGTGTCCGAGCGCGGCGAGCGCCCAGAGCGTCGTGCTCAAATTTTTAGACTCGGCCAACGCCGCCTGCGACGCCGCTCGATTCGCCAACGCCTCTCTCAGAGTTTCATCCGCTGGATAATCCAACCTCGCGAGCGCCCAGAGCGCGTTCGACACTCCCTGCATGGACATTTCGCCCGCCATGCGGTCCACCATGCTCATGAGCGTCTGAAACCTCGCGTCGGCGAAGAGCGTCGATCGCTCCACGCTCGGTTTCGTTTGCCCCGGCACTCTCTGCGTCGCCAAACGCGCCACCCTGTGCAACGCCGTCGATGCGTTCACCTTGTTGAACACCTCCTCCTGTTCCTCGACCAGGGTCAAGATGAACTCGACGTCGCTCGCGTCCATGAGGTCCCCTTGCAAATCCTTCGCTCGGTCTAACAAACGAATGCTCAGCGCCGCCTTCATTCTATATTCGCTCGGTAGCGCGAGCTTGTGATACGCCCATCGCCTGTGCTCCAACCCAACTTTATCCAACTGCTGCACCCCGCCCTCCACCATCTCCAACAGCGTCGCAAACCGTCCATCCGCGCACACCTGCTTCGCCTCGCTCCGTCTCAACCGCCCCGCTCTCGACGTCAGCAACCTCGAGATTTTATACATGGCTGTCACGCTATTCACCGCGTTAAACCACTCCCCACGCTCACCCACGATCGCTAACACCTCATACGCTCCCTCACACTCCCCTATGAGCTCCTGTATCTCCCTCGATCGACGTCTCTTTTCTCGGTCGGCGCCCGCGCGCTTCGCGCGCGTTTCCCTCGCGTCTCCCACCCTCCGTCGATTCCCCCTCTTCTCCTCACCGTCGTCGCGCGTCGACGTCGCGGACCAACTCGCGATCGCGCGCGAGACGACGACACACTTGGCGCATCTTCCGCTCGGACGTCGACGCTCTCTCGCGCGCGTCGTCGTCGGAAGACTCGTCGCGCGCGCGCGGCGGCCGCCCACCGCCGCCGCCACCACCGGCGTCGCCATCTCCCTCGCGAGGACGCGTCGACGCGCGAGACGCGAGTTTCGAGTCGCGAGACGCGAGCGTCGACGATCGCGTCGCCCGTCGACGCGCGCGCGAGGGACGCTCGACGCCGCGAGCGCCGTGTGCGGACGTCGCGCGCGCGGTCGACGGCGGTGGGACCGGGCACGGGTGTACCCCCTTTTCACCGATCATGACTCAAGGGAATACCATGAGTCACGACTCGTGGTACTGGGGACTCCTCGGCCCCCGCGCGCGCGCGCGCGTCACTCGACGACGCGACGCGCGAATGCCGCCCGAGGAACCCGCGCGCGCGCGCGCGGGGACGACGGCGAAAGGGGAGGGAGACGACGAGGGGTACCCGGGCGTGCCCGGGGCGACCAAGGCGGAGGTGGACGCGTTTTTATCGGCGTTGGACGATTATCAGCCCGTGGTGCGTGCGCACGCGCGACGCGCGCGAGACGCGCGCGAGCGAAGAGCGAGGCGCGAGGGGGGGAGGGGACTGACGGCGCGTGGACGTGTCGAGTGCGTAGATTCCGGATGAATTGACGAATGAGTATCTCAAGCGCGCCGGGGTGGATAAACCGGACGCGCGCGTGACGAGACTGATTTCGCTCGCCACGGAGCGCTTCGTGCGTTCGATCGCCGACGACGCGTATCGGTGTGCGGTGCAGAGAAACCAAGCGCAGATCAAGGAGAAGCGAGAGATGGGATATGATGTGAGGGATAAGAGGATCGTGCTGGAGAATGAGGATTTGGCGGCGGCGTTGAAGGATTATAACGTGAATTTACATAAACCG
>PVBE010526872.1_pt1 | contig 10530 bp, 10 predicted proteins | sample 1631181 | NCBI WGS metagenome assembly PVBE01 (sample SAMN08397723, study PRJNA350692) | Marine metagenome, whole genome shotgun sequencing project. | isolation source: water | place: Pacific Ocean | collected 2012-04 | reverse complement strand
TGTCTTTTAATCTCCTTAATCTTTTTCTCTGTAATTGATCGTTTTGGTCTTGCCATAATTTTGATTTTTAAGATGTATAAATTTAATTATTCACACCTTACTTTCAGAAAACTTTGTCCGACTTTGGCTGAAGACCTACATGGAAAAATAAAATGTTGAACCTTTAAATAATAAGGAATCCACCCAGATAATTCCACCCAGAAGATTTATTATTGCTTTTGATATTGTTAATCCCAATCCAGTACCTCCATGCTCGCGTGATGATGACATATCAGCCTGCCTGAAACGTTCGAATATTACCTTTTTCTTTTCCGGGGATATTCCTATACCAGTGTCTTTAATATGAAATTCTAAATATTCCAGATCACTCTCTATTATAAGCTCATAAGCTATTTCAATTTTACCTTTTTTTGTAAATTTGATTGCATTTTCAATAATATTGGCCAAAACCTTTCTTATCAAATATCTGTCACCTTTTATCCAGGCCTCTTTATCTGGTAATCCATTAAGCATAAACAGGTTTATTTTATTATTCCTGACTTTTTCATGAAGTTCATAAATATGCATCAGGTCATTTAGTAAGGTATTTAGATTAAACTCTTCAATTTTTATTTGGATAAGTCCGGCCTCAATCTTTGATACCTGCATTACATCATCAATTACTTTAAGAAGCTGATCTCCGCTTTCATTTATTATTCGGATAAATTCTTCTCTATTCTCATTGTTATCAGCTTCATTGAGCAGATTGGAAAAACCCATTATAGAGTTTAAAGGAGTGCGAATTTCATGACTTAGATTTGCAAGGAAGGCTGATTTAAGTTTTTCACTTTCTTCAGCTTTTATTCTAGCCTCTTTAATTTCATCCTCTAGTACCCTACTCCTCGTAACATCCTTTATCATACTAATATAAGCTTTCTTGCCATTGTAGTTTGTTCTGGCAGTATGAACTTCAGCAGAGAAATTTTTTCCTGTTTTGTTAAAATGTGTATAATATTGAGAACAATTATTTTCCAGATTTAAAATGTTTTTATCAATTCTTTTAAGCTCTTCAGGTGAATGTAGGTTGTACCTGATGAGTTTTCTGAATTCCTCGAGTGAATATCCATATTTATTAATTGCCGCCTGATTACAATCAAGTACCAGGTTGGTTTTTTCTTCAAATATTATTATCGGATCAGATAAGTTACTGAAAAGAGTGAAATATATGTCCTCGATTTCCTCAAGTGCTTTTTCAGCTTTTTTACGTTTTGTAATATCTAATCCGTTAACAACAAAACCCTGAACTTCATGATCTTGCCCAAAATATGGAAGATATGTAATTTCATAGTATAAAGGAATATTATTGTGAGATACAGCAAAATTATTACAACAAATTTCATATTTCCAGGGCTGTATGTTTTCAGCATTTGGTTTGATATTCTCTTCAAAATATTCTTTACCAAGAACTTCATCAACAGAATATCCAATAGTGGATTCTCTTGTTTTACCAAAGGTGTTTAGATATGTGTTATTGACCCTTAGGTATACAAAGTCTTTATCCAGTAAGGCAAGCATGTTGTCTGAGCCGGACAATATATATTCAAAATGTTCCAACAGATTCCCCATAAAACTGTAGAATTTTGACTGGTAATAATTACAAGACAATCAGGTTAGGATCTATCCCTTATGTGTAGACGGACAATAATAATAAATAAGTATGTATTCTGAGTAAATAAATGTGGAGATACTAAAAATTGGGAAATTAGGTATTCAATCTCATTAGCAGCTTAAATTAAATCCTAAATCTCCAAGTTGTTTTACCAGATTCTCAGACAGACCATTGATACTAAGCTTGTAAAATGGGTATTCCCTTCTGATTGGATGTTTATATCGCAAATTCTCAAATTTTCCAGGATCCAATTTGAGAATATCGTTATTAGCTTGAATATCATAAGTATTAAGGACAATATTATAAAGTATTTCTTCATCTGATTTTCCAAATGATAAAGGATTTAATATTCTATTTTTTACACAAGGAAGATTATCAGGGTGCCAGTTATTTAAATTAAAATTAAAGAAAGATGATATTTTATTTATAACCATAGCCGATCCATTAGCTTTACCATCAACAGAGTAGCCTGCAATATGCGGTGTACCAAACTCTGTTAGTTCAAGTAATTCTTTATCAATGTCGGGCTCATTATTCCATACATCTAATACCGTAGTATTTATTTTCCCGGTCTTCAAAGCAACTTTTAAATAGGTTTCATCTACAACTTCACCCCTTGAGGAATTTATAAGAATCGTATCAGGGGATATATCAGAAATAAATTTGGCATCAATTAATTGTTGGGTTTTGTATTGCCCAGAACGTGTTAAAGGCACATGTAAACTAATAATATCTGCTTTTCTTTTTATTTTATCCAGTGAAACATAATTTATGTGAGAATTATTATTTTGTTTAGGTGGATCGTTCAATAAAACATTCATGCCCAGAACTTTTGCAAATTTGGCAACCTTTATACCAACATTGCCATGGCCAATAATTCCAATCGTTTTATTTTGCAAAGAGAATTTATGTTTTTTCGCAATAGATATTAAGGCTGACATTATATATTGGCATACAGAAGCTGAATTACAGCCAGGTGCATTCTTAACACTTATATTGTTTCGGCTACAATAATCAAGATCAATATGATCTGTTCCGATAGTGGCGCTGGCAATAAATTTAATTGCTGTATTCTTTAATAAAGAAGAGTCACATTTCGTCCGTGTTCGGATAATTAAAGCATCAGTATTCTTAAGGTTCTGCTGTTTAATTACTTCCCCTGGCATATATTCTATAAAAGCATAGGGTTCAAGAATGCCTTTTATTAATGGTATATGACTGTCAGCAATTATTCTTATCATAATAATTATTTTTTCAAATATAAGCTTATCAATTTACTTTTATCTTTTACTTTTGTTCTTTATCTTGATAAAATATGATTTTCCTAGTCTTTAGCATATTATCCTCCACGGGTATATTTATTATTTTCAAAACTATAAATAATCAAAACCGGAGTATTTTCATTACTATAGTTGTTAATTATATAGTTGCCACATTAACAGGACTTATAATCAATTATTCTCAAGCAACACATGAAGTATTTGAAGTGGGTTCATGGCTTTACTTTGCAATTTTTATGGGAATATTATTTATAAGTAATTTTTTTATTATGGGAATCAGTATTCATAGATCTGGAATTACTCCAACCTCAATAGCTACCAAGATGTCAGTGGTAATTCCGGTAATTTTTTCTGTAATTTTTTATAAAGAAAATATGGGGGTGTTAAAGTCTGTTGCTATAATAACTGCTTTATTGGCCGTATTTTTAACAATAATAAAAAAATCTGATTCCAGAAAATTTACATTAAAATATGCTTTCTATCCTATTTTTTTATTTATTGGTTCAGGATTAGTTGATTCATTTATAAAGTACATTCAGGTTGGATTTGTTAATGAGGGCAACACTGCGGTATTTTCCTCAGCAGTATTTGGTTTTGCTGCTATTATTGGATTATTTGCATTGATTATCAGATATAATAAGTTTAAAAAGTTTTTTAGTAAAAAGGTGTTAGTTTTAGGTGTACTGCTTGGGTTATTGAACTTTTGCGCATTATATTCCATTATCAAAGCGCTGGAGGTAAGCGGATTAGATTCATCTTTGGTTTTTATGATCAATAGTTTAGCTGTGGTTTGTTTATCAATAATTATTTCATTGATTATTTACCGGGAAAAACTGGGAATGCTAAATTGGATTGGTATTTGCCTGAGTATAATTGTTATTTTTATTCTGGCAAATATATAAGTATATGAATGACGCCTATAAAACCATAAAAGCACAATCCAAGGGAGTATATAAGGAAAAGAAAAGTAAATTTTACTCATTTGCTTATCCTGTTGATAATGAGGATGAGATCAAAGAAATTCTAAAAAATCTAAGAAAGGAATTTTATGATGCCAGGCATCATTGTTATGCTTATAGGCTTGGAGCGGATAAAAAGACTTTCAGGGCAAATGACGATGGAGAACCTTCCAATTCATCTGGTAAACCTATTCTTGGTCAGATTCAATCATATGATCTTACAAACATTATAATTGTTGTTATAAGGTATTTTGGGGGCGTTTTACTAGGGGTTGGAGGTTTAGTGAATGCATATAAGACAGCAGCCTCAGAAGCTCTTATTAATGCTGAAATAGTAAATAAAACAGTAAACTCACAAATCAATATAAAATTTGATTATAAAGATCTTAATAAGATTATGAAAATCATTAAATCACATCAGCTTAATGTAATAAGTCAGGAATTTGAAATGGTCTGTAAAATTAGCCTTAGTATAAGACTGGCGGATGTTGAATATTTAATCAAGCAATTTGATAAAGTTGAATCATTGAGCTTCAAGATCCAAGAATAATTTTATGCTCCTTAGTTTATGGTCATAAGCATAAAAAATTGTGGAAAAAAAATGATAACTATACGAATGAAATAGCTAAAATACATATATGCTTTTTATAGTTTTAACCTTCGATAAGTATATTCCACCTAAAATGCTAATTACATGAAAAACAGAAGTTTAGTCTCCATAAATGACTATTCAACAAACGAGATTAACAGGATACTTAAACTTGCCTCAGATTTTGAGAAGAATCCTGTTCAGGACATACTAGCTGGCAAAGTTGTAGCTACACTGTTTTTTGAACCTTCAACCAGGACACGACTTAGTTTTGAGAGTGCCGTAAACCGGCTTGGCGGAAGAATAATCGGATTTACTGATGCTTCCTCTTCAAGTGTAACCAAAGGAGAGACTTTAAAGGATACAATATTAACAGTTGCTAATTACAGTGATTTGATTGTTATGCGTCATCCACTTGAAGGCAGTGCAAAGTATGCAAGTGAGGTTTCTGGTGTTCCAATTGTTAATGCTGGTGATGGAGCAAATCAACACCCTACTCAAACCCTGCTTGATTTATATTCAATAAAAAAAACACAGGGAAGCCTGGATGATTTGAATATTTTTCTGGTTGGTGACCTGAAATATGGAAGAACAGTTCATTCTCTAATGATGGCTATGTCGAGATTTAATCCAACATTTAATTTTATTTCTCCTGATGAGTTAAAGATGCCTGATGAATATAAACTGTTTCTTGATAATAAGGGAATAAAGTATTATGAACATCTTGATTTTACTGATATTATATCAAAAGCTGATATAGTTTATATGACTAGAGTTCAGAAAGAAAGGTTCTCGGATCCATTGGAATATGAAAAAACCAAGAATGCTTATATTTTACGTAATCATATGATTAAAAATACCAAAGATAATATGAAGGTATTACATCCTCTTCCACGAGTTAATGAAATTAATGTGGATGTTGATCCAAATGAGAAAGCATACTATTTTACACAAGCATTAAATGGAGTTTATACCCGTCAGGCGATTATCAGCTCTATTCTGGGATTGAAATAAACTGTTTAACATTTAAACTCTTAAATCTGATGAAGCAAACTAAAGAACTTAAAGTCAGCGCAATAAAAGACGGGACAGTTATTGATCATATCCCGGCAAGAACTCTTTTTAAAGTTGTAAGTATATTGGAACTTAACAAAAAGGAAGAACATCTTACTATGGGTACTAATCTTGATAGTAAAAAACTGGGAAAGAAGGCTATTATTAAGCTATCAGGAGTGTTTTTCAAGGATGAGGATATAAATAAAATTGCCCTGGTTGCTCCTGATGCAAAGCTAAGTATTATAAGGGATTATAAGGTTGTTGAAAAGAAATTGGTAGTAGTTCCAGATAAAATTTATGGTATTGCCAAATGTGTAAATCCACCTTGCATAACCAATCATGAAGAAATACTTACTAAGTTTACTGTTGTTTCAAAAAAGGATGTCTCTTTAAAGTGTGATTATTGTGAAAAAATAACTGATCAGGAACATTTAGTAATTATCTAGTTCAATGAAGATCGCACATACTTGAATGCTATTCGTTAAAATTAATTTAAAACATTTCCTTCTTATCTGATTTAATTAGCGCAATTCTTAACTTTTTTTAACAAATAAACACCCTAGTCTATCAGCAGAATTATTTACTTTTGCAAATAGTATTAGTGTAAATTTTACACATAATAATTGCCAGATAAACAGAGATTTATAAACTATTAATAATATTCAATTTATATATATTAAGATGAGAAACTTTATTACTACAATAGTTGTTTTTATTTGCTTACTTTTTCCTCTACAATCATTAAATGCTCAGGATGGACCAGCAGTTAAAAAGAACTTAAGAGAAGATGCTCTTAATGTTTTCATGGATTCGCGTTTTACCAATATGGACTTTATAAGACGAGAGATTCCTTATGTGAATTATGTGAGGGATAGAAAAGAGGCTGATGTTCATATAATGATCACCAGAAGAGGTACTGGAAGTGGTGGAAATGAGTATTCAATTTATTATTTAGGTATAGAGAAATTTATTGGTGTTAATGACACACTTATCTATAACAGTGGTCCTGATGAAACAACTGATGAAACAAGATTTGGACGTAGCCAGGTTTTACAGATGGGTTTGATGAAATATGTTGCCAAAACACCAATAAGAAGTGAAATATTGATTGATTACAGACAGAAAGGTAAAGAGGATGAACAAATTGTTGAAGATAAATGGAATAGTTGGGTATTTAAAATAGATGTTAGTGGTGAATTCAGGTATGAAGAGGCCTATAACAAACAGGAAGCAAAATCATCATTCTCTGCCAGCAAAGTAACACCAGAATGGAGAATAGATTTTAATGGAAAAGGTGAATATAATGTGAGTAATTATACTATGAGTGATGGGGATATTTACAAAAATGAAAGAACATCATACGAGGTAAAAGGCTTGATAGTTAAGAGTTTAAATGATCATTGGTCAGCTGGAGCTGCTGGTGAAATTGATCATTCTACCTATAGTAATAATGAATTATCTTATTCATTTTTTCCAGCTATTGAGTACAATGTATTTGCATACAAGGAATCTACTATAAAACAATTAAGGTTTATGTATAGTTCAGGGTACAGGTTTATTAATTACCTTGATACTACACTTTATGATAAAATGTCGGAAGGGCTTAGGCAACATAGATTAACTATTGCCTATGAGATTAGACAACCCTGGGGATCAATAACAACATCATTAAGAGGTAATGCTTATTGGCATGATTACTCAAAGAACAACCTGAGTTTCAATACCTGGATATCATGGAGAATATATAAGGGTTTGTCATTCAGGGTGTCAGGAACTGCTTCTCTGATTCGTGACCAACTATCTTTAACTAAATCAGGTGCTACTGAAGAGGAAATTCTTCTTAGAAGAATACAAATTGCTTCAAATTATAAGTTCTCTGGCAATATAGGTTTATCTTATACCTTTGGATCTGTTTATAACAATGTTGTAAATCCAAGATTTGGACAGTCCAGTGGTTATGGTAGGAGATAAATTGTTTCTTATTATAAAAAATAGATAATAAATTCTATTTTTGCATTTTTTTAAAATTAAACCCTTAGTTGAATTAATAGTCTTATTCATTTAAGTACAATTGAAATTAATATTTTTATAAATTTAATTATATGAAACGCGGAATTATATTTTCACTTTTTATTGTCCTAATCGCATCAATTTCATCATTTGCCCAGGAGAGTGATACAAATAGTAAAAATCTCAGGGAAGAAGCTCTTGATGTATTTATGGACTCATTTTATATTAATATGGATTATATCAGGCGTGAAATTCCCTATGTTAATTATGTTAGAGACAGGAAGGAAGCTGACGTACACATAATGATAACCAGGAGAAATACAGGAAGTGGTGGTAATGAATATACCATTGCCTATATTGGCCAGGGAGATTATGAAGGAATGAATGAGAAACTTATATATAATAGTGGTCCTGATGAATCTACTGATGAAACTCGGGTTGGTAGAAGTAAAATTCTTCAAATGGGATTGATGAAATATGTTGTCAGGACACCTATCATCCGGGATATTGATATTGATTATAAAAAGAAGGATCAACAGGATGAAGAAATAGTTGAGGATAAATGGAAAAGCTGGGTATTTAAGGCTAATGTAAGTGGGAACCTAAGATATGAAGAAACCTACAACCGACAGGAATATAAGTCTTCTTTTTCAGCCAATAAGATTACTCCTGACTGGAGAATTGAACTTGATGGAAGAGGCGAATATGAGGCAAGCAATTATGATTTTGGTGATGGGGATATCTACAAAAGTGCCAAAACTACATACAGTTTTAAAAGTTTAATGGTTAAAAGCTTGAATGATCATTGGTCGTTTGGAGGTAGAATAGAAATGGAACATTCAACTTATAGCAATATGGAGATGGATCTATCATTTTATCCTGCGATTGAATATAATTTATTTCCATACTTTGAGTCTACCAGAAGACAACTGAGATTTCTATTTGCTACAGGATATAACAATGTTACTTATATTGATACAACAATTTATGGAAAAATTAAGGAGGATCTTTTTGGACAACAATTAACTGTTGCATATGAAGTTAGACAGCCATGGGGATCAATTACAACCTCTTTAAAAGGAAATGTTTATTTACATGATCTAACAAAAAATAATCTTCGCTTTAATACTTTTGTTGTATACAGAATTTATAAAGGTCTTTCATTAACCATTTGGGGTGATGCTTCACTTGTTCGCGACCAGTTAAATCTTCCGAATGAAGGAGCTACCGAGGAGGAGATCCTTCTCAGAAGGAAAGAGATTGCATCTAATTTCAAATTTAATATAAATATTGGGCTATCTTATACCTTTGGATCAGTGTATAACAATGTTGTTAATCCACGTTTTGGACAGAGTACTGGTGGTGGAGGAATGTTCGGAAGTTATAGAAGAAGGTAGATAAACGAAAAATACTTTTGGCTCCATATTTTAGATCGGAATTACCGAATACGATCTAGACCTCTTATTAGTTGTTCATCCTGACGAATTTTTATAAAAGCCAGAATTGATAATATTATTGATATTAGAATGAACGCAGATGCAAACTTAAACATAAATTTTGCTTCAAGATCTTTAACTGCAAGTATAGAATATATAACAATTATTACTGCCAGGGCAACAAGTAGAATTGTATTATAGAGACAAAGTCTCATTTGTATAGTTCTTTTTTTATATAAAAATATAATAATCAGACTCATCAGGCTTATTACTGCAATTAGTGCTCCAACTTCAAAAGTGCTTGCATATCTTATCGGATTAATATTCGAATCTTGTATTATCTTGTTAAACTTAAATGAATAATGATCCAGATCAGCTGGTAAAAACTCTGCCAGAGGGAATAAAAAAAGTAAGGCAGTAAGGATAAATACTATAAACAAGTATATACTTTGGATTCTTTGAATCATATCAATATAAATGAAGACAGTTTCTGCCTTATAAGTGAAATAAAAGGCACCGAAGTGCCTTTTATTATTAATTACATTTTATTACTAATTATTACCTAGAATTATAGGTAAACCATCTTTAGAGTTACCAATAATTACGACCTTAGCATTTGGAGATGCTGCAAGTGCAGAAGTAGCTTCTATACCTCTCATTTTTAACAAGTTTAATGTTAAACTTTTATTTACAATAGTATTTGCAGCAGCTTCACCTTCAGCCCCTATACGTTTTCTTTCAGCTTCACTGGTTTCTCTATCAAGCCTAAACTGATATGCCAAAGCCTCCTGTTCCTGAGTAAGTTTTGTTTCAATGGCTTTCATAATCTCCGTAGGTAACTTAATGGACCTAATTAGTAATGCCTGCATATCAATATTATTCTCAGTAAGAATTTTTGAAGTTTCTTCAATTATACCTTGTTCAACTTCATTTCTTTTTGTTGAATAGATCTCTTCAGCGGTAAATCGACCTGCAACCTTTCTAACTGAGGAGCGTGCTTCAGGAATTACAAGCTGGTTGATATAATCTTGACCAAAAACTTCATGCAGGTAACCTATCTTATTGTAAGTTGGATTAAAACGTACTGTAATATCAATACTTATTGATAACCCGTTTTTACTCAATACATCCATAGTTTCTTCACTTTTCTGCTCTTTTACATTATAAATATGCAGAGTGTTCCATGGAGCAATAATATGAAAACCAGGATTATATATATTTTCCTTATCAAGGCCAGATGTAAATTTCCTGAATATAACTGCTCTTTCACCAGGCTGAAGTGTGTAAAATAACTGACTTCCCAAAATGATCAGAATAACCAGGAGTACACCCCCGCCTATTAGTATTGTTGATAATGACTTGTTCATTTTCATAGCTATAAATTTTAAGTATTAATAATTTTTTAGTTTCTGTAATGTTAAAATAATATAGAACAAATTTAGTACTTATTAACATATTTATTCGATTTGTCCTTAATAAATATTTGAATTTTAAGCTTTTTACTTTTATTTTTTTTTAGCTTTGATATAATATGACTATGAAAGAGGGAAGT
>PVBE012820687.1_pt1 | contig 10531 bp, 15 predicted proteins | sample 1631181 | NCBI WGS metagenome assembly PVBE01 (sample SAMN08397723, study PRJNA350692) | Marine metagenome, whole genome shotgun sequencing project. | isolation source: water | place: Pacific Ocean | collected 2012-04 | reverse complement strand
ACTAACCGTGGAGATAACTGGAGCCCAGTTACCACCACAGAAAGTATCATGATGATACCTATGCATTTGTACTCGACGGCAGTCTTCGGTTTGACGAGGTGAACCGCTTCGCGTTTGAGGCCACGCATGAAGTCGATCCACACCGTGCTCTTGCTGTCCAGCTCGGTGTGCCAGTTGTTGGCACGATGGTAGAACAGGAGGGCAGCCTTGAGGTACGTGATGGTGGACCAGCGGATTGCCATGGCGCCTTCCTGGTCACCGGGCCTCGTGATCCACGATTTTGGCGCGTAGGACTGCTCCGACGTGAAGGTGGCAAAGAAGAGAATGCACTTCTCCACCGTGTCCAGCGGCAGTATGGTGATGGCAAGTCGTTTCTGTACCTTGGGGACAAAGGACTTGACGGCTGACTCGTACCCTTTTAGTGTGCGGGAGTCCAAAGCTGAACTGCGCAGCCTGTTGGAGCGCGCGATCTGCTCGAGCGCGTACTCCTTCTGCTCTGGCGGCACCGAAGCGAGCAGTGAATCGAAGTCTAACTGCATCGCACTCGCCAGCGACGGGACTGCACCGGCTGGAGTTGGCGTGTGGTGTGGCGGCACCGCCTCCACGACCTCACGGTCTGGTTCCAGCAGCGCCAACGTGCGCTCATCGTCTGGCACATTAAGCATATCATTCATGACGGTGTCAAAATGCGTGCTAACATGCGCCACGCTCTGCGCATTAACTGCCGTAGGCATAATACTGCGGTGGTCATATTCATAGTGAATAGAGGGGATGCGGGCATTAATAACCGTCTGGGTTGACGGCACCTGCGTACTAATGGGGGGCACGGCAGTAGGACTGCTACTGGACGGTAGTGCGGGTATGCTGTCCCCATATCCTGCCCGGGGTCGGGCGTTGAGCGCAAAGCTCGGCATGAAGAAATATACTAAGGCGATAAGGAAACGTAATCAAATGGACAAATCCAACGTTAAGTAGGAGCCAAAACGACGTAATCCGAAGGAGGTACGCTCGCTCAGATCAATTCTCTCACCGTGCAAACACCAGTCTCAGAGAACACAGCAAAGATACTGCCGTATTGTGTACAGAGTTGGTGGTGTACAAAGGAGCATTAACCATCGTTGATGCGCAATGGGCGCGTAATAAAAAGGCGCTTTGGCCGTGTACATGCCCGACATGGGCTATTCCCTATTTATCGCCAAAAGTTTTTTAAAATGAAACCCCACTCTGCGGGTGGGGTTTCCTTAATATTTCTCATAAGTGCCGTCAGCAAGGGATCGTCCTTGCCGCGGACTTCGTAGCGTGGGTAGAGATCATCTCGTGATCTCTACCATTTTAAACAATATTTTTCGCTTTAGCGTGGGGGCAATCTTCGGCCCAGTGAACCAAACCCTTTTGACGGCATTAAACGCACTCCTGTATCAAGGAAGTGAATCCAAGATACAGGAGTGGAGATAGGTTTTATTGTTGCACGCCAGGTTACACGGCGTCAGTTTCTGCGCCTTGCAGATGCCAATCGTGTGATTGGCAATTCCCTTTCCCGCCATGTAGCAGTTTCTGCGTGACCCGTTGGTCTTGAAGAAGTCGAGCGCTCCCACCGGATTCGCGTTGTAGGCAGCACTCCAAGCGGCAGCAGCCGCGGCAGCGGAATCCGACTTCGAATTCAGGGTGGCAGTGACGTCAATACCGGTGTTGACGTGCGGGTTGCCCTTGGGAGGCTTACCACCCTTTCCCTTGCCTTTGCCCGGGCCGCGCGGTTGCTTGGGCGCCGGCGCCGACGGGTCCACAGCATTCTGCCTGCCCCGTTTACGAGGCTGCTGCTGGAACTGGCCGTTGGGCGCGGGGAACTGGTTATGTCACGTTCATACAGCATGGGAAAAGGATTCCCCGTGCTGTATAGGCCGTGAATTCTGATTCTGATTCCGGGACGGCCTGAACTGCGGTTGCGAGAGGGCGGCAATCGACTTTTGCAGGGCGCTCACCTTGTCTGCCTGTTCGGTGGCACTGTTGAGCTGGCGGATCATCGTCATGGACACCATCTGGACGGCATGGCTGACGGCATCTTTGTGGAGTTTGTCAAAGACATATTTGGACTCACTCCATCGTTTTAGGTGGGCAAGGCTCACGCTAGAACGGTGGGCAGTGAGTGACTGGTCTTCGCTGATGACAGCCTCCTTGAAGTCGTAGGCAAGGCGGCGGAAAGTGTGGCGGATCACCAGCACGACCGACTCCTCGCCAGCCGTTTTGATGTTTTCCTCCAAGTGCTTGATGATCGCCAATCGCTCGTCGACCATGTGGACGACCATGCGGCGGATCGATTGTTCTTCCGGCGTCTTCTTGGAGTCAATGTCGCGGGGCAGATACGCGTTCCGGACCTTGTCCAGGAAGGCACGAAACTCCGCGATCGTTTTCATCTTCTTCCAGTAGTAGTGGGTGCGATGTGATTGGGATCCATAGCATAGGTGAAGAGGGCACCACATGCTAGTAGATGCCCAACATCCTTGTACTTGTGGTGCCAGAGCGTCTTGTTCTGCAGGGCAGCGCGAGTGTGGGCGGTGAGCTGATCTCCGCCGGTGGTGCCCAGTGACGACAGCGCCGCGATACCAGCCTGAGCCGCGCGCTCAGTCATGTGAGCAGTGCGTGACGCCAACTTACAACCAGGGGAAGTGAAACTTCCCCTACTGTAGGAGCCGTCAAGTCTCCTTGAGAAGCGGTCTCTTGAGTTCGGCGTACGCCATTTTGCGGGCAATGGCAGTCGCACTGTAGACGCCCTGGACCCAGGAGATGCGGTCCAGGATGGGAACGACATCCTCGGGGTCATCTTCGCGCAGGAATTTCTCTGTGACAAACTGCCGCAACCGCGCCCGCTCCACATCAGCGTTGCAGGCAGCACAGGTTGGGGGGCAGAACGTGCTGAACTTGCCGTCATTGCGCAGAGGAGGTTCGATGCTGCGGCAGTTGCTGCACAGCGCACTGTGATCGCAGGAGGCACAGATGATGTCATTCGGCGCCCGACGCTTCGGGCGGCGGCAAAACATGCACCAGATGAGCGTCACTACGGCTGGTGGCTGCCCACCGTTCTGCATTTGGTGTTCTCCACCAGGAGCGTCTCCGTTACCGGGTTGCTGGCCGGACCCCCCTGGACGATGAGGCCCAGGATGCGAGTGTCCGGTTTGTAAGTGACAGCTTGTACAACCGGAGGAAACAGGTTTCCCCGAGTTGTAGAAGCTGTCATGGTGGATGGTAGCCAGGTGCGGACTCTTGGAGTGGCGCACCAGCGTCGCCATGACCGTCGTGCCCATCCCTGACGGCTATCATACAAGGAAGAAACGAGATAATGTTTCTCCAAGGATTGTATGATAGCCGTCAGATCATGCGCGTGATCGTCTTCAAATTGCCTTGGCGGGAGACCGCAGTCGTCGTAACTCGCGTCTGCAAAGCCGGCGGCGGCACCTTTGCCCGAGGAGGCAGCGTTGCGCGCGGCGGCTTGTCCAGCGCCTTTTTGGCCTTGTTTGGCGGCATCGGCGGCTTGGCCTGGAACTTGGGGAGCGGCACCTCCTTTTTCAGGAGCGTTGGCCCCGACTGGTGGCAAAAGATGTTGCGGAGGTTGTGCTCCACCCGCATCATGTTGGTGTTGGTTCGGGAGCTGCTGGCCGAACTGTTGCTGGCCGAGCTGCTGGCCGAACTGCTGCTGGCCGGGGACGTGGCCTTGGATGTTGGGCCGCGAGCCGGGAACTTAGCGTGTGGCTCTGCCGTCTAAGAGAAAGGAAATCTCCTGAGAGGGAAGAGCCACGATGTTGCTGGAGTTCGGGCGCAGCTTGTCCAGGTTGAAGCACTTCATGCGCCGAACTGGAGGCAGCGGACGCGAATGACGAGTTTGACGTCGAGCGACCGGCGGCTGCCGCTGACGACGCTTGTGCCGCCGCATCGGGTGGACCGGACCGCGGCGCACCTTTGGCGGCAGGTTGAACCCTTGGGACGGCACTCACATTGTGGTCAGAGACGGGGTGGCGAACGACACACCGTTGAGGCACAAGGTGATCCGGGTGTTCTTTATCGGCAGGTTTGGCTTTTGCGGGCGTCGAGTTGACGGGCGGCAATTCTGCAGGGATCGCGCCGCGTGACGGAGCCTGCGAAGGGAGTTTAAAGTCATCCTGCGATAGTCCCTCAGGATTGATGAATACCGACCCGTCAATCTCGTTGAAAGAAGCCGACATTTCCCACACTAAAGCGAACTATGGTTTTTTTGGAGACGGAGAAGTCAATGATGGGTAGGCACACCGATACCACCATCGGGAAACACGCCTCACCACACAACAGTCGTCAACACGTATGTCAAAACGAAACTGCACACGGAAGACACTCCTCATCCCTACCATTTGGTAAACAGTAGCGCACGCCGACGCGAAAGAGGCGTATGCTCTCACGCACACGCTCCACACTAACCCCAACTCGAGAACATTTCGCGGAATGCTGACAAATTGTTGAAAAATGGTGGCATTATTATGATTTCCACCAGGTCTTGGACCGGTTAGAGTAGACATGCCAGGCGTGTTGCTCTGGCGGCAGAGTAATTATGGCCGTATTGACGGCAGCAAAATTGGCATTGTTAATCGCCGGATTGACGGCATTGATATTATGTGGGGTCAGAGATGGCGACGACAATACCTGAAATCTAGTTGTCATCGATGGCTTGAAGGAGAGCAGGCACTCCCAGCCGGCAATCCACCTCCAGCAGCGGAGGCGCCAATCATCTCTAACCAGGAAGGCAACAGACGCCTTCGGCGTAGTGTCACTGCGCGCATTACCTAAATGTTTTGATAATGTTTGCGCCAGTTTTTTAGACAATTCTAATGGCGGAAACGCCCAAATGATGTTCGAATTCGCATTAAGAATGTCGTCGGCAAATACGGCTCCTGTTCAGGTGGCCCACCACCAGAACAGGAGCCGGGATAGACTTGAAGAAGTCATTCGAGACGTTGAAGACATGCACTGCGGAATGGGAATTCGTAATAAACGCTCCTAGGGAGCCAGGAATAGGTCCAAATGCTTCAATGTTGAAGTTTTTATTACAAGTTGCCAAAATGGATTTCTTTGAGTGCATGTTCAGCCATCTCCCAGGGAACGGGTCGAAGTCATCGCGCGTGAGCAGATATCTGGATATCATGTCGGCAGACGACGGCCTCTAAACTACATGCGGAAGCACGCTTCCCCTGCTGTAGAGGCCGTCATAAACCAGTTGTCAACGCCGGCAATGTGTTCGCCGGTGACGGTGCACCGGAGTCTGATTTCCCAAAGGTGTCATGTTCATACAGCATGGAGAAAGAGACTTCCCCGTGCTGTATAAGCCATGGACTCGGAGGGCCAGCCCCAATTCCGCCATGTCTGTGGAGGCAAACACGCCAGCGGAGACAGTTCTGAACGTCTTGGCGATCATGCTGACGGTGGCGGAGTTATCCGACTCGAAGAAGACAGTCATGCCGTACAGCTCACGCGGGTCAGCGACCGCACCGAGCCAGCGGATGATGGCAGACGCTTCGCGGATATTGCTGTGTGTGGCAGCCGGGAGGAGGACGCCGTGCTCGTCTCGCCTGAAAGCAATTGTGCCGACCGCAGCGCAATGTTCAGGATGATGCCAGTCGAACGGGCCCACGTGCTGCGTTTCACGCTGATACCAGTTGATGGTGGCGCCCCATCCCTCAGCGCTGGCGTCAATCTTGATTCGCACCAACTTGGGGTGGAAGAGATTCTTGTAGGAGCGCGTGGTCGTTTCAGCACCGCTGCTGTCCACCACCACCGCAGGCAAAACAGGATCCCATAGTTGTGCACGGTCAGGGTAGGCGGTGGCGCCAGTGGCGGCATCACGATTTGGATCGCGGGGTACCATCACGATAGGGCGCGCCGGGCCGTGGTCACCCCGGGTGGCATTCCAGGTATCTTCGAGGAGATTCGCCCACCATTCCATGCCGCGTCGCATGATGGCAGTGCACCGAATCAGAGAATGGTTCCAGTGGAGTGCTGAGCCGCACTCAGCCCACCACTGGAACCATTATGCCTGGTCAAAACGGGTATTGCCGCGGCACCACTCACGTTCGGCGTTGGTGAGGGTGAGGAGGCGTGACGCCTCGTTCTTGAAGGCAGGGACGGTGTAACGGAAAACCAGATCAGCTGAGACAATCAGCCCTCTGACGGTTGCCAGTTGTCTCGCGCGGATGTTGCCAGATGCGTCAACGCTGGTGATGATCGCGCGGAGCTTCTCCACCGCCTTCTCCATGCGCGGAATGCTGAGGGCGAAGATCATTCGGATGCTGCAGAAGAAGTAGCCAATCCAGTCGAAGGCAGTGCGTGGCGGGAAGAACTTCAAGCCCTCCTCGAGATGAAGTTCAACCCCCAACTTGCGCATCCTGAAAACCAGCAGGTCAAAGATGCGTTTCAACTCGTCCAAGGAGAGCGAGCGATTAGACGGCACCACCCGCAGGTCGTCCACGAAGTCGACAATGCTGACGCCATCCGGCTTTGTTACGCGGATGACTTCTTTCACATTATGGATGGGGAAGATCACGCAGAGAAGGCAAAGAAACCCTCCTAGTGTTTTCTCTCCCATGCGGTCATTAATGCCTGGAGACGGTCCCAGTCCCTGGCCCAAGAAGAGCAGTACGCCGTAGGCGCCTGCTCCTGCCCAGAGCCGTCGCGGCTCGATGGAGGCGGCAATCAGGTCAGCAGGCCAGCGTACCGCGTCCAGACCGTGCAGGTCGATGGCATCGCGGAAGCACTTGGCGTCAATGGGAGAGCCGTCCCTGCGCGGCGTGGCGTGGTCGGCAAGGAACCTTAGACGACAATCCACAACTAGGGGAAGCGAAGCTTCCCCATGTTGTATGATAGCCGTCGCCTACTTGCAGTAGTCGTCGAGCATTTCCGGGTAGGCGGCAGACATGCGCATCCCCAGCCAGCGCCTGGCCGAGGGATGCACGAGCCACGTGTAAAGTGATGTCACGGGACGGGGAGGAAGTAGAACATCCTCCGCCACCGTAACATCACGGAGAAACAGTTGACAAAATCGATGCCGGCAACAGCGCAGCCCGGGAAGAAGTCAAGGAAGAGGCGGTCAATGGTGGCGTAGTCCACATCGACAGCAGGCAGGTGGGAGTTGAAGGCAGAGTATGTCCAGTCTTTGATGAATCTCCAACCCACGTGCCGAACGCCCTCGAGCTTATCGACAATGTTGCCAGGGCTGCAGCCAAAATCGGGGATGAGGGTGTCATCAATGATCGGCGCATCATCCTCGGCGGCAGAGCACCACAGGATCTTGTGGGCGGCAGAGAGCTTCTGCAACGTCTTTCTGACCACCTGCGGCTGGTCGGCATACTTGGGGAAGTCAGGGAAGACAGTGATTGCGACCACGCAGCAGAGGAGTAAGAACTCCCCATGCTGAGGGTCGCAATAGCCGGCTGGAGAGGCTTGACAAGGTCCAGGCGTGCGCCGCCGAACCACTCCCGGCGGAATGATTCGGCGACGCCCATCTCGATGCAGGCGGCAGGATCAAGCGTAACGCCTCGCGCAGCCATTAAGTCTTCATGACGGCGCCATTGGTCACGCGGACCGTCTTGCGCGTGGAGGAAGTCATAGATCTCGCTGCGGCAGCGTGGGATCGGAATCGTTACTGCCGCCTTCCGCGGCGGACCGTTGACATCAAAGATGGCGACAGGACCCGCAGGCCGTTTGCTCGCCATTGGCGTGCCGGGGAGATAGCGGCGGGCGTCAGACTGCGGAAACAACCTGGAGAGCACATCGGAGACAACACCTATAGGCAAGGGAAGCAAGCTCCTCTTGTTACGGGTAGTTGGTAGTTCTGGCGATGGCGTCAGGCTGAGACGGCAAACCCTGAGTGAGCAGATGCTGGTCCCTCACATCACGCAGAAGTTGGAATAGATCTGCGTCTCGCGCTTCGGAAGCCGACTTGTTGAACTGCTGGGTCCATAGTGTTGCAAATGCCGCGGAGACAGGGTCACGGGAGCCAGCGAACTTGCGGATGGCTCGGCGTAGGTCCGGTGGCGTGTGCTGACAGTCAATCTGGGTGGGTGAACGTGTTCACCCACAGAGATCCACCGTCAAAGAAGGGGCCTCAGCGCGGCAGCCAGGAGATTCCCCGTTCTGGGCGTGCCGATAGCCCACATGAGTAGGAGATGCCGCACGTGCTCCGGCAATGTTGCTGGCAAGACGAGGTTCTCCAGTGGCGGCACGTTTGATGGCATTTCGACTATCGGGACTGGCGATCTGTCCCGATGAGGCTGGCTCATGCTACCAAGGAAGCAAGCTTCCAAGATTAGCAGGGAGCCAGATACTGAGGAGGTCGGCAATGCGCTTCGCTCGAACATGAGGAGGCTCCTGACAAGTTCCGTTCGTCACGAAGGCGGCAGGTTTTTGCCACCTCGTTTTCAGGATCCCCGGGGTGCCGTGCTTCCCCGGTTGCAGCACCGACACCGGGTCGACCTGGGGGGCAGGGCCCGTTCCGCAGATGGCAAACGTCAGGCCGCCGCGGACCTTGCACAGAGCTGAGACCCCCCAGACACCCGGGGGGAAAACGATTTCCCCTATGGTGTGAGTGGTCCCGTATCTGTTTGGTGACACAGAAGTCCAGTCGCCAGTGCATCTCGACCGTCCCGCAAGCTGGGCAGGACAGATTCATCGGCAGTTCGCACTTGAAGCAGCGCCTCGGCAGTTCGTTCAGGGAGACAAACTTGACTGGCGACACTGGCGGGGAGGGATCGTTCGATATGTTGATCGATGATCGAGGGGACACCTACCAGGTGCGAGGAAGCAGGCTTCCTCGCATGGTAATTGTCTCCATGCTGCGTCTTGCGAGAGGCCCAGCTTGGCGTGGAGGGAGGCAGTACTGGCAGACGACGAGGAGTGCGACTGCGGAGCGAGATCGTCTGTAGCGGGGACGTCCCAAGCAGCGGACGTTCCGAGCGCTCGGCGAAGTCGTTGAACCTCAGCACTGCGTCGCGTGTTAGGGGGCAGACCTTCGCACGCATACGTGCCTCCACCCGGAATAGCGAAGCTATCGCCGGGGTGGAGGAGTCACGTATATCCCTTGGCTGGATCATCCGCGCTCCCGTCGGCAGTGCGTACGTCGTGTCGTCGACTGGGGGGAGGAGCGTCTCCTTTTGAGGGCATGATACCGTATCCGAGGGTCCCTCGGAGCTTGAAGGCGAAGAGAGGTGGCAGAAAGTGGGGTCAGTAATGATGATCACGCTTTCAGCATGTGGCACCGACACCGCAGTGTGGGTGCCACCCCCTCAGTGCTGTACGTAGTGCACCTGTTGCGTCGCAGCGCGGCGGCACGATCAGATCGGCCGGACGGCAGCGTGAACCGGGTGTTGCAGTCGTACAGCGACTGAATGTCTTTCGTCGGCGGCAGGTCGAGGAAGACAGAGTTAGCCTTGGCGGCACTGCTAAGGTGGGCGACAATCGGGGCGGTACAGTAGTCGAGCGTCGGGTTGCCAGAGAAGATACCTACTTGGCAAGGTCGATGGGCCAGTGCATAACGTAGCCAACGATGTCAAGTAAGTATCTAGCCTAATACTGGTGGCAATGTCGCGCAACAGCGTGCGCGAGTCGCCAGTGGTACCCGGACGGTCGTGCACCGTCAGCTGCAGGATCGCGCCGAGATTGAGCCCGACGAGAGTATCGTTCACGTCAAGCAGTTCCGCAAGTCCCGAGATAAGCGACTCAGCGTCGCTGGCTTCGGACGGCAAGCGTGACATCTTTACCTAATAATGAAGAAGGCAAAAAGGAAAAATGATCGGAGCAGAAAAATGGCAAGGAAGAGTGGGTACTAGCCTGGAAGGCCTCACTCGGTACACATCAAAGAGAAAACCTGGGTACTAGCCAGATGGCCTCAGGTACATCACCACCCGGGTACTAGCCCACACGGCCTCGGGCAAGACACTCCTCTCAATCAATACAGATCCCAAACAATCTTACGAATCGCACGCACGTCGCGTACACACATCTCGTTTTCTGTCCGAATTTTTCACACGACTCGTCGCGCAATCTCATAGAACACCATCTTGCCGGCTCGTCCCAAAAACACACATTCTGTCGCGGCACACAAGTACCGATACAAAAGGAGTCAAAGTTCAAGCTGGTTTAAGTAGTGAAGACAACAGAGAAAGGACCACCCGCACAGGGCAGTGGGAGTGCCGCTGCACTCCCACGAACGTGGGTGTCAGCGACAACGCCACATGCACGAGTAGCGGTTGGCGGTAGGGTGCCGCAGCACACCACCCTTCACAGAATGTGGCACCTCTTCGTTGAGGCCTCCGTAGAGTACAGTTTTTTGTTCGATGTAGAAAAACACCAACTAAAGCATAAAGGTTCCGACGTCAGTTCGGATTACCTCAACGAAGAAGCGCTTTAACCTAAGTCATCCAGCATCAAGGACTCCAAGGATGACAGTAGTACCGAAATCGCTAATCCGACAACTCCTAGACGTACCAAAACAAATAACGAATTACCGTAATCAGAGATT
>PVBE011833549.1_pt1 | contig 10531 bp, 6 predicted proteins | sample 1631181 | NCBI WGS metagenome assembly PVBE01 (sample SAMN08397723, study PRJNA350692) | Marine metagenome, whole genome shotgun sequencing project. | isolation source: water | place: Pacific Ocean | collected 2012-04 | reverse complement strand
GCGTCGACCTCTCCGCTGACGGTAGCATGACCACTTACTAGCGGCTTTTGACCGTTCGTCGGGTGAGAAAAGGCGCTTATCGGCTACCTCCTAAGTGCACACATTCCCCCTATATAATAAACTCCGCAGGGCATGCCGCGTTATGTCCCCGATACTAGGCCCAAGATGAATAAAAATAGAACTGGTTTCACGCTAATAGAGCTGATGATCGTTTTGGTCGTAGTAGGCATCGGCATGTCGGTGGCTGTGCCCAATTTTCAGGGGATGATTGTAAGAAACAGGATCATAGCCCAGACAAATGACGTGATCCTGACGGTTAACCTTGCTCGCGGTGAGGCAGCGAGAACAGGGGGTTTAGTCAGTATCGCGACCGTCAGTACGACCAGTGACTATACGGCTGGCTGGTGTATTGTACTGGGTACACCGGCAACCTGCGCCGCTGGAAATGTGGTGCGCAGATTTGACGCCCTCCAGGGTGAGACGACCATAGTCGACGTTGATGCTGCCACTGGTATTCAGTTCAATAGTTTGGGCGGATTGTCCGCGGCAGGCCCCCAGACCCATAACATTGACCTGTGCTATCCAAACTATCAGGGCAGAAGGATCAAGGTAACGCTAATTGGCCGCGTGAAGTCATATACAGACGTTCCGACCGGCGATACAGCATCGAGTTGCTAGTGGATGAGGTTTTTTTGTGGCAAGAATGAGACAACAGGGTTTTTCCATTATCGAGGTGATTATTGCCACCCTCATCCTGACGGTTGGTATTCTTGGCGTTGCGGGCTTGCAAGTAGTCAGCCTGCAGCAGAACCACCGTTCCCTGTTGCGATCAGAAGCGCTGCAGATAGGTAATGACATGCTTGACCGGATGCGAGCTAATCCTACCCAGACCTACGCGCCAATTCTCTATGCCGCTGATCCAGTATCTTCAGCCATGAACTGTGTGGCGGTCGCATGTACGCCCGCGCAGATGGCTGTATACGATATTGCCCAGTGGAAATGCGGGATTGACCCGATTGACCCAAGCAGCAGCCTGCCGTTTGCCATCTGTACCACCTTTGGCAAGACTGTAACCGTACTGCCCGAAGGAGAGGGCCAAATTCAACTGGCTGCTGGCGTGCATTCGGTTTTTGTACGCTGGGTTGACGATCGGGATGGCAATACCGCCTCAATTGAACTGTACACCAGGGCGGATTGACGGGGAAAGTGGGATGAACGCCATAAAGAGAACACAAAGTGGATTGTCCCTTGTTGAGGCGATGATCGCCATGCTCATCGGTTCAGTAATAATGGTTGGCGTTGTGCAGCTACTTGTTGCCAACAGTGAGACTCACAAGCTGATGATGGGCCAGTCTAGAATGCAGGAATCAGCCAGGTTTTCACTGGATTTTATCGCTAGAACCGTGCGGCAGGCAGGTTATCGGGGTTGTTTTTCCAGCAATGCAGCGCTGAACACGACTATTGACCCCCCAGCCGCTCTACCCTATGAATATGATCTGCGCTTTGGTGTTCAGGGCTATGATGCCTCAGGTCCCAACCTGTGGACTCCGGTGCTGACAAACTTGCCACAGACCACGTCTGGGGGTGTTGACACCAACATTTACTATCAATCGTTAGGTACAGACACCTTAACCGCCCAGGGTCAGGGACAGAACAATGGTATCGACATAGGTGCCATCGTTTCAGGCACCGATGTGCTCACCGTACGAAATATGGATCAGCAGGACATCGAAGCACGAATCGGTATACTTGTCGGGGCAAATGATCCGATTGTAGTGCAAGTGCCTCCTGATGGCCTGAACCTGTTGGTTAATCACATGGCGGTCATCCATGACTGTGAGAAAGCCACCATTTTCAGGGTTACCTCCGTTGCTAATGACACGCCCGTTGCCAATCAGATGACCATTGGTCACGATACTGCTGACGTTGATGCAGTTCGTAATAGCATTAACACGCTGGCTCTGAGAAACTTCTTTGGTGTTGATGGAGCAGTGACTGCTATACAAAGCTATACCTATTTCATCGCTCCAGGAACCGGTCAGAATGCCCAGGGTGCGACTCCCCTGTCCCTGTGGAGAAAAACGGGGCTGACGGCACCGATTGAGCTGGTTGAGGGTGTTGAGGATTTACAGATTCTATACGGCGTATCAACGGATGATGACATTACACCGAACCAATATGTCGCCGCTAACTCAGTAGCAGACTGGAAGGATGTGACAACAATTAGAATTACAGTGGTGGTTAACAGTGTTGATGATGTAGGTGGTACCTCTGTACCAACGCAAACCTGTGCTGTTCAGACCTGTATACCGGATGTGAATTATGACGGATTGATCAGAAGATCCTTCACACAAACCATCAAACTCAGAAATACCAGTTAGGTGGATTCAATATGAATTATTACAGAAACAGGCATTTCGCCAGGCGCAGACCCTTTTCCAAAAGCAGCCCCTTTTCTAAAAACAGGCAAAGGGGTGTGGTTCTTTTTATGAGCCTTGTCATGTTGTTGATCCTCACCATTCTTGGTTTGTCTTCGGTGCAAACCACATCTTTGCAGGAAAGAATGTCCAGGAATGCAAGAGATACAAACCTCGCTTTCCAGGCAGCGGAATCCGCCCTTAGAGATGGCGAGGACCTGATTGAACTCCTCACCTCCTTGGCCCTCTTTGACAATGCAACGGCCGGCTATTACCGTGAAAATGCACCTGGTGTAGTCCCTAACTGGAAGGACGTTAATGCGACTGCTGCGGGGAATGTGAACTGGGAAGCTTCCAGTGAAGCGGCCTGTGGCTGTATGGATGCAAATTTGGCCGTAACCGGTGTTGCCTCTCAGCCCCGATATATTGTGGAGCACGTCAGAGCTGTTATTTCAGATGCTGATGCCTTGAACCTCGATAATATTGGTCAGGACACAGGTTCTGGTCGAACAGAAATGTTCAAGATAACGACCTACGGCCAGGGTGGCTCAGCATCTGCCCGCGTCATGCTTCAGAGTACTTATGGGAAGAGGATTTAGGGTGAAGAAACTTCTAACCAAAAAGATTACTATCAGCATGAATCTATTTGAGCGGGTTGCACTCGTGAGCGTTTAGTGAAGATTAACTTCAGATTTTTCATCATCGGATTAGTTTCGATGCTGACCATTTTCTCGATGAATTCTGTCTATGCGTTAAACGACAACCCGGTTGTTCGAACTGCAGCTGGTGACGCATTTCAGTTAACCGGGATAACATTTGATGAAGATGATTCAGGTTATACCAGTTTGAGCAGGGGCGTAGAGGATCTGACTCCTTACTTCTCTGACCTTGATATAGATGATGCATTGGTGTTCACGGTTGTCGGGAATTCCAACCCATGTGTCGTTAAGCTCAATATTGATCCTTCCAATCCGGGGGATCTGGAAATCTGGAGTATAGGCAACGAATATGGATCGGCAGATATTACGATTCGGGCCACTGACACGGCTGATCCGGCAGAAAATATCAGTTCCGTCGACATGCTGTTCACGATAACCGTCGATTCAGACAATGATGCGCCTCTGAACGTGCCTGATTCATACGACGGCAACCTTGATGCACTTTCCTCGGGAAGTCTGACAGTTGACGAGGATTCAGGTGACCTCATAATCCAGCTGGACTCTGCCTTTAGTGATCTGGATCAGTCACAAGGCTGTAATCCGGTGATCGATACCCTGAGCTATACGATTACGATAGATGAAACACCGGACCTCTATGTGACAAGCCCGGTATTCGTCATCGATAACACTGACCCGGAGGTCACGTCACAGACACAGCCCACGGCGGGTACAAGACTGTCAGTTATTGAGACTTCAGATGCGTTTCTCACCCTGCCGCTGGAAGCTGACGCACACGGTGTCGTAGATATTACGATTCGGGCAACTGACCTCGGCAGGCCACCACTCGCGCCCACAGCCGCTATTCCACTGGTTGCTGAAGAGAGCTTTACGATAACGGTTCAGGGGATAGGAGATGACACGCCTATCGCCAATGACGATCATTACAGCACTCGACCGGATCTGATTATTGATGAAGACAGCGGCCCTATCGTATTCAGTGTAATCGACAATGACTATGCCGGTGATGTGCCAGCTGGTGTGATCAATGCCGGTCAGGAGATTACTGATGCGTTTGGTGACCACTCATGGCGGTCAAGCTCCCGCATGGCGGATGTATTTAATAGTGGAAGCGACTCGGTCGAGATCAATGGAGAGGTATCCTGTTCTCACGATGGTTGTCAGCTTGCACAAACTCCTGACACGACGATTGATGGATCCACCTTGACCACAGGTCAGCTGGTGTATCGACCGAGACTTAACTTCAACGGCGAAGACACATTTATCTACTGCATCGCGGACTCAGCGCCGGCGGGAGAAACCCCTGGAACCTTCACCGTTGACCCGAGTGATCCACGTTGCGCCGAAGTTACTGTGCTGGTGAATCCTGTTAATGACCTACCCGAACCCCAGAATCCGGTTAGCTTCACCATGGACCAGGCCGATGACCTGATTGTGCCGGTTGAAGAAGGACTTAGACTCCAGGTATTCGATGTGGACAATACGCATTTGGATGGACTTGGCTGTGACCCACTAGACCCTGGCTGTACACCGTCAGCACCGTTGCCGGACACCTTGTATTTCTTTATTTCTTCGGCACTTACGGACCATGGCAATTTGCTGCTACCGTTTGCAACCGATGGGAGTTTTACTTATCGGCCGAACGCGACTTTCTTTGGAACCGACTCCTTCAAGTTTCATGTGTGTGAAGGTTCGGTGCTGGACGCAGACAAGTGCGTTATGGACGTGGTAGCGAATATCGTTATCGAATCCATTTCCGGCGCACCCGCAGGTTCCAGTGAGGAAGTTGTTGAATTTGACTTTAACCTTGCCGAGACTCCCCTTGAATTACCCATCGGCCCTGAGTCCAACGTGCTTATCATCAATGATGATTCCGGATCCATGCATTGGGATATCCTCACCGATCAGTCTTCGGGTGTCTATTTTTTCCCGTCAAGCGGAAATTATATTCGCTATGTAATGAAGGCAACTGCTGGCAGCAGGACTGATGTAGCGCCGAGCGAAACAACGGCGCCTGCCGTGGGGCTATGGCGGTTGCGCAACTCTGTTTTCAACACGGTTTACTATAACCCGGACCTCAGGTACGAACCCTGGGAAGGTCTTAACAGTGATGAGGTGGAGTTCCCTGAAAGTACGCCAACTGCGGCAAGGCATAACCCCTTGTTTTCGTCACCAGCGACTAATATACGGCTGCCACAGGACTATACGGGGAAAGCATTTATCACCACGCCTCAAACATGTACGCTTACCTGTGCCTGGTGGAGCTGGGGGCAATGCTGGTTCTGGCAAAATGTTTGTACTGGCGGCAGTGGCTTCCAGCTGATAAACGAAGAGGACTATTACATTCCCCGGTACTATACCTGGTATGATCTTGATAGCAGTGGGACCCTGAATGTCACCCCATCTCCGGCAAATGAGCCCGCCATTTGTGACACGGCTGGCGAGCGGACCCAAGCAAACGGCTGCTCTGAAGGGGTGCTCGTTGAAATCAGACCGCTAGTTGAGGGTGGGGCTGACTTCTATCCGAAGGCTGAAGGTAGAACAGACTGTATCATTTCAGCATCCACGTGCACCTACGCTGAAGAATTGCAGAATTTCGCCAACTGGTTTACCTATTCCAGGAATCGTGAATTCACCGCCAAATCCGCCTTGGGTAAAGTTGTCGCAGCTGCAGAAAATATCAGGGTTGGATACGCGAAGCTAAACAGTAGCAGTAATACCAGAACTATCAGGTCCATGAATACGTCCGAGAGGACGGGTGAAAAGGCGGCACTTCTGAATGCTATCTACCAGACGAATTCGAGTGGCGGGACTCCACTTCGCAGAGCCCTGCGCGGTGCGGGAAGGCACTTTGAGTGTCGCTCGAGCGATATTTTTGGTAGCGGCAGCAATACTGCGCCCGGCAATTCAGCTTGCCCCATACTCGCGGCACCCGATGGAAACTGCCAGCAGAACTATTCGCTGCTGATATCTGATGGAACCTGGAATGGATGGTCCCCTTCATTGGGCGACCCTGATGATGATAACAACACCAATTTTGATGGTGGCGTCTACGCGGGCTCGACAAATAACACCCTCGCTGACGTTGCCATGCATTATTATGAGCGTGACCTGCATAGCACGCTAGGCAATGAAGTGCCGACCTCCGCCAGGGATAAGGCTGGCGCTTCTGAGATTGCGTTTGAAAATGGTGAAAATGAAGTTATGCATCAGCATATGAAAACATTCACCGTTGGCTTTGGTGTAGTTGGTGCAATTAATCAGGCAACGATACCAACGAACTATACCCAGTCCTTTAACTGGGGAAACCCAAACTCGTCGGCGGGGAAAATTGATGACATGATCCATGCGGCCACCAATGGTCGTGGAGATTATCTGAGTGCCGGTGACGCGGATGCATTGTCCCAGGCACTGATTGCTGCATTTGATGAATTTGCACAGGGCAGCGGAGCGGCATCGGCCGTAAGTTTTAACTCCCAGGAGATTCGTGAAGATACCCTGATTTTCAGATCTTTCTACAATACCAAAACAAATACCGGGGATCTGGTAGCACAGCCTATCAGTGAAGATGGTAGCGTTGGTGAGGCTGTCTGGAAGTCAGCAGTACAGATGGACCTGGTGGACCATGACGATCGTGAAATAATGACTTGGAATCCGGATACTGCGGAGGGAATGGCATTTAGGCCCACCACCCTGACAACGGCACAGAAGTCGGTATTTGTCGACAGCCCGCCCTATACAGGTACGGCGCAGCAGATCCTGGAAGTGGGTCAAAGAGTGAACTATCTACGTGGTGACAATAGTGAAGAGCGTCCTGTAGGGAACTTCAGAGAAAGGCCAGTCACAGAAGGTCGATTGGGTGACATAGTTCACTCGGCGCCAACATTTATTGGTGGACCAAGAGCTCTGGGTCGGGATGCCGAGCCATTCCCGCAGGGGTCAAACCTGTATTCCAGTTTCCGCTCAGCCCATGTCGATCGTCAGGATGTCGTTTATACGGGTGCCAACGATGGTATGTTGCACGGGTTCAATGCCGACGATGGCAGCGAGATATTTGGTTTCATCCCAAGTAACCTGATGCTGAACCCCTACAGTCGCCGAATTACTGAATTACTGAATTTTGAGTACACGCACAAGTTCTTTATTGACGTTACGCCTGCGGTCAACGATGTGTTTATGGACCGGGATGGGAATGGCTCAGAAGAATGGACCACCATTCTCATCGGTGGTCACGGAGCTGGTGCAAAAGCCTATTTTGCGCTTGATATTACAGATCCCACCAAGTTGACCGAGGCCACGGCCAGTGATGTTGTGTTGTGGGAATTTACCGATGAGGACGATACTTATCCTACGGATGAAAGTGGTCCGCTAACGACCGGTGCACCTCCGGTCCCACGTGAGGATTTGCAGGCTCCAGCGCAACCTGTGAAGGACCTGGGCTATACATTTGGTGTACCGACCCTGGTGATGAGCAATCTAACAGGAGAAGGACCAACGGGCACTGACCACAAATGGGTTGCTGTCACCGGCAATGGCTACAATAGTACGTCCGGTATTGCCAAGCTGTTCGTTCTGTTCCTTGATGGTGGTTCTGACGGTGTCTGGTGCCACCCGGATATGAAGCATACCCCAATACTTAACGGACCCATGCCGTCCGACTGTATCGGCCAGCAGGATTTCGTGAAACTGGATACAGGTTTTGGTGTAAGTAACGGTCTCCCAAATGGCCTGGGCGAGGTTCGTGTAATCGATGTGGATGCGAATGGAACAGGTGACTATGCCTATGCCGGGGATTTATATGGTAATTTCTTCAGGTTCGATATTTCCTCCAGCAATTTCGAGGACTGGAATGTCACGAAGATATTCAAGGCCGAGTACGATGATGGATCCAACATTTTTGATCAGCCTATAACTCAACAACCTATTGCTATCATTCACCCGACAGAGGACGCAGGGTTCATTATTATTTTTGCAACTGGCGCTTATCTTCGTTCGGGGGACTCAACGGATGCATCGATAAACTCCATCTACGGTATCTGGGATCGACTCTCGCCGGAATTGATTGATAAGGGCACTGACCTCGTTGAGCAGGAGTACACTAATCTCATTGATGAACTGGGTAGAGTCAGAACCTTGTCATCCAATGATGTTGACTACACCGGGTCGGGAGGCAAGAAGGGCTGGTATATTGACCTGGATCCCCCTGTAGCAGGTCAGGCCCCAGGTTCACCTGCTGAATTTCCTGGAGAGAAGGCGATCAGGAACATACAGCTGCGTGGAGGGCTGGCCTTTGTCAACAGCGTATTCCCGAGACCTGCCAATAGCTGTGTCGGTCAGGCAGGTGGTGCAACACTAGCTTTCTGCCCGGATACGGGTGGCAGTAAATGTACCGTTAACAGGCCCGTCTTTGACCTGGACAACGATGGCTACTTCAACGAAATGGATGATGTGGGTCCAGATGATGATCTGACTGCTTTAGGACGAATCCTTGAAGACCCTGCACCGCCAACTGATGCAACATTTATTGGTGACAAGCGAGTAACCCAGTTTGGTAAAGATCTTGATATTGTCGGCACGAATACATCATCTGGTGACAATACGGGCAGGTTGTCCTGGAAGCGACTTGAAAGTCTGGACTAATTGGAGGAACTAATGGTTAGGTTTTGGCTGCTAATGATTTCTGTTTTTGCACTCTCAGCAAACGCTGATGACCTGACTTTCCGGCAGCTGATGGAGCTGGATGCTGGGCCTGTGTTAGCGAGGACGACACAAGGTACAATCCGGTCGATCGACCTGGCTGAGAGGACGGGAATCATCAGTGGTTTTAAGTACTGGTTTGGCCCGCCCGATCTTTGGGAACTAGAGGTCAAGTTGTACCAGTCTGATGCTGGTTCTCTCGAACTTCTCCAGGTAGGCATGAAGGTAGAGATCGACTATGGTGAGAAGGGTGTCGGGCGTTTAGCCTTTAGAATACGCCAACTCGCTGACGACAGTGATACCGATTTTTAGTACTCATTTGGGGCCTAGCACCTGAGCAGTTTCCCGTGACGGTCAACGGGGTCTCCTGCTTTTTTACTATGTACTAGCCGCGTTCGGCCCTGCAGGTTGATCACCAATTGTCGGGCCAGTTTTTTATTCTGGTCCCGGGGGCAATAGATAAAATTTCCGTTTTGGAAATTCGTATATCCAATCTGCGTCATTTGCAGGTATTGCCTGTTTCTGAATGCCCGCTATTTAATCGTGTCGTGTTTGTTCTGTGCAGGGATGCGCACAATGATCTTGTCCGTACCATCTATTCTCGCGTTCTTATTTCTGTCCGAAAAGACGATTAGTCCCTCATGCCATTTGCCACCACATTTGCTTTCAGTTTTTGGTGTACACAGGGTCATGGTGGTGCGGTTTACAACGGCAGCGTGTCGGGTGAAATTTACTGCTGTGACAATCCAGTTCTATCAGCGTCAACCCGGTTAGCTTTGATCCACCCACGAAAACATCCTCCCTGCATTGGAGGAGCATAAATTTTAGATTGGGTTTCTACAGTGGGATATCTCTGTTGTTAGTGTGGGACATGGGGAGCAGAGATTGTGAGGCTAAAAAATCGCGAGGGGTTCCTATTCGAGATCGAGCTTCTTGAGCTTATAGCGCAGGGCGCGAAAGGTGATGCCCAGTTTTTTTGCCGCTGCGGTCTTGTTCCACCTTGTTGCCTCCAGCGCCTTCACAATGACGTTTTTCTCTATATCTTCAAGATATGAACCCAGTGATTCCCTATCTTCCGGCAGCGCATCCTGGGGAACGGTGACCTGCTCCGCGTAGGTATCCTGATCAGAGTCAGATTCTATTGGCTCGGAAAGGGATTCTCCTGCGGAAGGCTCCTCCGGAACAAACTCGCCACTGGTAGTCAGCGCCAGATCCTCAACTTCAATGATATCGTTTTCGCAAAGCGTCATAGCTCGTTCAAGAATATTCTGAAGCTCCCGTACGTTCCCCGGGAAATGGTAAGCCTGAAGTGATGCTAGCGCCTCTTCACTCAATTCAGGTCGGGTGATCTGATATTCGTCAGCGATTCTGGTCAGTAAATCGGCTGCCAGGGCGGGTACGTCGTCGTGTCGCTCTCTGAGTGCGGGCACCTTCAGCTCGATGACATTGATACGGTAAAAGAGATCCTGACGAAAGCGACCAGCTTTAACCTCTTCGGCAAGGTCTTTGTGTGTGGCACTCAGAATACGAACATCCACAGAAATTTCCTTTTGCCCTCCGATGGGGCGAATCGCTTTTTCCTGAATACCTCTTAGCAGCTTGACCTGCATGGGTAGCGGTAAATCTGCCACTTCATCCAGGAAAAGGGTGCCACCGTTTGCGGCATGAAATAAACCTTTCTTGTCAGAGACTGCTCCTGTGAAACTACCCTTCATGTGCCCAAAGAATTCGCTTTCCATC
>PVBE011805019.1_pt1 | contig 10531 bp, 7 predicted proteins | sample 1631181 | NCBI WGS metagenome assembly PVBE01 (sample SAMN08397723, study PRJNA350692) | Marine metagenome, whole genome shotgun sequencing project. | isolation source: water | place: Pacific Ocean | collected 2012-04 | reverse complement strand
AGCTTAATAATTAAACAAGGAATAACGACACAAAAACAACAGTAAACACAAAAACAATAGTAAACAGCATAACACATCGTCACGGCATAATGATCAATAGAACGAGCTTAATAATTAAACAAGGAATAACGACACCACTTCTAAAACAATGGCTCCTTGGAAATGAAGAGGAAGCGATAAAACGATTACTGAATTTGAATTCCTTGTTTTTCGACCTTTCACTAGAAGTGAGATCAGTATTCAAAAAAACAAAGGGGTTCACTTTAGACGAACTTTCAAATATGTTTCGGCATGCTGAAGAATCATTAGAAACGCTGCCAGCATTTTTACATTTCATTCAAAAATTCAATGGGCTAAGTTTAGAATTGCGTGATTGTTTATACCATAAAAACTGGGAATGGGATGATTTCGAATTTCAATTGGCATTCAAATCGCTTCAGGATGTTTACCAGCGGGAAAGAAGGTTTGCGAAAATGGATGCAACCAGCCTGAACCACAGCAGTGAAAAGTTGTGGCAAATGACCCATCATTCTCATGAACTGAATGTACAAACCATACTTGCGCAGCATCGTGAAAGCTTCCTGAATAAAATGCGCATTACGGAAACCTCAGCTGCAAAATTGAACACGGAAGAAAAAAAAGCCAAGAAAGGATTACTTGCCGCCAAACGCATTCTTGAAAATGAATTTGGAAAAACGAGGAGCTACAAATCAATTCGTGAGTTGACCCAAAATGAGGCCGGACATTTACTGATGGACCTGAAACCTGTTTGGCTGATGAGCCCGCTCAGCGTTTCGGATACCCTGCTGGTAAACACTTCCTTCTTCGACATTGTAATCTTTGACGAAGCCAGCCAGATTACCCTTCAACAAGGCGTTCCATCGCTTTTCAGAACAACCCAAACCATTATTGTTGGTGACGAAATGCAAATGCCTCCAGCAACTTTTTTCTCCACCAAATCTACCTCAGAAGATGATGAAGAAGCAGAAACCTCCATTTCAATTGATGCAGAAGGCCTTTTAACCCAGGGTGCCAACAAACTACCTTCAGAAATGCTTCAATGGCATTATCGCAGCAGACACGAGAGCCTCATAGGATTCAGCAATGCGGCATTCTATAATCGACAGTTACTTACAATTCCCGATAGAAAAATCCATCGGTCCAAAAATGAAAATGAGGCCGGTTCTATGCCCGCACATCCAATTGATGTAAATACACTGCTTGATAAAACCATTAGCTACATTTTCCTGGAAGATGGAATTTACCACAGTCGAAAAAACCTTGCTGAAGCAAACTACATCGCACTTTTGCTATCTGGTTTTTTGAAGGCAAAATCTGGAAAAACTATTGGAATTGTGGCTTTTTCGCAAGAACAGCAAGGAGCAATTGATGCTGCGCTGGAAGAACTGGCCTCAAAAGACCAGGAATTCGAAGCTTTGCTCGAGGCGGAATATCAACGAATGGAAGAGGATCAATTCACGGGATTGTTTGTCAAAAACCTTGAGAATGTACAGGGAGATGAGAGGGATGTTATCATCATGAGTGTTTGCTATGGCTACAACAAACAAGGCAAAATGCACATGAACTTTGGGCCAATAAACAAACGAGGAGGAGAAAAAAGGCTGAATGTCATCTTTTCAAGAGCGAAGGAAAACATGATAGTTGTGTCGTCCATCCAGCCTGGTGATATAAAAAACGACTACAATACAGGAGCCAATTATTTAAAAAAGTTCTTACGCTATGCCCTCCAGGTTTCAAATGGCCAAACCACAAAAGTGAATACTCTTCTTGACAATCTTTCCAAAACCTCTATAGAAAAAACAGGGAACCAGGAATCAGCTTTTCTCAGCCAACTGAAACTTGCCCTGGAGTCTAAAGGATTGGAAGTGGCAACCCACCTTGGTCAGTCTCAATTTAAGTGCGATCTGGCAGTAAGAAAGAAGAACGAACAACATTACTCGCTCGGCATTCTCATCGATTCACAAGAACACTATTCGGCAGAAAACCTGTTTGAAATCTATTGCCAAAAACCAGAAGCGTTGCGATCTTTCGGCTGGTCAGTGCAGAGAGTGTATTCAAAAGACTGGTTCGACAATCCGGCTTTGGTGTTGCGGCAAATTGATGGGTGGTTACGCGAATAAAATAGCCGTTGGCAACCAAAAGAATTGACGCGAAGCTAACTTTTGAGCCAACCCCGCGCCATCACATTCAATAAAATTCAGAAGATCTTTGCATGTCGACCAAAATATTAATTGAGAACGGTCATTTTCTTTGAACTTTCAATAGCGCCATCTACCACCAGGGAGTAGAGATAGAACCCCGGAGCTAATTCTCCTCTGTGGAATATCACGCTGTTTTCGCCTAAACTCAAATTCTTCCTGCTAATGACTTGACCATCCACACTTTGAACAATCAAATCTGCCTGCTGGGCGTGCAGGGGAACATGGCAATTTATGGTTGTTGTGGTTTCAAAAGGATTAGGGAAGTTCTGAGAAAGAAATACATCAGCAGAAACTGAGGGTACTTGCGCCTCTGACGAATGTAACAGTTCGTTTTCGTCAAAGTTTTCACAACAATTGTTCATGCCAGAGGCCAACTTGGCAACTACCGCTTCCAATGCAGCAAAGCGGTCATTCACATCCTCTAATTCACTTCTGAGTTTTTTGTTTTCAGCCTGCACATCTTCTATCATTTCCTGCTGTTCCTGTATCGCCTGCACAGAAATTGGGAACAAGGCATCCATATTCAACAATTTAAAATCTTCAATGGTTTTATCTCCAAATTCCTCTTTTACTTCAGTCACCATTTCAGGAATCACCTTTTGAACTTCCTGTGAAACGAAACCATAGGTTCCGTCTTTCAATTCGGGATGGGTGGATTTGTAATCGTTTTTCCAACTGTACTTCACTGGTCGGAGCTGATCAATCAAATCGAGTGCATTTTCAAATTCCGCAATGTCTTTTTTTACTCTTCGATCCGAAGTTGTAGCAAAAGTTGCCTGTGAAGAACGGGCAATGCCAAAAACATGGAGGGGATGCGTCAGTAAACTGGTGATAGCTCCAACACCGACATGGCCTGTTGTGTCAACCGTCAATTTTCTTCCATAGCCACCATTAACCCCGGAATACAGATCCACACTTCCGCCCACCAATCTTACCTCACCATAGTTCCCCGAATTTCCACCTAGATCAGTTGTTGGCGCCCCACCGTAAATCAGCACATCGCCTCCATCACTACCGCTGTTCGCAGGTGCTTCAAAAAGATAGCTCGCAACTTGTAAAAGACAGGCATCACATGCTTTTATATTTATATCTCCGGGTAAAAAACTGGTATCTCCTGATAAAAGATTTGTATCTGCTGCACGGATGGGGTAAGAATGGGGTATTTCGAGGTGTTCAGCTGGTGTTGAATGGGCTGGAATGGTTGTGGGGTGATGGTTTGGGGTATTTTTGCCGGTATTAAGTGCTCGACTCGAAATCTCACAACTACGAGGATTTGGATTGCCTTGAATCCGGAATCAGTTGGCTGAAGCCATCCCGATAAATATCGGGAGCAATTGATTGAGTCCGGTTTTGGCATCAATTGCTCCTGGCTTTAGCATGGGGAGCCGCCCCCGCTCAGGAACAACTCACATTTTTTGGCGTAAAACAATAGGTAACCCGGTTGATCAACCTCAACCCCAAAACCAATTGTTATGAGAGCCAATCAAACTTTGACGCTGCCTTTATCGCTGGAACCTTTACAAAATGCACAAAAGCACTCAGCCTTATTGGGCCTCTTCATGCTGTTGTTCTTTCTCGGAAACACACAAATGGCAAGTGCCCAGGGGCATGCAGCCAATTGGTTTTTTGGTAATCATTTAGGCCTAAACTTCAATTCAATCGGCTTAACTGGATACCCCGACCGAACTACCTCTGTTCCGGCATCCTATGAAGAAGCCTGCGCAATTCTTTCCGATGAAAATGGAAATCTTTTGATTTATACTACCAGTAATGGTTTTCGCAATCGAACCCACAACGCCCTGCCAAATGGTTATCTCACCATGAACGAATCCGCAACGCAAGGGGAAATGTTCGTTCCAATTCCGGGATCACATAGCCGTTATTACCTATTCACAACACCAGACTCGGCAATCAATCATTCAGTTGGTGCAGAGGCAAACATAGTTGATATGAATCTCGACAACGGTTTGGGTGATATCGCCCTAAAAGGCCAACACCTTCATTTTGGCGCAACTGAAAAACAATCAGCATCCTTCTTCGGATCACAAGACAGTATTTGGGTGACTTTTCAATTGTCTCAGGGGCATCAATACTATTCTTACCTGATTACACATCCATTGTTGGACACAACACCCGTGTTGACGACATTTCCTTTTCAACAATTCACCAACGATGCTTGTTGCGGACAAATGAAGTTTGCACCAGGAGGGCGGGTACTAGCTAACGCCATCACTGGTTGGGGATTGGCATTGTATCAGTTCGATCCAAATACTGGTACACTGTTCAACCCAATTCTGATAAAAGACTCTACTTCTTCATATGGGCTGGAGTTTTCAGAGGACGGATCCAAACTCTACGTAGATGATTATTTCCCGCAAAAGAAACTGTACCAGTATGATGTAAGTGTATTTGATTCTGCAACTATCATGGCATCCAAAACTTTACTCTATACAGGAATTCACAAGGGTGGTGCTTTGCAGCGAGGGCCAGATAGTAAGATCTACAGTGTTAACAACCAACAATCTTTTATGGGTGCCATCAACCATCCCAACCGACCTGGTATGCAATGTAACTATGTTGCTGGAGCTATTTCATTTTCACCAAAAACCATGAATCTCGGACTACCCGCCTTTTACACCGGCTACTTACAGCCTTGTAACCTGAAGTATGAAGCAGACTTTACAATTTGTGATGGGGATAGTGTTTTTGTTGCAGGAACGTGGGCTAAACAACCTGGCACCTACTTCGACAGCCTTTACAGATCGAACGGTTGCGATAGTGTTCACATATATTCGGTTCAGGTTTTACCAACAGATACTTCCACAACTGACACCACGATCAACCCGGGATCGATTTTTTTGGGTTGGACACATCACAATGACACTATTCTTACATACCATCACACTGGAAGCAATGACTGCGATAGCCTCCATCAATTGCGCATCACTGTGAGTTGGCCTGCTGATGTTTCGACCCTACAGCAAGAAGAACAAAAAGTGAATATCCACCCCAACCCCTTCACCCAAATCACCACCCTACAATTCCCCAACCCACAAAACCGCAACTTCACCCTAACCCTCACCAACATTTCAGGCAAGGAACAACTCCGCCAAACCAACATCACCGGCCAAACCTTTGAGTTGCAACGAGGGCAATTAGCTGCCGGGCTTTATTTCATTGAATTGAGCAATGGGGAAGTGAGCTTTCGGGAAAAGGTGGTTGTGAGGTAAGGAAGAATTGAATTGACCAAGACCAAACAGCCAACCATCACTCAACAACCAGTTTCTGCACTTCGTTTCCAAGTTTTACCAGGTAAATGCCGGTGGGCCAGGTGCTGATGTCTATTTCAAGATGATCGGTCCATGCTCCGTCTGTGTAAACCAATGCCCCGGTGATGGAGGTGATGGTTAGTTCTCCCAACTCATCGGTAGAAGGCGCTCTGATCGCAATCCAGTCTGATGCCGGGTTCGGAACAATGATGAAGCCAGGTTCGGGATTTGATAATCTCGCCAGGCTGTTGGTAGTGAAGCCCGCCAGTGGACTTGCATCTGAAACAATATTCAAGGCAGTATCGCATACCGCCCGAACTATCCATTGATAAGCGGTTGAAGGCAAGAGGCCAAACACATCTTTTTGGGTGGTGTTTGCTCCGGCAACCTCAAGCGTGAGCCAGCTGCCGGAGCCCACTCGCTGTCCGGTGATACGATAGCCCATGGCTCCCGAAACTTTGGACCAGTTGAGGCGAGCTGCGTTAGATGAAACGGGATCAGTCCAGGTGGTGTCAGGTGCCTGGCAGCCTGCGGTGAATGTATCTGCAACCGACCATACACCAGTATCGCTGCTGCATACCGCCTGTATTTGCCAGGTGTAAGTTTGGTTATTGAACAAGCCGTAAACGTCTTTCATCTGTGGTGAACTATAGGCCACGGAAAGGCTGGTCCAATTTGGATTCGAAAGGTTTCTTCCGCGAATTTCGAAAGCTGTTGCACCCGGCAGACTATCCCAAACCAAACGAGCGGAGTTGGGTGTAATTTTGGTGGCATCCAGCCCTGAAACCTCACCACAAGTAGAACTATTATCGGGGCAATCGCTGGCCAGGATGATATCCCTGGCGCGTTGGCAGTTTTTCCCGCTGATAAATGCAATCCAGTTTTTGAAAAAGGTAGAATCGTCACCAAAATTGAACGGGTGAGTAACCACACCAACAACACTATCCTGGTTAGACATCGGATACCAGGTATTGATCAATTCGTCAACGTAGGTGGTGTCTTCAATAAAAGTATAATCGATTCTGCAAACGCGTTTTCCATTCAAGGTATCAGCAGTAACCACGGAACTCAAATCCCAGCCATCGCGGCCACCGGCAGTCTGAAAATCGAGCTGAACCGGCCAGTCAGTGTTGTAGTCATCAATTCCCCCGACCAAAATGGCTGTATCCCCTTCCAACTGTGACATCAGGTTCCAATAGTCATTCATATCACCACGGTAAGGTGCATCATTGAAATCAGGAATGTACAAGGTCGAATCGCTGTTCATGAAACCATCTCTTGCACCGGCATGTGAGAGTCCATGATGGTGTACACCCACTTCATGGCCTTCAATTTCCCACTGCCGTAATTGGCTCAATTTGTTAGGATCGGCCAAAATGCTGTCAGCCCATTGGGGGTGAAATTCAAAGGTGAAGGGTACATCGTGATCGTTTCCAATATCCACCATCCTTTCCAGCAAATCCCAATTAAAAGGTGGATCGCAATGCAATGCAAAGAATGATTTTGGCAGCAATTCTTCTTGAACGGGTAGTCTCACTTTCAGAAACTGTGTCCATTGGCCGAGGGGGCCCGTCATGAATTCATAGACCAATATGGGTTTGCCGTCAAGGCCAATACTTGCAGATTTCAAGCCTTCAGAAAGTGTATCCCCATCGGTGATAAATTCAGGTGCGGAGTAAGTAAGGCCACCGTCTTCCGAATAGGCTGTCATGATATCGGCTCTAGGATTACCTCCTGAAAAATCACGTTCATCTTTCCAGAAAACCCAAATCGCATCATTCACCATATCGTAGGAATAAACTGTAAGGTGACTTCTGAAGGTATCAGAGATTTCTATAAAACTCCCTGAATTCCAGGTAAGGCCAAGATCTGATGAGGAGCCAGCCAGAACCCTGGCACCATCGAAGGGATTCCCTTGCGGGTATTCATGATAATTGAGATGCAAATGACCATCATTATCTATGATGATTCCTGGATCCGATTGTGTTCCAAGCCCACCGGCTGCGGTAATAGTGTTCCAGTTAGTGCCGCCATCCAGGCTAATCCCCACCATCACATCCCACTGAAACAGTGGCCCTTTGTGGTCACGCCAGGCCACAGCCAATGTATCACCATCAACTGCTGCCATAATCGTTCTTGGAAAAGCTGAACTATTCCCGTCATTGTCGCTGATCATTTGTTGAGTATTCCAATTGATGCCATTATCTGGCGATTGAACATACATCACTTCAGCAATTTCTGCGCTGTCAGGATCACCATCGTGCCACATGGCATGAACCCTCATGAGCTTGTCAACTGTAACCGTTGGGTCGTGCGGACTGTACGTAAATGTGTCCGAAATCCTGATGGTATCGCTCCACGAAGAGAGGGTCTTGTCGAAACGTGCATAATAAACTCCAAATGGCTGTTGAGCCCGCCAAACCACGTGAAGATTTCCAGCTGTGTCTGTTGCCACATTTGGACAACAAGCACCAATTGTTTTGGTGGCAGGTTGGAATACCTGGTCTGTATTTGATCTAAAAAAATCGGAAGATTGGGAATAACGAATCGTGGCACCACCCGCGGGATAAGGAAACTGGTTCGAGTAGAAATTGGTGATCAGGCCTTCATAATCCACACAGGTGGTGAAACCAACCGAACCGCGCGCTGATGAGCTGGGGGTTAGTTTGGGCAGTTGTACTTCCTCACCCCATTCTGGGCTGGTACCATGGAGTTGTGCATAAGAAGGATAAATGGCTAAGAGGGAAACAAGAAAAGATAGAAAGGCTTTCATAATAGTTGGGTTTTTGATGAAATACGAAAGACTGACTATCCGATCTTGATATGGTTTAATCCATGGTTCAAAATAACCAAACCGACATGGCGCAAAATGTTTGTTCTACCAAATCACCAAACGCTCAACCACCTCACCAACTTTTATGAAATACACGCCAGCAGGCCAGTTTCCTGTCCGAACTATGTACTGAGTTTCACCCGGCAGCAATCGCGCAATCTCCTGTCCCCCCTGCGAAGAAATCACGATTTCATGTTCTGATGGTTGGCTAAAAGCTAAATTGATTTTCTCCCGAGCCGGATTCGGCCATACCTTCCATTCATTCCAATTATCGGCAAGCCGTGAACTCGAGCTGGTAACAAAAGTATCCAACTCGGTAGGATCAGAAACGGCATTCAGCGTATCACACACCGCACGCACCGCCCAATGATAGGCAGTTCCGGGCAGCAAGCCAAACACATCTTTGTGTAATGTGTTTCCACCGCCAACTTGCAGTGTTTTCCAACCTCCTGAGCCAATTCGTTGCCCAATTATACGATACCCGATGGCGCCTGTTACTTTGCTCCAGTTGAGCCTGGAACCTAAACTGCTTACCGGGTCGGTCCAGTTGCTATCGGGTGCGTAACAGTTAGTCGAAAATGTGTCGATCATACTCCACAAAGAGGTGTCTGCTCCCCCATTACAAAACGTCCTGATTTGCCATACGTAAGTCTGGTTGTTGGTTAATCCGAACACATCGCGCGCATTTGTTGCAGCCGGATGAAGTAGGTAAACCCAGGTAAAGCCATTCACATTCCTTCCTCGAATCTGGTAAGCATCAATGGCTGCAACTGCCGACCAATGCAACCTCGCAGAAGTAGGGGTGAGTTTAGTGGTATGAAGGCTGTCAGGTGTTTCACAACCGGAAACAAGAGAGCCATCCAATGGATTGTTGCTATTCACCGAGCCAAGTGTAAATGGGCTGAACTGCGTTATCGGTCCATTAGAAACGATGGTTGAGACACTGGTTGCACCATTTCCCTGGTCTTCCCAGTAACTGTTGTTCCACCGGCAAATGCGCAAATCACCCGGGCTGTTCACTCCGCCACTTCTCACATTTTCAAAACTGAGGGTAACCTCAACATCAGCCGTTCCTCCAACCTGGTCTAAAGTCCAGTATTCCACCTGTGAAACGTGGTCGAGCGAAGTGTCTATTGCTGTAGTGTTATATCCTGCATTATCGGGGTCGTCTCTCAAATATTCTGCGCGGAAATTGTTGTTGACAGCATTAGGCGTTGAAATGCTGATGGGAGCAAAGACATCGCCATCACCGGTTGGAAATTCCCAGGCATCATCGCCCGACTTCTGTACCGGTCCATCCACGTAACTGTTGGCTGAAAAGTTGAGTACATCATTGCCGTCACCCACACTCAGCAAGCTGTTCACGGCAGTGTTCAACCTTCCTGAATTCATCAGGACGCGTGAAGTGCCATTGTTCCATGAACTATACTCTCAGGAAGCACCCGGCTTTAAAAGCGAAAACGCACAGATCACCGGAGCCATTGATATGGTAACAGAATATTGCGATAACCGGGGAATATGGGTGATAGACCGCGGTGGGGACCGGGGTGTGTTGTTCAATCATCTGCTGGAAAAAAATGACACAAAGCGGTTTATTGTGCGCCTGGTGGGCAATCGCAACCTTGAGCATGGCAGCAAAAAAGTGTTGTAGCTTCCCGACTTATTGTAGAAAAGGGCCTTGTGACCTATAGCAGTATTTTTTTCACCAATGTCATTGAAGTTCAATGAGCGGTAACCTAGGGCGGTGTTTTCTGAAGCGGTTGTGTTCATTACCAAAGCGTAATTTCCTAGCGCTGTGTTCTGATTTCCGGTTGTGTTGCTAGACATCGCAGAACAGCCTATGGCCGTGTTTTCATTTCCTTGGTTGAGCATAAGGGTGCGGCTCCCAACTGATGTATTGAATTCTGTTCCATTTGAGTACCATTGAGAATTGGTTCCAATGGCAGTATTGTCAGAACAACCAATTGCCTCCTTCATTGCGCGGTTTCCAATCGCTACATTGTTCCAGCTGTCATCCGCAATTTTCATCGATTCTCGGCCTATTGCAATATTGTAGTTACAGTGCTTTGCCGAATCTTGGGCCAGGTAGCCAATTGCAATAGATTGATTGTTACGGTGTGTCGCTCCCATCGCGTGGAATCCAATGGCCACATTTTCATTCGAATGAACTTCAGATGCCAGTGCACGATAGCCTATTGCAACATTTT
>PVBE012139410.1_pt1 | contig 10532 bp, 10 predicted proteins | sample 1631181 | NCBI WGS metagenome assembly PVBE01 (sample SAMN08397723, study PRJNA350692) | Marine metagenome, whole genome shotgun sequencing project. | isolation source: water | place: Pacific Ocean | collected 2012-04 | reverse complement strand
ATAAAACCTATAGCTAGTGGAGTAACAAGGAACTATTATCGTTAAATAAAACCAATAAAAGAAAGATGGGTTAGTGCTTTCATTAATTGTAACTGTCGCTGAAAGCCCGGTTATTTACAAGGTCATTGTATGTGTATCGGTCCTTCACTAAATTACGTTCCGTCATCCAAGTATAGGCATCATCGAATTTTTCTTTAGGATACTCTTGCCATAATGACCATCTTGGGACTCTTAAGGTGTTTCTAAGTTCTTTACTACTTATGGGGATATCTTTTCCTATTTGTCTAAGAATTATATCGAATCGTTCGAAATATTTTGGTTGATGCTTATTTGGATATTTGTTTATTGATTTGATTGCTTTGTTTGTTCCTCTTATGAATTTCTTTAATGTAATAGTGCTAACTTCATTGGCGGTTACCATAAGTGTACCTTTCTTTCTCGTGGATTCAAATATCTTAGTTAATTTTAGATGCTCAGAAATATCGATATAGACTCCAAGGAGACTTGCTGCAGTTACTTGACCTCTAAGTACTGCTTGAAGTCTTTCATGTGGGTCACCCATCATCTGGAACTTTATTTTCTCTCGAGGAATATATTTCTCTAAATCTTCTATTGTAGTGAAATATGAGCCGGTTCCTTTCTCAACTGCAATAACCTTATCCTGAAGTAATTTTGGTTCTGTTATCCTTGAATTATTTTTTGTATATATTGTGAAGCTACTAGTTAATGCATCTGTGTTCCAGGGTGACCAAGCAACTATTCTACTGAACTCGCTTTCTGCAGCTCTAAATATGGAGACCCATTCTGCTGCATGGTAGATGTTTGATAATCCTTTTCTCTGTAAATTCTCGTACATCTTGTTCTTGCTTGTAACCTTAGTTTTTGGGGTGACATCATTCACATTTACTATTATCCCTTCATCTTGGTAATAGCCTTCTTCTATTGCAACAATTTCTGGAAATGACCAGTAGAATGCTAAGTTGTTTATGCTAAGCTCTATATGATCTTTATTAGATTTCATAATTTGAATTATGTTCTCATCATAATTAATCTTTTTTTAAAAAAGGTTGGAGAAGCAAATTTCCTGCCACTAGGGTGTTTGAACCCACAGAGATAATGGGTCAGTGGAGATTAGGCCCTAAACAGGTTCAAATCCACATTGAAGATTATGTTCATAGTTTAGATTTACAAATCTTGAACAGTCTCTATCCAGAAGAGTGCGTTCTCACGCTAATCTAAGTCTCAGAATGGTTTGTTCATCTTGGCTGGATAAAATTAAGCTGCTAAATATAAGTTGAAACGAAGAAACCTTGTTTAGTGCTGAGTAGAATTGAGCTTCTTGTTCCATTATATCCTCAGATTCAATACAAGCCATTTCAGTGGTCGCAATCACTCCAAAAGACAGGCTTCCACCTGCTCCTATTATCCCTTCACCCTCTATTCCTGGGGACTTCATCTGGTATTCTCCTGATATTTGATATTCACCAAAGAACGTGTTGCACCCACCTGACCCTTCTACTTCTCCATTTTCGTCAAATAATATTGTTACTTTCCTAGGTTCAGAAAAGGTAATTTCCTGACTATCTATCATTAATGATTGCAATACCCAATTTGACTTGAAAAGTAAATCAATCTGAACAGGCTCTTCTTGAACTTCCGTGTCCCCGAAAGGATACATATACACAATAACTACAGTAACAACAATGATTGGTATCAACCAAACAAGTTTTCTTTGATCCATCTTATCTCAGTATTATTACATAAACTACCCATAATAATATTTAGATGTTATGTTCAGTTATTCTTGAATTACCTAAACAAAACTCTTCTAGAAAATAAAAAACGTCTAATACCAATTTGATATTCCAATTAACGTTCACATAATTTACATCTTCAAAGATAATAATGCTCTTGATTTTATTAATTACTGGTTTCTTTTGTGGCTGGGTTAAGGGTCCATATTGTTGAACCACCTTCTTTTATTTGTCTTTCAACCTTTATGTTTCATCCCTTTACAGGACATTCAACCCACTTCCTAGTCTTATTGATATTATGTTTAATAGGGAATAACAAGTAATGCTTAAATCTGGGTTTGTCAATATTACTTTTATAATTTGGATCAAGATATATCCCCAATTACTCCTTTTAGTGGAATAGGTAGAATACTTTTTGCACTGAACATTATTGGGTTAATTGCATTAGTTGCAATAGGTTTTTATGGATATTTTGTTTTTGAAGGACTAATTCCTACACACTTTGATTTTGCTGGGAACCCAGACGCGTATGGTTCAAGCACAATATTCTTGATTATGATGCCTACTTTAGCTATTGCTCCTATCTTAATAATTCTAGTTACCCAGTATCGTTATACTTTCATTAACAAGTATCCGTATCTCATTAATTTACCAGCTTTTTACACTTACATTCCAAAGATTCCTTTTGAAAAGCGTGGTTATTGGGTCAACAAGTATTTTGAAGCTGTATTAGCTATAGGAGTTTTCACAACTGTTGAGATGATTCTGATAATGTGGGTGGTGTATATTGGAGCAATTGAAGAGGTTCTTCCAAACTGGTTCATACCTGTAATTCTGATTATGAGTTTCATTATGATTCCTCCTCTGATTTATTATTTCTATAAACTATCTCAGAAAATGAAGAAAGCAATATCAGAATAGAATATTGTTTTTCATCGATCTTTCTGGGAAATAATCCAGACTTGCTCTAACCTCATTGTTGCTTATCCTCCTTGATAATATCTATCTCTTTTTTCAAGATATCTAGATTCCGTTGAACCTGATTTGGTGTTCTCGTTCCAAGCATCATCCAAGGATAAGAAGGAGGAAACTGAAAGTATTGTTTCTGCTCTACAATTTTGATGTTTGTTCGGTTTTCAGGCTTATCCTTTAAAATATTGGAAGTAACTAGACCCCATATACCTGCACCCAACACTAAAACAGTTTGTTTTACCCAAATTATTCAGGGCAATTTCTTTAATGCATTGTATTAAGCTTGCCGATGATATTTAGATTTATCCTACATCTCTCAAACAGGGCTTATTGGATAAAGACAGCTGCAGCTAATACTGTTGTCCATACATCATTTTTTGCGCCTCTTGCAGATTGAGTTATGTCTGTTGTTTTTATGATGAGTCCACTTGTTTTGAAGAGTTGTTTCTTTTCATCCCAAGCTGTTTCAGGGTTAAATGGTAATCCCATTGTTGTAGCTAGCATAGTTGCAGCTAAATCTTCTACATAGTCACCAACCTTTATTTCTGTCTGCCCAAAACAGTGGTGTTCTGAAATATAACCATAATTCTGTTTTTTTGAAGGAATAGCTACTCCTACTGATGCTGCAAGTAATCGATTTGCTTCATTAGAACTGTTCCTTGATAATACCACAAATGTTATTTCTCCAGGTTTGAGCTTCTTGATTCCTTTCTCTTTTGTGATTAGTTTGCAATCTGGTGGGATGATGCTTGTAACATTAACGAGGTTGCAGTACTGTATTCCTGCAACTCGTAGAGCCAATTCAAATGATTGCAATTTATCTTTGTGTTTACCAACGCCTTTAGTTAAGAAGAAATATCTTGGAATCAATTGCTCAGGTAATTATTATTTGGTTTATTAATATTTGTGAAAACAGAATCTGAAGTATTTGGGAAAATTAGATAATTGCTAATATGAATTCTTGATAATCTAAAATCTTTTTTCTATTCTTCAACAATAATTTTCCCTCTCATTAGAGAATGTGTTGCACTGCATTTGACTGAACACATGAATGTATATTCTCCTTCTTCCTCGGGAGTGAATTCGATGACTTTCTTTTCACCTGGAAGTATTATCCCACTATTTATGCCCAATTCTGGAATTATGAAACCATGCGCTACATCCATTGATATCAGAACTAATTTCACCGTTTCACCTTTCTTTATCACTGTTTCGTTCGAGTCAAATCCAAGGTATTCCTGAACGTACATTCGGATGATTATCTCATCCGGCTCTTGCGGCATAATTAGACCATCCATAGCTGGTAGCGCGAGGACACCTACAGTTATGACGAAAGCAACGAGGGCCAAGGTTTCGAAGAACAATTCACTCTTCCGCAATCTATCACCCCATCAGTATCCATATGAAAAATAGAGCTACCAAAATGTAGAGAATGCTCATCACCGATGTTGCCCTAATAGCCCTTTGATGTTCTCCGAATAAGTTCATCCCGATGTTATATGTACTGTGAATTGCAAGCCCCAGGCCTAAGAACACCAGAGGAGAAACGATGAAAGGCGTTAGGTGCGGAACCAACGGAGGAGACCAGGCTATTCCACCTGTACCAAAGAGATTCCAACCCCAACCCATCGGATTTGAGAATCCCATTATGGGATACAGCCAGTCCCACGTTATCAGTACTACACCAAATGATATCCACAAGAACATAGCATAGGGGGTTAGGGCGTGGTTCAGGGCAAAAAAGACCTGCTTGATGGGGATCTTCTTATCGCCGGCAGCCTGCTTAGCAACCCAACTGAACGCGAAGAATATGGCAGGGAATAGTACAAGAATAATAGTCGAAAGCATCACGACCCACAATAACCAGTTGTCGAAGCCGCTTGCTGTTGGTGTCAGTAGACCTATGCTAGGAAGGTTCGCACCGAATTTTGTTCCCATGTTACCCCAGTCCTTTATCCAGAAGTATGAGCCGAAAAATACGAGGAAATACGTAGGAGCGAGCACGAACCTTATGAAGCCCATCCACGCTTCATCAGCCTTTCCGGTAACTTTCTTCGATATGTCTTTACCGATCATTCTTAACTTCAAGGTCATATTGTCTACTGGACAGGACTTTAAGCACTCAAAACACTGACCACAATAGATATTATCATCAAGTCCACCGGGATAACGCTTCCATGGACAGCCATATCCAGATGGAGAGCCCTTAATACATTCTTTTGTGATATGCTCGTCACATACCGTTTTATCTCGACTTCTTATGGCAAAAAGAGAGGCGGTTGAGTGATGCCCTATATAACACCCGGCTGGGCAGAGATACAGGCAAAAGGCACGCTTTTTGAATATCAGGTGTGTAACCAGTGCACTAACTATCAAGACTGCGAAGAGAAGTCCGGTGACGATAGGTCTGGTTACCAGCCAAGGCACAATCAAAGATATACCTAGGAAGCTCAGTGCGGCTATCCACATATTGGATAGCGGTTTTGGCCATTCTCTATTTAGCGAAAACCATTTCCTCAGACTATGAACACCATAAAGCCTCCTCCTGCTTAACCATTCACCAAATGCAGGTATCGGACATAAAGTGCACCAGAATCGTCCAAGGAAGAGTATCATAAATTCTACTGCAGTGAACCAGAGGATCCAGACCAGAACTATCGAAAAGTTGAGCGCACCCATTGGATTGCCTAGGAATGCGCTGGCTAAGACTATCATGAAGATGAAGAGATTGGGCAGAATAAGGGCGAAGTGAATCCCTCTCCACTGAAGCATCGTCTTTAGAAGAGGACCGATCCAACGAATCTTTAACAGATCTATTTCGTTCTTTAAAGATATCCCAAGCATTTCATCATTCGGCTTCCTCCGCCAAAGATAGGTGGTTGTACCGACTCCTGTCACAAGTCCCAAAAATCCTAACCCGTAGAAAGAATAATTGTTACCATTAGACTCGACTATGATATCCCCCATCATGAAAGGATGCAGAGGTCCACAACCTACTGAGCATCGTATTTTATATTTTCCCGTTCTGTCGAATGAAACTGGCCCTACTTCAACCCATTTGTTGGGCTCAAGCAAGGCGATGACAGTCTCCCCATACAGGGGCAGGTCAAGACTCCTTGCAGCTGTTTGCGGCATAACTAGGGCAAAGTCGATGTCTTGCCCGTCTATCCAAAGGCCATGAACTACACCAGTAGAGCGGGCCTTGAAAATTATTTCCTCGCCAACACTTACCCTGATGACGCTCGGCTCAAAGCCAAATTGGAATGCTTCTATTTCTATAACTCTCGGTTCTTCTGTCACCATCTTTTGGCTAAACCCAATGGGAAACATAACAAATGAAATGATGAAGATGAAGAAGAATGCTGTTATGAGTATCTTGCCTCTCATAGATTCACAGCTTCTTGCGTAGAAATATTGATTTTATATAGTTATTCAAAGAAAAGTAAATTTGACATCTACTCAATCAAATCACCCATTCCACAAAAAATAAGCTACACAAATGGTGTTTCAACCGATAATAATGCTTCAATACCAGTAATAATTGCGGATGACCTACCAAGCTTTTTTCAATCATCTTTTGCAGACACCTTCCCAAAAAGGATCAAAACAGGAAAAATCTGATGAAACATCACTTTTCATCAAAAAATACATTCTCATCATTAATAACAATACCGTATTTTAACTATGAAGAATTACTTGAATAGTAATAATTCTGAAATAATCTTTTTAGTAGACCAGTCCTACTATCATGTGCACTAATCAATTTCTCTCAGGTAAAAATATAGCTATACCGTCAGGTCCATCACCCACTTCTATGGTCCCTGTAACTTTGAGGTTTTCAATATCAATAATTGAAATGTAGTTGGACCCCAAGTTTGAAACATAGACAATGTTTTCACTCGGATGAAATGCAATCATTATTGGTCTTGGACCTACCTGTAGGGAAGCTAGAACTTCTGTTGTTGTAGCGTTCAGAACTGTGACTTTATCATCATTGAAATGAGTCACCAAGATTAGCCTTTGATCCGGCGTTACAGCCACACGAATAGGTTTTCCATCAACTCCATCTATCGTATCGATAATCTGCCTTGTATCAGTATCAATAATCGATATTGTCCCAGAATCCTGGTTAGCAACATAAAGAATCTTTCCGTCTGGACTCACTGCTACCCCCTCAGGTCCTTCATCAACATCTATCGTATCTACAACAGTGTTACTGGAGATATCTATAACCGAAACCGTGTCAGAAATAGTGTTTGTAACATACGCGAAAGTATCTGTCGAATCTACTACAATCATATGAGGTGCAATACCAACAGGGATAACTGCAATTCTCGTATTATCTTCAGTATTGAAAACCCAGACCTGCTGAGGGTGATCCACTGTTACATAGAGGTAATTCCCATCTTGGGTTAACGCCAACCCGTGAGGATAATAATCAGTAGGCATCATCGCAACCGTATCAAAACTATCTATATCTACAACTGAAACCATCCGGCTTCCAGCAACTGACACATACAACAAAGGCCGAGTAGGATGGAGTACAACTTCATGTGGGTTATCCCCAATATTGAAAGTTGAAACAACCTCATCAGTCTCAAGATCTACTATGTAAATATCGTTGGATCGCTGATGAACCACAAATGCAATAGGTTCAACTCTTTTATCCACTACCGTATTAACCGTAATAGTTCTAGTTATAGTTGCAGTTGTAGTAGATGTTGGTGTAATTGTCATTATGGGTGAATTTGTGGATGTTATCGTTGTTGTACCAAAAACTGTTTGAATCATAATCTCAGTTTTAGTAATTGTCTCAGTTTCAATACTTGATTCAGGAGTGGGTCCCCAAATCCAAACCAGCACAAATAATAAAAATATTACAGATACAACTAATCCAATACGTACCTTATCCAATTTATTTGAAACAGTGATGTTCTCCATACTATATAAGTAACTTCTCTATGAGTTTAATAACAATGGGTACTTTCCAAACAAGTAACCATCAACTGATTTTTTTCATGGATATTTCTATGTGAATCAGTTGTTTCATAATATTCCTAAGTTCTTAATATCAAAGCAAGTTAATGGAAACAACGACGAGCAAAAATGGTGGTATGAATAAAAGAAATACTTTCCAATTCTAATTATTACCTAAATGTTGGTGTAATAATGGAAAAGTGAGGTATTTGGGTATCTTAACACAGGCATTTAGAAATATTACATACAATAAATTAAGATGCCCAAATCTAGATTCCATTAACCATTCATAAGCTCATCTAATATGTTCGACAATAGATTAGTATCTAAAGGTCCTACTCGACTATACGTTATGACTCCAAATCTATCAATCACGAACGTAGTGGGTAATAACTCAACTTTAAATGAAGAGAATATATCATCCTCATCTAAAATAAATATCCACTCTGCACAATATTTTGATTTAAAATCAATAACATCATTGACCGTCCCATTACCTTCTATCGCAACTGAGAGAAACACAACATCTTCAGCATAAATATTGTGGAGCTCAATCAAATCCCCCATCTCCCAAACACATGATGCACACCAAGTCCCCATAAAATTCAACAAGACTACTTCACCTCTAAGAGCCGAAAGACTGAAATTGTTACCATAAACATCAGGTATAGAAATCTCTGGTGCATTCTCCCCATTCACAAGTAAGCTGGAAATGGAGATCTCTTCCAGATCAAGAGGTGCTGCAGGAGCTTCAGAACAAACATGAGAATTAATATCTAGATAAAAAAAAGAATAACCAATGATGAATACCCCAATGACAACCACGGATAAGGTACTCAATAAGAAAATCTTCTTATTTCCTATCAACGCAACTCAATTTACCCCACTAATATTAACAGCTTCCACCATCCGAATTATCATTTCGTTTAAAGGCCTTTTACTTTTGTAGCGATTGCATCCCCCATGTCGCTTGTACCAGCTTTTCCACCTATGTCATATGTTTTGACTTTGCCTTCCTTTAGAACCTCAATGACTGCCTGTTCTAATTTATCAGCCGAGTTTCGTAACCCAATATCCTCCAGCAATAGACCCCCTGAAAGTATTGTGGCTATTGGGTTTGCTCTATTCATCCCTTTATACTTTGGTGCTGAGCCATGGATCGGTTCAAACATAGAGGTACCTTCAGGATTAATGTTTCCACCTGCAGCAAAACCCAGTCCTCCTTGTATCATTGCTCCAAGGTCAGAGATTACATCTCCAAACAGATTAGGTGTAACTGCAACCTGATACCACTCAGGATTCTTTACAAACCACATGTTTGTAGCATCAACAAACGTGAAATCAGTATCTATTCTAGGGTAATCTTGTGCAACCTCAGAGAATATTTTTCGCCACATACCATACATGTGAGTTATAACATTGGCTTTATCCACAGATGTAACTTTTGTTCTGTTGTGGTCAACTGCGTAATCAAAAGCATATTTCACTATTCTCTTTATACCTCCTCTCGTTAGAACTCCAAGCTGAAACGCAACTTCATCAGCATCTGTTTCAACATCTATCCCAAATTTCACATCGTATGTCTCACGAATCAGGTCAAGTTTAGTATGGCTCTTACCTTTATCTACCTTAGCGCCTAACCCAACATAGAAGTCCTCAGTATTCTCTCTTACAACAGTGAAATTGATATCTTTAGATGTCTTATTCTTCAAAGGTGTCTCAACACCTTCGTATAGTTTTACAGGTCGAAGATTCACATACTGGTCCATATAGAACCGCAGTCTCAAAAGAATACCTAACTCGAGAATTCCAGGCTCAATTCTATCGTCACCGAGAGCCCCAAGATAAATCGCTTTATACTTCTTCAGCTCCTTTAAAGTATCTTCACCAATCAACTCTCCTGTCTTAAGATAATGATCAGCACCGTGAGGATATTCTATCCATTCAACATCAAACCCATCTACCTCGCTTACAGCATCAATTACTTTTCTACCCTCTTTAATTATCTCGGCACCAATACCATCACCAGGAATCACTGGAATTTTATACGTGGTCAATTAGTTTCACTACTCAACACAGAAAAACTGGGTCTCTATAAGTTTTAGCCGTAAAATATAAAATTATATGGCAGATGGCTTTGCAAGGAGTGTTGAAATCTCAGGGTCTATTCTTTCTTGATTTATGCTCATAGATTCAACCACCAAATCATTATACATCTTTAAAGCCTCTTGGTCATCATTTACTCCAACTACAACTGCAATACCGCTTGATAATATACTGACAATAATTTCGTCATCATAATTGAACGTAACTCCAAGCCTTCCTTGAACACTTATCTTGAAACCTTTCTTCTTCATCTTCCCAGTCAAAATTTGGATATCTAAATTCAAATTTTCTCTAGGTGTTATGGTAAGTGTTCTCTTACCGTGCTCACGTCCACAAAGCTCTTTCACAAGTTTTCTCGGAATCGATTTTGGAGACTCTGTTTTTTTATTTCCACACGTCAAACATGCTTCTTGCCTAGAAATATCTATTTGATCAAAACTCAAGTCTTTAACGTCAAAGTAAACTAAACGCCCAGCTAATTTAGGTGCTTTTCCAATAAGAATGCGTACAGTTTCAGAAACTTGAATACTTCCAATAATGGAAAGAATCGATGGATGTACGCCTTCTACTCCGCATTTCGGAAGTTGGTCATCATCAAGGTTTGGCGCAAAACATTCCACACAAGGTGATTTACCTGGAATTATTGTCGTTGATGAACCTATGGTTTCTATTGCTGCACCATAAATATACGGAATACCTTCCGCAATACATGCTCGATTTACT
>PVBE011273715.1_pt1 | contig 10532 bp, 4 predicted proteins | sample 1631181 | NCBI WGS metagenome assembly PVBE01 (sample SAMN08397723, study PRJNA350692) | Marine metagenome, whole genome shotgun sequencing project. | isolation source: water | place: Pacific Ocean | collected 2012-04 | reverse complement strand
GCCGCCGGCGTTCACCGGGTTGAGTTTCACCAACCGGCTGTTTGGCGAGATGTTCCTCACCAACGCCGTGGCCCACAACGGCGCGGGTGTGGCCGCCTCCGACGTGGACGGCGACGGCTTGTGCGATCTCTACTTCGCCAATCTGCAGGGAGCAAATCGGCTGTACCGTAACCTTGGCGGCTGGAAGTTCGCCGACGTCACCGACTCGGCAGGGGTCGGTTGCGCCGGGCAACTCTCCACCGGCGCGGTGTTCGCCGATGTAAACGGCGACGGCCACACCGACCTTCTGGTTAACGGCATTACCGCCGGAACGCGGTTGTTCGTGAACGACGGCCGGGGCCGGTTCGCCGAACCGGCCGACGCCGGGCTGACGCGGGACAACTCGGCCATGAGCCTCGCGCTGGCCGACGTGGACGGCGACGGCGACCTCGACCTGTACGTGGCCAACTACATCGACGTGATACACATCGCCGATGCAAGCACGCGATACACGCTGGGTCGGCGGGGCGGAGGATGGGTGGTCACCCGTGTCAACGGGCAGTCCACCTTCAAGGCACGGTTTCGGGGCCGGTTTTTGGCAACACCGGACGGCAGGGTCAAGGAGCTGCCTGAGCCAGACTGTTTCTACTTGAACGACGGCACCGGCAAGTTTCGAAAAATGGTGTTCGAGCAGGGTAGCTTCACCGACGAGGACGGCCAGCCGTTTGCCGCCGCGCGTGACTGGGGTCTGGCTGTTGCTTTTCGCGATGTCAATGGTGACCTCGCGCCGGATCTGTACGTCTGCAACGATTTCAGCAACCCGGATCGGTTCTGGATCAACGACGGGCGCGGCCGGTTTCGCGCGGTGCCCCGGCTGGCCGTGCGGCACACGAGCCGCTCCTCGATGGGCATCGACTTCGCCGACCTCAACCGCGACGGCCACGATGACATGCTGTTGCTGGATATGTTGGCCCGGCAGCAGGCACGGCGGCTCGTGCATCTCGACAAGGAAAAGCCAATCCCGATCGTGGTCGGCCAGTTCGACGACCGGCCGCGCTACAACCGCAACGCCTTGCTGGTGTCGCGCGGTGACGGCACGTGGCTTGAGGCGGCCAATTACGCCGGCCTCGAGGCCAGCGACTGGTCGTGGGCCGCCGCGTTCATGGATGTTGATCTCGACGGCCTCGAGGATGTGTTAATCACCAATGGGTTTAGCTTCGACACGATGGACATCGACAGCAAAAACCGGGTCATTGCCATCCAAAAGGCCCGCAGGCTGTCAGCCGCCGAGTTGAAGCGGCTGCGCAAGTATCGTCCCCCTTGGCCAAGTGCCAACGCCGCTTTCCGAAACCTAGGCGGCCTGAAGTTTGAACCGGCCCCGGAGGGGTGGGGATTTGCGCACGTCGGGATCTCGTACGGCATGGCGCTGGCCGATCTCGACAACGACGGCGATCAGGATGTGGTCATCAACAACCTGAATCAGGCGGCGGGGATTTACCGGAACGAGAGCAGCAAGCCAAGAGTGGCGGTGCGGTTGCGCGGGCGCGGCGGCAACCGGTTTGGCATTGGGGCACGCATCCGCTTGGCCAACGGGAACTCGATCGCTTCGCAGGAAATAATGGCCGGCGGGCGGTACCTGAGCGGCGACGATCCGCTGCGCGTTTTTGCGATGGTCCCGGGCGAGGCGCACCGGCTCGAGGTGCTTTGGCGCAGCGGCGCGCGGTCGGTGCTGGAGGAGGTGCGGGCCAACCGGCTGTACGAGATTCACGAGCCGGAGGCCAAGACCAAGCAGCCCGTTTCGCCGCCAACTTTCACGCCGATTTTTGAGGATGTCAGCTCGCGGCTGGGCCATCGGCACGAGCAGCCGCCGGTCGATGATTTTATCAACGACCCACTGTTGCCGCGTCGCACCAGCCAAGCGGGGCCGGGCGTGGCGTGGGTGGATACGGATCGCGATGGCTGGGAGGACTTGGCCATCGTGGCGGAAGGGGGGCTCCAACTTTTTGGCAACAAGGCTGGGCGGTTCAAAAAGATGGATGATTCGCCGGTCGTGGTTCCGACTTGGGCCAACCCGATTGAAACGGTTGAGCGAGTGAACGGCTGGGCTGCGGCCGATCTCGACGGCGACGGTGATGCTGACTTGGCCTTGGCCACCGAGTGGGGGTCGGTGCGTGTGTTCCGAAACGACGACGGCCAGTTTACCGAGCGCACTGACGCGCTTGGCTTGGCCGACTATCGTGGCTGGTGGAACGGTGTCGCGATGATCGACGCGAACAACGACGGGCGGCTCGACATCGTCGCCACCAACTGGGGTCGCAACAGTTTTTACGAGACGCTCCTGCGCGAGGAGGGCGGCGAGTCGCGCCTGGCCTTGTTCGTCGGCGACGTGGACGGCAACGGGACGGTCGAGCAACTGGAGGCGGTGCGGGTCCTCGATCGCTGGCTGCCGGTCCGCGACCGTCATGCTTTGGAAAAGGGGTTGCCGGATTTGCGGAGCCGCTTCCCGGTGCACGCCGCGATGGTCAAGGCGGGGATCGAGGGCATCGCCGGGCCGGCGTTTGAGCGGCTAAAAAAAATGGAGGTTAACCATCTGGGCACCACGCTGTTCATCAACCACGGCGATCGTTTCGAGCCGGTGCCGCTGCCGATGGAGGTTCAACTTGCGCCGGCGTTCTCCGTTTGCGTTGGCGACGTCGATGCCGACGGGAATGACGATTTGTTTTTCAGCCAGAACTTTTTCGCGGTTCGACCGGAGGATCCGAGGAACGACGCGGGCACCGGGCTGTGGCTGCTTGGCCACGGGGACGGGACGTTTCGTGCGCTTAAGCCAAGCGAGTCGGGCGTGCGGGTGTACGGCGAGCAACGCGGCGCTGCGCTGGCCGATTTCGACCGCGACGGGCGGGTTGATTTGGTCGTCACGCAGAATGCCGCGGCGACGCGGTTGTTCCGGAACCAAGCGGAGACCAAGGGCGTGCGGGTGAGTTTCGGCGGCGAAGGGGAGGGGGCGCAAGCGCGGTTGGTTTATGCGGACGGAACCAAGGGGCCGGTTCGGGCGGTGCAGTCCATAACGCAGGTGTTGGGAGCGGCGAAAGTGGCGGTGGCGGTCGAGGCCGCTTGGCCAAGCGCCAGGAAAACAAGAGTCCCGCTCAAGCCGGGCCAGACGGAGGTGGTGTTGACCTACCCGTCTGAGCCTTGAGGTGTCGGCTTGGCCTCGTTGTTCTTCGGCGGTCCCTCAAGTATTTTTTCCGAGATGAGTTTGCCTTTGTCGAACTCGGCTTCGCGGATTTGCCTCCCGTTCTCGTCCCAGGCGATCCATTTCCCGTGTTGCCGGTTGGTTTCATAAAAACCGTGTTGCTGCTTGACGCCGTTTTCGTGGTAGCGGGTCATTTCGCCGTGGGGGTAACCATCCTTATAAAACCATTCGATTGACTTGACCCCGTTGGTGTGCCAGAACGTTTGCAAACCAGTCGCTTTACCGTTTACGAACATTCCTTTCTTGTCCGGCTTCCCGTTTGCAAACCAGGTTTCCCACAAACCGGAGCGCTGGCCGTTCACGTAATCCCCCTGGCTTTCATTTTCGCCGTTGGGATGCCACATCATCCGGTGGCCGTGGGGTAAGCCGTTGGTGAACGGCAACTGTAGTTTGATGACTCCGTTGGTGTGGTGGAGCACCTCGATCCCGTTGAAGAGGTTCGTGGTGTCCCGCCAGTACCACTTACCGTCCTTCCGGTTTTGCAGTTCGTCGTCGAGGGCCAGGGGGACGCCGTTGGTCATACGCCGGTCTTGTGGCGCGTTTTTTCCGGAGCAACCGGTGGTGAGCAGGGCCGCGCAGGCAAGAGCCGGCAAGGCAAAGTGATTTATCAACAAAGCAGCATTCATGGTCAAAAAAAAAGGTTGTCGTGATTTGAAACGCTCAATAGTATTCCCGCCGGTTCCATCGGCTTAAAAGCCAGAACCGAATTACTGCAAACTACTCCTTTTTTCCAGCATTATGATCACTAAAACACTTAAACCCAAAAAAGCCAGCTTGCGCCTGTTTGCGCTTGCCGTACTGATGACCGCCGTTTCGACGGTGACAGCCCAGACATTACTGGAGGAAAACTTTTCCACCGGCTTCGAGGAGTGGACTGCGGTGAATCCGCCGGGGGCCTTCAATGGCTCCCTCCGTTGGCAGGTTGGCCCCGAGGGCGAGACCCTGTTTGAGAATAGCAACGTCAAGGCCCCTGACTCGGCCGGGATGTTCATCAATGATGCCAAAACCGGTGAGGACTTCACCTACAAGGCGTTGTTGGTTAGCGGGGATGATGACGGCATTGGGCTGGTGTTTGGCTACAAGGATTCGTCCAACTTTTACAGGATCATGTTTTCCGCCCAACCGGAGCGCGACACGTTTCCAGGTGAGGGCTGGCTGTTGGAGCGGGTGGTGGCCGGTAAGGGCGTCCGCCTGGCCGGGGACGATTACAGTGAGGATTGGGAACCGGAATTCACCTACATGCAGGGTTTCCCGTTTGAAGTGACGATCAAGACCAAGGGGAAGAAACTCACGATTACAGTGGTCGATGATCCCGAGGATTTCGCGGACGAGTATGAACTGGTTAACAATTTGTCCCTGCCCTCATCGGTGGCCGGGAATGTGGGATTTGCGAGTTGGGAGCAGAACGGAGGGCTGCCTGCCGGTTCCCACTTCAGCGATATTTCGGTAAATGGAAAAGGAGTCACAATGCCCAATCCGCTGGACGGATGGGAGGAGGTAATTCCGTATAACAGCGAAGGTAATGATGTTCTTGAAGGGGGTAACGAGGGTTACCCACTCTGGAGTGTTGGAATGACGACTGATTCTGCGGCCGGTGGTGTTTTGAGCGAGTCAAGCAACAGTGGGATTGTTGGTGTTGAGATTGAGGTAGGGGATGAGCAGTACAACAGTAACACCGACTGGGTGGGGGGGATGCTGGTCAAGGGTGACGCAAAGTGGAAGGACTATCGTATTTCGACGAAGCTTCACCCCTATCCCCACTGCGCCTTCACAGGATGCTGGGTCAATGGGCATGGGGTAGTTTTCCGGTACAAGGATCCGGAGAATTTTTATCGGCTCTCCTTTTCGAACCGGAATATCAGTGACGGCTTACCGCGCCTGGGGGTGTCGATCCAAAAGGTGGTCAACGGGGAATGGAGCGAGGTGTTCTGGGAGAAGGGGGCAGCGTTTTCTTCCAAGAAATTTGTCCCCAGTGCCAAGGCAGACCAAAGCGAATTTAACCTGAACATGTCGATTGTCGGCAACCAGCTGGAGTTTAGCATCGTGAGTGACCCGGACGGGGCAGCCAAGGTATTCAACTATGGCCCGATCGAAATCACCGGTGTGAATTCAGGCAAGGTGGGTTTTGTCAGTTGGTACCAGCACAGGTTGGACATCAGTCATATCAAGGTGGAGGAGATTGCCGGGATGCCATTTGAGGTGTTCAGCGAGTTTGGGGTTCCGAGCCCTCCAGCTGGTTTGAACAATTTTGAACCTGGGACAAAGGTTGTTGCGACGGTTCCTAGTCCGATCGAGGATCCACCGGGATACCGACGCAAGGTGACCGGGTGGAGCGGAACCGGCTCAGCCCCAAAGGGCGGCATCTGGTTTTTGCCGGGCAACCCGAGGGTGAACTTTATCATCAAGCAGGCCTCATCGTTGACTTGGAATTGGAAGACCGAGGTCAAGGTGAACATATCGGCGGACGGGGGAGGCAAGATCAGTGGTGGTAGTTCAAAGTGGTACAAGGATGGCACCAAGTTAATTGTTACTGCTGTACCGAGCACCGGTCACATGTTTGATGGCTGGTCTGGAACGGTTTCAAGCAAGGAGCGTAAGTTGACAGTATACACTAACCAGCCACTAAACCTGACGGCGGTGTTTCGCCCGGACTCGGACCGGGACGGGATGGACGATGACTGGGAGAAAGCATACATCGGTAATCTGGAGGGCAAGGCGGACGATGACAGTGACGGGGACGGCGTGAGCAACATCGACGAATACCGTCGCCGCACCAACCCGGGTGAAGCAGAGGTGCTGTTGTACGCGGTGCCATCAAATTGGGAGAATACGAGTGTGTCGAATCCCTTCACCGTCGGTCGAATGACTTTGGCTGATTTTGGTGATGGGTTTAAGGGCATATGGGAGAACAGCGGCACCTTCGAGGGAGCCTCCGAGGAGAATGAATACACCGACTGGGAGGGGCAGAGGATCATCCTGAAGGACTCGGTCTGGAAGGAGGATTGGAAGGATGGCACCTACGAAGCCACGGTTGTGGTCGGGGATGTGAACACAAGCTGTCTTTATTTCCGTTATCAGGATGTGGAAAACTGGTACCGTGTTTCACTGTCAGGCAACGAGGCCGGCGGTGTCTGGCCGCAGGTCGGGTTGAGCATACAGAAGAGGGTCAATGGGGTGTATACCATGATTGAGGAATTCGACGAGTGGATGGCTCCTGACCCAGAGGATGACACACTGAAAATCATCAAACTGAAGGTTACAGCCAAGGGCAACGCCTTCACGGCACAGGCCATTCCGTTCGACCCACTGGACCTGAAAGACTTTGATACGGATGGCGCCTCTGAGCTTTTGTCGTTCAAGGATGATGACCTGGCATCGGGCCGGACAGGGATTGGTTTTGCCCGTCAGGGTGCCGCCAATACGGTCACTGACGAAGTCCCGGTTGGTTCGGGGGCCTTGTTCAAGGACATAACGGTCACTGTCGGAAACAAGGTCGTGTTTGAGGACGCATGGGACGGTCATGACAACGAGACGCTCCTTCCCAAGGGATGGACCGATCCTGCCAAGGGTGGGGCAATGGCCGGAGGTTGGGTGTCCACCGCTCATGGCGGCTTCTTTCAAATGAAGGACGTGTACACCTCCAGTCCCACCAATAAGAACGTCCTTAAGGCCGATGCCGACGGGGCACTTTTCATCGGACCGGCGATTGAAGAAAAGAACTTCCTGCTCGAGTTTGGCTTCCAGTCATTCATCGCCCGGGATGATCTTGCCGCCATTGACGGGATGGGTTTCGTTTATGATTACAAGGACGAGAACAATTTCGCCCGGGTTATCTTCGTCAATACCACGGACAAGGCTCTTGGCGGGGGATCCACGCTGCCGCGCGGCATTAACGTCAGCCGGAAGATCGATGGTCAGTGGCACGACATCATCACGGGTGACCGCTCTTTCGCCTATGTGCGAGGCCGGCCGTTTGATGTTGCTTTCACAGCTGAAAATGGCAACTACCACCTCATCATCAATGGACATGAACCGCTGTACCTTTGGAACCAGTGGCGTAACAGTTATTTCCCCGCCACACCCAGTGAGATCAAGAAAGGAGCCAAGTCGGCTGAGCTGCACTGGTCTGATCAGGAGGTGACCGCTGGCAACCGGTATGGGGTGACCACTTGGGGCTCGAGGCTTGCCCACATCATGCGGGCCGAAGTCTACTCGCTTGAGGCCAAGGATGATACGCCGCCCGAGCCGGCAATCCTTGCCATTTCCCAGGCAGGCAACAACGTCACCATCACTTGGGACGGCGACGGGCAGTTGGAAACTTCCGCCAGCGTGAACGGTCCCTGGGCCGAGATCGGAGGGAGCAGCCCGGCGACTATTTCAGCGGCGGGCAACCGAGGATTCTACCGGGTCACACGTTAAAAAAGAACCTGGTGTTTGTTGATTGACTTTTGGAGTCAAGCAGCCTAGTTACGCGCGCATGCAAGTTAATTTGCAGTCGCAGAAATCCTCATCGAGGGCGTTTACATTGATCGAGCTGCTGGTGGTCATCGCAATCATTGCGATCCTGGCCGGCATGCTTTTGCCAGCCTTGGCCAAGGCCAAGGAGAAGGCCAAGCAGCAGAGCTGCCTTGTCAATACCCGCCAGTTGATGCTGGCGTGGATGATGTACCCGGATGATTATGAGGGCAAACTGGTCAGCAACCACGGCATCGGGGAGACGCTGGCCAAGCGCCAAAACTGGGTGAACAACGTGATGGATCACTTCCTCTCCAAGGACAACACCAACACCCTGTTCATCAAGGAGGCACTGCTCTCGCCGTACACGTCCAAGTCATCTGGAATCTACAAGTGCCCGTCCGACCAATTTGTCACCAAGCAACAGAAGGCGGCCGGCTGGACAGCCCGCGTGCGCAGTTACTCCATGAATTGTTTCATCGGCGACGCCGGTGTGTTGAATGCCCCCGGCCCGCAGAACGCCCTTGCTCCGGGCTGGCGCCAGTTCCTGTTGATGGGTGATATCCCCAGCCCGAGCGAAACCTACGTGATGCTCGACGAGGAGCCACGTTCGCTCAACGACGGATGGTTTCACGTCTACCCGAGCTACGGTACAGGTGACGAGATCGCCTCCAGCCACAACGGCTTGGCGACCTTCTCCTTTGCCGACGGCCATTCAGAGGCCAAGCAGGTTGTCTTCAAGGGGGACGACAAGAAGACCGCCGCTGTCAAGAAGAGCTGGCTCGGCCCGCGCGCCACGGTTCCGTACGGTCGGCGATAGCAGAAATCATTTCAGGCTGACCTAGCCACCCATGAAAGTCCGGTTCAAGCCGGGCTTTTTTTTGTCGCCCAACCAAGCGCGAGCATCCGGCACCCTCCGGTGGCGGATTTCAATCGGGACGGCCGCGCCGACATCGCGCTGACACAAACCGTTGGCCAAGCGTTGGTGTGGATCGGCAATGCGTGGGAAACGCGGCAAACGATCTACCTGTACTGATAACGTCCGCTTGGCCAAGCGCTTGTCGGGTCAGGTTTTGGTTTTTCGCGTAGTGACCCGTTTTCCTCCGAATAGTGTGGCCGGATGGGGCAAATCAGTCTATCTCCGTGTTCCCAAACGAAGATGATTATGTGGCTCCGTAACCAAGACACAGTCAATTTTTATGCCGCAATTGCCAAGGTTGCTCTGGGTGTATCCGTTTTTTTCATGGCGGGTTGCGATGGCGGCCAAGCGCCGCCGCCGGCACCGGTCGCACCCAAGCCGGCGGTGTTCGATCCCTCAATGAGCATGAGGGCGTTCAAGCCGGGCCAGTTCACGCGAGTGACCGATGTCAGCCAAGTCGTCACTCTCACGCGGGGGTTTTGGATGGGAACCCACGAGGTCACGCAGCGGGAGTTCGAGTCGGTGATGGGCAGCAACCCCAGTTTTTTCAAGGGCGAAAACCTGCCGGTGGACAAGGTCAGCTTTGAGCAGGCGGTGGCGTTCTGCAAGGCACTCACCACGGGCGACCGGAAGGCGGGGCGCATCGCGGCGAACATGATCTATCGGCTGCCGACTGAGGCGGAGTGGGAGTACGCCTGTCTGGCCGGGGCCACGACCGCGTTTTCATTCGGCGACTCGGAGGCGGAGTCGGATGCCCACGCTTGGTCGGCGGAGAATGCCGATGACAAAACCAACCCGGTGGGCCAAAAAAAACCGAACGGCAAGGGACTGTACGACATGCACGGCAATGTCTGGGAATGGGTAGTGGACTGGTTTGCAGCGCATCCCAAGGCGGAGCAACTGGTGGATCCGACCGGCCCAACGGAAGGGAAGCACCGGGTGTTCAAGGGGGGAGGCTGGTATCACGAGGCCAAATACGCACGGAGTACCTCGCGATTCATGATGGAGCCGGGCATGAGCATCAACTTCGTGGGGTTCCGCGTGGTCTTGGCCGAGGTGCCGTGAGTGTTCGGTTACCGGTTCTCGGTGGGGGATTCCTTTTTTTAATTGTTACAAGGCGGCTTAGCCACGGGGAGGCGGAACCATCGGGAACGCTGGCTTGCTGTGGAGCGTGCGCTTGGCCAAGCGCGAGAACCGGAAATGAAACGCAGATGAATGAGAATGACAGAACAAAAACGATCTAGTCAATCCGTGAAAAACGCTGAAATCACTGTCCCAAATTGAAGCCAAGAACAGCCCCACCCCACCCCCCTAAAAAAAACGTAAAAAAGTGTTGCCTAGGCAAGGGTATCTATGATTTTATTTCGCCCCACGTAAGCGAATTAGGTTAATTTAACGGATTCTTGGCCTCTATGTTGATTGATGTTTGTGTTCAAAACTAAAGCAGACAGTAGCATTAAAACCGGATTTGAGTCGGAGGAACACTGACTCGGAAGATTTATTTATTAGTGACCTACAAACAATAACCCCAAACCATAACCAAATCATGATTAAGAAACTAACGTTGGCCCGCCGCTTTATTGCTGCGGGAGTGTTGAGTGCATTAATGTTCGTTGGCGTCGCCAGCGTGAATGCGCAGGCTCCTCCGGCGCCGGACAACGGCTGGGTCTTCAGTGAACAGGACGGCGAAACGGCCGGCGCATCTTTTGGCGACGCAGCGGGCACTCTGTCCGGCGGGGTCGAATGGAGCAAGGAAGATCCTTTGGGTGGTGGTGGATCGGTCAGTTTCGATGGTAGCGACGGCACGGTGGTCATGGAAGACCTGGCCGAGGCCTTCAATGACTTGGCCAACTTCTCATTATCGATCTGGATCAAGGCCAACGACACCGGCATTGACAAGGGATTCTGGGAGGCGGTCGACAGCGG
>PVBE010083536.1_pt1 | contig 10532 bp, 5 predicted proteins | sample 1631181 | NCBI WGS metagenome assembly PVBE01 (sample SAMN08397723, study PRJNA350692) | Marine metagenome, whole genome shotgun sequencing project. | isolation source: water | place: Pacific Ocean | collected 2012-04 | reverse complement strand
CTTCACCCGATTCCTCAGTTCAAGAATCACCTCTTCATAGAGTTCATTAGCAGGCGCATGATCCCCTCGCAACTCGGCCAGGATAGCCCGCTTGGTCAGCGCGGTTGCCAGTTCCAGCGCTGCCGTCTCGTTGCCCGGGTTTACCTCCAGGATTTCACGAAACCGCTTCTCTCCATTACCAAAAGCCTCCTCGGCCCGATCGAGTTCGTTCAGGGTTTGCCGGACTTCCCCCAATCTCAGGAACGCCCTGCCACTCTCGACCTGGATTTCTTCATCATCACTTTTCTGCGAGGCAAATTTCAGGTAATCCTCTGCGACCTTTTCCAGCAGTCCCAACCGTGCCCGCTGCACACCGGGATAATATTTCAGAATCTCGCTGATACCGGTCAGTGCGGTATCGACGGCACTGCGAGCTTGCTTGAAATTCGCTAGTGCTTCCTGGCGTCGCGACTGGGCTTCCTGCTTGGCAGCTCGCTCACTGTTGGCCAACTTGAGATTCGCAGCGGCGGTTTGCCTGGCTACTTCGGTGGCATCTTCTGCCTTACTGCGTTGATCGGCTTCCGCCAATCTCGCTCGATTGATAAACACCGACGAGACAGAGGCGATTCCGGCCACCACGACTAATGAGACCAGCCCCGTGACGGCCAGTCCGCGATGGTGTCGAAACCAGCGGCGTCCACGATCGAGCAACGAGTCGGGCGCCACGCTGACCGGTTCATCAGCGATCCATTTCTCGATGTCCGCCGCCAGATCCTCTGCTTCCTGGTATCGATCCTCGCCTTTCAAAGCGATCGCCTTCATGCAGATGGCATCGAGGGCCTTGGGTACATTGGCATTAAGTTCTCGCGGCTTGCGGATATCTCCGGCACTTACGCGTTCCACGATGTCATACAGGTTCCGTCCCGAGACCGGGGGTTCACGCGTGAGCAGGTAGTAAAGCGTCGCTCCCAGGCAGTAGATGTCACTGATCGGACCGACATCCTCGATCCGCCCATCGGCCTGCTCTGGTGACATGAACTCAGGTGTCCCGACGGTCGATCCCATCTGGGTCGCCTGGGAACCGGACCCCGAAAACGACTGCATCGAGATCTTGCCCTCGGTCGGATATTCTTCTTCACTGTCGACAGGCTTGGCCAGCCCCCAGTCGACGACAAATGTTTCGCCGTATTTCCCCAGCATGATATTACTGGGCTTCAGATCCCGATGGATGATGCCACGACTATGGGCGTACCCAATCGTCTGGCAAACATGCACGAACTGTCGCAGCAACTGCATGAACTCCACGCGTCCCGGACCGTTGGCCAGTTGGGCATCATACTCGTCATGAAACGCCTTGACGGCATCTCTCAGTTCCTCGCCTCGCACGAACCGCATTACGTAATAGCCGGCTCCGCTGGCATGTTGACCGCGACCATAGACGGGAACCACGCCCGGGTGTTCCAGCCGACCGGTGATCTCGGCCTCCATCTGGAAACGCTCCACGAGATCCGCATCATGGGTGTGCTGCACCAGCAATTCTTTTAAAGCGACCTCGCGATTCAACTCGTTGTCCTGGGCCAACGAGACCTGGCCCAACCCCCCCTTGGCGACCTCCCGCAGAACTTCAAAACGCCCGCCGACGCTGGAGGTACTTCCTACCGTCGCCCCGGGTGTTGATCCTCCCGAGGTAGGAACGATCGTGGGCGATTCGAGCGTCGTGTCCGCCGCAGGCCCAATGGTCCGCTCCTCAGCCCGGGTACCTGGCGCAGTGGAAGGAACGATCGTCTGTGATTCCCAGGCAGTATCCTCTTCCTCGGGCCTGGCCAGGATGGCCGCCAGTTGTTCCCGGATCGAGGCCTCGCTGACCGTCGATTCCTCCTGGCAGATTGCATCCGTCAGGTGTTCCAGTTCGGAATCACCAGCCACACAAATGCGCAATGTCTCGCCGCGCCCGGTTTCCTCATCGCCGGACGTTTCCGCCAGGATATGATTTACTTTCTCGATTGCCTGCGTATCCATCCAGTCCTGCTGCTCTACGAATTCTCGCACGTCAGCTGGCTCGTCGGACAACCATTCACTGATCCCCTCGACCAGTTGCCTGCGGACCAGCAGGCCTTCCTGGTAACAAAGATAGAGGAATTGCAGGTTTTGATCTGACTGCCTGGCATTCATGGATCGGCGGTCCTTGAAAAGTCGCGTGCAGGGAACCGATGGGAGCAATTATTATAGACGATTTCCGAGGGGGCATGGATTACCAGAATACCATTTTAACCGATCTAACCGCGCCGCCGCTGGTCCATCGGCCCCCTTAATCCGAACAGCTTGCCGCTTCTAGATGACCATACCACCATCGACCTGCAGGATGGCGCCGGTCGTGAAGGAACTGGCCGGCGATGCCAGGTAGATAGCTGCACCGACTAGTTCGTCTACCGTTCCAATGCGCCCCAGCGCCTTCTGGTCCGTAATTGACTTTTCCAATTCCGGATCCGACCAGAGTGCCTCGCTTAACTGTGTCTTGATCAACCCTGGGCAGATACAGTTGACCCGCACCTTTTGTCGCCCCAGTTCACTGGCCATCACGCGTGTCAGCATGATCAAGCCCGCCTTCGAAACGGAATAAATTGCCTGCAGCGGCGAGGCGGTCAAGCCGGCCACCGAGGCAATGTTGACGATCGATCCACCACCCTGTTCGATCATGCCACGTGCGACTTCCCGTGACAGCACGTAGGGAGCCTTCAGGTTCACATCCATCGTTTTATCCCAGGCCCAGTCTTCTGAATCGATAATTGGCCCGGCGTAAGGATTGGTTCCTGCGTTATTGACCAGCACACCGATTTCACCAAACCGATCCCGTGCAGAAGCCAGTAGTGTATCCACATCCTCTCGCTTACCCACGTGGCTTGCCAGGCCCAAAACATTTTCTGCATAGGGTGCCAGCGACTCCAGGGCGGCATCGACTCCCTCTTGTTTCCGCCCGGAAATCGTCACCTGGGCACCCGCCTCAAGAAACCCTTCCGCGATCGCCAGGCCGATCCCTCGCGTCCCACCCGTCACCAGCGCATGTTTCCCGTCCAATGAAAATCTTGCACTCATCTTCCGCTCCTCGACTGAACCATTTGCTGCATTCGACCCTTACCTGATATATTCTGGCCCATCGGCCTCACTTCGAACAGCCGACCGTATCCGGTATCGCCATCCAACAGGCATCAAGGAACCACCATGAGCCAGCACGTTCGCTACGAAACCAGCAATGACGTCGCCGTCATCACCATTGATAATCCGCCCGTGAATGTTTTACAGAGTGGAATTCCCGAGGCCCTTGCCGCCGGCATTGAACAGGCGAACCAGGATGAGACGCTGCAGGCCATCGTGATTATCGGTGCTGGACGGACGTTCGTAGCCGGTGCTGACATCAAGGAATTGGCACGAGTCGTCGCGGGAGACGCCGAACTTTCGGGAGCCCTGCCTGACCTGCTGACGGTTGCTGAAAACAGCACCAAGCCCGTCGTGGCTGCCATCCACGGGTCCTGCCTGGGAGGCGGGATGGAACTCGCACTTGCCTGTCACTACCGCGTCGCCACATCGGATGCCCAGCTTGGCCAACCCGAAGTGAAGATTGGTCTTATCCCAGGGGCCCACGGGACGCAGCGCCTCCCGCGTCTGTGTGGTATCGCCAAGGCGGCCGAGATGTGCGCCACCGGCAACATGATTTCCGCGACCGACGCCGCCAGTTGCGGAATTGTCGACCATGTTGTCTCGGATAAGCTCCTGGAGGAAACGCTCAGCTATGTACGGGAGATCGTGATTGCTGCTGGTCCTCGTAAAACTTCTGAGCTCGATCCAGGACTGACGATTGACGACGAAACGCAACAGGCTCTCGACACCCTGGCCAAGACCGTGCGCCGCCAGGCCCGTGGCCAAACGGCCCCGCTGGTGGCTATCGAGGCTGTTCAGTGGACTGCCACCCTCCCCTTCGCAGAGGGCGTCGAGCGGGAGCGTACCGTGTTCCACGAGTGCGTGAACTCCGGCCAGGCTGCCGGATTAATCCATGCTTTTTTCGGACACCGTACGGTTAAAAAGATCCCCGGCATTTCGGCCGAAACACCACGCCGCGACATTAACCAGGCAGCCGTCGTGGGAGCCGGCACGATGGGAGGGGGCATCACGATGGCCTACGTGAACGCCGGCATCCCGGTCACTCTCAAGGAGATCGACCAGGATCGTCTTGACGCTGGCATGGCCCGTATCAGGAACAACTACCAGCGATCGGTTGATCGCGGCCGCCTGACCGACGAAAAGCTACAGCAACGCATGGAACTCATCACGCCAACAATCGACTACGCGGATCTGAGAGATGCTGACATTATCGTGGAAGCGGTTTTTGAATCGCTGGAATTAAAAAAGCTAGTGTTCGCTGAAATAGACACCATCGCGCGTCCCGGCGCGATCCTGGCAAGCAACACGTCCACGCTGGACCTTGACCAGATCGCCGGAGCCACCGGCCGGCCGCAGGACGTCATTGGCCACCATTTTTTCAGCCCCGCCAACGTGATGAAGCTGCTGGAAATCGTGCGCGGCAAGGAGACTGCGGATGACGTGATCGCCACCTCCATGGAATTGGCGGCACGATTGCGAAAGGTAGGCGTGCTCGTCGGCAACTGTTTCGGCTTCCTGGGCAACCGCATGTTCATGCCCTACCTGGCCGAGGCAGAGTTCCTTGTCGAGGAAGGCGCGGACATATCTCGCGTCGACAAGCTGCTCTACGACTTCGGAATGGCCATGGGGCCTTTCGCCGTTGCGGACCTCGCCGGAATTGACGTCGGCTGGCGCATCGAGCAGGAAGTGAAGGGGAGTCTCCCCGAGGGAATGCGACGCCCCCTGCTTACCACGCGACTTTATGAACTGGGACGTTATGGCCAGAAAACCTCCGCCGGCTGGTACCGCTACGAGGATGGCCGAACTCCGTTACCGGATCCCGCGGTCGATACGCTGCGTGATGAGACAGCCGCCGCAGCCGGAATTGAAAGACGCGACTTCGACGACCAGGAAATCCTCGACCGCATCGTGTACACGCTGGTCAACGAGGGAGCCCGTCTCCTGCAGGAGGGAATCGCGCTTCGCTCGGTCGACATCGACATCGCCTACCTGAACGGCTATGGTTTTCCTGCCTGGCGTGGAGGCCCGATGAAATATGCTGACATGGTCGGTCTGGCCACCGTGTACGAGCGCGTGAAAGAGTTCCATGAAGCCCATGGTTTCTGGTGGGAGCCCGCCCCACTGCTGGCAGAACTGGCCCAGGCGGGCAGTACTTTTTCCGAGTATGACCAGCGTCAGTCCTGATGCCGGCTCTAGAGAAAGATATCGCCCAGCAGTTCCTCGCCCGGTTCCGTCACATAGGTATCGAAATCACTCACACCTTCTGCACGCAATACATCCTCGTCGACGAAGAAGTTACCTGTACAGCCGCTGCTTTCCCGTGTCAGAACCGCATGGGCCGCATCTCCCATGATGGCCGGTTGCCGGGTTCGACGCATCGCCTCGTCCCCGCCGAGAAGGTTCTGGACCGCTGCCGTCGCGATCACGGTGCGCGGCCAGAGTGCATTGACGGCGATCCCGCGTGATCGCAACTCTTCTGCCATGCCGAGCACGCACATGCTCATGCCGTACTTGGACATCGTGTAGGCCAGGTGAGGCCCAAACCAGGATGGCTCCAGGTTGAGGGGTGGCGCGATATTAAGGATATGGGCATTCTCTCCCTTTTCGAGATAAGGAATCGCCTTCTGCGCCACCAGGAAGGATCCACGCACGTTGACCGCGTGCATCAGGTCAAACCGTTTCATCGGTGTCTCGGTGGTGCCGGCCAGGAAGATCGCGCTGGCGTTATTGACCAGGATATCGATACCCCCAAAATGCTCGACGGTCCTGGCCACTGCTGCCTCGACCTGGTCTTCAAAACGAATGTCCCCCACGCAGGCAAGTCCTTGCCCTCCGGCAGCCTCGATCTCCTCCACCGCACTATGAATCGTCCCGGGAAGTGCTGGGTGCGGTTCGACGGTTTTGGCGATGATGGCGATGCGAGCACCGTCCTGGGCCGCTCGCAATGCGATCGCCTTGCCGATCCCGCGGCTCGCGCCGGTAATAAGCAAACGTTTTCCCTCGAGTGACCCCGTGCCCTGCATGGCAACCATGCTCCCTTACCAGTGAATAATTTCCTGCAAGGACGACTCAATGTCCTCGATGGTCCAGCAGGTTGTTTCATAGCGTGTGACCCCGTGGCTGGCCAGCATCCGGTAGGCGAAGATCTCATTCCCTTCCACGCCGAAGGTCAGCCCATTGATTTTTGCAGCGGCATCGGTGGCCAGGAAGGCGACCATGGGTGAAATCCGTTCGGGCGCCAAAGCCTCGCTGGCAGTCTCCGCATCGATTCCCGGCAGTGATTCCAGCATCCGTGTCATGGCCATCGGAGCGATGGCATTGACCGTAATGTCATACCTGGCAAATTCCAGGGCAGCCACACGTGTCAGTCCGTAGATTCCTGCCTTGGCCGCGCCATAGTTGGCCTGTCCAAAATTCCCCAGCAACCCGGAACTGGAAGACGTATTGATGATCCGGCCCCCGGTTCCCTGTTCTTTCATGATCCGTGCAGCGGCCTGCAGGCACGTGAAGGTCCCGGTCAGGTGCACGCGGATCACGTCATCCCATTCGTCGGTCGTCATTTTCAGGATGGTGCGATCCCGGAGAATCCCGGCATTATTGACCAGGACATCCAGCTTCCCGAAGGTGTCCATGGCGGCCTGCATGATCTCGGCGGCGGCTTCCGCGGTTCCCACGGCCAGCTTGTTAGCGACGGCTTCTCCGCCCGCAGCCACGATTTCCTGGACCACGCTATCCGCTGCATCACCCTGCCCGGAGCCATCTCGATTGGCACCAGGATCGTTCACCAGGACCCGGGCACCTTCTGCGGCAAACAGCAAGGCATGCTGACGCCCGATACCGCCACCAGCTCCGGTAATTACCGCAACTTTGCCATCCAGTCTTCCCATGCTGATTCTCCACCACGATTTCTTGTCATCACGACCTAGTAGACCATTTCACCTTGGCGCAGAGAAGTGCCACGCCGGTGCTCAGGGACCTGACAGTATCGTGATCTGTGGATAGGACGTATAGACGAGTTCAATCACTGCCGCAAGCAACCGGCCAACCTGAACCCTCCCCTGGGTTGGCATCGTCATTTATTTCCCAGGAGCCTACCGATGGCCGCCAGCAGGATTTTCTCGCAGGCGCCAGCAAAAGCATAGGTTTGTTCATAGCCGCCCACATCTCGCAGAATTTGATCACCGCCGATATAACTCATCGCGCAGTCCCCAAATCCGGCCACGCAGACAAATTTATCGGGCGCCATCCGCTGAGCAGCCAATTGATACTGAACAAACGGTTCGCCGCAGAGGTGTACCAGCGTCAAATCCCCAATCGAAAGGCTGCTTAACTGCACTAGTTCACCGCGTTGCTGCCGCTGGACCCAGGCCAGGTTAAATCCGGCCTTGAGCTTCTCGCGGAAACTGGCCTTCGGGTTATCCAGGATCCGTTGATTCTGTTCTGCTAGGAATTCCGGCTTCCTTCTCACCAGCAGATCGACCATCTCTTCTCGCCACGTGATTGCGGTAACCGGCTGGACCTTAAACTTACCTGCTGCCTTGGCCATGGCCGCATGCAGTCGTTTCGTAATCGCCGTACGAGCCTCCAGTGATCCGTTGTTATATTTCCCGAACGCCACATCACCTCCGCAGCCGGTGAAATAGATCTGAAAAACACCACTATCTGCCTGCAGTTTCTCACGCGCGATGCCCGGCACGTCATAGCTAATTCTGCCGTCACGATAAAAACTCTGCGGATGACTAGCATAGTAATGGATCTGAACTAGCGGCTTACCCGCCTCACCCAAAAGCGACACGGTCTTAAGATAGGGATCAATCACTCCCTCAGGAGCGGCGTGTAATTCCGGATCCTTGGTACTGCTTGAGCGAGACCGAATCGTCCCGTCATCTTGTCGCAGTCGCCGATTGGAAGCCACACGATCGACCTTCACCTGGCTCGTCCCGAGAGACGCGACCGCCTGCCAATTACCCCGCCCTGCACCAATAGCCTCGGCAATTCGTTTTCCGATGCTGCGTGTATATTCCCTCGAAGCGATCAACCTGGGATCATCTTTCTCCAGTTGCAGCTGTTGCGCCGTCTCATCCAGGGCGGGTGCCGTATGCTGATGCAACACGTGGAGTGCCACGCGACGTTCACTCGTACCAGCGGCCCTGGCAATCATTTGCCTCAAAACGTCGTACGTTTGATTATGGATCTCCATGAGGTCGAGCGTGCACAGCACGTACGTTCCTCCTCGGTCTCGCACGACCAGCCCCTTGGCAAGCAGTGGATGTTCCACGCTCCGGGCATAATCCACGAAACCCATTCCAATTGGTTTTCCGATGGGTGGCGTAATGTCGGCTACAAAGGGAATCACGGCCAAACCGGTCGTCGAGGGTGGACTGGCCCTTTCGGCCGTACGAGGTTTGGAAGCAGACAGTTTCCGCACGGTTGCCAGGATCGTCTGTTCTACGGTGATCGTCCACGGTGCAAACTGGGCGTAGGAGATCATTCCACCTACTCCCTCGTAGCCTCCTTCCAGGAAGACTCGCCGCGAGGGGATATAATTCATGACATCATTTGAATAACCGGCCACCCAGGTCTCATTGATTCCATACTCACCCTTGAGGGCCAACGAGTAATCCACGACCACCTCGCCCCCGAGCAACACGAAACGAGGGCCCGTACCCAACTGCCAGACCTGCACCGGGTAGGGATAATGAGTCGGCAGCGGCTTTTCTTCCTGGTATCGAGCCAGGATAATCCGGGCCCAGTTCTGGTCCTTGGCCCGCCGAGATTCCAACATCTTGTTAACCTGTTCCACGCTCCATGCGGGGCCAAATGCCAGTGGGACCTCCTCGTAGCGAGCCACCAACCGGCCGCTGATTTCCTGCATCGGCCCTGAGACTACCACCTCCACCGAGTCCGCCAGCTGCCGTCCGTATTTCTTGAGCAGTTCCAGTGTTCGCCGCGGCAACGGATTCTGATCTGCACCACACCCTGCCCAGAACATGGCCACGGCACCCGGATGCGATTTCTCCACGTGCATCTGGGCAAAGCCAGGGTAATCCCCGGACCATTCCATGAAACCTGTCGTCGTGGCGTGGCAAGCATAACCAAATATAATCGCCAGGGTCTTCCCCTCGCGGTCTGTCGCCCTCAGCACCGGCACTGCGTGATCGACCGGACCGACGAGTTGGTCCCTGGATCGCCGTTCCCCGACCACGTCTGATGGATTTTCTCGTCGGTTGACCGCCAGGTCGCAGTTCCCGGTTCCCCATTCCACGCGTGCCGGAACCAGGCTCTTGCTTGCGTCATCACAGGCCTTCAGAATGAGTCCCGGGAGTTGTCCTGCATAACGATCGACCTTTTCCTTTTCCGATTCGCTGAGTCGGTATTGTGGTGCCAATGCGTCTCCCACTACCGGACCACTGTGGGTGTGTGAAACGTTCAACGCGACTGCGCCCATCGGCAGGCCATGCTTGCGTGCGATCAGACCTCGTATAGCCAGTCCCATCTTCCGATCGACGGCCGTCAGATCCGCTGTCACGAGAATCGTCCTACCTCCCTGGCCATCGTCGAGCAGGCAGGCCTTTGCCCACAACTCGGTCAGGGTTCCTTCGGATGGACGATCGCGGTTGGCATAGCCACCCATCCACATGGGCTCGGTTGGCGTGATCTTGACCTTGCCAACCCCCACGGACCAGTCCGCGCCGCTCAACGGCGAGCCAATCAACAGTACCGCTACCAAGAGAATTATCTTCTTGATCATTTTCCACCTCTTCTGGCCAGGGAACCATCCTGCTCTATTTAGTTGACGCTGGAGCATTACCAGGCAGACCGAGGTAGGCTAACAAATCGGCCAGGGCCTGTTTATCCAGTTGTTTCTCCAGGCCCTCGGGCATGAAGGACAATCGCGTACTGCGCATCGATTCGATATTAACGCGTTGGACCGTCATCTCCTTCCCGTCCGGCTGGCGCAGCGTAATCGTGTTGGTCGATTCGCTGCGGATGAGGCCGGACAGCACTCGCCCGTCCTCGGTCTGGACGACATAGGTGAGAAACTTCGGCTTCACGCTGCGATTAGGATCAAGAATATTAAGCAACAACGCAGCTGATCCCTGGCTGCGTACCCCGTTGAGCTCAGCGCCGACAGCGGTGCCCACCCCATCCAACTGATGACACGCGGAGCACGTCTTCTTAAACAATTCTTTCCCACGTTCCCGGTTGCCGTTCAAACGCAGGGCTGCCTGATATTCCTTGACCACCGCGCCGCGATCACCCAACGTATTGGCCTTAAAAAGGGACTGGATGCGGCTAGCAACCTGCTGATCCGGGTGTTGCTTCAACAATTCGATCCTGGCAGGATCCAGTTCGCCCCGCCCCACCACGTCGTTCTCAATGGCATCCAGGAACTG
>PVBE011935517.1_pt1 | contig 10533 bp, 7 predicted proteins | sample 1631181 | NCBI WGS metagenome assembly PVBE01 (sample SAMN08397723, study PRJNA350692) | Marine metagenome, whole genome shotgun sequencing project. | isolation source: water | place: Pacific Ocean | collected 2012-04 | reverse complement strand
CAAACTCGTTTGCTAAAGCGAAATGAAAAATAAAAACACAAATTCTCGCTAGAGGATTGGGTTTCTATGTATGCCAAGGATCTCCATATTGGGATCAATACAATTAATCCCAATCTTACTTATCATTTTTTGGAGAAATCAAACTTGTTTGCTAAAGCGAAATGAAAAATAAAAACACAAATTCTCGCTAGAGGATTGGGTTTCTATGTATGCCAAGGACTCCTCTTGGGGATCATCGTAGATAATCCATGATATTTTTCCAAAAAAAGCAAAAACACAAATCCTCGCTAGAGGATTGGGTTTCTATGCATGCCAAGGACACCTCTTGGGGATAATCGTAGATAATCCCTCTTACCATTATCAAGAAATTTCCAGAATGAATCTCCATATCCAGAAAACCAACCAGATTATTCCAATTAGAAGGAAGGTTATTTTGATATATAATCGTTTAATTTTTATTTGAACAGTTTTGCCGATAACGGTCTCAATTGAAAATTTAAGGAATAGAATAACAACACCTAATAATATAAGTGGTCCGATTATGTGAAATGCAAATGCTTGTGTTATATTGAGATTAGCTCCAGCATGAAATGATCGGGTTAATCCACAACTCGGGCAACTATATCCTGTTATTTGTTTGATAGCACATTCTGAAATACTATAATTAACAGGATCAAAATAAATAGATAATGATATGATCGAAAATAATATCCCGGCTAAAAAAAAACGAACGAGCCTTTGATCAGTTTTTAATTTGGTAATTATCATAAAAACTATTCAGACGAACTTTCTAGCAGCTCTTCTTGTTTTGGAAAAATCACAAAATCATCACCAAATTGTTCAAGGAACTCAACACTAAAAGCTCTAAATGTATAACTTACCGGCAACATAACCACAGATCCAATATATGGAATTACTAGAAGTATCAACCCTAAACAGCATGTAAATAATCCAAACAGCAATACACAAATTACCATAAGTATTATCAGGACAAAAATAAATAAGCCATATAGTATAAAATAGCCAATATTTTTTGAAAAGATTGGAAGAAACTTAGACCATGCCTGTGTAGCAGAGATCTTATTCTTATACATTATTGGTACAACAAAATCATTCAAAAACAACGAAATATACGCCATGATAATCATCAAAATACCGAATTGAAATATCACCCCAATTATTGAAAATACACGAGCAGGTAATGGAGCATAACTAGTAAATATCCCAAATAGTATTATGCCAGAAAATATAAGAGACGAAATTATTAGTATGAAGCATATAATACCATATATTAAACGCCACGTAAAGAGTGAGTTACCTTATTGCTTGTATTCATTCCAGGGTTTAACTACTTCAGCCCGACTGTGGATTACATTATCCAGAAACATAAACTTACCTCTGGAACTCAACCATGTAAATACAATTAGTATTGCAATTATGAAAAACAAACCAAAAATAATTAGAGAAAACCACATTGAATGTTCTAACAACCAGCTCCATGCTATGTGAGGGTAATCAACAAATTCATGCCAATCAAATCGATCATGTTTGAAACCTTTATTATAGTTCCCACCACCACCACCTGGACTACCTCCATCAACTAATCCGGCCAGAAAAACTGTAAAGCCAAGTGTAAACCAGATACCTATATCAAATGGTTGAAATAATCCCTTTTTCATTCGATTCCATCCTCTTGAAAGAGGATCGCTATAAGATATTTTCATTGTTTTGGATTTTATTGGTTATTAACAGCGAAGGTAATAAATTTTCATCAGGATGTGTAGACATACAGTAAGTGATGCCAAAAAACGAAATTTAGTTAGGTTATGATTAATTATAATTTACTATGTTTGGCTAATTGATTATAACCATTAGCTGAAAATTTAAACAATATACTATGGAAAATGTAAAATTTTATGTTGACTATATCTCAAATATAGTTGAGATGATAGGAGTACTAACAATCTTTTTTGGAGCGTTATACTCACTCCTGGTTTTTTTTATTTCTGTTAGTAAAAAGAAACCCGATAATTATGCTAAGCTTCGACAATTGTTGGGTAAGTCTATCCTTTTGGGTTTGGAAATACTTATTGCCGCAGATATTATGGCAACAGTTGTAGATGATCCTACATTAAAATCAGTATTTATACTAGGATTAATTGTATTGATCCGTACATTCTTAAGTTTGTCGTTACAGGTTGAGGTGGAAGGCAGGTTTCCATGGCAAAAAGCAGCTAAGAAGGCTTAATGGAATTTTTTTATAGGGTATTTCAGTTATAAACATTATTATTATGAAGAAATATCAATCGCTTATTTCACGCGCTAGAATTAAACGTCTTAAAGTTCAAGGTTATAGTAATTATTCTGATGAGATGATTTCGGAACTTGCATTCGGTAATAGGTTTGCTTACGGTCTATGCAGCGCTATATTGTTAATTGGCGTTATATTAGCTAATATCCCTTTGCTAGCTATAATGATGATTATTGCACTGTTTGGTGTCATTCTTCCATACCACCCTTTCGATTATATCTATAATTACTTAATTCGAGGAATGATAAATAAACCCAAACTAACACGACGATCAAAACAATTAAAATTTGCATGTGGTATAGCCACAATCTGGATTGCCGCCGTCATCTATTTATTCTATGCAGGTTTTGCTCTTGCAGGATACATCGCAGGAGGAGTACTGTCTTTTGTTGCAATTTTGGTAAGCACCACTGACATTTGTATACCTTCAATAATTTTCAACTTTCTCTTTAAGGTTAAAACGAAGTAAAATTTAGTTACCCCCATCTAATGAAATGAAACAAAATATAATTCTATTAGCAGGTCTATTACTCCTAAATTCATGTCAAAATAATATTTCAAGTTTCTCAGAAAAGGACTTCACTCAATACGTCAATCCTTTTATTGGTACAAGCAAAATGGGACATACTTTTCCTGGAGCCACAGCTCCTTTTGGAATGGTTCAGTTGAGTCCGCAAACAAACTTCGAAGTAATGTACAATGATGATGGTAGTTACAATACAAGCACTTATGAATATTGTGCAGGATACCAATATAGAGACACAACAATAATTGGTTTTGCACATACCAACTTTAGTGGCACAGGACATTCAGATTTAGGTGATTTTCTAATTATGCCAACTACAGGCGAACTAGTTCTTGATCCATTAGTTACTCCTGATGGAAATAAGGGCTACTATTCTACTTTTTCTCATGATAATGAAACAGCTTCACCGGGATATTACAAAGTTGATCTGGATAGCTATGATATTATTGCTGAACTTACAGCGAGTGAACGTGTTGGATTCCATCAATATACATTTCCAAAGTCAGATGATGCGCACATTATTTTAGATTTAGTGTATAATATTTATCATCATGACAATAAAAATGTTTGGACTTTTATTCGTGTTGAAAATGATTCGCTCGTAACTGGCTATAGGCAAACTAAAGGTTGGGCTAGAACGAGAAAAGTATTTTTTGCAATGCAGTTTTCTAAACCGTTCGAAAGTTATGGTTATAGAAAGTATAATGATGAGACTTATGATGGATTTTACCGTCGATTTGATCAATCCGAAAACTTTCCGGAAATGGCAGGTAAAGACATCAGAGCTTACTTTAATTTTAACACAGAACAAGATGAAAAAATTAGCATTAAGTTTGCTTTATCTTCTGTTAGTACTGCCGGCGCCTTGAAAAATCTGGAATCAGAAATTCCGCATTGGGATTTTAAGAGAACCAAAGCTGAAACTAAGGTTAATTGGAATAATGAGCTTTCAAAGATTAAAGTTAAAACCATTAAGGAAGAAGATATGATCACGTTTTACACAGCATTATATCACACTATGTTAAGTCCAATTTTGTATGAGGATGTAGATGGCCAATATCGTGGTTTAGATCAAAATATACACACGTCGGATGGTTTCACTAATTATACAATATTCTCACTTTGGGATACTTATAGAGCCCTTCACCCTTTATTTAATATCATACAACCAGAGCGCAATAATGATATGATCAAATCTATGTTAGCACATCATGATGAAAGTGTTCATAATATGCTTCCAATTTGGAGTCATTATGCAAATGAAAATTGGTGTATGATTGGCTATCACGCAACATCAGTTATTGCAGATGCAATGGTAAAGAATGTTGGTGATTTTGATTATGAACGCGCTTTTAACGCTTCCATTAATACAGCTAATGTGCGTTATTTTGATGGCTTAGGAGATTATATTGATTATGGTTATGTTCCGGATGATAAGAGCCATTCATCAGTTTCCAAAACATTAGAATTTGCATATAATGACTGGTGCATAGCGCAGATGGCAAATCGAACTGGACATATTGAAGAAGAGCAAGATTTTCTTGTACGTTCAGAATATTATAATAATGTTTATGATCCTCAAACTGGTTATATGCGGCCAAAATTGTCAGATGGAACTTTCCGTAAAGACTTTGATCCGTTGGATACTCACGGACAGGGATTTATTGAAGGAAATGCCTGGAATTATGGGTTATATGTGCCACATCAATTGGATAAGATGGTTAGTATGATGGGGGGTAAAGAACAATTTAGTGAACATTTAGATTCGTTGTTTACGATGAAATTAGACGATAAATTCATTGAAAAACACGAAGATATTACTCGTGATGGAATAATAGGTAACTATGTTCACGGAAACGAACCGGGACATCATATTCCATATTTATATAATTGGACAGGGAAACCTTACAAAACCCAAGAGCGAGTGCGCATGATTATGGAAACTATGTATGGACCAACCGAGGATGGCTTATGTGGTAATGATGATGCCGGACAAATGAGTGCCTGGTATATTTTTAGCAGTTTAGGATTTTATCCCATAACTCCGGGATCGAGTGATTATGTGCTTGGAAGTCCTCTGATAGCTGAAGCAGTTATTGAGCTTGGTAATGGCAAAAGATTAACTATACTGGCTAATAACCAAAGTGCTACAAATGTTTATGTAGATAATATTATCGTTAATGGGAAGACTTTAGAAGGTAACTTGTTGTCACATAATGATATTATGAATGGAGGAGAAATTATTTTTGAAATGAGTGATACTCCAAAAAAATAGTTTGTCTTATTTGAAGAGGAAATATCAATTGAATAATAATGTTACTTTTATGGGCTTGCAATAATGCAATAATTAGAATTTGGCTACACTTGTTATAGTTGAGTATTGCAAACTCTCTCTTTTGTCATCCTCGAGCGCAGCGAAGCCTGCCTGCCGGTCAGGCAGGGATCTCTAATTTGCAAATAACAACATTATGAGATTCTTCTCCGCCAGTGGCGAATCAGAATGACAAGATGTTTACCTCTTGACTTGCTGCTTAGTTTATCCAAGAGAAAAAATATAAATTGTAACACAATATTTAAACTAACTTTAAAAACATGAATTATCTTATTTTAACAGCAGGAGTAATAGCAGCTCTTGCAACAATCGGACATACTACAATGGGGTCTAAGAAATTTTTAAGGCCGGTAATGAAGTCAGACCTGGATTTGACTGTAAAAAAAGTTATGCAAAGCTTATTTCATTACATGTCAGTATTTATGGTTCTAACCACATTTTTCTTAATCGCCATTTCTACCGGAGGATGTCAGCAATTTGAAAATACCCCTGATGTTGTAAAACTCATTGGTTTCATTTATGCCGGTTTTGCAATTGTACAGTTTATAATTGCAGCGACTTCCAAAATAAAGATGGGAATTTTTAAATTGTTTCAATGGATTTTCTGGGCATTGATAGCTTTCTTTACGCTATTTAGTGTTTACGGTTAACCGTTTTATTATCAAAAATTAATTTAGGTTCGAAACTAATTATTGAAATAACATATCTGTTTTTGAACCTTTTACTCCCACTCACGTATAATGTGTTTATATAGAAATAATTATTTCTGGATTTTATGCAATATGCTACTGAGTTTTTTAATTAGATTGAATACAAATTACTAAACTTGAAAATAATCTTTATTGCTGAACAAATTAGAAATACTACATTTACACGAAATTTGAATATCTTTGTAACTGTCATTATTAATGAAAAAGCACATATGTAAAATTCTACTGAAATAGAATCTGACATCGTAATTTCGTTATAAAAATTTTTATCAAACCAAAACCACCTTGATGAAAATAATCACAAAGCAACTTATTACGTTAATTATGGTCTTAGTTAAAAATGACTATAACAAGTAGGTTCTAGCGTGCCTTATAATTAATAGATAATTTGACTTTTATTACAGAATTAGGAATAAAAAAATAAACCATGAAATGAGCATAAACTTTTTTAAGCCTGTCTGCCGAACAGGCAGGCATACAATACCGAAAGTGATTAAAACAAGTTTATGCGAAAGCGCAGCGGTTGCAGATGTGTACAAATTTTTAATTAATTTATATTCAGGTAATTAATAAATTTTAAACAGATGAATAGTCTCTTTACTCTCTTTAAATCAAACTTATCATATTTAGTCTTATTTCATAGAAAGTTTGTTAGTCTCCTGTATTTGATAATATTTGGCTTCCTTTTTTTACCAACTGGTGTTATGGCAGAGGGGTCGAAAGAGATTTACATAGGTACTAATACTACCGGGCTATATTTCTGTAATAATTTTATAACTCAATGTGATAATAATGGTAATCGAACACAATTTGCTATATATGATTGTGATAGTTTAGATCGTTTAAACTTTGTTGTGAACTCAAATGATGAAGTTGTTTATATGGGTTTTAATGGTGATGATGGGTTCAATTGGCATCTTGTTTATCGTATAAAAGATAGTATAGGAAATATTGTTAAAGATGAAGAACCACTTCCATCAAGTGTGCCAGGATTTATTAATAACATTGATGAAGCAAGACAAGGCCCCATACCGTTGGTAGGGCCTGGAGGATACGATGCGATAGAATGGACACCCCCTTATACTGGAGTTTTTTATATCGAATTTCAGAGAGTGTTAAATAGTTCACCAACAACACCTTCTCTTGGAACCTTCACAATTGACCTTTTTGATATCACTGTTGCTAATTCTACTACCAGTACAGCAATTCCCGGGAGATTGTATTCACAAGCCTGGCAGTTTGGATGGGATCCTGATCAAGCTGATTGTTCAGCAAAGTTCTATGTTTATTCTAATGATAGTATTGTAACATCATTAGAATTAAATGATATGGATGGGCGTGTTTGGTATCTTTTCTGTAATCAATTTGGAGTCACAAATACTGGTAATTTTGAGGTCGATAGAAAATCTGTGGGTTATCAGTCATATAATCCTCAATACAGAATTTTCTTAAATGAACCTGATGATACAATTTTTCCTCCAGCCTCAACTCTTGGAGCTATTATTCCACCTATAATTGGTCAAACTCATTGTGACGATGGATCAATCGACTTTCTACTGGAAGTAGATAAGGCTGGTAATGTTGAAATCGAGCTCACTTTTCCTCCACCTTATGTTACTCGTTCATTAGTAACAATTGTTCAGGCAGGAGTAAATACAATAACGTGGGATGGTAATGACGGAGCACCTATTCCTTTCCCTGTTCCTAATGGCACCAATATAAGTTTTACCGTAAGTTATATTAATGGACTAACTAACTTGCCTTTATATGATGTAGAAAGTAATAATAATGGTTTTGTGATTGAATTGGTAGCCCCACCACCTACACCTAATGATTCACTATTTGTTTTTTGGGATGATTCAAATCTTGGTGGAAGTGTAAATCTTCTAGGCTGCTATGCGACTTCATTTCCATGGTTCGGATGCCATACTTGGAGTGATGGCAATAACACTACAATAAACACTTGGTGGTATGCCGCATCAGAATCAACTTCACCGGTTATTCTAATCCAGGAGCGTAAACCCGATTCCCTCATTTTTCTGCAACCACCACAATCATATTGTGCAGGTGAACAGGATGTTTTTATTTCTGTAGTAGCAGACCCAAATACAGATGTTTATCATTGGAATTATACGGGCACTGATTATACGATAATCGATACTGATCCTACGGATCCAATTATTTATATAGATTTTGGCCCATTAGCTACACCTGGCAATATTGAGGTGTATGGAACAAATTCCCTCTGTACGGCTCCAGGAGTTACTTCATATCTTGCTGTTACTATTGCTGCATTGCCGCAACCGGTAATTGGTATGTTGCCAAATGATACGGTTTGTATAAATGAAATTGTTACCTTTAGCGGTAGTGATGCAGCTGGCACAAATGTTTCAGTATGGCTATGGGATTTTGGTGATGGCAATACAAGTACATTGCAAAATCCAACTCATACATATACTTCCACATTGTCAGGTGGTCTTGTTAGGCTAATTGCAATAAATAACGAAACTTGTAGAGATACAACATATCTCACTATCGAGGTAACTAACCCAACTGTTGATTTCAGCATGTCACCACAAACTGCTTGTCTGGGTGATACAATATTTTTTACAGGAACTCCTGTTGATGTTACTTACACAGATTGGAACTGGGATTTTGGAGATGGAAATGTTGCCACCGGACGTGAAGTTTGGCATGTATACACTGCCGCCAATAACTATGACGTAACGCTTAATGTTTGCTCTAAAACCGTTATTAAACAAGTAACAGTATTGCCTCAGGCTATTGCCACGGCCGGCTCAGATGCTACCATCTGCCAGGGCGACCCTTATGATTTTGCGTTTGCTGATATCCTGGCTGACTCAGTTAGCTGCGATTCAATTAAGTGGATAACCTCCGGAATAGGTACATTTAACGATCCGCGGTTAATTTATCCTATCTATAGCCCTGATATAGGGTTTATAGGTAACGATACATTGTCGTTAATTGCATATGGTGTAGACCCTTGTGGAAACGACACATCAGCTATGATATTAACCATTGATTCGATACCTACAGGTTCCTTTACATATACACCGATAGACACATGTTGTGTTCAGGAACTGGTTGCATTCAATGCTGCCAGTACCTGTATTATTGTTGGTTGGGACTGGGACTTTGGAGATGGTAATATTGGTACTGGTAAGGATACTACTCATACATACATTTATGGCGATTCAACTTTTACTGTCAGTTTGACCATGTTAAATGCCTATGGATGTACAACAACAATAATTGATTCAGTATATGTCGACTCAGTCTTTACAGATTTTACTATACAACCTGCCGCTGCCGTCTGCCTGGATGAAACAGCTGACTTTACCGGTACCGGTGATAATATAACCCATACCGACTGGGAATGGAATTTTGGTGATGGAAATACGGACATTGGCAGGAACGTATCACATAATTATGCCAGTAATGGTGTGTATACTGTTACTCTCAATGTATGTACTGATACTACAATAAAACAAATTACGGTTAATTCTTTACCAGAGTCTAACTTTTCAATGTCGCCCAACGACACATCCTGTATGGGTGAGGTAATAAGCTTTGATGCCACTGATATCACAGGTGATATAATAAACTGGGATTGGCAGTTTGGCGATGGAAATATTGCTGTTGGACAAAATGTAACTAACACATATACAAACCCCATAAGCCAAACTTATAATATACTTTCGATCTATCAAAATGCCTTTGGTTGTGATGATACAACAATTCATACACGCTATGTTCAGAATGTAAGTGCAATAAATTTCAATATAATACCTAGCTCACCAACTTGCCAGGATTTTACTGTAAATTTCCAGGGAACACCTCCGCTTGTAACTTTCACCCCGTGGAATTGGACCTATGGCGATGGATCAGCACCCGGTTTGGGACATAATACTTCTCATATCTACACAACACCCGATACTGTTGATGTGATTCTGGATGTATGTTCAGAGCAAGAGATACAGCAGCTTATCATTAATGCACCTTGCCAGGTAGATGCCGGATCTGATGAGGCTACCTGCGAAGATGTTTATTTTGATCTGTCAACATCCACCATACCACCCACGGCCGATGATTTTTCATCTGTTTTTTGGTATAGCCATAACGGGCTGGGATCATTTGATGATCCTAATTTAGTTGCTCCAACTTATTTCCCTGATCCAAATGCAGGATCCACCCAAATTGATACAGTATACTTGTATATGGTAGGAGTGGGTATTCCACCATGTTTGGACGACACTTCCTTTATGCAACTGTTAATAGTACCGGGAGCTTATGCATTTGCAGGCTCAGATGAGAACTCATGTTTTGGTGATCCTTTCTACTTTTCCTCAGCAGCATCTCCATCCTTCGCCACTAACTGGGCAACCCTATACTGGACAACTACCGGCACAGGCATATTTGTAGATCCCAATGTAGAGCAACCAATTTATATCCCCGGTCCTAATGAATTGGGCCCAATAACAATGACAATGGTAGCGGCGAATATAATCAACTGCGACTCAATCGATGATATGGTCCTTACCATACGCCCAACCTGGGAGATGCCGGTAGATATTACTGTATGCTACTATGATTCAGTTTATGCCCAGGGTGCCTGGCAATATGCATCAGGTAT
>PVBE011147129.1_pt1 | contig 10533 bp, 7 predicted proteins | sample 1631181 | NCBI WGS metagenome assembly PVBE01 (sample SAMN08397723, study PRJNA350692) | Marine metagenome, whole genome shotgun sequencing project. | isolation source: water | place: Pacific Ocean | collected 2012-04 | reverse complement strand
CCGTGTCCGTGTCGGTGTCCGTGTCCGTGTCGGTGTCCGTGTCCGTGTCGGTGTCCGTGTCCGTGTCGGTGTCCGTGTCGGTGTCGGCCTCTTCGCAAGGATGCACGTCGAGCTGGTAGGTGCCGAGCTCACCCCAATCGTAGGCGTCGACGACCACGAGCAGGCTGTCTCCCTCTGCTGCCTCGTACTGAAGCCGGGATGTCAGGGTCTCCGCGGTAGCGTCATCGTCATTGCAGTCGATTTCATCGGTGTCGCAGTCACTGAACAGGCGAAGGACCGTGTCGTAGTCCGACTCAGAGGTATCGAACTCGTAGCAGCCGTCTGCTGGAGCGGACCAGGTGTAGGCCGCGTCTTCTCCAAGGATGGACCCACAGATGCCCTCAAAGTCATCACCCATTCCTTCATTGTCACCAGTCGCTACGGCGTCTCCGATGGCGGAGCCGAGGTCACCGTCCCCGCATGTGGCGGCGGTGTCGGTGTCGGTGTCGGTGTCGGTGTCCGTGTCGGCCTCACCTGCATCGCCAGAGTCCTCGCCGCTGGACTTGTAGGTACAGGCGGCAAGCGCGGACAGGCTGATGATAAAGAGCCAGCGCGTTGAGAGATCTCTCACCTTGATCCCCTCCTCGGGAGAGCCGGCTCAAGGGGGGAAGCTGTGTCCCACTCCTGACCCGGGAGTTCTTGGAAGATGGGTGCAGCAGGTTTCCCGGCTTACGGCCGCTATCCGCTGCGCCTTCCCAGGTCTCCCCAGTGGCTTTGTGCAGCGACTTGACCGCTTACGGTGGCGGGACCGCGCCGGATTCACACCGGCTTCCCTTCCCACACCCAGACATATTCGAGATGTGAGTATTCGATATCCCGAGCGAGGGGGCTGTCAAGCCTCCGGACGCCTCGCAAAGACATTCCACAGACTGGTGTTCTGGAAAGCAGGCTCTTGCTCTGCGATGAGCTCGGTCAGACCGTGGGCGGTGAGCAAGTCCTTGACCTGATCGAGCTGTCCCTCGACGTTGTGGACCTCGAGCACGGCCTGCTGCACCTTGGGCCAGTCCTGCTCGGAGACCCCGCGGAGTACGTCGAGCTCTGCTCCCTCGCAGTCCACCTTGAGCAGGTCGATGCGCTTCAGGTCGTGGGCGGCCACCACCTCAGAGACGGTCATCAGCTTGCAGTGCACCTCCACTGCCCCTTTCCGCAGGCGTCGGGCGATGAAGCCGGCGAGGAACCGAGGCAGGAGCTTGCCGTACCACATGGGTCCGTTGTGGGCGTTCCCGAGCACAGCCTGGGTCAGCTCCTTGTCGCCTTCCTGCCACATCTCCGGGTGGGCCGTAGAGAGGGAAGGGGTGTTGGGGTAGTAGGTGAACTGCATCTGGCCGGACTCAGCGGAGACACCGGCATTGAAGACGGTGGAGCCTTCGAATGCCTCCAGATTGGCCGCTGCCACCGAGTGGATCTGGGGGATCGGCTCGAAGGCAAAGATGCGGACATCGCCATCGGTCTTCTGGTTCATTCGAACCCCGAACAGGCCGATGTTCGCGCCCACATCGAAGACCACGTCTCCAGGTCGGACCGTGACACCGTGGTCCAGATAGCCCTCACAGTGCTCGTCGAGCACCAGGGCCTCTCTGCGGTGGATGCAGAAGATCTCGGTTCCGTCGGAGAGCTTGGTGGTGTTCATGCTCAGCGGTCCTCTCCTCGGAGGGGGTCTTGGAGGCCTCCTATCGCGCTTCAAGGTGGGCAAGGCAGTGGCAGGTGTAACTTTTTGCTGAAGGTCTGGATCTGGCGACCGATAGCGAGGCCTGGAGGTTTCCATGTCTACGATTTCACTGTGCGTCATCACAAGAGATGATGCTCCTCAGCTTCCACGCTGCATCGAGTCTGTGCAGCCGTTTGTGGATGAGGTGATCGTGCTGGACTCGGGCATGCTCAACGGAGCAGGCGAGTGGGCAATCCGAGCGGGTGCTCGAATGATCCCATACCAGTGGACAGGAAATCCTGCGGAGGCGCGTACGTTCGCTGCCCGCTCAGCAACCAGCGACTGGGTACTGGTCATGGAGTCGTCAGAGCAGCTCGCCCCAGGCTCGGGAGATGCGCTCCGCGATGCGATCAATCTGGGAGGACTGGACTGCGGCTACCTCTCGGTGGCCGAAGAAGGTGTGGCCGTGGAGACGGATGCGATTGCACGTCTGCCGCGCCTGCTGCGCCGGACAATCGACTTGTGCTGGGACGAGGGAGAAACGGAGAGCGTGTCTGGCTGGATCACCATGCGTGCGCGCAGGGTGAAGACGGTGGACGCCACAATCATCAGGAATGCGGAGGTTGCTGTGACCGATACCCCACACGACGAAAACGAGGTGACCGAGGAGGTCACTGCGGTGGAGCCCATGGCTCCAGCATCGATGCCCGTCGATGGTGTCGATGCCTTGAATTCGGCTCGGATTCCTACACAGGATCTCTCCACCTCAGCACTCGAGGCCGTCATCTCTCAGGCGTGGGACCGGTACCACGACGATGACCTCGACGGCGCGCGCGCTGCAGTGAATGCAGCCTGGGATCGAATGACAGCACAGGCCCCTGAGGTGCTCAACGTACTGACGCTGCGCACCCACATCCAGGTCCTCGACGACGACCTTCAGGCAGCCCTCAAGACGCTGGACCAGGGCTGGGAGTGGGGACTTGATCACCCGAACCTGTACATGCTTCAGGGCGTGGCTGCAGAGACGGGTGCTGCCAATGCGACAACTGCGAACCAGCGACGACAGCTCCTCGAGCTTGCTGCAACCGCGTTTAGCAAGTGTGCCGAATACACGGGCTCACTCAGTGCCCGAGATGCCCTGCCTGGCGTGACGACCTGGGCCGCTTTCACGCGGCTCGGCAGTGTGCGACTGGCGCAGGGTCGGATCGTGGAGGCCGCCGAGGCGTTTGATGCTGCACTGGTTGCAGACCCTGAGCACGCGGAGGCAACCCTGGGCAAGTACGAGGCACTCCTCGAAGACGGCCAGCCCGAGGCCATCGTGGATGGTCTGATGGTGTTCATGGAGGCCGACATCGCAGATGCGTGGCTACTGGCTGCAGCTGCCTGTGAGCAGCTGGGTCGAGTGGAGGACTCCCTCCTCTTCGTTCATCGAGCCAACGAGCTTGCAGCCGAAGGCATGGTGGTGGCCAAGCACCGTCTTATCCGCATGCAGGACCAGATCTCGATGGCCAGTGTCTATGTGGGACATCCTGTCGCTGGACCGGAACGCTGGGGTGCGCTGGGCGCAATCCTGGCCCGTGAGCCGCTTCCGGAGCAGGCAGAAGTGCACCCAGTGGACGAGGCCATGGTGGTTCGCCTGGTCAATCACTTCATCGCTGCGGGCTGGACCGACATGATCGAGGCCATGCTCGAGCGTCGTGCCGAGCAGGTGGCTCCGGGTGTGGGAGAGGCGGTCCGCCGTACCCTGCAGTCCCACGGAGCAGATGTCACCGATGATCACGAGATCGAGCCCATCTTCATGGGCGGTGCCTGGGACAGCGGAATCCCATCTCTTCAGCTCATGCTCGACGCTCACCATCGGATCAATGCGGGCCCGGAGGTCAAGCTGGTGCCCATCCTCTGCTCTCTGAAGAACGAGTGGTGGGAGGGCATGGCCCCGGATCTCGAGGCTGCGGGTGTGGCTGAGGCAGATCTCGCCGCTGCTGTGAAGGCCTTCATCACCCAGCTCACCGGATCTGCGACGTCTGCGGATATGCGGACCGTGGACAGCACACCGCACTCTCTGCTGCATATGGGCATGCTCGGTGAGATGTTCCCTCGCGCACGGTTCATCCATGTGATCCGCGATGGTCGGAGTGTGGTCAGCTCGCTGATGCGACGTGACTGGGTGGACCCAGCCACTGGCCAGAAGGTCTGGTGTTGCCAGAGCGTGCAGTCGGCTGCCAAGTATTGGTCCCATGTGGTGGCGGCGATCCGCGAGCAGGCGGAGCTTGTCCCGGGTCGGTATCTTGAGGTTCGCTACGAAGATCTCATGGCGGAGCCTGCGGTCATCATCAAGCAGGTCATCGCCTTCCTCGGCGAGAGCTGGGACCCGGGGGTGCTTGGCGCTGAGGTTCCCCATCGAGATGTTCCGGAGACCCTCTCCGGTGTCGACCACGCGCAGGTCATCCGTGAAGCTGGCCCTGCCCTGGCGGCATTTGGGTACTCCACGCCTGCAACTGAGAACACTCAGGCCACATCGGAAGTCGGGTCTATGGGCATGCAGTCGAGCGAAGAGGCGACAATACAGGGCAAATAGCTGAAGTCATTTTTAGCACTGCTCTTGTCTTGTCAAGGTCACTCTGGTAGGCTGAGCGCACCGACGTTCGTCGTCCGAACGTGGGCGTGCTGATCCCCCGCTGACCCTGTAGTGCTGTGAGCCCGCTTCGACCCCACCTTCCCCCTGAGCTTCTGAAGATCCGTCCTGTGACCTTGTCCGATGGGACTCCCCTGGTCGCCGACCCGACAGATGCTCCAGAGCCGGCACTCAAGCACAACCGCACGCGTTCGGACGACGGACTCCATCCCTCTCCCGAGGAGGAGATATGAGTCGTACCTCCTACGCTCTGGCTGCTGCCCTCCTCCTTGGTACGGGCTGCGATCACGAGTTCGGCATGCTCGACGGACATGATCTCGGTCGTCCAGAGTCCGCGGTCTTCAGCCGGGACGACAATGGCCACATCATGCTGGTCATGTCGAATCTCTCCGATCTCTGCGACACGCTCACCGATGCCGACACGCCGAGCAGTGATGACTTCTGGGTGCTGAGCGCCTGGACAGCTGTGGGGGTCGATGATCCCGACGAGTACGCCGTGGAGGCCTACGCCGCTGTGTCGCAAAATCAGGAGATTGAGGAGTACGACACCGAGGCCGGTGGATTCACAATCTCACGTATAGATGCTGAGCAGATCAAGGGACGCCTGGACATCACCTTCCCTGGCAATGACCGGATCAAGGCTCGTCTCTCCGCCGAATACTGCGAGGCGGACCTCTTCGTTGGCATGTACTGACTCAGGAGTCCCCATGCGCTGGTTCTTCCCCCTGGTTCTCCCCCTTGTCCTGGCTGCCTGCAAGACCGCCGAGGACGTGGCGCTCGACTGCGCCCACGAGGAGTCTGCTCGCAACCTGGTGCCTACCGATACGGCCCCGGACTGGCAGGCAAGCCTCGAGTACACAGCCGCTGACCTGGGCCTTGAGCGGGAAGTCGCTCCCGGAACAGAGGCGGATGTCGCTCCCGTACTCCGTGAGCGCATCGAGGCGTGGGACTGCCTGGACCTGAGCTGGTGGAACCCCGCAGGACCCAGGAAGGTCGTGCAGATCTGGGTGGATGAGACAGACTGCGCGCTCTTTGAGCGGGCCAGCGTTGAGTACTACCCCTGTGATTCCCATGCAGGACAGGATGATCCCCACAGAGACGTTGACCAGGACGGCTTCTACGAGAGCGAGGGCGACTGCAACGATCTCGATGAGTCGGCTTTTCCCGAGGCCAGCGAGACCTGCGACGATGTGGACAACAATTGTGATGGCCATATCGATGAAGATCTTGTCTGTGATGAAGGCCAGATCGTCGACTGAATAGCGGACTCAATGGTCGCTGTGCGCTAAGCGATGTCCATGGGGCGGACTGCCATGGATGATTCCTCGCACAGCGAGGGGTTGAGCGACACCGAGCGGCACCAGCAGTTGGTGGGACGGATCATACTGCTCGTTTTCTGCGCCACCCTGCTCTCGCTGGTTGGGCTGCTGCTGACCCAACTGGGCACCTTTCAGTTCTTCATCATCGCGGCTGCAGCAGGCTTTGGATTGATGTACCTGTTGGCGCTGTGGATGAACGCCCGAGGTTGGACCGACGCTGCAGCAAATCTGTACATCTGGGGGACGTATTTTGGACAGGTGGGCGTGCTCTTTGGCGCCCACAGTTTCCAGACGCAGGCCATCGTCTCATACGTCAACCTGGTGTTTTGTGCCGGCTTCATGAAGGGGCCACGCTCTGCGCTGAAGGTCAGTGCCGCATGCCTGCTGGCTGTGTTCACCAGCCGCATGTCCACTCCGGTGAATTGGCTCTCGTCCCTCATGCCTGAGCTGCCGGATGAGCAGATTTTTGTGAGTGTGATGTGTACCTTGGTTGCCACCTGTGGGCTGACGTATCTGTGCATCCGCTATGCCGTGGATGCCATCGAACGAGCGAGAGTCAGTCAGATCCGGACTGAGCAAGCGCTTGCTGCACTGGAGGTGGCGGTTCAGGTGGAGGGCGTGCGAGCAGCCCAGGCGGAGCGTCTGGCCATCCTGGCGCGCAGTGTGGTCGCGCTCCGGGAGCCTCGGGATATCGCCTGTGAAGTGGCCAGGGCCCTCAGTGAGGAATGTCTCGGTGGTGCTGGAGTGGTCATGCTCGATCATCGGGGCCGCCCGCTTTATTCCTCAGGAGAGGGCCATACGAGTGAGTCGGAGAGGGTATCGATAGACCTGGGCCCAAGCTCTTTGATGGAGGGGCTCTCGCGGCGATTGACCCAGTCGGAGATCCTGGAGATGTCGAAGGCCACAGGAACGGAGCCTGCCGAGGCTGGGCAGCTGGTCGCAGCACCAGATCGGTCGGTGGCCATCGTCATCCTCGGGACAGAGGCGCAGGTGGTCGAACACAGCGAGTCCTGGCAGGTCAGTGCTGCATCGCAGCTGCTGGCGACCGGCATCCATCGAACCCATGTGGAGCATGCGCTCTCCCAGTCCCAGCGGATGGAGGCCCTCGGGCGTCTCGCGGCAGGAGTCGCCCACGACTTCAACAACCTCCTCACCACCATCCTGGGCGGAGTGGACCTGGCTCGACGGCATCTCGCCGGCGACGAGCAGGCAGAAAATTACATTGATGGAATGGCCGGTGCTGCCGAGCGAGCGGCTGCGCTCAGCACCAAGCTGATGACCTTCACCGCCTCCGTCTCCGAGGGCCCAAGGCTCGTCGAAATGAGCAAGCTCCTCGAGGGCCTGCTGCCGGTACTGAGCCGCAGCGTGGAGGAGAGCATCCAGCTCGATGTCGTGTTGCCTGAGGAAGAAGCCTGGGTCCTCGCCGACCCTCTGGACCTCGAGCGCGCAATCCTGAACCTGGTCATAAACGCCCGTGATGCGCAAAACGGTCGGGGGTCGATCGAGATTGGGGTGGAGTTCCGTGGAAGCAGCACGACTTCGGATGGGCCCACATCCGTTGTCCTGTGGGTCGAGGACAATGGACCGGGTATTGCTCCGGAGCTGCGCTCCAAGGTCTTCGAGCCGTTCTTTTCCACCCGAGAGAGCCCGAATGCATCGGGCCTCGGGCTCTCGATTGTCTACGGCGTGGTTCAGGCCATGGGCGGGGAGGTCATTCTTGCCAGTGAGCTTGGTTCGGGAACGCGGATCGAGATGATCGTGGCACAGCAGCCTGCAGGTCGACCACCGATTGTGGAGTCTCAGACTGCTACATCTGCCAAGGAAGAACAGTGCATCCTGGTGGTCGAGGATGACCCGGATGTGCGTGAGACCATCAGTGAGATGCTCCGTATCGGCGGGTACTCTGTGCAGGCCGTCTCCAACGGAGAGGAGGCCCTTGTTGCGCTGGATAATGGTGGGGCCTTCGCCCTTGTGCTCTCCGATGTGGTCATGCCGCAGATGGGTGGCTTCGAGCTGGCTCGCAAGCTCAGAGGCCGCACCTCACCGCCACCATTGGCCTTGGTCAGTGGCTATGCGCCGACCACCCCGCACAATAGAGTGGATGCCACCATCTCCATGATCTCCAAGCCCTTCACTCTGCAGCGGCTGCTGGACTTCGTGGGCCAGCACACCGTGTAGTGCCGCAGGGCATGAGTCCGGATGCGCGGCTCGCATCCCCCATACTTGCAGAGGCTGCAGAGTATCTTGGGGCCTTCAGTGCTGGAGTCCCGCCTTCCCGAGCTCGCTGAGCTCATCGAGGAGGTGGATGTTTGCGCGGATGGCCTTCTCGAAGACGCCGAGGTGCATGGACTCATTGGGGCCGTGGGCGGTGGTCTCTGGGTCCATCACGCCATTTAAGATCAGCGGTAGATTGCCGAAGCGTCGACCGAACAGCGCCACAAACGGAATGGACCCGCCCACGCCTACCCGAAGCAGAGGCTTGCCCCAGGCCTTCTCGTACGCGCGGTCCGCGGCGTCGAATGCCGGACCGCTGGGCTCGTACAGCCAGCCCTCACCGGCCCAGCCGTCCTGGGTCATGCTCACCTTCACGCCTCCGGGTGGGTCCACGAGGAGCACCTCCTCGAGCGCGCGGGTCATCTCCTCGTCGCTCTGGCCCGGAGCGAGGCGAATACTCAGGATGGCGCTGGCCTTCTGACGGAGTGCATTCTTCTTGATGGCGGGCGTGGGCAGGGTAGTGGCGACCACGGTGATGCAGGGCTGGCGCCACATCCACTCCACGGGCGGAGTGCCCCGAGGCGGCAAGGGATCTACGCCATCGATGAGGTGCGCGCCCTTGCGGATGACCTCTTCGGTGATCGGAGCTTCCCAGGCCTGGGCACGCCAGTCCTCTGGAACATCCATCCGCCCGACCTTCATGCGCCCATCATTGTCTACCAGTCGGCTGATCAAGGTGCAGAGGGCCAAGGAGACATCCGGGACCATCCCACCCCACAGACCTGAGTGCACATCGGCACCGAGTGCCTCGCAGGTGATCTCCACCTCCAGCAGCCCCCGCAGCGAGACGGTGAGCCCAGGAACGTCCGTGGAAGGATTCTCGCAGTCCGTGAGTACCATCACATCGGCAGCAAAGGCCTCCGGGAAGGCATCCATGTACCGCTCAAGGTTTGGCGAACCGATCTCCTCCTCCCCCTCGATCACCAGCTTGATATTGCACGGAAGCCCGCCGGTCTGAGCCATCCAGGCCTCGATGGAGGCGATGTGGCTGACCCAGCCACCCATGTCATCCGCAGACCCTCGGGCATACAGGCGCCCACCCTTGCGAGTGGCCTCGTGTGGAGGGGTGTGCCACACCTCACCGGCTACCGGCTGGAGATCCAGGTGCCCGTAGATCAGCACCGTGGGGGCAGAAGGTCCGGCGTGGAGCCAGTCGGCCACCACGATGGGCAGGGTGCCGGGGAGCTCGTGGACCTGGCAGTTGTCCAGACCCAGCTGATGGAGGTCATCCCGGATGCGGGCCGCAAGCGCACGGACATCGTCGGCGTGCTCTGCCTCACAGGAAATCGCGGGGTAGGCCAGGTACTCGACTAGGCGGCTGATGGTGGTCTCGAGGCGGCTCATGGCTTCTGAGATGACGGCATCGGTCTGCGGGTGGGACATGGGTACCTCCGTGCGCCGGAGGTAACCCGTCGTTAGGTGCCCGCGACCATGGAAGCCATCGTTCAGACCCGTGATCTCGCGCGCCGCTATGGGCCCCGCTGGGCCCTGGCCCGGGTGGACCTGGACGTGGCTCCCGGTGAGCGCCTGCTGATCGTAGGACCCAATGGGTGCGGCAAGACCACTCTGCTCCGAATTCTGGCCACCCTGGAGCCCCCGAGTCGAGGAACGCTCTCCCTCTTTGGGCAGGACCCATCTCGCCACCTCGCGGCTACTCGCACTCGCCTTGCGCTGCTGGGACATGCCCCGGGTGTCTACGAGGATCTGAGCGCAGCGGAGAACTTGATCGTGCTGGCTGAGTGTGCGGGCCGCCCACGTCCTGATGTGGACGAGGCCTTTCGTATTGCTGGGCTAGAGAACCGGCCCGACCCTGTGAGGAAGCTCTCCGCAGGTATGCGCCGGCGCCTGGCACTGGCCGTGCTGTGGGTGCAGCAGCCCCATCTGGCCCTCCTCGATGAGCCCTTTGCACAGCTCGATCCGGGTGGCATCGCTCGTGTGGGAGAGGCGATTGCTCGCCTTCCAGGGGCTGTGATCTTCGCCAGCCATCAGGTGCGGCATGCAGCACCGCTGTGTGATCGGGCCATCCTGCTCGACCAGGGGCAGGTTCGTTGGAGCGGATCAGCGGATCAGGCGGAGGATGCGTGGCGCGCGCTGCACCGAGAGAGGGGGCAGCTATGAAGTCGATCCTCGCTGTCTTCCAGAAAGACCTACTCATCGAGCGCCGGGCGGCCTCTCGTACCGTGGCGCTGTGTAGCTTTGCTGCGATCTTGCTCCTCATACTGAGCTTTGCCATCGGTGCGGACTCTACGGCCCTCCGGCAGCACGCAGCAGCCTATGTCTGGATTGGAGTCCTCCTCAGCTCCACAATGTTGCTGGAACGCTCATTTCGGCTGGAGGTGGAGGCCGGCGCACTGCACTCCTTGATGCTCGGTCCGGTGGCCCCGGTGGCCATCTTCTTCGGCAAGGCTCTGGCCAATGCGGTGCAGCTTTTGCTGCTGGCCGTCCTGACGCTGCCCTTGGTGGTGGTCTTTTGTGATGCCACCTTTGAAGGTGACATCGTCGTGCTCGTGCTCACCTTGATCCTGGGTTGTGGCGGCTTGGCAGCACCTGGAACGCTCTATGCGGCCATGATTGCTCGGCTCCAGGGCCGACAGCTGATGCTGCCCCTGCTCCTGTTT
>PVBE011196551.1_pt1 | contig 10534 bp, 6 predicted proteins | sample 1631181 | NCBI WGS metagenome assembly PVBE01 (sample SAMN08397723, study PRJNA350692) | Marine metagenome, whole genome shotgun sequencing project. | isolation source: water | place: Pacific Ocean | collected 2012-04 | reverse complement strand
AGCTGACGTCCGCCGGAGTCCACGTGCACGACGAGCGTTCCCTCGACGACGAGGTGAAGGGAGTCGTTGTGATCCCCGTGCCGAACCAACTCGAAGCCGGCGGGGCCCTCGACCCGTTCCATCCGGTCCATCAGGCGGCGAAGGTCTTCGTCGTCTAGCTCTGAGCCCAGGCGGGCGCGGAGGGCGGGGAGATGGGGCATCGGACCACTGACTTTGGAGGACAGGCGCCGTGCATCTCGGTGACGCGAGGTGAACATAGTTCACACCGCCGACAACACAACCGGGCCATTCGTCCGTCGCCGAGGCCCGAGACGACGCGATCGCCTGCATCGTCCGAGTTACTCTCGACCCGTCCACGTACACGTCCACGCCGGTCGCGTACGCCGCGACCTCGCGCGGACCGGGCCGCTCGGCGGCGGATCTCAGGAGAAGGCGACGTTGCCAACGTCCGGGCGAAAGACGTTGGAGAAGAGCTGCTTCCACATCACCTCGTCGAGGTAGACGTGGATGGGGATGCCGCAGAAGTCCGGGTCGCGCGCCCAACCGCCGATCGTGTCGTCTTGCGCGGCGTCCAGGTATCCGGTCGGCGTGCCGGCCTGGGCGGGCCCGGCGGAGGCGAAGAGCAGCAGGGCGAGGGCCGAGCCGACGGTCCGTGCGGCTACTGTCCGGCGGGCGACTCGAATCCGCCGGATCCGTGGCCCCAGCTTTGGGTTGACACTGTAAAATTTACAGCGTATGGCATCGGGGTCATGCCACGAACCGTGCTCAGCGACTCAGAGATCGAGGCCTTCCGTCGTCGCACCGTCGAGGTTGCGACCCGCCTCTTCGTCGATCGGGGCCCCGAGCGGGTCTCGATCCGGATGATCGCCTCCGAGCTCGGCGTCAGTGCGATGACTCCGTACCGGTACTTCGAGAACCGCGACGAGATCTTCGCGATGGTACGCGCCGACGCGTTCCGGCGCTTCGCCGACGGCCAGGAGGCCGCGTACGAAGACGGTCGCGGTGCGCCTCGCGAGGTGCTGGAGCGCCTGGGGCGCGCGTACGCGGATTTCGCGCTGGAGAATCCGGACGCCTACCGCGTGATGTTCCAGATCAGCAAGGTGGAGCCCGGCCGATACCCGGCGGTCGACCGGGAATCGGAGCGGGGAATCTCGTTTCTGATCCGCGCCGTCGAGACGGCCGTCGCCGAGGGGATCTACAACGGCGATCCGCTCACGATCGCACAGCTCAGGTGGGCCGAGATCCACGGGATCGTCTCCCTTCACCTCGCAGGTATCCTCGTCGCCGGCCGCACGATCGATCAGCTGGTCGACGCCATGCTCCAAGGTGACCTATGAGAACCGGCAAGCCGCTCAAGAAGTTCCCCATCGACGAGTCCTACGACGCGGTGATCGTCGGCTCCGGCATGGGTGGCCTGACGACCGGTGCGCTCCTCGCCCGGGAGCGTGGCATGCGCGTGCTCGTGCTCGAGAAGCACTACACCGCCGGCGGGTTTACCCACAGCTTCAAACGCCCAGGATACGAGTGGGACGTCGGAATCCACTACGTCGGCGAGATCACGACCCGGGGCGGCCTCGGCCAGATCCTCGACTACGTCACCGAGGGCGCGCTCACCTGGGCCGACCTCGGTGAGGTCTACGACGAGATCGTGGTCGCGGGCGACCGCTACGAGTTCGTCGTCGGCCACCGCGCCTGGCGCGATCGGATGTGTGCCTACTTCCCCGGAGAAGAGGCGGCGATCGACCGCTACCTGGAGGAGCTTCGCAAGCTCAAGGGGGTCTCGCAGCCCTACTTCGCCGACAAGACCCTGCCCCGCGCCATCTCCCGGGTCGTCGGGGCTCCGATGCGGAAACGCATGGAGCGCTACGCCGGCCGTACGCTGCACGAGGTGCTGAGCGAAATCACGCCCAACCCGCGCTTGCGGGCGGTCATCGCCGGGCAGTGGGGCGACTACGGGCTGCCGCCGAAGCGCGCCAGCTTCGCCATCCACGCGATGGTCGCGCAGCACTACATGAAGGGGGCGTTCTACCCTTCCGGGGGCGCCGCGCAGATCGCCGCGGTCATCGAACCCGTGCTCGAGCGCCACGGCGGCCGGCTCGCGACCAACGCAAACGTCGAGGCCATACTCGTCGAGAAGGGGAAGGCGTGTGGCGTTCGATTGGAGGGCGGACAGGAGGTGCGGGCGCCGATCGTCGTTTCCAACGCCGGCATCCCGCTGACCGAGCAGCTTCTCGCCCCGGAGTCCGAAGCGCGCACCGAGCTCGCCGAGATTCGGAAGGGAATCGGTCCGTCGGGCGCTCACTTCTCGCTCTACGTTGGCGTCGAGGACAGCGCTGCCAATCTGGGTCTGCCGGCGAACAACATCTGGGTGTACCCGGGCGACGACCACGACGCCCAGGTCGAGGCATTTTCCAGGGATCCGGACGCCGATCTCCCGCTGACCTTCCTCTCGTTCGCCTCGGCGCGAGACCCGCGCTTCCTCGACACCCACCCGGGCCACGCGACCATGGAGGTGCTGACCATGGCGGAGTGGGACTGGGTGTCGAAGTGGGACGATACGCAGTGGAAGAAGCGGGGCGAAGACTACGACGCCTTCAAGGAGCACATGTCCGGTCGGCTGCTCCAGGCACTCTACGCCCAATGTCCTCGGCTGGAAGACAAGGTCGCCGTGGCGGAGCTCTCGACACCGCTGACGACGAGGACCTTCTGCGGCCATCCCCAGGGTGAGATCTATGGGCTCTCGTGCCCGCCCGCTCGCTTCGCCGACCGTCGCCTACGGCCGGCGACGCGCCTGCCCGGCCTCTACCTGACGGGAGCCGACGCCTGTTCGCCGGGTGTCGCTGGCGCCGCAATCGGGGGCGTGCTCGCCGCGATCGCGATCCTCAAGCGCAACCTCTTCCAGACGATCGTCAAGTCGCCCTACGAGCCGAAGGTCGAGCCCGCCCCCTGCCAACGCGCAGCGACCCCGCTGCGAACCGGCGACGCGGCGGAATAGGGACGCAGGGGGAGCCCCAGTCTACCGCGGCCGTGGTCACACAGCCTTCCCCCACTCGTGGGGGACAGCGGAGCGTAGCGACGCCGGCGGGGAGCCCCGGTCTACCGCTGCCGTTGTTGCGAGGGCTGCCCGCGTCTGCCGGTAGCCGACAGACTGCGGCTCCCCCCTCCGTCCGCCTGCGGCGGACACCTCCCCGCGAGCGGGGAGGGGCTGTGTAACCACGTCGGCGAGGGGCGTCGAGTAGTCGCCTTGTCGACGCCGACGGGGCAACCGCCTATCCTCTCGCGACATCGAATCCCGAGAATCGTGACCGTCGACAAAGGAGACCCCGTGTCCCACCCGACCCGCCTTCCGCTCTGGCTCACCACGTTCGCCCTCGCGCTCGCCCTGGCCGGGTGCTCTGACAGCAACGAGAATCCCGACGACGACGATCCGGACGTCGCGGAAGACGCCGCGGATGTCGGGCCGGACGCGGACGCGGCCCCAGACGCTCCGGAGCCGGATGCGCCGGAAGCCGACACGCCAGAGGCCGACACGCCGGAGGCCGACACACCCGAATCGGACACGCCGGACGAGGACACGCCGGAGGCCGACTCCGACGACGCCGCGGACACCGTCGAGCCGCCGACCACGCTCGATTTCGACTACACATGGCCGATCTTCGACGCCCCGGACGACCCCCTGGTCGAGGAGCCGGTCGACAGCTGCGCGGTCTACCTGGAGGAGACCTGCAACGGGGAGGGGATGATCCGACGCTGCGACATCTACGACATCGACGCTGGCGCCTTCGTCGCCGAGCCGGACGAGATGCTCGAGCGGGCCTTCCTCTACGACCGTTGGTACGATCTCTGGTCGTCGCCCGACGGGCAGACGGCCGAGCGACGCTTCACCGAGACGATGGAGCCGGGCACGCCGGAAGAGGTGTGGACCGACCCGGCCGTCTTCGCCGGTTGGAGCGGCGCCGGCGACTCGGCCATCTGGACCGGCACCGCGCTCAACGGGTTCATCCTGCGCTATCTCTTCTCCGGCACCGAGGCCGACTACCAGCGCATGGAGGAGAAGACCCGCGTGATGTTGAACTTCTTCGAGGTCACGCGCATCCCCGGCTACCTGGCTCGCCACCACTACCTCCGCGTGGAGTCGGGCACCCCGCCGCATCCGGACCACATCTACCGGTACCACGACGATGACGACGACCATCGAGACATCGAAGACCCGGAGAGCCTCGACTTCCTTCCCGCCCATTATTTCGAAGGCCTCGGCACGCCGCGCTGGTCCGGCGATCCGTCGATCGACCAGTACAACGGCCCGATGGTGGCCTTCCCGATGGTCTGGGGACTGATCCGCGACGAGGCGCTCCGCGACCGGATCGCCTACCAGATGCTCTGTTACCTCCACAGCCTGCGGCGAATCGAGATCATCAACCTGCAGGAGAACGAGGTGGCGCTCGAGGCGTTCAACAGCCTCTTCGCCGGCGACACCTTGGATCTCGACGAGGGGGACCCCGACTTTTCGACCCTCGATCGGATCGTCATGTACGTGCACCCGCAGATCAACACGGCGAACGAGGACACGTACGACCGGGAGTGCGGTGACTTCATCCAGACCGAGCCCTGGCGGGTGCTCGACGCGACGGATCCCGGCTTCGTCATCGACGTGCTCGAGTTCGTCCAGGACATCGACCGGCAGCTGAACGGGCCGAATCACATCAACCACTTCTACATCCCGAGCGTCCGTGGCGGCGACGCGATGCACATGATGCACCTGACCATGATGGCCAAGGCGTTCACCGAGGATGAGCGGTACTACGACTTCTTGCGCGACGAGCTCCTCGGGGAGATTCGCACGGCGGAGGTCGCGGCGATGATGAGCGCCCTGATCATGCCCAAGTACTGCCGCCGCTTCTACGGCACGAACATCACCGCCGGTCCGCTCTGGGCGTTCAACAACCTGCTGCAGGACTCCGAGCTCGACACCTGGATGCAGGAGGTCTTCCGCGACGAGATGTACGAGAAGGAGTGCGCCGACATCGGCAACGCGAACGTCAACCTGATGTTCGCCGGCGCGGTCTCGCCGGAGATCGGCGGCGACTCTCGTGAGGAGGCCCTCACCTACGCGCTCGAGGAGCTCGCCCGCTTCGGCGGCAACGGCGGCGTGCTGAACGACCCGCGGCGTACCTACCACCGCCCCTTCGACGACGTCGTCGCCATGTTCCCGGACCACATCACCGCGCAGTGTCCGACCGAGGAGGAGCGTGCGTTCTGCGAGCGAGAGATCACGATCTTCGGCGCCACGCTCGATGGCGAGAACATCAGCTCCGAGTGCACGGGCGCGTCGCGGGAGTGTGTGATGGAAGACGGGATGTGCACCGAGGCCATGGCATCACATCCGCTGCCGGGTCCGATCCGGAAGTGGGGTGACTACGGCTGGCAGCGCAGCCCGTTCGACATCGGGGACGAGCACGGCAACGGCACGGTGCAGTCGCCGGGCACGGACTACGCTGAGCAGTACTGGATGGCCCGCTTCTACGACTTCGTCGAAGGCGGGTTCGAGGTGCTGGCGTGGAACGACACGGAGGAGGTCTGCCCGTAGGAGGGCTGGCGGGAGCACGCGGGGCGTAGTCCGCTAGGTTGTACTCGCACCCTGGCGCCGGAACGCCCCATGCCCATCTACGCTCGCGTCACGCTCTTGATCTTCGTCGCCCTGATCGGGTCGGCGGTGCCGCTGGTGCTGTAGCCGCGTTCGCTGCCTCGCCCGGGGGGACCTCGCCGATCGCACCGCGCCGGGACGCCCTGGTGTAGAGTGTGCGGCATCCGCTCGCCACACTCCCCCCGACCGCGATGGCCGACCCGTCGAACCCCTGGACCGCTCCGCCTTCCGCCCGTCCGCGGCGCCCCGTCGCCGCTGTCGTCGGTGGCCAGCATGCTGACGCAGAGACGATCGCCGTCGCCGAGACGCTGGGCGCCGCCCTGGTCGACGCCGGCTTCCGGATCGTCAACGGCGGTTATGGCGGCGTGATGGCGGCCGTGAGCCGGGGTGCCCGCTGCGCCCGTTCTTACGCCAGCGGAGACGTCGTCGGTGTCCTGCCGACCCTGGAACCCGACCAGGCGAATCCCTGGGTCGACCTCGCGATCGCCACCGGGATGGGCCATGCGCGGAACGTCTCGGTCGTCGGGAGCGCCGACGTGGTGATCGCCGTCGGTGGCGGCGCCGGAACGCTCTCGGAGATCGCCCACGCGTGGGGCATCGGCCGCCCGGTGATCGCACTCGACGTCCCGGGCTGGAGTCGTCGGCTGGGGGGCGAGTGCCTCGACGCCCGCCGGCCGGGCGACGTCGTCGAGGGCCCCTTCGGACCGGTCGAGGCGGCCGCGGCGGCCCGGGCCTCTGTCGAGCGACTCGGGTTCGGGGGGGCGGCGGATCCCTCGGCGATCGTCGAGGTCCTGTTCGGCCCCGATGCTACCGGCACGCTCGCGCAGCGGGTGCGCACGCTCGCCGAGGCGTGTCCGGCCGGCCGGTGGGGACGGGTCGGAGAATACGTCCGCGTCGAAGCCGGCGGAGCACGTGGCTGGGTGGCGCTCGTGTCGGCCGAGGCGCTCGAGATCCGACTGCCGACGACCGAGTGGGTCATGCCGTACCAGCCCGTCGCGACGACTCGGCAATGGCAACGCTTCCACTGGTCGGAACTCGACGAGGTCGGGCTGGCCCGGGTGTTGACCGAGGCCGCCGAGGCCCGCGCCGCTGAGTACGCCGATTGCGTCCATTGCGGGGAAAGCGTCGCCGACGAGCACCGCATCGACGGCGCTTGCCACGCCTGCGCATCCTCGGCCGACGGGGTCGTGTTTTGAGCGTCGTCGGAGCCGGCTCGTCACACGCCCCGGCCGTCCAGGTCGCCGCGATATATGCGCAGCGACGAACCGTCTCGCTTTGGCCGGTGTGCGAGCCGTGGCTGGCACAGGAAACCCTGGCTCTGATCTCGCCACTGGCGTATGTCGACAGGGTCGGCACACGCCTTGCTGTTGATCTCCCCGTCGACCATCACCGACACCCCAAGCGCCGCCAACTCGGGCGCGAACCCCCTTCGAACCCTCGATTTCGTGATGCGTAGCCTCCGATTTCTGACGTTTCTCGTGTTCTCGATCACTCTCGTCGCCTGCGGCACCGACGCGGTCTTCCTGCCCGTGGATGACACCGGGGCCAATTCCGACACCGCCAGCGATGGTGCGACCGGAACGGACGCCACGGACACCGGCACTTCGGACGTGGGTCCGGACGGCACGCCTCCGCCGGACACGGGTCCCGACGTGACGCCTCCGCCGGATGTCGGCCCCGACGGCACGCCACCTCCCGACACCGGCCCCGACGTGACGCCGCCGCCCGACATCGGTCCCGACGGGACGATCGGTTGCACCGAACCCAACCCGGGCGGTTGCGTGGAGACCGGTTGCGCTGACGACGAGGTCTGTTTCACCCAGTTCTTCCCCGGCGTTTCGTGCCGCTCGTCGCATTGCGAGTGCGTCGAGGAGAGCGGGGAGTGGATGTGCTCCCGGGATTGCGGCGGCGGGGAGTGCGTGCCGGAGCCGGGCACGGTCCCGTGCGAGACCGACGGCGACTGCACGTTCGGCGCGCAGTGGTGCGAGGAAGGCCTCTGCGTCGAATGCAACAACGACATCGTGGTCTGCGACATCGAGTGCGGCGCCGGGCGCCCGCTCGTCCGAAACGGATGCCATCCGTGCGAGTGCGCGGGAGGGCGCGGCTGCGGTCCGTCGCCAGAGGTCGGTTGCTACCCCGACGCCGACGACTGTGACGCCGGCTTGCACTGCGAACCGAGTCCGGAGGGGCTCTGCCGGTCGAGCGGATGCATCTGTGACGAGACGACCAGCATGTGGGTCTGCCTGCCCGATTGCGCCCCGGGGGTCTGCGTTCCGGACGACCCTTGCTCCGACATCGTCCCGCCGACGGGTTGTTACGGCGATTTCGACTGCGAGGAGGGCGAGCTGTGTGAGATCCTGAGCGAAGACGCCTGCTTCCCGTCGGAGTGCGGCTGCGACCCGGACACGGGCGAGTACTGGTGCACGGACGACTGCGCGCCGGGGCTCTGCGTCGAGGCCTGGCCGGGATGCCCCGGGCCGAATCCTGCCGGCTGCGTGTCGACGGGTTGCGCCGAAGACGAGGAGTGCCGGACCTTCCCCGACGCTCCGTGCGTCCCGTCGACCTGCTTCTGCGACGAGGAGACGGGCATGTGGGGCTGCACGGGGGACTGCGGCGGCGGAGTCTGCATGCCGACCGGGCCGACGCCGTGCGAGACCGACCTCGACTGTGCCTGGGGCGCGCAATGGTGCGAGGACGGCGAATGCGTCGAGTGCGACAATTCGGGTCTCGTTTGCTTCATCGCCTGCGAAGATGGCTACGGCCTGGCCGAGCGCAACGGCTGCCATCCCTGCGAGTGCGTGCCGCTGAGCGAGTGTACGGCCGACGACGAATGCCTGCCCTGGCAGCGCTGCGAGCCCGGCTCGGAATGTCTCCACTGGTGTCCGGCGGGCGACCCTTCGTGCTGCTACGGCAATCGGTGTGTCGACCTGCCAGATTGATTCGGGTCTCGCCGGATCCGACCCGCGAACGAACGAAACTCTGGTGGAGCGTCGGGCGACGCCCCCCCCTGTCGTCCTCAACAGTGGGGGAGCTCGACGCTGGGCCCGTCGTTGGGTGTCCTCGTGGGTAGAGTCAGGCGCTTCATGGTGACCTCCTGCCGGTAACGCCCGGCCGGATGCCGGGCACCTGAAGTCACCCTAGCGAGGGCCTCGGGTGGGCGATGGCGGCAGAAGTGTCGCCACCCCCGGGTGTCGTTCCAGACGTGGCGCAGACCGCTGCCTCGGTCGCCGGAGCGTCGTTGCCTGCGTTCGGATCAGGGCATCGGCCTCCGCCGTCGGGCGTCCTCCTGCCGCGGCAGGAGATCGCGGTCCCGCAGTGTCTCGACCAGGTCGAGCGCGTGCTCTTCGAGGATGTTCGGCGGTGGGTGCACCTCGTAGTACACCGGCTCCCGGCCGGGCTGGTCGATATGGACGATGCGGTCGGCCCCGACGAGGTCGTCGAGGCATGAAGGGTAGGCTCCGTCACCCGCGGGGATCGTGAAGTACACAACCGCGACGCCCGCCTCGTCAGCCCGTTGTCGAAGACGTTCGGACTCCTCGCAACCGAGCGCGTCGGCTCGCGGCGAAGCGTTCGAGCCCCGGATCGCCTTGAGAAGCGCCGCGACCACCCGGTAACTGGCAACGCCCCGCATCGCGAGCAGGTGCAGCCGCTCCGACAGGAAGGGCGGCGCCGCGTAGTTCTCCAGGTAGAGCTCGGGTTCGGCTTCGAAGTAGGGCGTCGAGTCGGCCATCGGTCTACCCTCCTCCAGCAGGAACGGGCGTCGGCCGGTGTTGAACATCTGGATCACGATCAGGTCCGGCTGCAGCCGGGCCAGCTCCCGGCTCCCGAGGTGGGCGACTTGCGCCGGGACCCACGCCTGGTGGCCGAAGTTCCAGACTTCGTAGCGGACCTCGTCGCCACGGCCGTTCAGCGCCCGCTCCAGGTAGGCCGGGATCGTCTCGTCGTCATCGACCCCGTGTCCGAACATCGTGGAACCCCCGAGCGCGAGCACCCGGTAGACGCCGTCGCCTTTCGTCAACGGGTGCTCGAGGCCACGCGCGCCGTGTCGATTGACGTTGGCGGTCCAACGGTCGGCGCCCTCATGGGGGTGGGGACGCTCGGCTTCACACCGGCCTCCCGGCCGGAGTTCGTAGCGCAGCATCGGGTCGGGGGAGACCTGGTACACCGGCGTGTTCGCCCCCTGGTAGAAGAGCGTGAACGCGACGAGTCGTCGGTCCAGGCACGTGAGGCGGAGCAACGCTTCGAGCAGCAGCAGTACGAAGAGTGCGCGCGCCACCCACGACACAAGCCGCCGACCGACGGTCGGTCGCTGGGGGTCGGGGCCCTCGTCGGCACGAGGCGCCGCCGCCCCGGAGTCTGTGGCGCCGGTCGGTGTCATCCCTGGTCCGTCAACTCGCGTCCACCAGGTTCACCGGTACCGGTATCGCACCTCGAGCGGAAGACCGCTGTGCTGGCAGTCGATCTCCGGGTTGTCGTCGCCGGTGACGACGGCGGTGAACTCGTATCGCCCCGAGGTGGCGGCATCCGCCAACAGGCGGCGGTTCGTCTCCTCTTCGAACGAAAGGGCGACCGAGCCGGTGCTCTGCGTGCCGGGAACGTTGCACTCGACCGCGCCAGCGATACAGCGGGGGCCGTCGGCAACAGACGTGTGCTCGAGTCCGCTGATGCTCTCCCATTCGTAGATGGCGAGCCCATCGCGCTCGGGCAGGAACTCCTGGAAGGCGAGATCGCTGACCAGGACGAAGTCGTTGAACAGGAAGAGCAGGTGATCATCGAAGTAGAACTCCTCGGTGGTCACCGAGATCTCCAACGCGCAGAGATCGATCCCCTCCGGCAAAGACAGCGGCACCGTCTGCTCGGCGCGCGCGACGAAGAAGTCGTCCCGCATGT